>Ga0209988_10000251_pt1 | contig 31643 bp, 28 predicted proteins | sample N075metaG_FD_183115 | JGI IMG/M metagenome (GOLD analysis project Ga0209988, IMG submission 183115) | Deep subsurface microbial communities from Kermadec Trench to uncover new lineages of life (NeLLi) - N075 metaG (SPAdes) (version 2) | ecosystem: Environmental > Aquatic > Marine > Ocean trench... | reverse complement strand
GATGGCGACGGCGCCTGGAAACACAAGGGCAGGAAGCACAAGGAAGGCAGAGACGGCGAGAGTGTCGAGAAGCGGAGGGGTGGGTCCTCGTCGGGTCATGTGGCGTTCCGCCTTCCAGGTTCTTGGGTTCAGTAGCTTGGGCCTCCCCAGGGAGAGCCCCGACCGTTTACTGCGCTACCGCTTAGTGCACTACCTGCGCCAGGTGGTCCCTCAACAAGTCGCGACCGAAGTCTCCGTCGAAGTCACGCCACCCCGAGTGGATGTGATTCGGATCGCGTTGTGTGTGGTCGAACTCGATCAAAAAGCTCGGTCCCTGCACCCGGAAATAGGACACGTCGCCGTACCCGGTCCCGCCGGCCCAGGCGAACGTGATGTTCTCGATGCCGTCATCTTCGATTTTTGCGCGTCGGAGGGCCGCGATGTCATCAGCCATCACCCCCGTGTAGAACTCGATCACATCCATCAGTAGATCTTGCTGCATCGGGGTGAGGTCCGAGCCTACAATGCCCACGGGGGAGAGGGGATCAGGAGCGAGCTCTACGCCCGTGACGATGTTCGTCGGCGCGACCTCTTCGATGATGGCGACATCGCGCTGCGCCGCGTCCAGGGATGCGAGCAAGGCTCGGCCAGCGTCCTCCAGGGAACCCAGTGGACGCAGCCCCGCCCCACGTCCTTCCGTGACCTCTGCCGGGCTCGCGGCCAAGAAGGTCGGCGCGCTGACGGTGATCCCCCCGTCGACGATCGTGAAGTGAAGCGAGAGGTGGTGTCCCTCGAACCTCCATGCCCACGTCCCGTCGGTCGACGGCGTCCCGAACACCGAGACGTAGTACAGGTCTGGGTCACGCGAGAACGCCTCACCGCCCTCCCGCTCCTCCAGTATTGCCTCGAGCTCGATGATCTCGTTTGCGGTCATGTGCCCTCGCTGACTGAGCCCGGTGCTGAGGAAGGCATGGGCCAGGTCCCTCTGTTCGGCGGTCATATCCTCGAGCGGGAATCCGTGGCGCTCGAAGGTCTCGGGCGGCACGAAGTGAAACCTCTCCCGCTCGTCCGATTCGAAGTCGAACGTCGCACGGGCGCGTTCCTCGTCGGACAGAGACATCAGAAACTGCTCCGCGCCGTCGACCATTCGGGCGACATCGGGCTCCGAGTCGACCATCACTCCGTCGCACGAGACACCCGCGAGACCAATCACCACCGCGAGACCAAACACCATCGCCGTACGCCCGATCGTGGACCGCATCATGGATTCCTCCCTCTCGATACCATCAGCCCCGCGTCCCCGCCCCATAAGGATCATGGGACGAAGACACGGTGGCTTCTTCTGCCTGACGTTCGCCTACCTTTTGTCCGCCTTAACGTGGTACCCTCCCAGCGCTCAAACGCAGGGTCAGGGTAGCATCGGCCTGCGGCTGCGGGCAAGGCTGGCGCATCAGTTTGGGAGGAAGGTCGAGTGGCCTACCCCGGGGCCGCCTATGCCGAGGCGGGTCTTCAGCCACCCGGTACCACCTCGAAGAGGGGCCCGACCGGGGTCAATTCGAACCGCTCACCCAGAGCCCTGAGGAAGTAGTAATCGGGTTCGTCATCGGCGAGGAACACGCGTCCCACCTCCAGCGACGTATCCAGCGCGCCCAGGAAACCCGCGGAATCACCGCTGCTGATGTAGGAGTCGATCTCGATGATGGGGTCGCGAGAGGCACCTCGGACATGTTGTCCGTACCAAAGCACTCGAGCGAGCGTGAAGTCTGCGAAGACGTGGTCTCCCGGCCCCAAGACCGCCAGAGCTTCGTCAGCGTAGCGCATCGGGCCCGTCACTCCCGCCTTCCATGGCCTAAGAAAGTATGACGACCCCCGGTACGGTACCGTGCGTGCGCCTCCCGTGAGGTCCACACCGAGGCGGGCACTAAGGGGGGGAACTACCGCGTAGAGCAGGATTGGGGCCGCGGCGGCAACGCCGACCCCCAGTTTCACGAGGCTCCTTCCGAAGCGACCGGACGACCAGTCGATCAGCCCTCGAAAGCCCGCGCCGGCGACGGCTGCCATGGGAATCGCGCCCACACTGAGGATCATGAACTTCTCTAATGGCTCTCTTCTGTGTACGTCTCTGTACGTCTTGTCTGTCCGGTGGTCCTGATCTACGGTGGTCACGCCACGTTCGCTACCTGGAGGCATCCTTGACGCACGACCCGACCTCCGAAGTCCCCATCATCGACGTCGCGCCACTCGTGGCCGACGCCGGCGACCAGAAGGCGGTGGCGGCCGCCATGGGCCAGGCCTGTACGGACAATGGCTTTTTCTATGTGATCGGACACGGCGTCAGCGAGGACGTCAACCAACGGCTCGAGGAGCTCAGTCACAGATTCTTCGCGCAGGACGTTGAGAGGAAGCTCGAGATCCGGATGGCCCTCGCGGGCAAGGCCTGGCGAGGCTACTTCCCCCTGGGCGACGAGCTCACCTCGGGCAAACCCGACGTCAAAGAGGGACTCTACTTCGGGTCACAGCTGGATGAGGACGATCCTCGCGTGCGCGCGCGCCTCCCCCTACATGGTCCGAACCTCTTTCCGGCGGGGATTCCGGGCTTCGCCGACACGATCCTGGAATACATGGCGGCCCTGACGAATCTGGGTCATGCGCTCATGAGGGGTATTGCCCTGAGCTTGGGCCTGGAGCCGGGCTATTTCCGGGAGCGGTACATGGCGGATCCGCTCACCCTGTTCCGCATCTTCCACTACCCGCCGGTCACGCCGAAGCCTGAGGCAGAAGCGCGGTGGGGTGTTGGTGAACACACCGATTATGGTGTGCTCACCATCCTCAAGCAGGACGACGTGAGCGGGCTCCAGGTCAAGACACGTTCAGGGTGGATCGACGCCCCTCCCGTGCCGAACTCCTATGTGTGCAACATCGGCGACATGCTGGACCGCATGACCCGCGGGCTCTACCGGTCCACGCCCCACCGGGTGCAAAACGTGTCCGGACGAAGCCGGCTCTCGTTCCCATTCTTCTTCGATCCCGCCTTCGACGCGCACATCGAGGCCATCGATCTGAGTGGCATGCGCCTTCTGGAGGACGACAAGGAAGAGCGCTGGGACCATACCAGCGTGCATGAGTTCGAAGGTACCTACGGGGACTACGTCCTGGGCAAGGTCTCGAAGGTTTTTCCCGAGCTCCGGCAGAGTGTGATTCAGTGAGCCCGGGGGATCGGGAGCCCCGGACCGTCAAATCCTTTCGAGACAGACCTGTCAGAACCCACTGACCAGTTCCCGCATCCGCCGCTTCGTGCCTTCGTCCGGAAAACGCCCGAACCCCGCCTGGATGTTCTCTTCCATGTGTTCGGGATTGGTCGTTTCCGTCAGCACACAGGTAACGGCGGGATTTGCGAGCACATACTTGAGTGAGAACTGCGCCCAAGTCTCGCAGTCGAACTCCGCGGCCCATGCGGGGAGCTCCTTTCCTGCAACCATCCCGAAGTATGAACCGTTCATGAATGGCCGATTGATCAAGACCCCCATACCCATGTCCCGTGCGAGCGGCAAGAGGCGCTCCTCGGAGCCGTTCTCCATGGGCGAATAGTTCAAGTGCACGAAATCGGGCGAATTCTCCCTCATGAACGTTTCCATGAGGGAGTGACGGAAATTGGAGGAGACCGTCGCACCGATGTAGCGCGCCTCCCCGGAGTCCTTCCAGGCCCGGAGGTTGGGCCAGTGCACGTCAATGTCTCGTAGACTCTCGACCTGGAGCAGATCCACCGTGCGGCGCCCGAAGAGTCTCTGGGTCTGCCGCCACTGATCGATGCCGTTCTGTTCGCCGTTGATGTTGATCTTGGCTGCGAGAAAAAGCCGGTCCCTCACCTCGGGATCCTGTAGCACACGGCCGAACTCCCGATCGATCTCCTCTGTACGTGGCGAGGTGTCGATGACCCGGCCCCCGTATTCGAGTAGGGTCCGGAGGACGTTCGCGATGGGCTCAGTGCCCTCCCTCGGGCTTTCGAGCACCGGCTTCGAGGATCCGAACCCGATCACGGGAATGGCCTCTCCGGTGCCGGGGATCGTCCGCGTGGGGAGACGCTCCTGAGCTAGAACCCCCGCCGGGCGAGAAAGCAGCGCGCCCAACCCCAGCGCTTGAGTGAGGAAATCACGCCGGTTCGGCTTCGGTGTCGTATCGGATGCTGCGCCCATGATGGTCTCTCCAGGCCATGTGACGGGGATGGACATCTCGGAGGCCGCATCCCTCTCTATCTACCCTGCCGCACGTCTCGCGTCTCCTACCGCACGTCTCGCTGTCTCCTACCGCACGTCTCGCGTCTCCTGCCGCATGTCACGCGCCTCCTACCGCATGTCACGTGCCCGCTCGACGAACTCGACCCGCGCGCCGTTCGGCCCGGCGACGTAAAAGAAGGCGATCTGACCGTTGGGAAGGGTCATGTCTCTCCGTTCCGAAGTGAGTTCCAGCCCCTTGGCCGTGAACTCCTCGATCTTCGCGTCGAGCTCGATGGCGCGCCAGCCGATATGATCGATCGCGGCGCCGGCGCTGGGAAACGTTTCACCCCGGGAAACCAACAGCCAGACGTTACCCGGATAGAGGATCCCGTCCAACATGCCCCTGAGGGGTGTACGGACGCCACCAAAGTTTTCGTGGTACCAGTCTAGAGATGCCGTCGGCTCGGGGTCGCGCAGATGGACGTGGTGGAACCCGAGATGCTGCGGGTCCTCGATCAATTCGAGCCGCACGCCCCAGGGATCCACGATGAAGCTGAGCGGGAAAAGGCCCGGTATGTCCCGACGGGGCGTGGTGACCGTCGCACCGGCGCCCTCCAGCTCGGCGAGTTTCGCCGTGAGATCCGTGAAGGAAAACCCGAGGTGGTCGATGACGCCCCCCTCGCTCGGTGTGCGATTCTGGCCGCGGAGCCACATGATTCTCGTGGTGCCGAACAGCAATCGGTCGGTTCGACCGTCGACGAACTCACCCCCGATGTGATCATAGAACCACTGTGCGGACGCCTGCGGATCCGGGACCGACATATGTACGTGGTCGTACATGAGGGTCTCAACTTGGGCTCCTGCAATGGAAGCGGAGACAGCGAGCACGGCAACGGCTCGCAGGATTGGAGAAACAATGCGTCGCATGACGACCTCCTGAATGATGATCATGACGGGTAGCCCCGAATTTTTGGCCTCATCGATGCTTCGGCACCGGAGGTAACATGGGGCCAAGCCGAGGTTTCTAGGTCCACCCGCTCGTGTCCGGCTTCACCTCTAGCGGAACCTGGGAGCCGACTGCGCTTCGCGCAACAAGTCTCGGTGGTGCTAGCATGAGGCGCTTACCGCCGCTATCGGCTCACGTCGCCGATCCCGCCTTTGTGCGATTCCTTGGTCGGAAAGGCCGGATGCCGCCCTCGGCGAGCCACTTCTTGGGTGTCGCCGTGCGCTTCAGCTCCTTGGGGCGAAGCTCGAACCATCGAGCCAGGAGCAGGATCTCGGCAGCATCGTGAGGTGCCAACGAGGCCGGGCCCTGTTCGGGGGCTCGGTATACGGACTCGACCGCCTCGTCGATCTTCCGCCGCTCGTTTGCGGTTGTGGGGTATGGAAACTCACCGCGAAGGCGTCCCCTTCGAATGAGGTAGAGGCGGCTATCGCCCCCGAATCCCGGCACACGGTAGAGAAACGTGAGACTCTCGATGCGGCCTCGAAACGCTGCGAGATGCTCCTGGAAGGCTTGGAGGCGTTCGATCCGGTCCCTGAGCCGTGCGGCGTATTCGAAGTCGAGGCGGGCCACGGCACCTCGGATGTGGCCTTCGAGTACGGCGAGCGGCGCCCGAGTTCGCCCCTCCAGGAAGCGCCGTGCGGTCACCACCTGGCGTCGATAGGCTTCGCTGCTCACTCCTCCACAACACGGCGCCAGGCACGTGCCCAACTCGGCCCTCATGCAGAGGGGCGTCCGTCCGTCGCCGAAGACTTCCAGCTGATCGTCGAAAAACATCGGTGTAGCTCCCGGGCAATCCCTGAGGCCCACGGCGTGAGCCAAATCCCGAACCGTGCGTCCCACCTTGCCGACGGCAGGAAAGGGTCCGAAGTAGAGGGATCCATCAGGAACGGCGCGCGTGACGAGCAGGATCCGGGGCGCGGGTTCCCGCGTGAGTTTCACGAAGGCAAACATCCGCTTTCGCTTGTGCTGCCTGTTGAAACGGGGTTGCCAACGTTGAATGAGTCTCATCTCACGTATCAACGTTGAAAACTCGTTCGGGATGTATTCCCACCGAATCCGGCCCGTTTCGCGGATCAACTTGGCTGCTTTTTCGCCGGCCGGAGCCCTGAAGTAGGAGAGGAGTCGCGTGCGTACGCGGATCGACTTTCCCACATACAGTGGGTTTCCGTCGGCATCAAGCATCTGATAGACCCCCGGGCGGTTTTCGGCATGAGTACGCACATATTCGCGGAGGGCGGAGGTGGGCACGAGCGCTTGAAGATTCTTCGTGGAAGTGGTGGGAACTCGTCCAGGTTCGACTTTCGCTTTTCGTTCGGTAAGTGTTCGGTAAGTATAGAGCGTGCCGACGCAATGAGCCATTGCCCCGGCCAGCCGGGTCCCGCTAACCTCCGCACATGCCGGCCTACAGTGAAGAGCGGATCATCCGCGACCCCCTTTGGAACACGATTCGACTCGACCCGACAGCGGTTCGTATCATCGACACCGCGGCTTTCCAGCGGCAGCGGTACATCAAGCAGCTCGGATTCGCGCACCTGGTCTATCCCGGCGCGACACACACCAGATTCGACCACGCGATCGGCGTATATCACCTGGCAGTGACGGCGCTCCGGCGTCTCCGGGAGTGCGGTGGAGTTGCGGACGAATTCTGGCAGGAAGCGGCGCTCATTCCGTATGCGGCTCTTCTCCACGACATCGGGCACTACGCTTTCTCGCACAGCCTCGAAGAACTGGGCTCCGATATACTCCCCGGTGACCACGAAGCGCTGAGCGCCCGTTTCTTTGCTTCCCCAGAGCTACAGGAAGCTCTCTCGACGTTGGGGGAGCACGCGGGGGAAAAGATCCACGCGCTGATCCAGGGCCGCAGTGAAAACCCGTTCGGCGGACTGGTCTCCGGAAGTCTCGACCTGGACAAGATGGAGTACCTTCGGCGCGATGCACGGTTCTGCGGAGTCCCGTATGGGGAGGTGGACGTGGACCGTCTACTACAGGGATTGGCCATACTGACTGATCCCGAGACCGGCGCCTCCGAGGTGGGTGTGTACGAAAAGGCCGTCAGCGCCCTGGAGTCGTTACTCTTCGCGAAATATCAGATGTTCAGGAACGTATATTGGCACCACGGGGTTCGCGCCGCTGCAGCTCTCTATAAGAGGATTATCAACGACGCTGTCGGTGCGAAGATCCTGGATGCCGAGGAGCTCATAGGCCCCACCGATGAAGAGTTGTTGTACGAGACGTCCCGGCGGGCCCAGGAATCGGATACGGAGGTTGGAGAGCGGCTGGCCACTCGATGGCTTCCGGCGCTCAGGGCCCGTCGGCTTCCGAAGCGCGCGCTGGAGGTGACGGCTGCGGAACTCGGAGATCGGGTGGTGGAGGACTGGGTGCTTTCTGAGACTTCGATGAAGAGGAGCGTCGAGGATAGTTTGGCCGATGAAGTCGGTCTCGAGCCGGGCGAGGTGTTCATCGACTTCCCGGCCAAGCGGAACATGTTCCAGCTCAACCTGTTGGTTGAGCGGCGTTCGGGGCAGGTAGAGCGCCTGGGTCCCGGTGGCCTCACGGGGCTCATCGACCTCCCGCGCCTGGCCGAAGGGCTCTACACGACGACGAGAGTTCTTCGTGTATTCACGTTCGAGCGACGTACGCTGGACCAGGATCGGGTATTGGAGCGGATCACGCGCCCTGCGGGGTGAGGTATGGACCCTCACCCCTCGGCGGGGTGAGGTATGCGCCCTCACCCGCCGGCGATGGCACCGACCACCAACAGGGGGTCGGTCCCGGCGCTCACAGGGTCGGGGAGCCGCGCGTCCGGCGGTTCGTGCGAGAGGTCGCGTCCACACGCGAAGAAACGGATGAACGCGCGTCGCTGGTCCGTTCCGTGGTCGCGGATCGTGCCCCGCAGCATCGGATAGCGAGACTCCAGAGCATCCAGCACAGTGGTGACCGTCGGGGGGTCTGCGACTTCGAGCGTTACCTCGCCGCCGACTCTCGCCAGAGTCCGCAGGTGCGCCGAGAGCGCGACCCTGACCGTAGTCATGGGAGCGTCTGGACCTCCACCGAAGACACTCTGGGCAAGTACTCCGCTATCGCCTCCCACGTGTCACCGGAATCCGTCGACGCGTACACCTGCCCGCCGGTCGTGCCGAAGTAGATGCCGCACGAGTCGAGCGAGTCCACCGCCATTGCGTCACGCAGGACGTCCACGTAGCAGTCGCGCTGCGGGAGGCCTTTGGTGAGCGCCTCCCACTCGTTGCCCCCCGAGCGGCTTCGGAACACCCGCAGCTTTCCCTCCGGCGGATAGTGCTCCGTGTCGCTGAGGATAGGCACGACGAAGATGGTTTCCGGCTCGTGTGCGTGAACGACGATCGGAAAACCGAAGTCGGATGGCACGTTGCCGCTCACCTCCGTCCACGACTCGCCGGCGTCGTCGGTACGGCAGATGTCCCAGTGTTTCTGCATGAACACGGTGTCAGGACGGGACGGGTGCATCGCGAGCTTGTGGACACAATGGCCGATCGGGGCCTCCGGATCGGGAAGTGACTCCGAGCTCAATCCCTTCGTCGCCACGTGCCACGACGCACCCGCGTCGTCACTACGGAACGCTCCGGCCGCGGAGATGGCCACGTACATCCGCTGCGTATTTGCCGGGTCGATGAGGATGGTATGGAGGCACAAGCCGCCAGCCCCAGGGATCCAGTCCTCCCCCGTCGAGTGGGTTCTCAGCGCCGCGAGCTCGGTCCACCCGTGGCCGCCGTCATTCGAGCAGAAGAGCGCGGCATCCTCGACCCCGGCGTAAACTGTGTCCGGATCGTCAGGAGAGGGTTTCAGGTGCCAGACCCGCTTGAATTCCCATGGGTGTGGAGTGCCATCGTACCATTGGTGCGTACCCGTGACGCCCTCGTAGGCAAATTCGTTGCCCACCGGCTCCCATGACTTTCCGCCGTCGTCGGAGCGCTGCACTACCTGGCCGTGCCAGTCGGTCCACTGGGAGGCGTATAGTCGATCAGGGTCGGCGGGCGAGCCCTGAACGTGCATGACCTCCCATCCCCCGAAATGCGGGCCCTCGATCTTCCAGTCGCGCCGAGCCCCATCAGAGGTAATGACGAACGCTCCTTTTTTTGTCCCTACCAGGACCCGGACCTTGGCCATTTCCACCCCAGCGTGGTCAGCCTCTCTAGAACACTCGTGCCAGAAGGTAACATGGGGCTCATCCGAAAGGTGGGACACCGAGGGGCTCGGTCGACGACGGCGGGCATGCCCGGTTTTGGCTCGTTGCTAGACGAGCCTGCGCGGATTACTCTGGGCGGACCCCCCAATTTTCGGAGTGGTCCGGAAGGGGCATCTGTTTCAAGGGAGCGAACATGCGCGAGAGAGCCTCGGTTCTGCTGGTGGCGTTGGTGGCGTTCTTCCCCATGGCGACCGTTGCGCAGCAGAGGTCCGCCGTCGACATCACCCGTGAGGACATCAACACCGTGCTCGCGAGCATGGGTCGCTCAATCGACCGCCAGCTCAAAGTGGTCGACATCGACGTTGGGAACGTCGCGGTCGGGATCCTTCACAGAACCGGGGACAACGATACCGACGGGGAGCTCCGTGGGATCATCCATGCCCAGGTTACCGAGGTCTATTACATCCTGTCGGGCGGCGGCACCCTTCTGACGGGTGGCGAGATTCTAAACGCGACCGAGCCGTCTGCCGGAAGCGATCTCATAGGGCCTACGTTCAGCGGAGAGTCCAGGAGCGGCGAAATTCGCGAAATCTCGGAGGGGGATATCGTGGTGATCCCGGCCGGGGTGCTCCACGCCTGGACGCTCATTCCCGATGAGGTCACGTACCTCAGCATCCGGGCCGATCCGCACGACGCTCTTCCCGCTGGATTCGTCAATGAGTTGATCCGCTGACCGGCCGCATCCATCGAGGTCGCGACTCCGGGGATGCGTCAGAATCGTTGATTCGCACCGACGTTCACTTATCCGCAAGGGCGTATATGGCCGTATCGAAGCCTGTGATCGGGGTCATCGGCGGCAGCGGGATCTACGAAATCGAAGGGCTGTCGAACACACGATGGGAACGGGTCGCGTCGCCCTTCGGCGAACCCTCCGACGCCCTATTGTTCGGCGACTTGGAGGGCCAGGCCATGGTGTTCCTTCCCCGGCACGGGCGCGGCCACAAGCTGCCACCCAATGGGGTGAACTACCGTGCCAACATCGACGCGCTCAAGCGCTCCGGCGTCACCGATATCTTATCCTTGTCCGCCGTGGGCTCTTTTAGGGAAGAGTTTTCTCCGGGCACCTTCGTGCTGGTGGACCAGTTCATCGACCGCACGACTCAGCGTGACAAGAGTTTTTTCGGCCCCGGTCTGGTGGCCCATGTGTCCATGGCGCACCCAGTCTGCGCGCGGCTTGCCGACGCCCTGGAGGCGGCGGCCAAGTCTGTGGATGTGACGGCGGTTCGGGGCGGCACCTACCTGGCGATGGAAGGGCCGCAATTCTCAAGCCTAGCCGAATCCGAGTTGTACCGGACCTGGGGCTGCGATGTGATCGGCATGACAAACATGCCCGAGGCCAAGCTCGCCCGGGAGGCTGAGATTTGCTACGCCACCGTTGCTATGGTCACCGACTACGATTGCTGGCACCCGGACCACGACCATGTCCAGGTGGCCGACGTCATCCGTGTGCTCAACGCGAACGCGGATCACGCCCGGGCACTAGTAAGGGCAGTGGCGCCGGTCCTGCGTGATCGCCCCGTCGTCTGTTCCGCCGGGTGCGACCATGCCCTGGACGCCGCCATCATCACCGCGCCGGACGCCCGCGACCCGGCGATGGCGGCCAAGCTGGATGCGGTTGCGGGCCGGGTCTTGAACACGTGAGGAGGGAAGCCCCATGCCGCTGAAGTCCCGTATCCGCACGATCCCCGATTACCCAAAGCCCGGCATTCAGTTTCGTGATATCACCACGCTGCTGCAGGATCCGTTCGGTTTCCGCAAATTGGTGGACGATCTGGTCCAGCCCTTCGCCGGGAAGCGCATCGACGCGGTGGCGGCGATCGAGGCCCGGGGCTTCATCATCGGCGGCGCGGTGGCCTACCAGCTCTCCACGGGTTTCGTCCCGGTCCGAAAAAAAGGTAAGCTGCCGTGGAAAACCATCGGCCAGGATTACGAGCTGGAATACGGCACCGACCGCATCGAAATTCACCGGGACGCGGTGACCAAGGGCCAGGCTGTGCTGGTCGTGGACGACTTGATCGCCACCGGCGGGACCGCTCTCGCCACCGTCGATCTCTTGCGCCAGGCGGGGGCGGAGATCATGGGATGCTCGTTCGTGGTGGAACTAACTGACCTGGGCGGCCGCAAGCGGCTGGAAAAAGAAGGCGTGCGCGTCCTGACCCTCGTGGAATTCGAGGGCGAGTGAACGTCGGGGGCAAGGCCTATCGCACCATCTGGCAGAGAGAGGGTGGTCGAACGGTCGAGATCATCGACCAGACCCGTCTGCCCCACGAGTTCGTCACAGTGGTCCTGCGCACCCTGGACGATGCGGTCCACGCCATTCGCTCCATGCAGGTGCGGGGCGCGCCTTTCCGGCCTGGGGGAAGACGGCTCCGTCATCGCGGTCCAGGTGACGCCTCAGGGCAGCCCCGCCGCGAACGTCGCCTTCGACGTGACGCCGGCTCGCCTGGTCACCGGCTTGATCACCGAGCGCGGCGTGGCGGACGCAAGCGCCGAGGGGCTTGTGGCCCTCTACCCTGAGCGCGCCGGATGAAATCCGAGGGAGTGGGGGAGGGGATCGCGGGCTTGGGCCTCACCTGCGGCGTGACCGATAGGGACGGTTAACAGAGCTGCATTCGATGGGGTGTGCTGCCGGTCGACGGTGGCAATATCGAGGCGAGTCTACGGGAGGTGTGGCGCCCTTTGCCGGGGAGCATGACCGCGTTGCTTGCTCCGCTTCGGTCACCCGAGCATCTTGCCGGTCGGGCCATTCTCCGATCAGCAAACGTCCGAATGCGTCGGTCCGTGTGTGTACCCGCAACGATAGGAGGCCGAAGGCCATGAACAGGACCATCACCTCGGCCGGCGTCTGCGTGATGCTGGCGATGGGCGCCTCGTTGGCGCAAGCCCAGGTCGGCCCGAATTTCGATCCGGCCGATTGGGATTACGGACCGCGATGGGACGTGGATGGAGAGATCCCGATCTGGAACCCCGTGATGCAGAAGATCAAGAACGGGGAGCCGATCATCGGAGGCACGATCCGCGCCACGGATCCTCGGACCTACTGTGCCACGGCTTCGGCCGGTTACGACTTCACGTGGATCGAGATGCAGCACGAGGCGATGACATGGGAACAGGTGTCTCGTATGTGGCTCGCTTGCCCGCGGCCGGCCGTGCCCGGCGTCCGCATCCCCCACGAGAGCGAGGAAAATATCCAGAAGCCGGTGGACATGGGGGCCCTCGTCATCGTGGTGCCGACCGTCGACTCGGTGGAGGAGGCAGAGCGCGCGGTCAATTGGACCTACTTCCCGCCGATGGGTCGACGCAGCAACGGCGGAGGTCAGGGATTCAGTGGCACCATGTGGGGCGGAGTTCCCGGGGGCTACCGCGCCACCTGGAACGAGAACGTCGTGTTGATCCTCATGATCGAGACGTTGGAGGGTGTTCAGGCCGCCCGGGAGATCGCCAAGATCCCGGGTGTGGACGGCCTCTTCGCCGCCTCGGGCGACCTGGGTAATTTCTCGGGGTTCCGTCCGGGCCAGCCGCAGTACGAGAGGTTGATCACCGAGGTGGTGGAGGCGGCTCAGGAAGCCGGAAAGATCGCCTGCGGTCCGCTCCGCTGGATGGGGGACCGGCCCGAGTTCATGTGCTTCCAGGGAGGCACCGAAGGGTCCAACATCCGCCGCGGTGCCCAATCCGAGATTCAGGCGGCGAACCAGCGGTTCGCGGGTGTATCTGAGAGTCCGAGGATCGCGAGCGTATTGGCCGACCTCAGCGGCGGGTGCGGCGAGATCGTCTATGAGGACGACTGCCTTCTTGCGATCCGGGGAGCGGCAGGAGCAGCGGGCGACCTGTCGGCGGCGGAGCAGCAGGGCGTCCGCACGAGGATCATGGAGATCATGACTGCCCACCCGAGCAGGGCGGTGCGTATCCGCGAGGTCGCGGAGGCGGCGGGGCTCTCGATCGGCGGTCAGTAAGAAACTTCAACCCCGGGGGTCGCCGTCGGGCAGCCCCCGGGTTTCTTCGGGCTGGTATGCGCTACACGTGCAGAGCTGGTACGCCCTACGCGTGCGGAGCTAGTCTTCCACCGCTAGGAAACCCACCGTCACGTTATCCGGCGCACCCCGGTCATGGGCGAGGGCTACGAGCTCGGCGGATTTTTCGTCGAGGCCCGTGATTGCCAGACCCTTCAGGGTATCCTCTAGTTCGTCGTCGGTCATCAACCCGGCCAGACCGTCACTACAGAGCAGGAAGATGTCGCCGGGCAACACGTCTCCCTGGAAGATGTCCACCTTGACTGTTTCCTCCGTGCCCACCGCCCGATTGATGAGATGGCCTAGCGGGTGATCAGCTATTGACCCTGGTGATATCGCTCCCGACTCCACTAAATCCTGCACCACGGTGTGGTCCCGCGTGATCCGCCGAAGTTTGCCGTCCCGGAACAGGTATCCGCGACTGTCACCGACGTGGCCGATAATCCAGCGGGCGGAGTCCCGATTTAACGCGAGCGCGGTGACGGTCGTACCCATACCTTCGCGTGTCGGGTCAGCGATTGATGCGTTCCAGACCTCCAGGTTTGCCAAGGAGATCGCTTCGGCCATTCGGTCGCCCAGTTCAGCGAGCAACCCTTCGGAAGACGCTAGGTGCGCTTGGATGACCTGAGCCGCCAGCGAGGACGCGTATTCTCCACCGGGACGCCCGCCCATCCCGTCCGCAACGATCACCACACCCTCCGTCTGATCGAGAACAAGCGTGTCCTCGTTGTGGGCTCGCCTGAGTCCTGTATCGGAAACGCCGGCGGACTGCCATCGCAATGTCACAAGGGCTCCATGTCTCGAAGGCTGTAAACAGCCTTCCTTAAAAGGTCAGCGAAGCCGAACCTAGGGTCGGCAGACAGGCTTGCGCAAAAATTGGGAACGTTCATGCATGTACGCCCACCGTGTCAGGGCCCGGAACAGCGGACGTTCAGAGGGTTACGACTAGGTGCGTGTCCACTGTGGCGTTGACCGGGGCGCTTCGCCGAGTCCCCCCGCCGAAAATTTGGCAACGTGTGGACAAACTCGGAACAAAGTGATAGGTTCCACGGCTGTAGATTTTGCGCTACGCGAAATCGCGGCAGAAATGTGATTCCAACTTCAAGACCTGAACAGGTTTAGGAGATAGATTTCGATGGCTACGGTCAGAACGCGCAGGAAGCCTACGGTCAGAACGCGCAGGAAGCCTGCGGTCACCACGCCTAGGAAGCGGAAGAGTCGTGGGAACCCCCTCGCCGGTTTCGATGCCAGCGTCGAGGAGAAGACCGCTCTCGATCAGTACTTGAGGGATGTGAGCCGGCACGAGCTCATTACTCCTGATAAGGAGAAGGAGTTGGGCGCCCTGGCCCAGAAGGGGGACCAGGACGCCATCCAGGAGCTTGCCCGCGCCAATCTCCGATTCGTCATCAGTGTGGCGAAGAAATACCAGAACCGGGGCGTCGCTCTTACGGACCTGATTCAGGAAGGGAATGTCGGGCTGGTCACTGCGGCGCGTAAGTTCGATCCGGAGCAGGGGGTGAAGTTCATCAGCTACGCGGTGTGGTGGATCCGTCAGGCGATTCTTGCCTCGCTCGCGAACCACGGACGGGCTGTGCGTGTTCCGCTCAACCGCGCTTCTGATCTGGCGCGTATCTTCCGGGAGAAGGAGCGGCTCAAGCAGGAGCTGAACCGGGAGCCCACGTCGGAGGAGTTGAGTGGCGCCACCGATCTGACGCCGGAGTTGATCGAGTCTCTCCAGACTCTCAACGCGGCCGAGATCCGGCTGGACGCGCCTATTGGCGACAGCGAGGACTCTCAGTTGGTGGAGCGCTTCATTTCCGAAGAGGCTGCAGAGCCCGAGCAGGATGTCGAGAGGAGGCTGTTGACCGAGACGGTGGGGGTCGCGCTGACGATGCTTGAAGCTCGGGACGCGAAGGTGTTGCGCCTGTACTTCGGGCTCGAGGGAGAGCGGGAGCACACGTTGGAGGAGATCGGCAATTTGCTCGGTGTGACACGCGAGCGTATTCGCCAGCTCCGCGATCGTGCACTTCGGCGGCTCCGTGACGGTGGCAAGGGAGATGCGCTGGAGTCTTTCGCCGCGTGATGTTCCGCGAGGGAAGCCCCGCTCCCCGTGAGGCTGATGGCCTACGCGGGGAGCGGGGCTTTATTTTTTGGCGGTTGGCCGGGCGGTAAAAAATCATGAACGGGATGGTGCGCCGGGTCGGGGGTGGTGTCTACACAGTGGCGCTGGAGTCGGGTGAGATCGTCGAGGCTTCTTTGAGGGGTCGGCTCAAGCTCGAGGAACGAGCGGGGGACCAGGTGGTGATCGGTGACCGGGTTCGCGTCGAGACGATCGGCGACGAGGCGCAGGTCATCGAGGAGGTCTTTCCGAGGGAGACCTCGATCACCCGCAGCCGCTTCGGAGGCCGGACCATAAAGGTTCTCGTTGCCAACGCCGACCGGCTGCTCGTCGTGATGGCCGCTGCTCAGCCGAAGCCTCACCGCGATCTGATCGACCGTCTTCTCGTTGTAGGCGAGTCGGGTGGTGTCACGCCCGTGATCGTCGTGAACAAGATGGACCTCGATGGCGCCGCCGAGGTGGCAAAAGGACTCGAGCAGGTTTACCTGCCGCTCGGGTATGACGTACTGCGGATCAGCGCACTCGCCGGCGAAGGCATGGATCGGCTTGCCGAACAGCTCTGTGGGGGAATCGCTGCACTTGCAGGTCCCTCGGGCGCTGGAAAGTCGAGTCTCGTGAACGCGCTGGAGCCGGAGCATGCGCTCAGAACCGGGGAGCTCAGCCGAAAGCGCGGCACGGGCCGGCACACGACAGTGAGTTCCAGCCTCATCCAGCTCCGTTGTGGGGGCCTGGTGGCGGACACACCGGGATTCAGTGACGTGGGAGTCTGGGGCGTTCCCAGGGAGGAGCTGGACCGTTGTTTCCCGGAGCTCCGTGCCTTGATGCCTTCATGCCGTTTCCGTGAGTGCAGCCATCTCCACGAGCCCGACTGCGCTGTTCGGCAAGCGTTGGATGAAGGTGCCATAGACCCCGGCCGGTTCGAGAGTTACAGCACCCTGTATCAGGAGTCAGGGTCTTGATCCGGAGCCGGACGAGGTCGAAAAGCCGGAAGAAGTGGAAAGCGGTGTCACACGCGGCATGCCCGTAGCCGGGTCGTTGCTGACCGAGATAGGCCACTCGTAGACACGCTTGAGCGTTTCTTCGCGTAGCACCTCTTGTGGTTGGCCCTCAGCCGCGACCCTCCCGCGATCCAAGAGGAGCAATCGGTCCGCGAAGCGTGCGGCGAGATCGAGATGGTGGGTGATGAGGAAAACGGTCATCCCGTCGTCGGCCGACGCTCTGAGCAGCTCCAGAATTTCCATCTCGTGGCGGACATCGAGGCTTGCCGTGGGTTCATCCAGGAGCAGCACATTGGGCTCCTGTGCCAGCGCCCGAGCCACCCTGGTTCGCTGGATCTCACCACCCGATAACGTGGAGAGGAATCGCTGTGCCAGGTTCTCGATGTCGCACATCCGCATGGCCTTGGATATGGCCTCTTTGTCGGTGGGTGTTTCTGATTGGAGGGGGCCCAGGTAAGGGTAGCGCCCCATCGCCACGAGCTCCCTCACGGTCATGGGAAAGGCGACCGACTCCGACTGCGTTACAACACCGGCTTCCCGAGCCAGCGCTCGCCGATCCCAATCCGAGACGGGCCGACCGAACACTTGGGCCTGACCCGCAGCGTGCGGGACCATGCCGAGGAGCGCCCGAAGCAAGGTCGACTTTCCAGAGCCATTTGGGCCCAAAACGGCGTAGAAGGAACCCCGCGGCACCGTCATGGAAACCGAGTCGAGCGCGGGCGCCGATGCGTTCGGGTAGTGGACCCTCAGTTCGGTCGCCCCGAGGGCCGCCGATCCGTTCGACGCGGAAGATTCGGTCGCCATTTACGCTCCGATCCCAGTACCGGCCCCTATACTGCGCCGCAGCAGAAGAAGAAAGAGTGGGACCCCTACGAACGCGGTGATGACGCCGATCGGCACCTCCGCGGGCGACATGACGGTACGGGCTACGACGTCCGCCAGTGTGAGGAAAACAGCTCCGGCGAGGAATGACAGCGGAAGGAGGACTCGGTAGTCGGCACCGACCAGAAGCCGGATGCTGTGGGGCACGATCAGCCCCACGAAGCCGATGACCCCTGTGGCCGCCACTCCGGCGGCGGTTAATAACGACGCGAGGACGTAAGCGATGCGTTTGACGCGCTCCACGTTTGCTCCGAGATAACCCGCGGTCTCCTCGCCGATCAGAAGGAGGTTCAGCGGACGAGCCAGACCCAGGAGCGCGATGGCCGCCGGGAGCGTGTACAGGGTGACCATCAACACAGTACGCCAGTCGGAACCCGCGAGGCTGCCCATCATCCAGAGGACCGCGCTACGCATCGTTCGTGCGTCCGAGATCGAGAGCACGAAGGATATGCAGGCCGCAAAAAAAGCTCCGACCACCACGCCGGCCAGGAGCAGGACGCGAACGTCCACCCGGTCGTCAGCCGCCGTCGCGACCCTCAGCACGAGAACGATCGCGAGCAGGGCTCCGGCGAAGGCAGCCGCGGGGAGCGCCCAGGAAAGTGAGGCCGCCAGGCCCATCGCGAGGGCGAGAACTGCCCCGGTAGCAGCTCCCCCTGAGATCCCGAGGATGTAGGGCTCGGCAAGTGGATTACGAAGCAGAGCCTGGAAAACGGCCCCTGAGAGCGAGAGCCCGCCGCCGACCAGGATGGCCATCAGCGCGCGAGGGGCGCGGAGCTCCACCACAATCCGCCGGGCATTGATATCTCCCTCGCCAAGTAGAGCCGCAAACACCTCGCCGGTGCTGAGATCCACCGAACCGAGGCGGATGCTCAGCAGGAAGACCAGGACCACGGCGAGACCCAATAGAGCTCCCCAGGTAATGGGCTTCATTGAGGCCCTGAATCGAAGGCTCCTGGATGAATCAGACGAGCGATGTCGCGGGCGGCACGTCCGAGCCCGGGTCCCGGAATCTCAACGGATGCCGGTAGAACGGCGCTCTGCACATGGGCGAGTGGCGAAGGGGGTGTCAGTCCGTCGGAAAGGAGGATCAGGTCCAAATCCCTATCGAGGAGGGCCTCCATACTCACCGGAGCGTACAACGGATCCAGGTCGTCAAAAACGTTCCTCCCGCCCGCGACCGTCATGAGCTCATCAATGTACGTACCCGGGCCGGCAACCCAGGGGGGATCGCCTCCGAGGAGGTATACGACGCGAGGCTTCGGAAGTTCGGCCACTCGTCGAGCCACGTCGTCGAGGGCGTCGCGGATCTCAAGGAGCACTACGTCCGCGGCGTCTGACGCACCCATGATTCTTCCCAGGTCACCAATGATGGTCAGAACGTCTTCGATGCCGTCGGGCTGGACGGCGAAGTGGCGAATCCCCAACTGCGTGAGGCGCTCGGCGGTAGCCAGGTCGGAATCACCGGCGAAGCGGATCACGAGGTCGAGATCAAGAGAGACGAGGATCTCCAGGTTAGGCCGCAGACCGCCGCCTACAGAAGGCAGCCCGGCGAGCTCCGGCATCCGGTCGTAGTCCGTTCGGCCGACCAGTTGGTTGGCCAATGCCATCGCCAAGAGTGCCTCCGTGGCCGACGGGACCAGAGAGACGATCCTCCGTGGAGCTGATTCGAAAGTGTGTGTTGTACCGGCGGCGTCGACCAGTTGGACGGGGTAACTCGTCCCCGAGGCCTCGGGTTCGTCAGCGCCGCTTAATACCTGTTGGCCAGAGAACGTGTCGCAGCCGACCAGAGTCGCCACGAGGAACCATGTTGCTGAACAACGCATGACTCGCTCGCCTAGAAGGCTGCTGACGGCCCTGAAGACGTAGGAGCAAGCCCACATGGGTCCCGGTACTGCTCTACCCAAGCTCCTCCTTGCCGGGTCAACGTGGAGAGCCACATGGACCCCTCGCCCATGACCTCGAGCACGACTTCCTCGCTTCCATCTCCGTCGATATCCAGGTGGTCGAAGTAGCGTGCGGCACCCTTTCTGTCACGGGAGTGCACTCGGTAATCCACATACGTGCGCCTGTACCCGGCTCCGTCATCGTCGGCGGTGAGGAAGATTGAGTATGCTCCACGGGGCGTAGGGCCTACGACGAGATCATCGGCGTATACGAACGTAGCGACGACGGTCGGCGTCGCACCGGGCTGGGCCCGAAACATCTGGATGTCCCGGCGGATGTCTATCACGTCTCCGGGCAAAAGCGCACCGACGGCGCGAATGACCCGCAGCGCCATCCTGAGTGAGGTGTTCCGAAGGTCTGTTGTCTGGACGACAGGAGAGTAGGTGCCGTATCCGAGCTCGCTCCCCTCTCGCACCGGAACTGCGAGAAACTTCCGAACCCCCGCCGCGGCCGACGTCAACTCGATGTGGCCCCGAATCTGGGGCCGCACTCTGCAATATCGCTCGTCCACCGAGAACACTTCGGCGCTGAAGCTCCCGACCCGGGCCCCGTCGGAAAACAGCGTGAATTCCAGGCCGGGTGTAAGGTGTTCGGCCGTGAACGATCTGCTCGCCTCGACGGATCCGATGCCCTCGATCGGGAAAAGACCCTCGGGTCGGATCTCCGCCACGGGCACCAGTGTCGCTTGGTCTCCGTCTCGGTAACCCAGGTATAACACCGGCCCCAAGGACCGCCCGTCCGAAACCGTGTCCTCGACGACCTCCACCGTGTCGGGTGGCGGGTCGGAAACCCGGCTTCCGGACGGCGAACGCAGGCGCACGTCGATTCCTCCCCATTCCACGTTGTCGCAGCCTGTAGCGACGATTACAATCCCGAGTAGCAGGAACCTCTGGAGGGCTGTGTTCATGGGGAAAAGTTATCTCGGCTCAAGGGGGAAATCAAAGCCCCCGTTTCATAACGGCACGGCAGTTCAGAGTCGGAGTGGAGGGAGTAAGGGAAAGCGAGGAAGTCGGGTGTGCCGTTGAGGAAGGGACTGGAGTGGGCGCCCACGTTCGTCGCGGGTTTCGGGGCGGGGGCATCGGGAACGGTGGCTGTCGCTCTTTTGCTTTACTCGGGAGAGGGACTGCTCAGGTCGTTGGCGCTTATTGTGGCGATCGAGCTCGGAGCTTTCGGTTTGGGCCTGGGCATGAGAGGACCACCCAGCGAGTGGAGCCATGCGCTGGAGTCCCTTCGGAGACGTTGGCTTTTCGTGCTGGTAGCCTTTCTTGGTGCGGCTGGGTTTACGTCCGCTTGGGCGGTTTTTGCGGGTTTCGGAGCGTCACCGATGACGCAGGCGCTTGGACTCGCCCTGCTTGCGGGCCTCCCGCTCTATGCGTGCGGCCGCCTCTTGAGGGGCATAAACGCCGTGCGGATGATGGCGGGCCTGACGGGTGACGGTGCGCTCGCATCGCTGGGCGCCGCAGCCGGCGTGTTGGTGACCGGCTTCGGTGCTCTCTCCGGCGCCGGAGTGCCCTCGTTCGTGTTGTTCCTGATCGTCATACTCTCGGGGACCGCACGTCTTCAGGGGTGGGTCCTGAAGCCCATCGAAGAGAGTGTCGCGGCGGCTGAGGTCACAGAATCCGCCCCCTCCGAGGCTCTCAACGCAGCCGGGCCCGAGACAAAGTGATCATCGCACACCTGTCGGATCTGCACCTCGGTTTTCGGGCGTTCGGAAATATCGAGCAGGGCAGAAATGTTCGGGAGGCCGATGTCGCTCGCGCGTTTCACCAGGCGATCCAGAGGGTCCTCAAGATCGCCCCGGCCGCGGTGCTCGTTGCGGGCGACGTATTCGATCGGCCCGAACCCCCCCACTCCGCGCTCGTAGCGCTCGCCCAGGGGCTGCAGTTGTTGAGAGAGGCGCTTCCGGAAACGCCGGTCCTAATGGCTGCCGGTGCGCGTGACACACCGGCCGGTCCTGCGGATCCGGGTCCCTTGGCCGCGTTCGATACGTTGCCGGGCGTCGAAGCCGTGACCGCAACGACCCGGTCTGTGCACTACTCACGATTAAATCTGAACGTGGTCCTCGTTCCCCACCGATCGACGATCCAAGGCCCCAGGCCCTTGGTGGAGCCGAACCCGGATGCGCGATGGAATGTGCTCGTGGGGTACGGATCGGTGGATCGGGAGGAGAACGCGCTTCTGTCAAGCGCGCTTCTCTCATTGAACTCGGAGGATTGGGATTACGTGGCGCTGGGGCACGAACATTTTCGACGCGAGGTGGTGCCCGGCGTGCACTACGCCGGCGCACTCGAGCGGGTGGGGGCTACGCCCTGGGAGGAGGCAGCTGAAGAGAAGGGCTTTCTGACGTGCGATCTCGAGTCCGGGCAGGTTCGCTTTCACCCGGTCCATGGTCGTCCGGTCGTATCGCTGGAACCCATCCCGTTCGAAGCGGATCGGCCCGAGCGCCTGAGAGAGCGGGTCCGGGAGGTCCTCGTCGAGGTGCCCGGCGGTATCGAAGAGAAGATCGTTCGGATTCGAATTCAGGGGCTGCCACCCGACCGGCTGGACCTCCTCGACGGCGTGTTGCCTGAGTACCGGAGGCGTGCACTACACCTCGAAGTGCAGCTCGATGACGACCCGCTGGGGCATCTCTCTCACGAGATCAAGCCGTCCACGAGGGTAGTCTAGGAGGCTGTTGAAGGAGTACAGCGTGGATTCTATCGATATGGGCGCGTTAGAGGCCAACCAGGAGCCGCTCGATCTTGAGCTCGGGTCCGGGCTGACGGCCTTGGTCGGGGGGGACGGCCCTCTGCGTAATGAGGTCATGGAGCGGTTCGCTCGACGGCTGGCTCAGGATGACGAACGCCTTCAGACGCTGATCGCCGGGCCGGGCCAGGTCGGGCCGGCGCTCGCATGGCGCCGCGCCGTTCGCATTCTGGCGCAGTGGTCGGGCCTCGAGGGCGTGGACCAGGACGAGCGTGCCCTGATCCACGGAGGTTCCCGAGCCAGCGATCCTCTGTGGACCGATTCGGGGGTAGACGGTCTCCGAGCGCGGGTGGAGGAGTTGAGGCGCCTTCCCGAGGCACTTCGCGTGAAGGCGCGCGAGCTGCGAGGGCTGCGTGCGGACGGGATCGAGGTGGGCGGGGATCTGGAAGTTGCGAACATGGATTGGCTCCGTGAGCGACAGGATGCCGAGACGCACCTCCTCGCGTATCGCGACCGAGCTCGGGAGCTCAAGGTCCGCCTACAGCAACTCGAGGAGGGAGGCAGGGATACGGCGTGCCCGACCTGCGACCGGGTTCTTAGCGAGCGGTTCGAATCGGTCTTGGATGTGATTCGCGAGGAGTGGGAGTCGGTGGTGCAAGACGGGAGCTGGTGGAAGCGCCGCAAGGACCAACTGGATCTGAAACCCGCTCATTTACAGGACCTCGAGGGGAAAACCCTGCGTCTCCACGCCACGATCGAGGAGTGCACCGAAGAGGTTGAGCGGCTGAGGGCTCGATTGCCGGAGTTGACCGAAGCCGAAGACACCCTCGCGATGGCCCAGGTAGCTGATGGCCCTTCGGAGCCAGGTGAAGGTAGGGCCGCGGGGCTGCCTTCCGACGACTCCGATCTCCGTGGCCGAACGTTGGCGGCTCTACGGCGAGAGCTGGTGTCCGACGCGCGTGATGCACTGACCGCGCGGACCGGCCGCTACCTGAATCACCTGACGAGCGGTGGTGTGCTGGGGGTCGGCGTGACCGGAGATGGCGAACCCACGATCGTTCGAGACGAGGGTGCTCGGAGGATCCACTCCGATGAGGAGGCGGCCGCGTATCTGTTTGCGTTACGGCTCGCATTGGTCGACTTGGCTGCCGGTTGCGGGGTGCACGCCTCCGAGATTCTCCTGGGAGACACGTTCGACCGCCTCGAGCCTGACGCCAAGTTGAGGGCTGTCGGGCTCCTTCGAACGTTGCTCGTCCGAGTGCCGAAAATCCTTCTCTTTTGCCGTCGCGACATTCTCGACGCGACACCCGAGTGGTTCGATTGGATCGTTGAGCTGGCAGTCGACCGACATGGATCCCCGTTCGCTCGAATAAGACGAAGCGGAGTGGGGAAGCTACAGATTCACTGACCCCAACACCCCCTCAAGCGCCATCTTTACCGCTAACGTACCGCTACCGTCCAAGCGCCAGTCCGCCGATCGGCCTTACACCCGCTGGTGGTCAGCGCGCCAATTGGTCACCCGTTTCTTGATCTCGTTACGGTCCTCGATCCCCTCGGTGCGTACCGTCGTGACCAAAGCCGCGACCTCACCGTCCGAAGCGAACCGCAGCGCGATGAGCTGGCCGGTAGTCAGTTCGTCGACGTGGTGTTTCTGATCCGGCGGGAGCAGCTCATGAAGGCGGAGTCGTTCCTCGAGGCGAATGACGCGGTCCTGGGCGGCGAGCGCGAAAACCCGGGCAAGAAAAGCGACAATCATCAGTGCGACGGCCAGAAGTAGCGCCATCACGGAATCCAAGGAGAAAGACGTGACGGTTACATACCCCGAATAGATCAGGTTGACCAGGAGGAGCGGGAGTGCCACGTAGTGAAATGCCGGAACGAATTTCTGGTGGTTTTTAAAGTTTTGAGAAGGTGCAGCCGTTGCCATGAGGCTCTCCTTAGACGGTAAGAGGGCAGAGGATCGGTAGAAGGGGCGGACCGATTGAGCGGCCCGGGTCGCAACCCGTGAGCGACCTAGGATAGGGAAACAGTAGCGTCGTCGCCATCTCTCGACGGCCATCTTCGAAAACTCGATCCAGACTCGGCTCGGATTTTCTACTGACCGAGCAGCTGACCGAGCGTCTGCCAGGCCACCGCGCGGTCCTCATACCTCATGCGAAGTTCGTCGTCGCCAGTCTGGATCGCGCTCTGCATGAGGGCGGTGTAGACCCAGGAGTAGTAGTTCGGGATTCCGACGGTGGAGCCATCGGGCCAGTGACTCCACTCATCGGGGATACCAGTCCGATGTACGAAGACCTCCTCCGCCAACGTTCGAGTGCGCTCGACGTCCAGCCAGAGCCCGGTGACCCGGACCATCTGTGGGTTTTCGAGCAGGATGTTTCGGGAATTCAAATCAGGAGGACCCGGGTAGAGTCGAAAGGCCAGGCCATGCCGTACCAGGTACGGAACGACGCCCAGGTCCTGAGCTGCGCTTCCGCTCGACGCGAAGTAGATGGGCCGGTCTTCGATGCTGCTTTGAATCAGCAGCAAAGCGAACTGCTGCCACGGATAGATCACAGTTCCCCCCGCTATCCTTGCTACCACGGGTCCGAGGGGGAAATCGCGGTCCTCGTCGATGGATACGTAACCCGCTGGTCCGGCAACCTGCTCTATGACTTCGTCTTCCAGAGGGAGAGCCGTTTGGGTGGGTGGTGTCACCGGACTCTCCGTGAGGATGGTGATCCGTCCCTCCGCGTTTGCAGCTGTCGGGTCAGCGGTATAGAGGGGTTCACCCTCCAGGGGGTCGTACGGTCGCTGGCAAACGATGGTGGTTCTGCTATCACTCGCCTGGACGCCCGGTGGGCAGGGGGTTGTGAGGTCTCGAATCTGCTTCACGTACCAGTCCAGATTGAAGTAGGAGGTGACGACGACGGTCACATCGCGGCGTATACCCTCGGCCTCCTGCAGGTACCAGAGTGGAAACGTGTCGTTGTCGCCGTTGGTAAAAAGAACGCTGTATGGTTCCACGCTCATCAAGAGGTTGTACGCCCAATCCCGTGCGGAGTAGTCCGTTCGGCGGCTCGCCCACGGCCAGTTGGACACGAGCGGGATCAGAGCCAGCGCGAGCACCGGCGCGGCTCGGGACCACGAGCCCTTCAGATGTGCGGCGACCTGTTGCCAGAGTGCGGCGATTCCGATTCCCGCCCAGAGACCCCACACCGAGAAACCGACCATGAAGAAGTAATCCCGCTCGCGCACTTCGTGAACGTCCGCCGGGCTCGGAGAGGCGAGCGAAAAGCCGTACGGGAAGTTGAGGTAGAAGACGAGGCCGATGGAGAGTGTGGCGAACAGGGCCAGGACGTAGAGACCCGTGGCCGAGTCTCTACGTAGATGCTGGACCGCGCCGTACAGTCCCAGGGACGCGAACAAGAACGTGAAAGGTAATCTGACAAGCGGAAAGACCGTCTCGGTACCCGCCATGCCCCTCGCCCATTGCCAGTCGAAGTACTGCAAGTAGTTCGTGAACTGCGACCACAGGGGTGACGCCCGTGGGATCAGGGGGGGCTTGAGGTACTGCTGCCTCGACAGAGCGGCCGAGAGCTCGGTACACCCCGCCTGGTCGAAGCCAAGTAACGACGGAACAAACGTCACGATGCTCGTGAGGGCGCTCTGGAGACTGGAACAGGTTGGATCGGCCTCATTGATGATGGGGCCGAGCGCAGCCCGTAACGGCAGAAATAGGTGAATGGAAAGACCGAGGAAGACGACGAAGGCGCCGACGACGTAGAGACGCCAGTTGAGCAGCACCCCGGGAGAGACCCACAGGATGAACAGGACGAGCGCCGGGGCGGCGAGGAACGCCATGAGATGGTTTCCCACAGACAGCGCTAAGATGAACGCGATCAGCACCAGCAGATTGTCATCTCGGCCCTTGCCGAGGTTTTTGCGCCAATGGAAGGCCAGCCACGTCAGCAGTGCGATGGTCATGAGCGAGACCGTATAAACCTTCTCGTTCACGTTGGACTGGTTCCAAACTGTAAATGCGGTGGCGCTCACCAGCACCGCCGTTATGGCGCCCACGATGCGGAACCGGCGATCGTCGGAGAAAAACGACAGAATGTGATGGACGACCAGGAACCAGAGACCGTGGGCGATACTGCCCATGAGGGCGGAGAACAGGTTGATCCGTGTCGCGACCGAGAGGCCAGAGGGCGTCAGGAGAAGGTCCCACGTTCGGGCCATCAGAACGAAGAGGGGATTTCCCGGTGGATGGGGGATCCCGAGGATGTGCCCCGTGGCGATGTACTCGCTCGTATCCCAGTATGCGGTCGTCGGAGCCAGCGTCACCGTATACAGGAGGCCGACAGCGAGGCCCACGATCAGCGCCCAGAGGTAGATCGGCTCCCCGCCCGCTGGAGTGTCGACGGGTTTATTTTCCCGGTCCGGCACGAGCGTGGGCGTCGGTCGGCTTTGACTCCGGTTCATTGTTGCTTTGGTAGAGTTGCCAGGTGCCGATAGAGTTGCCAGCTGCCGAGTGCCGGGGGGAATTTCAGCAGGTGGTCGGGGCGCGCCTTACCGGGCTCGTGCTACTTCGCGGAGAGGTGCAGGTTCCCCCATTCATCGACCACGAGTCCCCAGCCTCGGGGGATCCAAGTGGTCGCACTGTATTCTAACACCAGAGCGGGCCCAGCGAGCGTCTGGTCCGGGCTCAGGTCACTCCGCCAGACACGGTCCACCTGGGTCCACTGGCCCTCTATGTACACCCGTGTGCGTTCGACTGTCGGAGCGTCGTTGTTATGCGGGATACGTTCCACGTGGAGCGGCGGTCCCGGGGCGGAAGCGATGGATCGGAGAGTGACCGCCTCGACGGGCGTTTCAGCACGCTGATAACCGTATCGTGTTTCGTGCAGCTCGTGGAACCGGGTGTCCCAGTCCTCCGCGGGCACTCTCAGCTCGAAGCTCTGGCGCTCGTACCGAGCGTCTACCCATTGCCTCAACGAAAGGTGATCCTCGGGCACGCCCTCCTCCGCCATCGCCGCGACGGCGGCCTGTTCCAACTCGCTGAATACACTCTCGATGCTCTCATAGGCGTTGGCCGAGGCGTTGGAAATCAACACAGTTCTGGAGACCTCCCGCGTGATGTCTGCGGCGAGCATCCCGTATGCCGAGAGAAGTCCTGGGCGGGGGGGCACGATGGTGTGGTGGGTACCCAACCGCTCGGCCAGATGTGTGGCGTGTAGGCCGCCGGCGCCGCCGAAGGCTACCAAGGCGAAGTCCGCCGGATCGTGTCCCCGTTCCACCGAGATCACCCGCAGGGCGCGCTCCATAGCCGCGTCGGCGACTGCGAGGATGCCCTCTGCCGCAACCTCGAGACCTGTCCCGAGACCATCTGCGAGATTTCGGAGATGTGGTTCGACGGCTGACCGGTCCAACGTCCGCTCCCCTCCCAAGAAGGCGTCTGATGGCAACCGTCCCAGCCAGACGTGAGCATCCGTGACCGTGACGCCGGCTCCGCCCTTCCCGTAGCAGATGGGACCGGGATCGGCACCTGCCGATTCGGGTCCCACACGCAGAGCACCCCCGGCGTCGATTCGCGCCAGCGATCCACCCCCCGCGCCGACCGTATGGATGTCGATGACCGGGATTGCGACGGGCTGTCCGCCGATCTCCAGCTCTCTCGTGTGAAGAGGGCCCCCCGGGCATAAGGAGACGTCTGTGGAGGTTCCTCCCATGTCGAACGTGATGATGCGCTCGTGCCCGGCGCGGCGCCCCCATGCAAGCGCCCCGACCACGCCGCCCGCAGGGCCGGAAAGGATCATGTGCACCGGCTCGCGGGCAGCACGGTCCAGGGGAAGCGACCCACCGTTCGACCCCATGATAGTCACGCGCTCCGCTCCCGCCTCCCGGGCCAGGCGCTTCAAGTACGCTGAGATACGTGGTGCGACGTAAGCGTTCACGACCGTTGTCGAGGTTCGTTCGTACTCTCGGTATTCCGGGAGGAGTCTGACGGACACGGACAGCGGTACGTCCAACCCGGCCAGGGCTTCGGCTACGCTCTCCTCATGACCGGCATTCGCATACGAGTGTAGGAGCACGACCGCAACCGATTCCGCGCCGTCCAATAACGCAGGGAGTGCCTTCAGTTCGGCGGGGTCGAGCGGCTCGATGACCTCACCGTCGGGCCCCATCCTGCCTTGGATGCCGTGGCGGTCCTCGCGGTCCACAAGCGGTGGAGGCCGGTGGCCGACGAGGGCGTATAGCTGGGGCCGATTCTGCCTCCCGATCTCCAAGATGTCCTCGAAGCCCGCGTTCGTAACCAGTTTTACCCGGGCTCCCTTCCGCTCGAGAAGGGCGTTGGTGGCGACCGTGGAGCCGTGGAGGAGTACGAACCCAACGTCGCCCTCACGTTCGACGCCGTCCAATATCCGGCGCAGGCCCTCCAGGACGGCATCGGACGGATCGTTTGGCGTCGACGGAAGTTTCAAGGAGCGGAGGTGTCCTCCGTCCAGGAGGAGGACATCCGTGAACGTCCCTCCAGTATCCACGGCCACCGCCAGCGGCATCTTTCCCTTTTTCGGTTCGCCCATAAGTTTCTTGGCCCCTTTCGGGACGCCTGTTCACGTAGCCTGCCGGGATCCATGGAGCTCAAGCCGACACTAGAAGAATTTTGTGCCCAGGCGACTGGTACTGGCGTCCTCCCGGTCTGGAGAGAGTTCCTTTTCGACGTCGATACGGCTGTTACCGCCTACGCGAAGATTCGTCGTCCACCTTTCGGTTTTCTCCTCGAGTCCGTGGTCGGCGGCGATCAATGGGCTCGGTACACCTTCCTGGGGAGTGCGCCGGCCCAGGCATGGCGCCTCCATGGGGACCGGGCGGAGTTATGGACGCCAGACGACGGTTGGTCGCCCATCGTCACCGACGACCCGTTGAGCGACTTCGACGAACGGCTGCGAGTTCGGCGGCCATTGGCCACCGGCGGCCTCCCGAGACTCTGGGGAGGTGCGGTAGGGTACTTCGGGTACGATGTGGTGCGCCAGGTCGAGCGGCTCACCAATGAGCCGGAGGATGATCTCGGGCTGCCCGACGGGCTCTTCATGTTCATGGACGTCGTGCTCGCCATCGACAACCTTCTTGGCCGTGCCATGGCGATCGCCACCGTCGAAGTCGAAGAGGGGTTGGACGACGACGAGCTTCGCCGCAGATACGACGAGGCGGCCGAAAAGACCCAGCGCCTGGTCTCGCAGCTTTCCGAGCGGGCCTCGCCGAAACCCCTGGAGATCGGCCCCGAACCCACCGAGGATCCAGCGTTTTCCAGTACGATGACACGCGCGGAGTACGAAGCAGGAGTCGAACGGATCCGGGAGTACATCTTTGCCGGCGACGCCTTCCAGGTGGTTTTGAGCCAACGGCTTTCGATGCCCATGACGGCGGAGCCCTTCGAGCTCTACCGGGTGCTTCGTTCACTCAATCCGTCACCGTATCTGTATTTCCTCGAACTCGATGGGTTTTCACTCGTCGGAAGCTCGCCCGAGGTCCTCGTGCGAGTCGAGGATGATGTCGTCACGGTTCGGCCCATCGCCGGGACCCGCCCAAGGGGGGTGACACCGGAGGAGGATCGGGCTTTTGCCCTCGATCTCCAGACGGACGAAAAGGAGCTTGCCGAGCACCGAATGCTGGTGGATCTGGGCCGGAACGATATCGGTCGTGTTGCCGAGTATGGGTCGATCACGGTGCCCGATCTCATGATCGTCGAGCGTTACTCGCACGTTATGCACCTCTCGAGTCAGGTCGAAGGGAAGCTGAAGCCAGGCCTGTCGGCCATGGACGTGTTCAGGGCCTGTTTCCCGGCCGGCACCGTGTCGGGGGCGCCCAAGGTTCGAGCGATGGAGATCATCGATGAGCTCGAACCTTTTCGGAGGGGCCCCTATGCCGGCGCCGTGGGGTATTTCGGCTGGGGTGGCACGTCGATGGACACGGCGATCACGATCCGCACGGTGCTCGTGAAGGACGGTACGGCCTACGTGCAGGCGGGTGCGGGTATCGTGGCCGACTCGGATCCGGCACGGGAGTACGAAGAGACGCTGAACAAGGCCCGGGCGCTTCTGCGTGCGGGGGCGATGCTTGCTTCACGGCCAACCTCTGACTCTTGATCAGTAGGTTCGGGGTTCAAGTCCCTCCCAGCTGCCGTCCCCGACGCGGATCCTCAGTCCGTTCACGCGACCGGATCCATCCCGTTGGAACTGTATGCGGGCGATCGGAGCATGTTCGAGCGTGAAGTAGTCGAGGAGCCAGTGGCAAGAGGTCCATGTGGGGGCATCCGCGCTGGGATCAGTTGGAGCGCAGTGCCAGAATCGGAGATACTCGGGCCAGGAGGGAGAGGTGGGGCGTGAACCAGTGCTTGCACGTAGAAGCGAGGAGCCTCAGTATGCTTCTTGAGTCTCACACAGGAGGAAGGTCGCGATGAACCCCCCACTTCGTAGGGTTTGGCACCGGGCGCTCTCGAGTCTTGCGTTGATCGCTGTGATGGGAGGTATCGGCGCACCCGTTGGCGCAGCCATTGGCGCAGCATCGCTGACCGCTCAAACGTCGCTCCCGCTGCGGGATGGCAGCCTCGCCAACGTCGATCCGTATCTCTACGCCGCGGAAGATTTCGGGATCGATCCAGCAGCGGTGACCTACCACAAGGACATCGCCCCGATTCTCCGCGTGAACTGCGTGAAGTGCCACACGACTGAAGGCATGGCGCCGATGGCGCTGACGACGTATCAGGAGGTGCGGAGGTATGCACGGAGGATCAAGGATCGGACCGCCATCCGGGACCGGAGCGGGGCGATGCCGCCGTTCTATGTGGAGAGGAATATCGGGATCCAGGAATTCCGTGACTCCGAGTACCTCAGGGACGAAGAGCTGGCGAAGATCCAGGCCTGGGTGGACCACGGCACTCCCGAGGGCGATCCTGCCGACGCGCCGGACGGCGCCCTGGCCCTCGGTGAGTCGGGCGAGGCGCCAGCCCGCGGCTCGTCTGGCGCCATACCATGGGAGCTCGGGGAGCCGGACCTCATAATTTCGATGGACCCGGTGACGGTGCCGATAGTCGGCCCGGACCAGTGGGGAGATTTCGGCATGCTCCCGACCGGGCTCGTGGAAGACCGGTATGTGAAGGCCGTGCAAGTCCGAGAGGTCAGCGATCTCTCCTTCGACGACCCGGCCCTCGCAAACACGGTAGGTGGACGCTTCGTCTGGCACCACATGAACTATGGGATCCGCGTCCTGGACGAGGACGGGAATGTTACAGGCCAGAGGATCAGCTATCCCGTTCACGAAGTAGGACGGAACGCGGACATCTTCCCGGAGGAGGTCGGTTATCCTTTGCCGGCGAACTCCGTCATACATCTGAATAACGGACACTTTCGACCGAACCAGTTTCGAGAGACCACGGCGCACCTCGAATTCGGCTTCTACTTCCATCCGTTGGGCTACGAGCCGAAATACCGGCGCCGCGGCAGCCTGTCCATGGGAAACGACGTCGACGTCTACGCGAAGCCGGGGGAAGCATACCAGCGGTTTGAGACTTTTACCGTGCTGCGCCAGCACACGAAGGTCTA
>Ga0209988_10000250_pt1 | contig 31713 bp, 26 predicted proteins | sample N075metaG_FD_183115 | JGI IMG/M metagenome (GOLD analysis project Ga0209988, IMG submission 183115) | Deep subsurface microbial communities from Kermadec Trench to uncover new lineages of life (NeLLi) - N075 metaG (SPAdes) (version 2) | ecosystem: Environmental > Aquatic > Marine > Ocean trench... | reverse complement strand
GTAGGTTCGGGGCGACGGGGTGATCGCCGGTGCCTCGTCCCGGTCGGACCAGAACACCGCGGGCTTCGCGTCGGCTGGAGCCTGTGCAGCGCACCCGTCAGCCCCATGCAATGCTCGACGATTGGAGTCGGTAACCACGCCTCAGTTGTCAGACGCCGTTCGGATCACGGCCGCCAGGATCTTGGCGTAACCGGTGCATCGACAGAGGTTGCCCGACAAACCGATCCGGATCTCCTCCTCGGATGGGCTCGGATTCCCATCGAGCAAGGCGCGCGTCGACATGATGATGCCAGGAGTGCAGAACCCGCACTGAACGCCACCCTCCTCGAGAAGGCTTCGCTGGATGGCGTGCAGTCCGTCGGCGGGCATCACGCCTTCGATGGTTGTCACGGACTTGCCCTGAGCCTGCAACGCCAGGTACGAACACGAGTTCACCGGCTGATCGTCGAGTAACACCATGCACGCGCCGCATTCGGAGTCGTCGCAACCTTCTTTGGTTCCAGTGAGCCCGATCTCTGTCCGGAGCACGCTGAGCAGGTTGCGTCCCATGTCGACGTCGACGGGGTAGTCCAACCCGTTGACGGTCAGCGTGATCGGCTCGGTCATCGTGACGCTCCCACGCCGATCGCCCGGTTGACGGGAACGCCGATCTCTTCACCAGCTGCTCTGCGGGCCGCAGCATCCACGGCTCTGGCAGCCATGACTCCGACGGTGTGCCGACGATACGTGTCGCTCGCTCTGAGGTCGCTGATGGGTCGGGCCACGTCAGAGGCCGCAGTGGCGACGGCCGCAGCAGCAGCATCTGGCAGGTGGCCTGTCATGAGTGCTCCGGCGTCGTCGACCTCGATGATCGTGGGGGCGACCGCCGAAAGCGCCACCGCACCGCCGAGAATCGTTCCGTCATCAGCCAGCGTGACGCTGGCTGCCGCCCCCACTATCGCGATCTCCATCGCCCGTCGATACTCCAGACGCACGTAAGCACTCCCCGACCGCGCTGGACGGGGAGGGAGGTCTATGGCCACACACAGCTCTTCGGTTTCAGCGCTCGTCTGGCCTGGCCCGGTCCATAGATCTGACAGCTCCACGGTCCGCGATCCCCGCGCAGAGCGGAGCTGTGCCACTGCACCCAACACCATCAAGGGCGCTCCCGTGTCCATGGCCGGAGAAGCGTTCATGACGTTGCCGCCGAGCGTGCCGATGTTCCGAGTCGAAGGCGATCCCACCAGGGCGGCCGCGTCGGCGAGTGCGGTGTACCCGGACACGATCATCTGGTCGATCATCAATTGGGAATGTGTGACCATGGCCCCGATTCGGATGCCGCGATCCCTCGACTCTATGTGGGCCAATTCGTCGAGCCGATCAATGGCTACCAGAGATGCGGGTAATGGTGCCTTGCCCTGTCGGGCGCCAACCACCAGATCGGTTCCGCCCGCGATGGGGCGGGCTCCGACGGCCAACGCGGCCAGGGCCTCGTCGAGAGATCCGGCGATAGCGAAGCTCACCCGTCACCTCCTCCCCGCATTGTCTCCCACACCCGCTGTGCAGTCATCGGTAGCCGGGGGACTGGTTGGCCGGTCAGCTTTGTGATGGCGTTCGATATCGCGGCGGCCGTAGCCACGTTGGGAGCCTCGGCGATGGGTTTCGAGCCGTGAGGGCCCATATTCGGGGTGTGGACCTCGGCGAAGTGCACTCTGATCGGAGGAGCGTCAGCCATGGTTTGCAGCTTGTAGTCGAGAAAGGCCGGATTCTTCTGCGCCCCGTCTTCGTCGTAGACCGTTCCCTCGGTGAGGGCCTGGCCGATCCCCATCATCACGCCCCCTTCGACCTGGCCGGAGGCGCCAATCGGGTTGATGATCACCCCCGAGTCGTGAGCGGCGCTGACGTCGAGGACCCGCACCACGCCAGTCTCCCGATCCAGGCGGATCTTGACCGCATGACACGAGAACTGGGGTCCGGCCCAACCGGACAAGCCTTGGTCGCCAACGCAAGCCACGCCTACCGCCGATGGATACTCGGGTGGCGTGCCTGATCCCTTTCCCAACAACAGTTCGCCTCCCGCCGCCACGCCCGCCAGTTCGACGATCGACACCGCTGACTCGGGCGATCCGGCGACGTGCGCCCTGCCGTCGGCCAGAACGATGTCATCGGGCGAAGCCTCCAGCTTCTTTGCTGCCAGGTTCTTCAGTTGGACGGCGATCTGGCGGGCAGCCTCGACTGTGGCCCGCCCATTGTTGAGGATCGTCTGCGAGCCCGTCGCCCCTTCGTCGTAGGGTGCGACGCTGGTGTCCTGGTAGACCAGCTCGAAGTCTTCGGGTTCCATACCCAGTTCGGCGGCGGCGAGAATGGGCAGCGTCATCACCGAACCGGTTCCGCATTCTTGGGCGCCGGTGGTGATCACACCCTTTCCGTCGCGATCGATCTTGACGAAGGCGCCGGATGCGCCCGGGAAGCTTGGCCACCAACCCACCGCTACTCCAATGGCCTCGTCATCTTCGAGGTCCTGGCCATAGTCGATGCCGGATACTGCCTCTCGAATGCACTCCTGCAGACCGATCTCGTCGTACACCTGCCCGGCGACACCCGTCTCGCCGGTGTCGATGCAGTTCTGCTGCCGAAAGGCCACCGGATCCATCCCGACGACGGCCGCCAGCTCATCGGTGTGCGACTCCAAGGCCCAACAGGTTTGCGGCGCAGTAGGGGCGCGTACCGAACCGGACGGTTGATGGTTTGTGTAGATACTGAAGGCTTCGGCGTGGATGTTGTCGATCTTGTACGGCCCGAGAGTGTGCATCGCCGCCATATGCGGGAAGAACGAGGAGTCGGCGCTATACGCTCCGTTGTCGAGCAGCACCCGCACCCGTCGCGCGGTCAGGGTCCCGTCGCTCTTGAGCCCGGTGGTGATCTCGATGATCATGCCTTCCCGACGCCGATCGGGAGCGATGAACTCCTCCCGCCGTGAGAACACGAGTCGGACCGGTCGCCTGGCGACCCTGGCCAGAGCAGCCACGTGTGCCTCGTAATGGAATCCGCATTTGCCTCCGAAACCTCCGCCCATGTGCGGGACGATGATCCTTACTCGATTGGTGGGAAGATCGAGCGTCTCGCAAACGCCATCGCGGGCCTGGAACGGAACCTGGGTGGAGCTCCAGATTGTCACCCGGTCGCCCTCCCACTGCGCCAGCACTCCCCTCGGCTCGATAGGAGCAGCGTGCGTGGCGTCGGCTACGTAGCGGCCGAAAACCACGTGGTCGGCCTGGGCCATCCCCTCCTCGACGTCACCCCTGGTCATCGATGTGAATGAGGCGACATTGCCGTTTCGCTCAACATCGGCCGCCTCATAGTCGGCCCAACCCTCGTGGACGAGCGGTGCTCCGTCGGCAATCGCCTCTTCCAGGTCTGTGACAACCTGGAGTGGCTTGTATTCGACTACGACAGCATCGAGGGCCTTTTGCGCGGCTTCGGCGTCGATCGCTGCAACGGCTGCCACAACTTCACCTTCAAATCGCACGACATCCTTGGCGAACAGAGTGCGATCGGCGATCGAACCGAAACGCCGCTCCGGCACGTCTTCATGGGTCAGTACCGCAAGAACGCCCGGGACCCGGCGAGCTGCCGATACGTCGAGCCGGATGATCTCCGCATGTGAGATCCCCGCGTAGAGAAACTTCGCGGTGAGCATCCCGGTCAGGGTGATATCCGCTACGTAGCGACCGCTACCGGTCACCTTGTCGGGACCATCAGGGCGGATGAAGACTTTCGATTCGGTCAGCAGTGGCATGGCTCCCTCTCGTGGGCGGCGATCGTAGCCAGGTCAGCCCCTGCTCGGATTCGGGAGTTGGGCGCGGCCACCGCTGCGATTGAGGTCACCCAATGCGAGGACGGGTCACGTCTTTGGCGAACTCCTCGAATACATCCACGAAATGATCGATTTCGCCGTCGCTGTGCTTCACGGAGAGGGTCCACTGCTCGTCGGCTCCGGGTGTCATGTAGACGTCGTTGACCATGTGGTAGAGCCAGCCGAGATAGTTGAGGTCGTCATTGAAATGCTGGGCGTAAGACCGGTAGTCGACGACCCGCTCGTCCGCGAACATGACGCAGCCCTTCGAGGCGACACCGATCGCATACGCCGGCAGCCCGTAGCGGTCACACACCTGCTGGCATCCGTCGACGATTCGTTGACCGAGCTGGTCAAGCCGGTGGTACGCCTGTTCGTCGAGTACTTGAGTCAGCGTCACTTCGGCTGCTGCCATCGTGAGAGGGTTCCCGTTGAAAGTGCCGAGTTGTGGCACGGTCCCATCCGTGATCTGGGCCATGATCTCCTCGGTTCCAAGGGTCGCTCCTACGGGTGTGCCACCGCCAGTGGCCTTGGCCAACGCAATCAGGTCGGGAACGACGTCGTATCTCTCCACTGCGCCCCCTGCGGCAACGGTGGCCCCGGTCTTGACCTCATCGAAGATCAACACCACACCGTGCCGCCGCGTTATCTCCCGTACCTTCGCCAGATAGCCCGGATTGGGGGTGACTACTCCGATGTTCAGCATTATCGGCTCGATGATCATGGTGCCGATCCCCGGATTGGCCACAAAGGCCGCTTCAAGTGCGTCGGGGTCGTTGAAGGGCACCACCGAGGTCAGATCGAGCAACGCCTTGGGAATGCCGGCCGACTGCGGCACCGAAACTGGATGAGCCCTCGGGCCGATCTCGGCGGGGTCGGGATGCACTGAGACCATCACAGCATCGTGATGGCCGTGGTAGGAGCCCTCGATTTTCAAGAGGGCTTCCTTTCCACTGAAAGCTCGCGCCAGGCGGATAGCGTCCAATGTGGCCTCGGTTCCCGAATTCGAGAACCGCACCTTCGGCAACCGATAGCGTCGGATCAGCTCTTTGGCCACGCGTACCGCGCCTTGATTGGGCGCCGCGAAATGGGTTCCTTTTGACGCGGCGTCCGCGATGGCTTTGGCAATCAACGGGTGGGCATGGCCCACCACCATGACCCCGAAACCGTTGTGGAAGTCGGTGTACTCGTTTCCATCGAGGTCCACGACCTTCGAGCCGTGGCCTTCGACGATGACGATTGGGTGGGGGGTTTGCTCCTGAAATGACGATGCAACTCCACCTGGCAGAAATTCTTTGGCCTTTTCGACGTACTCGCCGGACTTGCGTGTGCGGAGTCGGAGTGACTCCTCCATGGATTTGGTCAGTTCGGCTACACGGTCCGGGTCGAGGGTGATAGGCATTCGATCTCCGATAGCGCTTGTTGGCGCACATTCCTTCCAGTTTCCAATAGTTCTATCACGTCTGTCCAATGATTCGCAAGCAAGCCTGATTGGCTCGAGGATGGGTAGGGAGTTGACCCTTTTCAGTCGGAGGCGACTTCGACCACCGCCACGACATGTCGTATTGTCCAACGTCACCACGCCAGGATTTGAATGGTTTGGAGGAGTGGGCACATTGACGGAGTGGACACGGATCGGGGAGATCTCGCTTCTGCAAATTCAGACTGGCGAGATGACGGGGCAAGGCAGCTACGACATCAGCATGCTGGCCCCGGTCGATGCTTTGAGACTTACCCCTGACGGGGTGGTTGGCCTCGTTGATGACGAGTGGATAGTTGATCGCCACCACCGGCAGCATCCCGCCGCCAGGCACTGGCATCCAGGACACGCTCTTTCATTCGGTTTCACGTCTCATTACGACCTCATGTGGACCCTGTTCCGCGGCACTCCGCTCGGGGTGGCCGGGGAAAACGTGATCGTAGTTGCGGATCAGATGATCCACCCCGAGGACATCGCCGGAGGCATACGCATCGAAACCGATGACGGCCAGATTGAGCTAGAGAATCCCGAAGTGCTCGAACCGTGTGTCGAGTTCACCCGGTTCATGACATCCCGTCCGGACGCGAGCGCCCGGGAAGTCAAACCCGATCGTGAGAAGCTGCGAAATGGTGTTCGTGGCTATGCCGTGGGCATCGCCGGCCCCGACCCGGTCGAAGTCGGTCTGGGCGATAACATTTCCATTGGAGCTGGATGAGTTTTGCCTTAGAAGAACACGGGAAGTCAGGCAAGGATGGTTGCTTCGGTCAGGGCGCCAGGTGGGAGTCCGAGGTCCTTCTCAATGCCACTCGCGGCCCACTTCACCGCTTTTCCACGCTCTATGAGTGTCGGGTGAGCGACCACCTGAAGTGTTAACCCGTCGAGAAGCGAAAGCGCCTTCCAAGCGGCGGCTTCAACCTCCACGTCGTTGAACTCCCCAGTCTGGATTCCTTGGCGGATCACCTCTGAGAGAAGTCTTTGCCACTCGATGTTCAGGTCGCGGGATCTCTCTCGAACCGCCTCATTTCGTCCAGCCTCAGACCAAGCATCGAGCCAGAATTGAAAGGTGCTGTCGTTGGCGGGGTCAGCCCACGCGGCAAAGTATGCGGCGAGTTTGCCGGTCGGCGATGCGGCGAGATCCATCCGCTCGCGGGTCGCTGACAAGTCTGCCTCTGCCACCTTGCCGAATACGACGGCGAGGAGTTGATCCATCGATGTGAAGTAGTGGTGGATCAGGCCACTCGATGTGCCCATCTCCTCGGCTACATCGCGCACCGTGGTTGCCGACAGACCCTTTCGGGTTGCCACGGCCTGCGCAGCATCCACGATCGTCTGTCGTCTCATGTCCGGGTCCATACGAGTCATATCAGTGATGCAACTCTATTGCGCGTGCGTCCAATAGTGAATAGCGTTGTATTCCCCATTCGAGGCCAAATCACATGCGAAAGACACCGTTTTACGATCGGACCAGCGCGCTGAATCGTACGGGTCTATGGGATCACTGGGCCGGCTACCTGTCTGCAAGGCAATACCACCCTTCTGAGAAGCTCGAGTACTTCGCCGTCCGAACCGCCGTCGGCGTCTACGACACCTCTCCGTTGTACAAATACCGGATCCACGGCAGAGACGCAGAGGCGTTTCTGGCAGGTGTCCTCGTGCGCGATGTTCGTAAGTGCAAACCGGGTCACGCCCAGTACACGCTCTGGTGTGATGACGACGGGTTCGTGATAGAAGACGGGATGCTCTTTCGATTGTCTCAAACCGAATTCATGCTCACGGCTGCCGAGCCGAACGCTGCGTACTTCCAGGATCTCCTGGGTCGAAAATCAGTCGAGATCGAAGACATCTCAGAGCAGGTGGCGTCCCTGGCGATTCAAGGACCGAGGTCGAAGACCATCCTCTCGTCGATCGAACCCGACATTGAAGAGCTTCGGCCATACGATCTCGCCGAAGCGAAATTCAACGGGACACCTGTCACTGTTTCCCGTACCGGATTCACCGGAGACCTCGGCTATGAGGTCTGGATCCCTGCGGACGATGCACTCGACGTCTGGGACGCCGTGTTTGAGGCCGGCGAGGGCCACGGTGTCATGCCTATCGGCGAAACGGCGCTGATCATGACGAGACTCGAGGCCGGTCTGTTGCTGATTGGTGCCGATTTCGGGTCGAGTCGCTACGCGTGGACCGATGGTGAACGCTCAACACCCCTCGAACTCGGTCTCGGGTGGATGCTCAGAGACATCGACAAGGGCCAAAGGCCCTTTATCGGACGCGAGGCGATCCAACGCGAGCTTGTTGAGGGGTCACGGTGGCATCTGGTCGGTCTGATGCTCGACTGGCAGGAGTGGGATGACATTTACAAACGTGCCGGGCGGGTTCCCCCCAAAGACCACACACCCCTGGCGGAGGAGACCGTCCTCTATGACAAGAAAGGGACCCGGGTCGGGTTCGCCACCAGCTTCATGTACTCCCCGATGACTCAGAGTCACATTGCGATCGCCCAGGTCGTTCCTGAACTATCCGCCATCGGGAGCGAAGTCGAATACGAGGTCACGATCGATCACGAGCTCCAGTACGTCAAGGCGGTGGTCACCAAGATGCCTTTCTACAACCCACCCCACAAGACAGCCTGAGGATCTGACATGACGAAGGACCGAACCTACGACGCGATTGTGATCGGCGGTGGCCACAACGGGCTGATCAATGGCGCGTACCTGGCCAAGGCCGGGCTCCGAACCTTGATCCTCGAACGGCGAGACATCGTGGGTGGCGCGGCCATCACCGAGGAGCTTTTTCCGGGGTTTCAGTTCACGACTTTCTCCTATGCGTTGAGCCACATCCGGCCCGAGATCGTCCAGGAGCTCGACTTGGTGAAGTACGGGTTCATGCCTCTACTGATGGAGTCGACCTTCTCACCTATGGACAACGGCGACTATCTGTTGTTGGGCCAGGACGAGCAACAGAACATCGTCGAGATAAGACGGCACTCGAAGCACGACGCAGACGCCTACGAACAGTTCTCCCACGACCTTGCGATGGTCGTTCAGGCAATAAGACCGCTTCTGGACTCGATACCTCCGGACATCACGAGCACCGACCCCGAAGAACTGATGCGCATGGCAGCCCTCGCACAGCATGTCCGCAGCCTCCCCACAAGGGTCGTCCACAACGGGATGCGTCTCCTCACGGGCAGCGTTTCGGACTTCCTCGACGATTATTTCGAGAGCGAGATCCTCAAGGCTTCGATCGCCAGCTCAGGGATAATTGGATCGAAGGTAGGGCCCAAATCCCAGGGATCCGGGCTCGTCATGCTCTATCTGGCCGTCGGCGAGCATGACGGAGACCAGGGCGCATGGTCGTTCCACAAGGGTGGCAACGGCGGGTTCACACAGGTGCTCGCACGAGCCGCCGTCGGGTTCGGAGCCGAGATAGCCACCGAGGCACCGGTATCGAAAGTTATTTCCATAAACGGCAAGGCAACAGGCATCGCCCTCGACGACGGGACCGAGATCGAAGCCGATGTCGTGGTCAGCTCCCTCGACCCTCGAAGGACGTTCCTGGACCTTGTCGAGCCTCGAGAGCTTCCGACTGAGCTGGTGGATGCCATCCAAAGAATGCGGTTCCAGGGGACCTCGGCCAAGGTCAACTTTGCGTTGGACGGGCTTCCCACCTTTCCGGCGTTAGCTGATCGAGGCGAGGATCCGTTTCGCGGATTCATCAACGTGGGCCCAACCATCGACTATCTGGAGCGGGCCTTCGATGATGCAAAGTATGGGTGGTTTTCACGACAGCCGTATCTCGACTCGTGTGTGCAATCAACGATTGATCGCGACATGGCACCACCCGGCAAACACGTGATGTCGAATTTCGTGCAATACGCACCATACGAATTGAAGGGGAGTGACTGGGACACCGAACGAGAGAATCTGGGGGACACGGTCCAAGCGACGCTGGAGAGATTCTTCCCCGGCTTCGGCGACCTCGTTCTTCATCGTGAAGTGGTGACGCCACTCGACATCGAGCGGACGACCGGTCTCACCGAGGGCAACATCTATGCAGGGGAGTTCCTCGCACCCCAAATGTTCTTCTTCCGGCCAGCTCCAGGCTGGAATCAGTATCGGACACCGATCTCCGGGTACTACCAGTGTGGTTCCGGCACTCACCCCGGTGGATGCGTGATGGGCGGGCCGGGCCGGCTGGCGGCGACCCAGATCATCGGCGATCTAAAGGCGAAGCAGTAGGGGACATGGCCCGCATCGTCGTTGTCGGTGCCGGGATGGCGGGTCTAACCGCTGCCCTCAGGCTCACTCAGGCGCGCCACGACGTCACTGTCCTCGAGGCCAGAGACCGAGTCGGAGGCCGGGTGCATTCGGTGACCTTGAGCAACGGCGAGGTTGGCGAGCTTGGCGGTGAGTGGCTTAGCTCTGATCAGGTCAGTGTCATTGGTCTTGCAGACGAACTAGGTATCCCTTTGACCGAGGTCGGGGTCGACTTTGCCAAGCGCGATCTCATCGGTTCACCACCAATTCCAGCCAATGAACACCGGCGTGTGGCGTCCCTCGTCGCCGATGCCATAGATTCGCTCCCTAGCGCTGACCGAGCACAGGTGAGCGTCGATGCCCTGTTTGCCGAGCTCGACGACGGGTCGGATGCTTTCACGGTTCTGCGTCAAAGAGTCGAAGGGTCTGCTGGTGTGACCGCCTCCAACATCGGAGTGGACGAGATCGTTGGTGATTACGGCATAGGTGAGGCGACCCACCTGCGGGTCGATGGAGGCAACCAGGTCCTCGCGGAGGCGGTCGCCGACCAACTCACGGATGTTCGGACACGTCAGCCCGTGGAAGGGATCGAATCTACAAAGACCGGTGTCTCGGTCATTGCGAAGAGCGAGACGATCTCCGCCGATGGGGTTGTCATCGCGGTGCCTTTGCCTCTGATTTCGAGACTCCGCTTCGATCCGCCACTGGGCGGATCGATGACGACTGCACTGGAGAGACTTGCTATGGGCACCGCCGCCAAGCTCGTCTTGTCAACCGAATCTCGACCACCCCTGCTGGCGCTTCAGGATGGCAGCACAACGTGGTGGTGCTGGACGGGTGAAGACGGCAGTGGGCTCACTCGGAGAGTGGTGACGGCGTTTGCCGGCACCCAGTCTGCGATAGATACCGTGTCCGAACACTGGCAAGACCGAATAACCGAGGCCCTTCCGGAGGTCAGGTTCGGAACGGACTCAGCCACTGTCGATTGGGGTCGGGAGGAATGGTCGAGGGGCTGTTATTCGGCTCTCAGGCCGGGTGACGAGGTATTCCTGGAAGTCTTCGAAGAAGAAGGAAGTGTTGTGTTTGCAGGTGAGCACACACTCGGGTCCGGCTCGATCGACGGTGCGGTCGAGAGTGGAGAACAGGCAGCCGATCGTTTAGAGAGATTTCTGTCCAGGAGCACAACATCGAATTGAGCGAGGAGGACCGGCCCCTGGCAGGACCGGTCCTCCCTCTTTTCGCTTTCGAGTCGAGGCTTGGGTTAGCCCTTCGCCCTAGTGAAGGCGTCGGCGTAGTAGTTGTTCATATCTCCCAGGTCCAAGAAGAACTCCAGGATCGCCATCGTCTCCGGTACCGGGTAAATGGACGGGTCCTCGATAATCTCCTCGTAGATGAACTCCTCCGATGCTTCGTTCGGGCTGGCGTAGTAGTTGAAGTTGGTCAACGTGGCGCCATTCTCCGCGTCGAGTATGAAGTTGATGAACGTCTGTGCCGTGCACGGATGGTCGGCTGTCGTCGGGATCGCCATCGTGTCGACCCAGGCCGCAGAGCCTTCGATCGGAATGGCATAGCCGAAGTCATCGTATCCGCTGTACGTGACCTCTCCGTCCGCGTCATACTCCGTGATCCGGTCGTACTCGCCTAGGAAATCGCCGTTCCAGCCCTGCGACACGTTGACCTCGCCGCTGGAGAGCAGGGTCCAATATGAGGTCGAGTTGAACGCGGCGATCCATTCGTTCGTCGACAAGATCAGGTCGGCGGCTTCGTCGACTTCGTCCTTGTTGAGCGTGTTCAACGAGTAGCCCAGATACTTCAGGGCAGATCCCAGCGTCTCCCTTGTGTCGTCGAGCAACGAGATGAACCCCGCGTTCGGTGCAGCCATCTCTTCGTCGAAGAGCACTCCCCATGACACGCCTTCGGTGTCGTCGATCGAACCGTAGAGATAACCGATACCGGTGGTTCCCCACTGATACGGAGCCGAGAACCGGTTCCCCGGGTCATACCCCGGATTCGAGAACAGCTCAGCGATGTTCGCATCCAAGTTGGGGATCGCCGCTCGGTTTAGTTCGACGAGGAGGTCGGCGTCCCTCATGGTGACCACCATATAGTCCGAAGGCACGACCACGTCGTAGGAGGCGCCGGCGTCGATCTGGGCGAGCATGGCCTCGTTGGAGTTGAAGAATGTGAGCGTGACCTCTTCGCCGTGCTCTTCTTCGAATTTCGCCAGAAGGTCGTCGACCTCGAATTCCTCGGCCAACGGCCCCGTTGGGATGTAATCGGTCCAGTTGTACAGGTTGAGCGGACCATCGGTGGCCCCCACCTCACAGGCGTTGGCCGCAGCCTGGATGCCCTCGGGCGGCGCTTCGGTGGTCTCGGTTCCCCCGGTTGCCTCGGTCGTCTCGGTGGTGTCAGTGCCGCAGGCCGCCAGCAACAGTGCCATCACGGCCAGCAACGCGAATATGCGTTTCATCAGTTTTTCTCCTTCGATTCGGTTTCCTTGTTCAGCTACATGCGTTTCATTGTTGGTTCTCCCTCGATTCAGCCTTTTCGATCAGCGGTTTGCGCTTCATTGGTCTGTCTCCCTTCGATTCAGTTCTTCGTCCAGTTCGATTCTGGAGTGTCAGTGAAGCCAGGACCAGCACCATCGAAACTGCGATCATGAGCGTCGAGACTGCGTTGATCACAGGCGTAACCGTGCGTCTTATGAGACCGAACACGTAGACGGGCAGCGTCGTCGATCCCGGGCCCTGGACAAAGCTGGTGATCACGACATCGTCGAGCGACAGGGTCAGGGCGAGTAGGGCGCCACCGAGGACTCCGGGCATGATCAAGGGCAGCGTCACCCGTCGAAACGCCTGCCATCGATTGGCGTACAGATCGGCAGCGGCATCCTCCATTGCCGGATCCATGTGGGCCAACCTAGCTCGGACCACGATGGCGACGAACGAGATGTTGAAGGCTATATGTGCCAGCGTGATTGAACCGCGACCGAGCGGAATGACGCCGGTCGAGGTGAACCACAACAGGAGCATGACGGCCATCGTGACGTCGGGGATGATGATCGGCAGGTACAACAACCCGTCGAAGGCACCGCGGCCGACCCACCGTCGGTAGCGGTCCAAGGAGAGCGCCGCGGCGGTGCCAAGCACGGTGGCGACGACGGTCGAAACCAACGCAACCACGACCGAGTTCTCCAGGGCGTTCAAGAGCTGCTCGTTTTTCAGCATCTGCTCATACCAGCGAAGGGAGAACCCACCCCATCTCCCCACACTCTCTGAGCCCGAGAAGGAGAACACGACGACAACCAGAATGGGCAGGTAGAGGAAGGCGAACACCAACGAGCCGAAGATGGCCAGGGATCGGTCCACGCCGGGGCGTGCTGCGGCGCCGTGGTGCAGCCTCGTCATATTGTCCTGCCCCCGGTGCGGAAGTAGATCATGGTCGCCACCAGCATGACGATCAGAATCGCCCCGGACAGGGCGGATCCGAACGGCCAGTTCCGCGCCGCCTGAAACTGGGTGACGAGCAGGTTGCCGAGCAGGTTTGTCTTGGCTCCACCGAGGATGTCGGGGGTCACGTAGGCGCCAAGGCTGGGGATGAAGACAAGAATCGATCCTGCGATGATCCCTGGCTTGGACAGTGGGAGGGTGATCTTCCGGAACGCCTTGGAGCCCGAGGCGTAGAGGTCTCTTCCAGCCTCGATCAGGCCCCAGTCCATGCGCTCGAGGGCGGCGTATAAGGGGAGCACCATGAACGGCAGGTATCCATACAACAAGCCGATGAACACGGCGGGTTGGGTAAACAGCATCCGGCCCCACAACCCGGTGGCTTCCCCAAGCTGGGTGATGTACCCGTCGGAGCCGAGCAGCATTCGCCAGGCATAGGTGCGGACGAGGAAGTTGGACCAGAATGGGATGAGCACCGCGATCAGCAGAAGTGTGCGCGTGCGCTGCTTCGCTCGAGTGGCGATCCAATAGGCGAATGGGTAGGCGATCATCAGGCACACGGCAGTGTTGAGGAGCGCCATCCAAAGAGACCGGATGGCAATGGTTCGTACCAATGGATCGACAAGCCTCCCCCAGGAGTCGAAATTCCAGTTCTCCAGTAGGGGCTTGCCGGTATTGCTACGACTGCCGAACGAGAAAACAAAGATAATGAGCAGCGGCAGCACGAAGAAGAGAATTAGGTAGACGTAGGCAGGCGCCGCGTGAAAAAAGCCCCGCCACGACTCCTGTTTACGTGCCTTGCGCTCCAGACGGGGGTTGACCGCCTCCTCTACTACCTGCTCTTTTTCGTCTAGAAGTGTCATTCAGTGATCGCCATTGCTGCTTCTGGATGGAAGTCGATGATGACTTGATCCCCAACGCTCCATCGCCGGATACTTGGAATGTTCTCGACGCGAACCTCGATCGTGTCGGAACGGCTGATCTGAACCTCATAAACCAGGGATTCGCCGAAGAAGGTTTGTCTGACGATCGAGCCCTTGAGGGCGTTACGGCCAGGAGGTGCCTCGGAGGTGGCTGAGTAGATGTGAAGTTTCTCAGGGCGAACCGTGAGGGTTACCGGTGTCCCGTTCGGCGCCGAGGTGCGTGCCCGTATGACCTCGCCACCGTTCAGCCTCACTGTCCCGGGCTCAACAATCACAGCCGGTAAGAGGCACATCTCCCCAACGAAACCGGCGACAAAGAGATTCTGCGGAGACTCATAAACGTCTTCGGCAGACCCAACCTGAGCGAGTCGACCTTCACTCATGACCCCGATCCGGTCGGACATCGTCAGTGCCTCACCCTGATCGTGCGTGACATAGACGAAGGTGATCCCCACCTCGTGTTGTATGTCTTTGAGCTCGAGCTGCATTGTCTGACGTAGTTTGAGATCTAAGGCGCCGAGTGGCTCATCGAGAAGCAACACCTTTGGCTGGTTGACCAGGGCGCGGGCCAGGGCAACTCGTTGCTGCTCTCCTCCGGACAATTCCTTGGGTGACCGTTTCTCCAACCCGGTGAGTCGCACCAAATCGATCGCCTCACCAACCCGTCGTCGAACTTCTGAGTCATCGACCTTCTTCATCCTCAGACCAAAACCGACGTTGTCGGCGACATTCATGTGTGGGAAGAGGGCGTATGACTGAAAGACAGTGTTGACCGGTCGTTTGTTCGGCGGTCGCAGCCCCATCTCCTCACCGAAAATGCGAACACTTCCTTCTGTCGGAAACTCCAGTCCGGCGATGATCCGAAGCGTGGTGGTCTTGCCGCACCCGGAAGGTCCTAGTAACGAGAAGAACTCCCCGTCCTGGATTTGAAGGTCGATATCGTCGACAGCGACAACGTCTTCGCCGAAGCGCTTGGTGACACTGTGAAGACTGACCGCGGACGTCCTCTCTGTCATGGGAGCCGACAGTAATTGGTGATCTGAGGAGCCGGGGCAAACAAGGAGAGGTGTGCGGACTTGCCTAAAGGCTTTTCCACATGAGACAGAGGCTCTTTCCCACCATTGGAACGGTGATTCGAAAGCTCCACGAATCCACCTTACCCAGCCAATTGCGCATCCGTCCAATAACGAATACCGTACGGCTTATGCACTGTTCCGGCAAGCCATTCGTTGAGCGTCCGATTGCCGGTCAATGACAATCAAGTGACCGCCGACACAGCCTTCGCGGAGGGGTTCCCAACCAGGGCCCGTGTTGTAGTCGTCGGTGGTGGGGTCATCGGGGCAAGCGTGGCCTATCACCTCACGAAGCTCGGCTGGAGCGATGTGATCATCCTCGAGCGTCACCAACTCACATCAGGCACGACCTGGCATGCTGCCGGACTCGTCGTTTCCGGAGGCATGACCACCGAGACGCTGGCATGGATGGCGAAATACTCCCGAGATCTCTACGAGGTTCTGGAGGATGAAACCGGTCTCTCCACCGGGTTCCGTCCGGTGGGATACCTCCAGACCGCGAGCACGCCCGAGCGCGCTCACAAGCTCCGCAGAGAGGCCGACTTCATGCGAGTGATGGGGATCGAGCGAGAGGCGATATCCCCTCAGGAGGTCGCTGAAATGTGGCCGCAACTCGATGCGAGTGAGGTCATCGCCGGCTTCTACACCGCCAATGAGGGTCGTGCCGATCCCGTCAACGTGGCCATGTCCTTAGTCAAGGGGGCCCGTCTCGGTGGTGCCAAAGTGATCGAGGGTGTGGTGGTTACCGGGTTCACCAAGTCGGCTGGTCGTGTCACCGGAGTGGTGACCGACCGCGGAGACATCGAAGCCGACTACGTTGTCAACTGTGCCGGCATGTGGGCCCGCCAGCTCGGAGCTCTCGCCGGTGTTTCGGTCCCGCTCCAAGCCATAGAGCATGCGTACCTGATCAGCGAGCCGTTCGACGGCGTGTCTCCCGACCTCCCCATCTTCGAGGACCCCGACCGCTACGCCTACTACCTCGAAGAGACCGGAGGGCTCATGGTCGGTTTGTTCGAACCGGTATCCGCACCGTGGTCGCTGGACGGGATCCCTGATGATTTCAACTTTGGCGAGATCCCATCTGACTGGGACCGGCTGGCTCCCTTTCTCAAGCGTGCAATGGAGATCCTCCCCGAGCTCGAGAATGTCGGGGTGAGGAAGCTCTTCACAGGTCCCGAGAGCTTCACGCCTGACAACGGGTTCCTCATCGGAGAAGCCCCGGAGTTGGAACACTTCTTCGTTGCGGCTGGCATGAACTCCCTCGGCATCCTCACCGGGGGCGGGGCGGGGTCGATTGTGGCGAACTGGATCGTCGATGGTGTTGCACCCGTAGATGTGACAGGTGTGGATATCGCTCGGCTCTCACCATTTCAGGCGAATCGTTCGTACCTCGGCGAGCGAAGCGTGGAATTGCTTGGCAGACTTCACTCCACCGGCTCATGGCCACACTCACACCCGACAACCGCCAGGAACGTCCGGCGTTCGCCCGTACACCATCGTCTCGAAGCAGCCGGAGCACACTTTGCTGAGTCCGCCGGATGGGAGAGCCCGGCCTGGTTCGGTCCCCAGGACACAGAATTTGTCCCAAAGCTGTCTTACGGACGCAAGCACTGGTTCGAGTTCCATGCCAACGAGCACCATGCAGTCCGCAATAACGTCGCATTGCTCGACCTTTCGTCGATGTCGAAGTTTCTCGTTCAGGGGCCCGGCGCCGAAGATGTCCTCAACCGGATCTCAGGCAACAACATCGCCGTTTCTGTTGGGCGGTGTGTTTACACCCAGTGGATGAACAACCGGGGCGGCGTCGAGGCAGATCTCACGATCACGCGCCTCGGTGAACTCGAGTTTTTTGTGGTTGCCGCGGAGGCGTTCCATCGACGTGTTGAGACAATGCTGAGGAGGGGGGCGTCGTCAAATATGGGCGTTTCTGTTACTGACGTCACCTCTGGGTACGCGCTTCTCAGCCTTCAAGGGCCCGATTCCCGCAAAGTGCTGAGCGAGATCACCACAACCAGCCTCAGTAACGACGATTTCCCGTATTTTACCGCCCAGAAAGTGGATCTGCACCACGCCAGAGGTATGGCATTCAGGATGAGCTTCGTGGGCGAGCTCGGCTGGGAGTTGTATGTGCCTTCCGAATTCGCGGTCGGTGTCTACGACGCTCTCGCCGAGGCCGGGAAGAGCTTCGGTCTCGTCAACGCCGGCATGGAAACCTTGGAGAGCACCAGAACGGAAGCCGGTAGACGTGACTACGGCCTTGACATCGAAAACACAGACTCACCACTCGAAGCCGGGCTCGGGTTCGCAGTTGACTTCGAGAAGCCGGGAGGGTTTGTTGGCCGCGATGCCCTGCTGCGGCAGCGCGAGAACCGTCCACTGACCTCTCGGCTTGTCCAGTTTCTGCTCGAAGACCCGGAGCCGCTCCTATACGGCGAGGAGCCGATTCTCTACCAGGGCGCGGCAGTGGGATATCTGCGGTCCGGTGCCTATGGACACACTTTGGGGGGCGCCATGGGCATGGGCTATGTCGAACACGGCGATGGGGTCAGTGCGGATATGGTCAACTCCGGAGGGTTCGAGATTGAAGTTGCAAGCCGACGTTTTGATGCCAAAGCCTCGCTCCGCCCGATGTACGACCCGAAGAGCCTTCGCGTCCGCATGTGACGGAGATCGTTCAGGGGATTCCGAAGGAAGAATCGCATGACATCAGACCATCGCCGGCCGTCAGTGTCAGCAACTGAGGCTCCTTCGGTCGGCTACGACAGCGCCCCCGACGAACCTGCAAGCGAGGTGGGTTTGCCGGGGCGGACCCAGGTTCTGATCGTCGGGGGCGGCATCATCGGGTGCAGTGTCGCCTACCACCTGACAAAGAGAGGGATCACCGATGTGACGATCATCGAACAGGGCTCTCTCACAAGCGGAACCACGTGGCACGCTGCCGGGCTTGTTTCCCAGCTCAAACCGACACACAGCCTGACCAGGTTGGCCACCTACTCCGCAAGGCTGTTCGAAGAGCTCGAGGCCGAAACTGGGCAGGCGACCGGGTATAGCGCGTGCGGCTCGATATCGGTTGCTTCTGATCATGAACGATGGGAGGAGATCCTCCGCGGCGCGTCGATGGCCACTACCTGCGGCGTGGAGACGGAGATCATCGATCTGGACAGGGCCAAGGAGATGTGGCCTCTGTTGAGGACGGACGATCTTGTGGGCGCGCTGTACATTCCTGACGACGGCCAGACATCTCCAGTCGACACGACTCTCGCGCTCGCCAAGGGGGCGAAGGACCGTGGCGTAAGGATCATCGAGGGTGTCTCCGTTGAGAGGCTCCTCGTTGAGAGCGGGACGATCGTCGGAGCGGAGACCGAACTAGGCACCATCGAGGCTGAGACGGTTGTGCTGGCGTCAGGCATCTGGACCCGGCAGCTCGCCGACACGATAGGGGTCAATGTGCCCCTGCAGGCCTGTGAGCACTTTTACATCATCACCGAGCCGATCGAAGGGATGCTGCCTGGGATGCCAATTGTCCGGGACCCGGGCGGCTACACCTATTTCAAAGAGGAAACAGGCAAGATCATGGCCGGCTTCTTCGAGCCGGGAGGCAAGGTGTGGAAGCTTGATGGCATCCCCCGTGACTTCTCATTCGGGACCTTGCCTGAGGATTGGGACCACATCGGGCCCATTTTCGAACGGGCGATCCACCGAATGCCGGTCCTTGAAGACTGTGGGCTGCAACTCTTCTTCAACGGTCCGGAGGCTTTCACTCCTGACGGTGTCTACTACCTCGGGGAAACGCCGGAGGTCAAGAACTGCTTTGTGTCCGCGGGCTTCAACTCCGTAGGCGTTCAGTCGGCAGGTGGAGTTGGGTGGGTTCTTGCGGATTGGATCGCAGACCGGCATCCGCCGATGGATCTTTCGGCTGTCGACATACGACGTGTCTTTCCGTACCAGGCGAACCGTGAGTTTCTGGCAAGGCGCATTCCCGAGAGTCTCGGTCTGCTCTACGCGATGCATTGGCCGTTTCGTCAGTACGAGAGTGCCCGGAATCAGCGAATGTCTCCGATTCACCAACAGATCGACCGTGCTGGTGCTGTGTTCGGAGAGGTCGCGGGCTGGGAACGGCCGAATTGGTATGCCCTCGACGGTCAACAGAAAAAGTACGAGTACAGCTATGGCAAGCAGAACTGGTTCGAAGCGTCCGGCGTCGAGTGCGCAGCAGTACGGAACGCGGTTGGGTTCTTCGATCAGACATCGTTTGTCAAGCTCCGTGTCACCGGCCGAGACGCCGTGAAGGTACTCAGTGAAGTCTCGTCCAACGAGGTCGACGTTGCTGCTGGCAGGGCCGTCTATACCCAATGGTGCAACAACAGGGGCGGTATCGAAGCCGATCTCACGGTGACCAGGATCAGCGAGAACGAGTTCCTGGTCGTAACGTCGGCAGCCTCGGGGACTCGGGACCTCGCCTGGCTCCAGACGGCATGTCGCGACTACGAAGTCACCATCGTCGAAGTCACCAACGACTTCGCAACGTTTGGTGTGATGGGCCCTAAGTCGCGAGAGTTGCTCTCACAGCTTGGGTCAGCCGCACTGGGGAACGCAGACTTCCCCTTCGGTACTGCTCAGCAGGTCGAGCTGGCGGGTCATCTGGTTCTTGCTCTTCGCATGACCTTTGTGGGTGAGCTTGGCTGGGAGATCTACGTTCCTTGGGGCGAGGCGCCCTCGCTGTATGAAGTGATTGTTGCTGCGGGAGAAGACCACGGTCTTCGCCACGCCGGCTTCCACGCGATGAACACGCTTCGGCTCGAAGCCGGATACCGCCACTGGGGTCACGACATCACCGACGAGGACACACCCCTGGAGGCAGGCCTCGGCTTCGCGGTTGCGTGGGAGAAACCTTCGTTCACTGGCAGAGACGCTTTGCTCGCCCAGCGGGAGCAGCCTCGTTCCAAGCGGCTCATCCAGTTCAGACTCGAGGATCCGGATTGGCTGCTGTACCACGATGAACCGATCTATCGAGATGGAGAACTCGTGGGACGCACCAGCTCCGGCATGTGGAGCTACGTCGAGGGTCGGTCCCTGGCGATGGGCTACCTCACCAATACTGATGGTGTGACCAAAGGGTGGCTCGACGGAGGCACCTTCGAGATTGAGGTGGCGACCGAGAGGATCACGGCCACCCCGTCGATCCGGTCGTTCTACGACCCCCGAAAGGAGCGTGTTCGGGTCTGAGTCTCCGGCCCTCTAGACCACTCGACTGTCTCTGAGGAATGGGACCGGAACCGACGCGTCGAGTTCCCTTGCGAATTTGTGGCCCGAATACACAGCCGTGGCGATAGTTCCGGGATTGAGACAGTCACCGATACGGTCGATTGCAATCTGGCCGGCGAGGCTGTGATAGAGGGCATCTTGTGGTGCGCGTGACGTGATCATCACCACAGTTGCAGCTTCGATCTCCTTTGTCCTACCGGTGTAGATGGATCCAAGAACAGCGTGATCAGCCGTAACGCGGGCAAGTGCCATGCAAGTTTCGATCGGGATCTCGAGTTCGACTATCCGCTGCTGGATGCGGTACTGCTCCTCGGTGTGTCTGGTCCAAGTTGAGATCTCGTTCGCAGGAGTCACCAGGGTCACATCGAGTCCGTCCCGCCGAAGCAGCTCTGCAATCACACCGCCGATGTAGTAATGGTCGTCGTCGTAGACAACCACGGGACCCTCGGGCTGAAATCCAGCCAGGATGTCGTCGGGAGTGATGACGCGGGTGCTCTCCCAGCCACTTATGGGTTGCGCGTGCCATCTCCCGACGCCGTCATGCCTCCACTTCGCACCGGTTGCAATCACCACATGATCCGCCCCGTACTCCAGGATCTGGTCTTCGTCGATCTCACTTTCTAGGTAGTAGTCCACGTTCTTCAGCTTCCCAATCATCGTCAAACGCCAATCCCTGACACGCACCCATTCCTCGAGGCCGGGTAGACGCGACTCGAGTGTCACTCGCCCTCCGAGTTCACGGCGAGCCTCGGTCAGGGCCACTTCATAGCCACGCTGGCCAAGGGCGAGTGCCGCTTCGAGTCCCGCAGGCCCACCGCCAACAATCAGAACCGAAGATTCCGATCCCTTTTCCGGGATGTACTCGGGGTGCCAGCCCTTGCGCCATTCTTCGCCCATTGTCGGATTCTGCGTGCAGCGGATCGGGGTGCCCGTTTGGTCGCCGGTGTAGCAAATGTTGCACCCTATGCATTCCCGGATCTCGTCCTGACGGCCTTCGGCGATCTTCATCGGTAGGAATGGGTCAGCGATGGAGGGACGAGCCGCACCGATGAGGTCTATGACACCTTGGCGAACGAGACGCAGCATCGTCTCGGGGCTGGTGAATCTCCCGACGCTCACTACCGGCTTGTCCGTCACCGATTTGACCCAAGACATTGTCTTCTCGAGACCCGCTTCGGGCACGAATCGAGAGGTCCCCATCTCGTACGAATAGTCGTGCACCGTGATATCCCACAGATCGGGGAGGTCTCCGAGAAGCTCGAGCATTTCCCGAGGTTCGGTCGTGTTCTGGTCATCGTCCTCGCCGCCGGTGCTTGCCGAAAACCGGACGGCAACGGCACAAGTGTCGCCGATCTCCTCCTTGGTCTCGATGATGAGCTCTTTGAGTAGCCGAGCTCGGTTCTCGACCGATCCTCCGTATTCGTCGGTCCGTCGGTTCGAAGGCAGCAGGAACTGGTGTATGAGGTACCAATGCGCGGCGTAGACATAGACGATGTCGAATCCTGCACGCTTGGCACGTCGGGCAGCCTCGAGGTGCCACCGCTTGAGATCCTTGATATCCGACTTGTCCATTGCCTTGGTCTGCAGAGGGTCGTACACGCCGGCGAGCATGCTGTAGGGGCCCAAGGGCACCTCGCGGGTGTAGTTGTTTGCCGATGCGGCACCACCGTGCCAAAGCTCGATACCTGCGAGAGCACCATGTTCATGGATCTTGTCAACTGTCAGCGACATCGCCCTGATGTCCCCGTCGTCCCAAATCGATGCAGACGGATATGGCTCATCGTCAGACGATGGATGAATCGAGCAGTACTCCGTACAGACAGTGCCCCAGCCTCCCTCGGCTTTGACCCCACGGAGAGCTGCTACCGAATTCGGGCGGCGGTATCCCATGCCCGTGCAATGCGGGACTTGGTAAAAGCGGTTGGGCGCTGTCACAGGACCGATCTCAACCGGCTCGAAAAGCAAGTCGAAACGCGGGTCACGTGCCATCCACTCGCTCCTCGATCGGGTTCGAGCACTCTAGGCTTTGAATAGTTGAACAGGACTGATAGCGCTCGGCGGTTGTGATCTGTGCAAAATCGCGAAGTCCCCGGCAGCGGTTGACACCCACCGACCGAAATGACAGTTGTCATCGCGGCGGCTTAGAAGATGTCCAGTATCAGGGCGATGGTCTCTCGTATTTGATGAAGGACCTCGTTGCCAACGTTTCCTCGTACGGCTTCCACACGCCCTGGTGCGAAGACGCCGAAATCGGCCACATTGTCGTTCTCGTCGACCCAAAAACCGCACTAATGGCTATATACGCTCGTCACCGCGGATTCGATTGATGCCCGCGATCGACATGCTTGTTGGGGTGATCATCGGGCGGAAGGGAAGGTGGTTGGGCCGTTAGCCCTTTGGGTCGGTTAGCCAACTAGCTGCAGAGCTGAGAGAGCTGAAGCTCTTGTTCTGTAACGCTTGTATCGTGTGAATTCATGCGGTTCTTAGCGGTTTTTGCCCTTATAGCCGTTGCCGAGATGGCAACATTCTTCTGGGTTGAATCAAGGATCGGGCTGGGGTGGGCGCTTGGACTCGCTGTTCTCACGGCGTTGGTCGGATCGTTTCTGGTTCGACGGGCCGGCCTTTCAGTACTCAGTCGTATCCAGCGCAAGCTTGGTCAAGGCCGGCTACCGGGGCGCGAACTCAGCGATGGTGCTGCCATCCTCGTCTCTGGCGCATTCTTGATCTCACCGGGTTTCATCACCGACGTGCTGGGATTCCTGCTGCTGATTCCACCGCTGCGCGGTTTGCTCTATCGCATGCTTTCCAAACGTCTTTCAGCAAGGTTCACCGTATTCGGCACCAGCGGTCAAACGCTGCGTAGGGACTGGTACGAGGCGCCTGGGTCGGCCGGCAGTCAGCGCGAAGAGGTCATCGACGTCGACGACCTGGAATAGCTACCGACCTGACCCCTGCGAGGACTATCGCACGGCGCTAGCCAGACTCAGACACTGCGGTGCTCGCCCTGCTCGGATCGAGGTGCCGTCAGGGGCGGCTCCGAGCCCGTCGAGTGGTTAGCGATCTGGCACACGGCTGGGGGTGGGCTTAGCCTCGAAGGAAGGTGCGGACAGTGTCGATCGAGTCCGCATCATCGGCGTTCTTGTCATCGCGGAAGCCCTTGACTCGAGCGAAACGGAGGGCGACACCACCCGGATATCGGCTGCTGCGCTGCACCCCGTCGAAGGCGATCTCGTAAACAATCTCCGGCTTCAGGTGGACCACACGACCCTCCCTGTGGTCCTCGATTTCGAGGAACCGAGCCGTCTGCCATTCCAGCAGCTCGTCGGTGAGGCCCTTGAAAGTCTTGCCCAACATGACGAACCCACCCCGCACGTCCCGGGCACCCAGATGCAGGTTGGAGAGCCATCCCTGCCGGCGCCCCGATCCCCATTCAGCGGCGAGTATCACGAGATCGAGGGTGTGGGTGGGCTTCACCTTCAGCCAAGCGGAGCCACGACGACCGGCCTCATAAGGCTGATCCGGGACAGATACATGATCCATCACACGCAACACGTCCCAGATCTTCGTTTCTCCAACCCGGTTCACTCGGGTTTTTGATGGCCGAGGGATCCTAAGTTGCCATATAGCCACGCTGAAACCCCGGGTACGACCGAGGTTGGATGACTTCAGATCGCAGCCGTCTCCACCACTACTCCCCGGGGGGTGGGTGTCGGGTCGGGGGCTACCCTCGGCAACCGGAGGTGCGTGCGATGGCGAACATGGTCGAATACGAGGCCACCCGAGCCGATTTTCGGGTCGAAGTGCCCGAGTTCTTCAACTACACGGGTGACGTGATCGGGACTCGGGCGGACGAGACCCCCGACAAAGTCGCCTTGATCGCAGTCGAACCCGATGGCCTCGCGGTCAGTCGCTACACGTTCGCCGACCTGGCCGACTTGGCCCATCGCACCGCCCACCTACTCCGTCACCACGGCATCGGCAAGGGGGACCGGGTATTCGTGCAGTTGCCTCGGGTCGTCGAGTGGTACGCGGCGCTGTTGGGATGTTTTCAGGTCGGGGCGATCCCCATGCCCGGCACCACTCAACTCATGCCCAAGGACCAGTCCTATCGCATCAACCAGGCCGGCGCGGTTGCCGCCATCTGTGATGGGCCGGGGGCGGGCCACCTCGACGAAGTAACCGACGAATGCCCGTCCCTCATGACCCGATTCGTAGTCGGTGCCGACCGGCCGGGGTGGACAACGTTTGGTGCTGCCCTCGAAGCGATGCCGGCCGAACCTGGCCCCGTGGAACGGACACGCTCCGACGATCCTCTCCTCCTCTACTTCACTTCGGGCACCACCGCCCACCCCAAGATGGTCCAGCACCTCGGTTCCTACGCCCTTGGTCACGAGATCACCGCTCGGTTCTGGCACGACCTGACTCCGGACGACATCCATTGGACCGTGTCCGATACCGGCTGGGCAAAGGCGGCATGGGGAAAGCTGTTCGGCCAGTGGATCGTTGGGGCTGCCGTCGTGATGTGGAACATCGTCGGCAAGCCCGACTTCGACCGGATGCTGGGTCTGATCGGCGAACTGGGCGTCACTTCGTTCTGTGCACCGCCGACGCTATATCGGGCATTCGCCCAGATGGACCTGTCCGCCTACGACTGGTCGACGCTGCGGCACTGCACCAGCGCAGGTGAGCCCCTCAACCCCGAAGTCATCGAAACCTGGAAGTCGGTCACCGGGACCGAGCTCTACGACGGCTACGGCCAGACCGAGACCGTGTGCGTGGTCGCCAACCACCCGAGCCTCCCGGTCAAGCCGGGCTCGATGGGCCGTCCCGCACCTGGGGTGGATGTCGATGTGGTCGACGACGACGGCGTGATCTGCGCCGATGGCGAGGAGGGCAATATCGCGGTTGGCACCGACCCGTGGCCGGTTGGGCTGTTCCGCGGTTACTGGAGGGATGAGGAACGGACCGCCCAGGTGTTCCAGCACGGCTGGTACTACACGGGCGATCGGGCATACCGAGACGAAGACGGGTATCTCTGGTTTGTCGGCCGGGCCGATGACGTCATTCTCTCCGCCGCCTACCGGATCGGGCCGTTCGAGGTTGAGTCGGCGCTGATCGAGCACCCCGCCGTCGCCGAAGCAGCTGTGGTCGCCAAGCCCGACCCCGACCGGGGCAACATCGTGAAGGCGTTCATCATCCTCGCTCCTGGGTACCAACCATCAGACGAGCTCACCGTCGAGATCCAGGATCACGTCAAAGCGATCACCGCTCCCTACAAGTACCCCCGAGAGATCACCTACTTGACGGAACTGCCGAAGACGATTTCCGGCAAGATCCGAAGGATCGACCTCCGTGACATGGTGTGAGTCTCCAAGACGACTGGTTCGGTCATGGAGACCGACCGGCTCAGCGAACATGTCGGTAGGGTCGATGGATGGTCGAAATCGACGTTGTGGCTGAAGGCGCTTCCTACCGGGTGACCGTCACCGACGGTGGATCCTCGACGCATCTCGTAACCGTTGCTCCCTCCGATCTGGAGCGACTGGCCGAAGGGAGATCGGTCGAAGCGTTGATCGAAGCCTCCTTCCGCTTTCTCCTCGATCGGGAGCCCAAGGAGTCGATCATGGGACGGTTTGACCTGAGTGTGATCTCTCGTTACTTCCCCGAGTACGAGTCAACGATCGCCGACTATCTGTGAGCGGCGACCCCGAGTCCATCGCCAGAGCAGCCTTTGACGCCGAACACCTGACACCGCATTCGTGGTCCAACCAGGCCGGGTTTGTGTACAGCGAACATCGGCATCCGTATCACAAGGTGCTGTTCTGCATCAGCGGTTCGATCACCTTCCACTCCCCGGACGGAGATGTCCACCTGGAGCCGGGGGACCGGCTCGATCTCTCCCCGGGCACTCCACACGGTGCCACGGTGGGACCCGACGGGGTCACCTGCATGGAAGCCGCCCGGGATTAGGAGTCTTCTGATTGATGCCCTGCCCGCGGCCGCGCCGTACTCAATCCGGAACACCGGGGCCTTCGGCGTTGTTGCAGCGATCACGTGGCATATCGACGATGGTCCAAGCTGGGGATTCGGGCGCTGGCCCTGGCGTTGATCCTGGCTGCATGCGGAGGCACCAGCAATGACGGCGGGACTTCGACCTCCACAACTTCGTCTCCGGCCGAAACTGCCAGCCCGGGAGGCGAACAGGCCTCGACTACAACATCTGCGGCGGAGGGGGAAACCTCCGAGCTGTCTTTCTCGGTTGCCGAAGGGTGGAAGGCCGTCGCACTCGGGCCCGGAGTCAAGCCGGCGGTGGCGCTGGACCCCTCCGGCGCTCCTGGGGTGACATGGCTCTTCGAAGCGGTAGGGGAGGGATTCTTGGCTTTTGCCGAGTCGAGCGACGATTGGATGGTTCAGGTCCTGGGCGAGGGCTACTTCTATGGCCCGATCGGGCTCGCCTACGACCCGGACGGCACGCCCAGCATCGTTTTCCACGATCACCAGGCAGACAGCCTCGACCCTGAACTCGGCGATCTGGTGCGACTGTTCTGGGACGGCTCGGCCTGGGTCGAGGACATCGCCAACGACTCCGGCCACGACGGCTGGGATGCGACCGTGGTCATAGGAGACGACGGTGTGATTCATGCCGCCGGGGTCGATCCGGCTCAGTTCGGCCGGACCGAAGGCGTCGAGTACTACAACAACACCGGCGCCGGCTGGGATGTAACCCAGATCGGGAGCGGCCCGATCCCGTACCAGTTCAACGTGGCGCTGGCGCTCGACCAGTCGGGATCGCCGAGCATCACTTATTACGACGACACCGACCAGGATCTCGTCTTCGCTCACCTCGAGAATGGGTCATGGAATCTGGAGCGGGCTGCCGAAGAGGGCAACGTCGGAAAGTACTCATCACTCGCATACGACGGCGAGGGCCGCCCCGCCGCCAGTTTCTTCCACCAGACAGGAAGTACCGAAGGTGAGATCGTTTTCGCATTGAGGGGCGATGATGGATGGATCTCGGAAACCATCGGGCAACTCGCCGCGTTCTCGGAGTCCAATGCCCGGCGTAACTCGTCTCTTGCTTTCGACAGCCAAGGCCGTGCCCATGTGGTGTTCTCTGATACCCAGGGCGTCTGGTACGCCGTTCGTGGAGAGTCGGGTTGGGAGGTCCAGCAGATCGTTCAAGCCGGTCTTCCACTCGGCCAGTTGGTTTCGTTGGCAATCGATGGAGACGATCGTCCCCACATCGCCATCTACGAGGTCACCCAGGCACAGCCCCTCGATGGTTTGGTGTCCTACATAACTACGGAATAGTGATCCTGGGTATCAACACGATCTGATCAGGTGGGCGACACTTGGCCTGGCGGGTTCTGCTGAGGCAGCCCGCCAAATTGCCATCCCTACACGTACTCGTTCTTCGTGGGTTTCCTCAGCGGAGGTTTCGGAGTCTTAGGCCGGGAACCTGCTCAAAATCGGATCGGTTGCGGGTGAAGAGACCCAGTTTGTTTTCGACCGCAGTTGCCGCGATGAGGGCATCGGTCAGACGGAGTCCGGTTTCGCGCCAAATCCGTCCTGCCCGCTCCGCCACGCCGCGTCCGACGTGGATCTCTCTAAAGGCCGCCAGCAACGCCCGTCTGGGCGATATTGGATCCGCTCGCTCATGGCCACATCTTCAGGCTGCGTCCGTCGGCTCGCCGATCGATGACTCCCCCGGCATGGCTGACTCCTCCTTCTTCCGGCCGAAGTCCAAGCATGCCCCTTGTCACACCGCTGAAGCCCGCGACACGCCCTCGCTAGCGCCTAGTTCGGTTGTGGCACAACCCGGATGTAGGGGAGTGGCGACTCCCAGCCATCGGGGTACTTCTCGGTGGCCTCGTCGTCGGAGACCGAGGGCAGGATGATCACGTCGTCGCCCTGTTCCCAGTTGGCTGGAGTGGCCACCTTTTCGTTGGCGGTGAGCTGGCAGGAGTCCAGCAGCCTCAGGATCTCGGCGAAGTTCCGGCCGGTGCTCATGGGATAGGTGAGGGTCGCCTTGATTCTCTTGTCGGGTCCGATGATGAAAACTGAGCGGGCGGTCGCGTTGTCGGCCGGCGTCCTCCCCTCAGACGTGTCGCCTGCGTCGGCCGGCAACATGTCGTAGAGCTTCACGACCTCGAGGCTCGGGTCACCAATCAGTGGGTAGGTGACCGCATGGCCTTGGGACGCTTTGATGTCATCGGACCAGGCCTCGTGGTCGCTGACCCCGTCGACGCTGATGCCAATGATCTGACAGCCACGCTTGTCGAACTCGGCTTTCAGGCCCGCAAGCAAACCCAGCTCGGTGGTGCAGACGGGCGTGAAGTCCTTCGGATGAGAGAACATCAGCGCCCAGCCGTCGCCGATCCACTCGTGAAAGCTGATCGTGCCCTGAGTGGTCTCCGCCGTGAAATCGGGTGCCACATCGTTGATTCGTAGAGACACTGTGATCCTCCTCGTATCGACCTGATCTGTCTCCGACACCCCGATGATATCGCGTGCTCCGGGTTGGTATCACAGGCACACCATCAGCTGATGGTGAGGAGGCTCTTCTCGACGGGGCCACCGCTCCGTTGCCATTCGGGGTAGCCGTCTTCGAGCCGTCGGGCGGCTCGTCCTCTAGCGAGGAGCGAACGCACAGCCTGGTCGGCGTACACGCAGTAGGGCCCTCGGCAGTAGGCGACGATTTCCCGATCCGCGGGCAGCGAGGGGAGCAGTTCGTCGAGTTGATCGGGCGGGATGGGGATCGCTCCGGGGATGTGTCCGGCGTCGTACTCGGCTCTGGGCCGCACGTCGATGAGGGTCGCCTGGTCGCGTTGTAGCCGCTCTTGGAGTTCGCTGCGGGTAATGGTTGTGATCTCGGTGCGATTTCCGAGATAGGCGTCGGTGAGTTGGTCGATGTCGTCGAGATGTCGCGTTGTGACATCGCGCAGCGCGACCCATAGGTCGTATACGCGTTCGTCTGTGAGGCGGTAGTAGATGCGTGTGCCGTCTCGGCGAGTGCTGACCAGTCCGGCACGGGCCAGCCTGCGCAGGTGGTGTGAAGTGTTGGCGACGCTCTGGTCGATAGCGTCGGCGACGTGTTCGACGCTTCTCTCGCCCTGGGCGAGCAGTTCGATGATCTCCGCCCTTCGACCATTGGCCATCGCCCCGGCGACCGCGGCGAAACCGTCGAAGAGAGCGTTCTTGGCGGGACGCCGTCCGATCGTCGACTGTGTCGTCACCTTTTCTCCTGCATCCCTCAGATCGTAACCCATATTCAAAGGAACGTTTGATTATGGAGGTCGGTTCTCGGTATGGTCATCCACTACACCTTTGGATATGAGGGAATCTTTTCATGGACATCGTGCCCATCATCGATGTTGGACTGGGAAACAGCAGTTATGTCGTCGACCTCGGCGACGGCAGTGCACTCGTTGTCGATCCGGAACGGGATCCGTCGCCCTACCTCGAGGTGGCTGAACGCCGAAAACTACGGTTACGGTTCACCGTCGAGACCCACCTCCATGCCGACTTCGTCTCCGGCAGCCGCGAGCTCATCGCAGAGGGGGCGGAGCTGCTCGCCCCAGGGGGAAGTGACCTGGCTTTTGATTATCGCCGACTGGAAGACGGCGAGGAGATAGAGGTCGGTGGCATGACCCTCCGAGCAATCGCGACTCCTGGGCACACCCCGGAACACCTCGCATACCTCTTGTTGGATGATGCCTCACCGCTTGCGTTGTTCTCGGGCGGGACGCTCATCGCGGGCGGTGTCGCCCGCACCGACCTGCTCTCACCTGACCTGACGGAACCGCTCGCACGGGCGGCGTACCGTTCAATCCGGGATCGGCTCCTGGTACTTCCCGACGACTTGGCGGTGTACCCGACCCATGGGGCCGGGTCGTTCTGCTCCACTGCGTCCACCGGGGAGAGGACGACGACCATCGGGAGGGAGCGGCGCTCGAACCCGCTCCTGAACGTCGACACCGAGGACGACTTCGTGGCGACCCTGCTCGGGGGGTTTGGGTCCTACCCGCTCTATTTTGGCCGGCTGCGGGACCTCAATCGCGCCGGGCCAGAGGTCTACGGCGCAAACCCGCCAGTCCTCCGTCCACTCTCACAGGAGGAAGTCGCCACGCTTCAAGCCGATGGTGCCGTAGTCGTCGATGCCCGTCCGATCGAACGGTATGCCGCCGGTCACATACCGAACTCGGTGTCGATCGAGTTGCGTGACCAATTTGGAACCTGGTTGGGATGGCTCGCTGACCCGAACCGCCCCATCATCATCGTTGTCGACGATGACCAGGACATCACAGGCCTGGTGTGGCAGATCCTCAACGTCGGCTTCGAGCCGCCGAAGGGGCGACTCGCAGGTGGGATCAGCGCCTGGCGCGCCGCCGGTCGGCCCATAACGCAGACCGACCTCATCCCGGCGGCGGAGGTCAGCGCCGACCGGACGATCGTCGACGTCCGACAGTTCTCCGAATGGCAGACGGACCACGTCACGGGAGCGGTCCACATCGAACTCGGTGACATCGCGGCACAAGCGGCTCAGCTCGAAGGCGACATACAGCTCCACTGCGGTCATGGTCAACGGGCCATGACCGCCGCCAGTCTCCTCGAGCAGGCCGGTGTCGAGGCATCGGCAGTCGTCACCGGCGGGCCAAGGCAAGTGACCGCCGCCCTTGCCGGCAGTCAGCCCTAAAGATGCCGGCACCAAACGGGGACAGAATCCGGCTTGGCCTACGCGCCAACCTGGCCCAGTTCACCCTGTTGGTTGTGGTCAACGCCCTGGTGGGTGGGATGTTGGGCCAGGAACGCACGGTTCTCCCGCTGCTCGCCAAAGAGGAGTTCGGTCTCACAGGAATCACCGTGGCGATGACCTTCATCGTGGCTTTCGGGTTGGTGAAGGCGGTCACCAACTTCGTGGCTGGGACCTTGTCGGATCGGCTCGGCCGCAAGCCGATACTCGTCACCGGATGGCTCATCGGGCTCCCGGTGCCGCTGCTGCTGATCTGGGCGCCGGTCTGGGGCTGGGTCGTGTTCGCCAACGTGTTACTCGGGATCAACCAGGGTCTCACCTGGTCAACCACGGTGATCATGAAGATCGACCTGGCCGGGCCCAAACAGCGTGGGTTGGCGATGGGACTCAACGAAGCCGCCGGATATATGGCCGTCTCGGTGACGGCACTGCTCACTGGATACATCGCCGCACGAACCGGGTTGCGACCCGAACCGTTCTACCTGGGCATCGCCTACGCGGTGCTCGGTCTCGGATTGTCGACCGTCGCGGTGCGCGAAACCCGTCACTACGCCACCTACGAGGCAGCCAATCACCAAGGCGCCGACGACGCCCTCGACGAGGGCCTTTCCACGCGAGACGTGTTCATCCAGACCAGCATTGCGGAGCCATCTCTATCGGCGGCAAGCCAGGCAGGACTTGT
>Ga0209988_10000249_pt1 | contig 31717 bp, 28 predicted proteins | sample N075metaG_FD_183115 | JGI IMG/M metagenome (GOLD analysis project Ga0209988, IMG submission 183115) | Deep subsurface microbial communities from Kermadec Trench to uncover new lineages of life (NeLLi) - N075 metaG (SPAdes) (version 2) | ecosystem: Environmental > Aquatic > Marine > Ocean trench... | reverse complement strand
TTGGTCGGCAGTAATCACCACCTGGCAATCCGAGTCCAGTATTCGATCCCGCAATGCATCTGCCGAGAAACCACCGAATACCACCGAATGTATTGCGCCGATACGAGTGCAGGCGAGCATTGCGACTGCGGCTTCAGGCACCATTGGCATATAAATTGAAATACAGTCGCCTTTTTTAACCCCCCGACTTTTCAGGACATTAGAAAATTTACACACTTCCCGATGCAGTTCCGCATAAGTAATTTTGCGGTCTTCATTCGGGTCATCACCTTCCCAGATAATGGCGACCTGATCGGCACGATGCTCAAGATGGCGATCCAGGCAATTGTAAGAGACATTCAGCTCTGCGCCTTCAAACCACCTGATATGGACATCGTCACCGAAACTCCAGTTACTGACCGTGTCCCAGGGCTTAAACCATGAAATGTAGTTTTCAGCCTGCTCCGACCAGAATCCTTCAGGATCATCGATCGATTGTTGATACATTTCAGCATATTCTTTAGCGTTGATATTCGCCTGGCTGACAAACTCAGCAGATGCCGGGTAGGTTTTAGAATCTGACATAAGTCTTCCTCGAGTCTGGATGGGAGTTTATAGGTTTTCGATCCGCCGGATATTGTTTCGCTGTCCAATCATGCTGACAATTTAACATTTTGGGCCGGTCACGAACAAGACTATCTTATTCACATTCCACAGTTAAATGGGTGAGTTGCTGGCAAAAATATATTAACGTTGACGAAATCGTAACTTTCAGTAACATTTTCACCATCAACCGGGTAACCAATGGTAACAATAATGTCTGAGCCGATACCGGAAAAACGACCTACCGAAATCACTATCATCGTGGTGCTGATCGCCCTGCTGATGCTGCTCCCGCCGTTATTGCACCTATGGACCGCCGAGGATAATGCCTGGTTTACCCCATACCTGGTGTGGCTTGGCGTCATCCTGCTGAGCTACCTATTACAGAAAAAACTGAACTAGTAGCTTTGGCTAATGATCGGTAGATTTACAGTTTCCGGGGAACCCTGCAATGCAGTTTGAGCTGTGGCAGCTTTTCATTGTCGGTGTGCTTTACCTGGGATTGCTGTTTGTCATCGCAAACGCGACTGACCGTGGATGGATACCCGATTCGATAGTACGCCATCCAATGGTTTATACACTTTCGCTAGGGGTTTATGCAACGTCCTGGAGCTTTTACGGCAGTGTTGGATTCGCACAAAGAGAAGGGTTTAATTTTCTGACCATTTACCTCGGAACCACACTCGCATTTCTGGCTTCGCCCATTCTGCTAAGACCCATTCTGAAACTCACTGAAACTTATCGCCTGGCATCCCTGGCGGACCTGTTCGCCTTTCGTTACCACAGCCAAGCGGCCGGTATATTGGTCACCCTGCTAATGTTGGCTGGCACGCTGCCCTATATGTCGCTACAGATACAGGCGGTCACTAACACCTTGCAAATACTGACCGAGGGCTCACAGCATGGAATTATTGCGCCGGGATTTTGTATCACGATAGCCTGGTTTTCAATACTTTTTGGTGCCCGTCATATTTCGTTGCGCGAAAAACACCATGGGCTCGTGGTCGCTATTGCATTCGAATCGCTGGTTAAGTTGATTACCCTGCTGATTGTCGGACTGTTTGCCATATTTGGCATATTTGGTGGTTTTTCCGAACTCAACCAGTATCTGCTGGATAACCCTGAAGTTAATTCGGCCCTGTTTCGTCCCGTCACTGAAGGTCCCTGGGCTACCCTAATGCTGCTATCTTTTGCCGCCGCATTTCTGTTACCGCGCCAGTTCCACATGATTTTTGTAGAAAACATCGATAAAAAAAGTCTCAATACCGCGAGCTGGGCCTTTCCGCTGTTCTTACTTCTACTGAATATATCAATCCCCCCGATACTATGGGCCGGGGAGAGTTTAAATCTGTCGATTCCGGCGGATTTTTATGTACTCGGTATTACCCTCGAGAGCGGATCCTCGGTATTGCCGGTATTGACATTTATCGGTGGCCTGTCGGCTGCGAGTGCAATGATTATCGTCACAACCCTGGCACTCGCGTCGATGTGTATGAACCACCTGGTGCTACCGGCCAGCTTTTCACCCAGATTGTCGAGTGGGGCCAATATGTACCAGTGGCTGTTATGGGGACGCCGATTGGTCATCATCCTGATTATTGCCGCGGGCTACGGTTTTTACCTGGCACAGCAGCAAAACCAGGGATTGGCGGGCCTGGGACTCATCTCATTTGTTGCGGTCGCCCAGTGCCTGCCTGGCATTGTCGGCCTGCTGTACTGGAAGCGCGCGAGTCGGACAGGATTTATTGCCGGTTTACTCACCGGTGGAACGATCTGGGCGATTACCCTGTTAGTTCCCCTGTTTGAACGTGCCGGCATCATTACCACGCCATTTTTCAATATTCCCGATTTAGCCATGAGCACTTCCGATAGTGCTTTGTGGTCTTTACTATGGAACAGCCTTGCATTCGTTCTATTTTCCCTCAAAAATCCACAATCGGAAGACGAGCGCGAGGCAGCCGATGCCTGTTTTCTAGAAGGTTTTCTGATTCCCCAGGGCAGTGTGCAGGCTACTTCGATTACCGAATTCGAACACCAGTTATCGAGGGTTATCGGCGAAGATATCGCGCATAGTGAAGTCAGCCGGGCGCTCACCGACCTAGGTCTCACCGAGGCAGATATTGACGTCGACGCCTTGCCAATGCTGCGTGGGCAGATTGATCGTAACCTCTCCGGGCTAGTTGGACCGGTGTTATCGCGCATGATAGTCAATGAGCATTTGCAAATAGACCGTGCAACCAAATCGGCGCTGGCGGATACGATCCAGTTTGTTGAAGACAAGCAGGAAGAATCCCGCTCCCAGCTCAAGGGTGTTGCCAGTGAACTCGATGCCTTACGACGCTTTCATTTTCAGGTGCTGCAGGACCTGCCATTGGGTGCTGTTTCGATCAACAAGAATCAACGCATTACCAGCTGGAACAAGGCGATGACAAAACTGTCGGGGATTAACCAGGAGGCGGTAATCGGCGCAGCCATAGACGATCTGGATGAACCCTGGCGTCATCTGATAGGTTCATTCATTGCAAGCAGGGAATTTCAGATCAATAAACTGAAAATACATGTGCAGGATAATTTACGAATATTAAACCTGTTCAAGGCAGAGGTAAGTCACGAACAGGAAATAAATCGGGGTATCGCTATTCTCATCGAAGACCATAGTGATCGCTACTCCCTGGAGGAAAAGTTGGTGCATAGCGAACGACTGGCCTCTATCGGCCAACTCGCGACCGGCGTAGCCCATGAAATTGGTAACCCGGTCACTGGCATTGCCTGCCTGGCCCAAAATATGCAAAGCGATCCAGAGAACAAGTCCGAATTAAAAAGTGGTCTGAAACAAATTTTGACCCAAACTGACAGAATCAGCAATATCGTCGGTTCGCTGGTCAATTTCGGTCATGTCGGCGCGCCGCTTGATCATCCAACCGAACAACTCAGTATTTACAATACAGTCGATGAAGCGATCAACCTGGTTTCGCTGAGAGATATCGATAAAAACCTGCAATATGACAATAACTGCGATCCATCAGTCATGGTGCAGGGATACTCGCAAAAACTGGTACAGGTATTTGTCAATCTGCTCAGCAATGCGGCCGATGCGTCGAGTCAGGATCAATCGATCAAAATCGACGCACGAACCAATGCAGAGAATGTATTTATCACCGTTAAGGACTTTGGCGAGGGTATCAAAGAAGAACACCTGTCGAAAATATTCGAGCCATTTTTTACCACCAAAAATATAGGCGAAGGTACCGGCCTGGGCCTGTCATTGACCTACAACATCATTAAGGAACACGGTGGGACAATAGCCGTTTCCAGCCAGTATGGCGAAGGTTGCCAGTTCGAAATTTCCCTACCCTTGTCTAATGGAATAAGCGCATGAGCCATATACTGGTCGTTGAAGACGAGCCAATCATTCTCGAGAGCCTGGTGCATTTACTCGACCGGCAAGGGTACCGCGTCACCGGTGTAAGCTCGGTTTCCGAAGCCGAAGAACATTCGATCAACCGGTACGACCTGATCATTTCAGACTTACGCCTACCCGGTGAACCCGGGACTTCGCTGATCACCCGCGCGGCACCTGTACCAGTATTGATCATGACCAGTTATTCCACCGTACAGTCGGCTGTCGACGCGATGAAACTCGGTGCGATCGACTACATTTCCAAGCCCTTCAACCACGATGAAATGATAATGACGGTAAAGCGCATACTGGACAACGCGATCACTGAAAAGCAAAACATTATTTTACAACAGGAAGTGGCACGCGATTATCCGGTGAAGAGCATGATCGGACGCTGTGAGCCCATGCTGGAGCTGATCGATCGAACGCAGCGGATAGCCCCTACCGATAAAACGGTGCTCATACTCGGCGAGACCGGCACCGGAAAAGAACTGGTGGCACGTGTCATTCACGCCCATAGCAAGCGCAAGGAACACACGCTGATCAGTGTCAACTGTGCGGCTTTTAGCAACAACCAGATCGAATCTGAATTGTTTGGGCACGAAATAGGCGCCTTTAGCGGCGCACTGCAAATGAAAAAAGGTCTGATTGAAGCAGCGAATGGCGGCACCCTGTTCCTTGACGAAATCGGAGACCTGTCGCTGGGCGCGCAGGATGGTTTATTGAGCGTTCTAAAAGATGGCGAAATCCGTCGAATTGGATCAAATCAGACTATCAGGGTTGATGTTCGAATCCTGGTGGCGACCCACAAGAACCTGCGACAAATGATCGAGGATGATTTATTTCGTGAGGATTTGTATTACCTTCTGAATGACTTCGAATTGCATCTGCCGCCATTGCGAGAGCGAGGTAGCGATATGAAGATGCTGGCTGATGCAATTTTGACCAAAATGTCGCATCGGAATCACCGCAATTCAATCGGGTTTGACGATAAGGCCTATGCCGAGCTTGCAAAATATTCCTGGCCCGGCAACGTGCGAGAATTGGAAAACGTGATCGAAAGATCGGTAATCCTGTGCAACGGTCTTCGTATCAAAGCTGAAGATTTGACCCTGAGTATTGCCAATACCGCCCATCAGCGACCCATCACCGAACTCGAACAACAGCTATCCCTGGATGATTATTTTGTCAGCTTTGTGAAGAAGTTTCAGTCAAGATTCAACGAAACCGAACTGGCAAAAATGCTCGGCATTAGCCGCAAGAATTTATGGGAAAAACGCCAACGGCTCGATATCCCCTCGCGCAAAGAAACCACAGGATAAGACGGTTATTGTCATGCAGACACATTCATGAGTGACCCAGTCACTAAAGACCTCTCGAAGAAAATCGCTGCTACCATTCTCGCCGGCTTTGACCGCCATTTTTCATTCTTTACAAAAATTACCCGGGGCGCACGCAAGCGCTTTGAAAATGCTGACTGGGAAGGCGAACGTAAGGCTTCGCGAGAACGTATAAAATTTTACGATATCCGGGTTAAAGATGCGATCCGGAGCCTGAACAAGCTGTTCGATCTGGACAACTTCAGTGGCGCACTCTGGTTCGACATCAAGCGTGAATATGTTCAATTGATTCAGGACCATAACCAGCCAGAACTGGCTGAAACTTTTTATAATTCTGTTTTCTGCGCGCGCTTCCACCGCGACTACTTTGACAACGATTATATTTTTGTACGCAGTGTTGTATCGACCGAATTTATAGAGTCGGACAAGCCCTCTTATCACGTCTATTACCCAGCACGGCGAGGATTCCGCGCATCAATTCGACAGGTCTTGATCGACGGTGGTTTTAAACTCGCCTTTGAGAATCTGGACCGGGACGTCAGGAATATCACCCACGCTCTGATTAAACAGTCATTTCCGCGCCCACGGCGGGCACATTTAAATTTCCAGTTTCAAGTTATCAGTAGCTTGTTCTATCGCAACAAGGCGGCTTATATAGTGGGTAAATGTATCAATGCCGATCAGGAAATCCCGTTTGCAATTCCTATCCTGAATAGCGAACAGGGCTCGATTTATGCAGACACGATCATCATCGGCACCAAGGGTCTCTCACGCCTGTTCGAGTTCTCCTACGTCTACTTCATGGTCGATCACCCGGTACCGTCGTCGATCGTATCTTTCTTGCGCAAAATAATGCCGTCGCGCAGCAAGGTAGATTTATACTCGGCCATTGGACTGCATAAACAGGGGAAAACTGACTTTTATCGTGACTTTTTACACCACCTCAAACATTCCGAAGATGAACTGATTATTGCACCGGGTATCAAGGGTATGGTTATGGCTGTATTCACGCTGCCTTCATACCCGTACGTATTCAAAGTAATTCGAGATCGCTTCCCACCGCCGAAAAAGGTAACCCGGCAGCAGGTGCAAAACGCCTATCAACTGGTAAAGCAGCACGACCGGGTCGGACGCATGGCGGACACGCTTGAATATTCCCACGTTGCACTGCCACGGAAACGTTTTTCCACGGACCTGCTTGAAGAACTGTACACCACCTGTGAGAACAGTATTGCTGAGGAAGGCGAGCACATTGTCATAGAACACCTTTATATCGAGCGTCGCATGACGCCGTTGAATTTAGCCGTGGTTCGCGCCGATGATAAAACACTGGATCGCCTGATGCGAAGCTATGGTCAGGCGATTAAAGAACTGGCCGCTGCCAACATATTTCCCGGGGACCTACTGCTGAAGAATTTTGGCCTGACCGGACAGGGACAGGGACGCGTGGTGTTCTACGATTATGATGAAATTTGCTACCTGACCGAGTGTAACTTCAGAAAAATTCCACCACCGCGATATCCGGAAGATGAATTCGCGGCAGAACCCTGGTTCAGCATCGGCCCCAGGGATATATTCCCCGAAGAGTTTGCCAGCTTCCTGTTTGTCGAGGAACGAACGCGTCAGTCTTTCCTCAAATATCACAAGGACCTGCTCGATGCAGATTTCTGGATTAAAAAACAGGAAAATATCAGGGCCGGTATCTACGAAGATGTGTTTCCCTACCCCCAAAGCATCCGCTTCGATCGGACCGATTAATCCCATCCTGGAATCAATCGGGTCGAACCCATTGAAATTGATAAACTGATCGAAACGCAGTTAAAACTGGTCTTCTTCGGTCGAGCCTGCCATTGCGGTCACCGAGGAGGCACCCCCTTGAATAGTGGTGGTAATGTCATCGAAGTATCCGGCACCGACTTCCTGCTGATGCGAAACAAAGGTATAACCATTGGCCCCGGCTGCAAATTCAGGTTCCTGCACCTTATCCACATAGTGTTTCATGCCTTCGCCCCTGGCGTAATCGTAGGACAAATCGTACATCTGATGCCACATGCCGTGAATGCCCGCCAGTGTAATGAACTGATACTTGTAACCCATATCACTTAACCTGTCCTGGAACTCGGCGATAGTTTTATCGTCGAGGTTCTTCTTCCAGTTGAACGATGGTGAGCAGTTGTATGCCAGCAACTGCCCGGGGTTTTCTGCCCGTACCGCCTCGGCCCATTCGCGGGCAAACCCCAAATCAGGCGTGCCAGTTTCGCACCACACCATATCGGCATAGGGAGCGTAGGCAATACCGCGAGCAATAGCCTGCTCAAGACCATTTTTGACATTGTAGAAACCTTCGATGGTACGCTCACCGGTCAAAAACGGTTTATCGCGTGGATCGACATCAGAAGTGACCAGGTTGGCTGCTTCTGAATCAGTCCGGGCCAGGATCACGGTAGGTACACCCATGACATCGGCCGCGAGTCGAGCCGCTACCAGTTTTTGTTCGGCTTCCTGGGTCGGTATCAAAACTTTACCACCCATGTGACCACATTTCTTTACTGCGGCCAGCTGATCTTCGAAATGAACCCCACCGGCGCCACTGGCAATCATGTTTTTCATCAATTCGTAAGCGTTCAACACCCCGCCAAATCCGGCTTCGGCGTCAGCTACGATGGGAATGAAATAATCGGTGTAATTATCGTCACCCGGGTTGATCCCGCGTGACCATTGAATTTCGTCGGCACGTCGAAATGCATTATTAATCCGCCGCACCATCGTTGGAACCGAATCGTAGGCGTAGAGTGACTGATCAGGGTACATAGTTTCGGAGGTATTGCCGTCGGCGGCCACCTGCCACCCCGACAGATAAATTGCCTCGATGCCGGCTTTCGCCTGTTGCATGGCCTGGCCACCAGTGAGCGCGCCGAGGCTGTTTACATAACCTTTTTTAGCCCCACCATTGACCAGGCTCCAAAGCTTTTCAGCACCTATGCGAGCCAGGGTATTTTCAGGTTGTACCGAGCCGCGTAAACGCACTACATCGGCAGCGCTATAAACACGCTTGACACTCGCCCAACGTGAATTCTCCTGCCAGTCTTTCTCTAGCGCAACGGCCTGTTCTTCTCTCGTCATAGTGTATCTCTCTATTTATTAAAGGCTTTTTTCAACCTGTGGCTGCACCGGTCTCAAGCCCACCAGAGCTGACTATATGCCTATATTATCTATTTAAAAAGTTAATTTATTCAATTCAAGTTATCGAAATAACCAATAGTTCCTGCGGGTTTTTCAGGCATCTAATGGGTAAAACTTGCACCGATTCGAACTACCGATGATAGCGCTAATATGACCGGTTTTGAGTCCTACCTGTAGCGACTATCGACATTGTAAATTACTCAAACAACCTGCGGCTATTGACAGGCTGTATCCAGGCAATTAATAATTAAAATATTGGATTATTATAAAAACAAACATTGGATAAACCAATACCCATTCGATGCCGGGAGACAGGGGTATGGCCAATACCTACTATAAACAGAATCATTTGAAGAAGTTACGTGCATTCTGACAGACTACAAAGCTGGGTAGTATGACAAAAGCCGCCGCCTCGCTGTTTACCAGCCAACCAACCATATCTCTGCAAATACAGGCACTCGAAGAAGGAATGGATACCCGGTTGTTCGAGCGCTGTGGACCGAAAGTCACTCTCGAAGCGGGCGGTTGGGAAGTCATCAAGCGTTATGTGAGTCTGGGACAGGGGATTTCGATCGTGACCGACGTCTGCATTACCGAGGACGATCGTACAAAATTGAAGGTAATTCCGATAGGTCGATATTTTCCTCAACGAAGTTATGGCATCGTTACCCGTAACGGCAAATTCCTCTCGGCGCCCTCGCAACGATTGATTGAAATTCTGAATCAATGTTTTGTGGTTGATCGAGGAAATTCTGAATAATTCATCGTGAAATTATCGCCTTTGCCTTATGATTTAACCTGCTATCAATAAGAGACAAGAACGAATTTACTAATTAAACCCAGGGACTAGAGCATGTCTTATCAACAGGAATACCAGGCGTCGATTGAAGATCCAGAGGCTTTTTGGGCCGAAAAGGCCAATCTGGTTCCCTGGTACAAGAAACCACAAAATATTCTCAGTATCGACGAACATGGCATACACCGCTGGTTCGCCGATGGTGAAATGAATACCTGCTATATGGCGCTCGACTACCATGTCGAGAACGGACGGGGTGATCAGACAGCGCTGATTTACGATTCCCCGGTTACCGACCAGAAGAAAACATTCAGCTATGCTGAATTGCGAGACGAGGTTGCGCTTTGCGCCGGTATGTTGCAAATGCAGGGTGTTACCAAAGGTGACCGCGTGGTGATTTATCTGCCTATGATTCCAGAGGCAGTCATTTCGATGCTTGCCTGTGCACGGCTCGGTGCAATTCATTCGGTCGTGTTTGGCGGCTTTGCAGCGCCGGAACTGGCAGCGCGACTCAACGATGCAGAGCCCAGGGTCGTGTTAACAGCTTCCTGTGGAATCGAGGTCAATCGGGTCATCGAGTACAAGCCGCTGGTCGACGAGGCGCTGCGTATCGCCAGCCATAAACCTGAATGCTGTATCGTCCTGCAACGCCCGCAAGCAGTAGCAGAAATGCAGCCAGGTCGCGATATCGACTGGTCTGAAACCCTGGCATCTGCCAAACCCGCTGAATGCGTACCGGTCAAGGGAACCGATTTGCTGTATATCCTCTACACCTCCGGCACTACCGGTAAGCCCAAAGGTATCATCCGGGAAAATGGCGGACATGCTGTCGCGCTCAAGTACAGCATGACCGCGATCTATGATATGAAACCCGGCGATGTTTACTGGGCAGCCTCGGATGTCGGCTGGATAGTGGGTCATTCCTATATTGTCTATGCCCCGTTATTACATGGCTGCACCACGGTCCTGTACGAGGGTAAACCGGTCATGACGCCGGACGCAGGTGCGTTCTGGCGTGTCATTTCAGAATATCGCGTCAAGGCCCTGTTTACCGCGCCCACCGCATTTCGGGCCATCAAAAAAGAGGATTTCGAAGGTAAATTGGCGGCCCAATACGATTTATCCTGTCTGAAAACAATATTTGCCGCCGGCGAGCGACTCGACCCGCCTACTTACGAGTGGCTTTGCGATACCTTGAATGTGCCGGTACTCGATCACTGGTGGCAAACCGAAACCGGCTGGGCAATCGCGGCTAACATGCACGGCCTGGAATCGATGCCGGTCAAACCCGGATCGTCGACAGTAGCGGTACCCGGTTTTAACGTGGAAATTCTTGACGAGCAAGGTAACCGCCTGGCCAATAACAAGCAGGGTTATATTTCGATAAAGCTGCCCCTGCCGCCGAGTTGCCTGACCAGTATCTGGGGAGACGTCGAACGGTTCAAAGCGACTTACCTGGAAACCTATCCGGGTTATTTCGTCACTGGTGACGGTGGCTATATCGACGACGACGGTTATATTTATATCATGGGGCGCGTTGACGATGTCATCAACGTCGCCGGTCACCGGCTCTCGACTGGTGAAATGGAAGAAATTGTCGCCAGACACCCGATGGTAGCCGAATGTGCGGTGATCGGTCGATACGATGAACTGAAAGGGCAATTGCCGATGGGATTCGTAATCTTAAAAAACTCGGCTGATGCAAACCCCGAGAAAATAGTGCAGGAACTGATCAGCATGGTACGCGAGGAAATCGGTGCAGTGGCCGCGTTTAAAGAAGCCCTGATAGTAGCGCGGCTGCCTAAAACCCGATCCGGTAAAATACTGCGAAAGACACTGAGGTGTATCGTCGATGGCGAGCCTTATACAGTGCCATCTACGATCGAAGACCCGGCCTCGCTGGATGAAATCAAGGCACAGCTCGGACTCTAGCCCGCATTCACCAGCAAAAATACCGGTTCACACTATTTCGGGGGAAACTGAAGTAATGTTTTCTCGACAGTCTCGTTAACCGACTGGGTTATTTTCTCAGGATCTGAATGCTGGGAGACCGACTGGGTGCTGGTTCCTCGCCAAATTAGTTTATTACTCGAACTGTCGGTCACATCGATCAACAGCGTACCCTGATCGTAAGTCTGTACCCGTCCCCCAGTGCCAATACCGATTCTGCCATAGCGACCGCTTGAAGATCCTCCAATCGTAATACCACCGCTAACATTACTGCTATGAATTATCTGTTCAACGCTCATGTGATAGCTAATATAAAAATCCGCCTTCCCCGAATCAATCTGCGCATACTGCCTGGCCGACAGGCTATTTTCGATCGCTGTCCTGATGCGTTGATCCATCAGATCATTATCTACAATACCGTATTCCTTGTTGTCATTTGGCTTCCAGGCATAGGTTTTCAGCTTTGAAAAATCATAACCCTGCTCGTAGTCCTGGCTGACCTTTATCCCTGAGCAAGCCTGTAATATGACCAAAGTAAACAAAAGCCAGGAAATAACCGGCAGTTTCCTCATCGATTGAACTCCATTAGTTATCCAGTGATACATACTAAGGGTTTTCAGTAATATCTCGATAAATATTAACGCCTAAAACCTCTGGTTTCAGGGGTCGATCCTGGGTTAGACAGGCTCGTCAGACACGTGAGACGAGTTGAAAGTAATTGAATGACCGCCTGGATCGCGCACAGTGAAAGAGCGGTGAATGCTACCCTCGCTGATGGTCGAAGGCGAGAGTCCAAGCTCGGAGAGGCGAAGGTGAGTAGCTTCGAGATCGTCTACCATAAGATCAAAGGGCGCATCGTCGGGCTCGATTTCGGATTTCTCGAGTAAAACCAGGTGCGTCCCCGCCCGAAGTTCGAGGACCGCAAAGTCGTCACCTTTCGCGACAGGACGCATACCGAGGGCAAGCATAAAATCGTGCGACCTGGACAGTTTATCGGTCGTCAGACTGATATGGCCAACCCATACCGGGGGCCTTTTATCTGTTTTTTCCATCTTTGAATCTCCGTGTTTTCCAACAAGGGTCATATCAATTTAATACCTACAAAAAGTCGGCATCAAGTTTTCCATTTGATGACGCCTGAAATTGCTGAATATTGTCGTTGATTTCATAAAAATCTGATTTGTCGCTAACAAAAATGTGGCCTATTGTCTTTAAATCAGTTGGGCGATCAAGCGATCCTGCAATTATGCCGGTGGCATCCTGGCGATATTGCTCCCAGAATAAACCGGAACCACATTTTCTGCAGAAACCTCTCCTAGCCATGTCGGATATCTGAAACCATCTAAGACCATCATCTTTGGTGATGGTGATATCTATCTTGAGGGCCTTTGAATGTGATCCGTAATTACCGTTTAATCGTGTGCACTGGTTGCAATGACAATTGATCACGTCACGTAATGGACCTGTCACCTGATACTGAACGGCGCCACAAAAGCAACCACCGGTAGCAATTTTTGTCTCGTTATCAGTCATTTTTTGCCTCTTCCAATCTAGCTTTCACTATAGCGCCTGGTGCAGGCCCAGCCTGTGGTGGTCGGTCAGCGTATGCTGTTAGTGCGGACCAATTACCGATCATCCGCCGACGGTCGTTCCGGGGCTGTATCGATTGTTGGCGTAAACTCACAACCGAGGTGGATAATCGAACCCGATCAAAAGGCAACCGTCTACGGTCCGGCTATTGTGCTCGGTACCGGGCTCATAGATTACGTAGTCGCCGGGACCTAAAACGGTTCCGTCCGATTCCACCACGTCCCCTTCCAGGATGAGGTACTCCTCGCGTAGGGTGTGGACATGAGCGGTAGTTTCAGTACCAGGTTCCATTCTGATCATGTAGGCACCGTGACCAGTCTTCCGATCGTAACTAAGATCGAGCTGGTGTACCCCCTCCAGGACCGGGCCTCCGAAATCGTAAATATCGTATTTTGCGGCATTTGTATCGATAATCTGGCGCTGATCACCAAAGTGGTTTGACTGGTTATTCATCTGCCACGGACTCCTCAGTGATAGATATCTATATTACCTGGCCCCAGATATCTGGAATTGAAAGCGAGAAAACTTTTTCAATTGACCCTTCCGAATAACGCCCTCGTGTAAGCAGTCGCGTTCCTCTGGATTCGTCTGCAGCGCTTGTATGGTTAAATTTATCCATTCTTTAAACCTAATGATAAAGTGAAGCCCGTAACCTGTATCAGCAAGTTACCGGTTCAGTAGCCCGACGAGCACCTGGTCTTAAAAGTCCGTTAACAAGCAGGGGCACTGAACCGATCCGTTATTTAACTCGAACAGTCGAATGAGCTTCGAGCTCGAATTTAGCAAGGTTGAGTCCTTATGACAAATATGAATAAGAGTAAATCAATGGTGAATGTTGGGATTGATGTCGGTAAAGCCAATCTGGACATTTTTATTTATGAAAAAAATATTCACTTTCAGGTAAACAACGACGTTTCTGGTATTAAACAGATTCTAAATCGCCTGGCTTATTATCAGGTAAAGCGTTTAGTCATGGAGGCCACTGGCCGTTATGAATTCAACCTGGCAGAAGCAGCATTCCGGAAGGGGTTACCTGTTTGTATCGTGCAACCACTGGCGGTCAGGCGTTATGCCGGTGCCATTGGCCAGTTGGCAAAAACAGATCGTATCGATGCCCAATTGATTGCTGAATTCGCAGCCATTATTCAACCCAGAGTGACCCCCCAGAAAAGCGTAGTCTGATTCGTATCAAGGACTTACTAGCCGGGCGTCGTCAAATTATGGGCATGAGAACACAGGAACTGAATCGGTTTAAGATTATGGGTAAATTTTCGAGGTTTCCTGCAAACGTATGATTCGCTGCTTTGACCAGGAAATAAATCGTATGGAACATCAACTCGACCGGCTGGTTTCAAAACAGGCAGTTTGGGCGGAGAAACGGTCTTTATTGCTATCCGCGCCAGGTGTCGGTAATACTCTCACCTATACCTTACTGGCTGATTTGCCAGAAATCGGATCACTCAGCAATAAACAGATTTCGTCTCTGGTCGGCGTCGCACCGATTAATCGAGATAGTGGTGCCTACCGGGGCAAACGACGAATTAAAGGTGGCAGAGCCGGTGTTCGTACCACGCTTTATGGACTTCCCAGGGTTCAGTAGACGCCTAACGCCAAAATCAGCGGCGCGTCTTTTTGCGTCCACTGAATTATTTTGTTAGGTTTTTTGCATTCTGTTTAACTTTCAAATGGCGTAGAAACCACTTCTTTCAAAATCGCATCCAGCAAATCATGTGAATAAGATAGTTTTTGACAAACTTCTTTCATCTTTGGAGAGAGGCGCTGATACCCCCAAATACTACGCTTCAAGGTCTCTTCGTACCCTTCTCTTTGAAAGTACAAGGGCATATTCACTTCAAAGTAAGAAATACTGTCCGCATCTTTCAACAAATCAGAGCGAGGATCTCCTCCCACTTCATGTTGTTCTACTAATTGACAGGCATTGTTAATAATAGAGGGTTCCACCTGGCATTGTTGTAAAATTTGTTTCAGAATCGTCGCACTATGATGAGCATGGGCGGCTTTAAATTGATCGTAATCATTAAAATTGGCTCGTTTTATTTTTGTCTGATCATCAGCTCGATCAATATCATGTGCAAGGGCTGCAATCTGCAATGCTTCATCAGCATCAGGTTTTAATTTAAGTAGCCATTCAAGCACATTATCCGCATGCCTGGGATCTTCTGGCACACTGGATTTTGATACAATGGCGCGTATTTGTTGTTTTGCACAATCAATGCTATCCATCGTTTCGGCACACAACAATTCTGCGTAGGGTTTCATAGTTCATCAATACCGCAATCACGATTAATACCAAATAGGGTTGATTAAATATTGCGCCTAAAAATATCATAAAAACCCTAACATCACGCCCCATTCTGATGCCTTTTTTAATACGACTTTTCATTAGGCCATCATATTTATCTGCCGTATAGCTCAACATAAAGGAACCGATGATAGCAACAAATCCTATAACCAAAGCCCACTGTGATAAATCCTGGCTATAAACATACCAGGTCAGTCCAAACAGTAAAAAGGCATCGGCATACCGATCTAATACCGCGTCAAACCAGCCGCCATAATCGGAAGATAAATATTTTAGGCGGGCTACTTCACCGTCAGAACCATCGATGATCGAGGCAAATTGGGCAATGATACCCCCTAAAGCCAACAACCAATAGTTACCCATTGCAAAAAGCCCCGCCGCCAGGACGGAAAGCAAAAAAGAGGCGAAAGAAATTTGATTGGGGGTAATATCAAAATTAACCAGATATTTGGAAATTTGAATCGAAATGGGGCGATTTAACCACTGTGAGACAGGGCCGTCATTGCCTTTCCCTCGCATCGATTCCAGCATGTTTTTTTCTGCTTTTTGGTGCGCTTTTTCATCATCAACATCAATCCAGAATTCCCGTGTTTGCACAGCTTTTGCTTTATCTTTCTCGGCTAAAACCCGTATGGCAGCTGATAAAGTGGTGTCATTATGAATTTCACAAGCACGTTCCAAAGCCTCAAATATTGCAGGCGTACAAAGAAAAATACCGGTATCAAAGGCGTTAAAATCATCAATCGTTTTGCCAATATTGAGTATATCTCCATCTTTGATATGAACCTTGGTCACATCGTCGATGTCAATTAGCGGATTGTTCTTATTGGTATCCACTGCCAATAAAACTTCACCATCATTCAGCGTCTGCGTTTGTAATGACCGAATGATAACGGGATCAAAAAGATGATCCGACATCAATAACAGAAAAGGCTCCGTTAAAATGTCCCGTGCTTTTAAGACTGAAAAACCGTTTTCTTTTTTCCATTCGTCATTGTGAATAAGGGTTATTTCAACATTTAGACATTTAGCCAATGGCTGACAAAAATTACTGACCTGCTCGCCTTGATAGCCTGTGATGACAACAAATTCATCCACTCCAGCTTCCATAGCAGAGCGGATAACACGCTCAATCAGCGGCACGCCCAGCAAAGAAACCAAGGGTTTAATTTCACCCTTGGATTTAAGTCGGGTTCCTTGCCCGGCAGCAAGGATTAAGCATTTCACCCATTATTTCCCTGAATGAAAGCATTGGTCATGGTATAGGCTTCATCATCGGTAAATTGTTCCGGCGGATGTTTGCAAAAGTACGCAGCAGGGGCGATCAAAACGCCTCCCTGCTTACGATCCAAGGCTAATTTGGCACAGCGGATAGAGTCAATCGCCACTCCGGCTGAATTAGGCGAATCTTCCACAGAAAGACGCATTTCAATATTCATCGGCACATCGCCAAACATTCTGCCTTCCATGCGAATGAAACACACTTTATTGTCTTTTTGCCAGGCCACATAATCACTAGGGCCGACATGAATATTTTTATCACTGAGTCGTTCTGCCGCAACTGACTGGACTGCCTCGGTTTTTGATTCCTTTTTTGAAGCCAGTCTGTCACTGTTTTTCATGTTTAAAAAGTCAGTATTCCCCCCCGTATTTAACTGATAAGTCCGATCCAGCGTGAGCCCTCGTTTTTTAAACAAGTCAGTCAATGTGCGATGGATAATGGTTGCCCCCATTTGCGCTTTAATATCATCACCGATAATGGGAATATTTTTGTCTGCAAAACGCTTTGCCCATGCAGGATCGCTGGCAATGAATACGGGGATATTGTTGACAAAGGCAACCCCGGCGTCCAGTGCACATTCAGCATAGAATTCAGTCGCATCTTCCGAACCTACGGGAAGATAATTCATCAGCACATCCGTACCTGAATCCTTTAATACCTTAACAATTTCTTCGGCTGTGGGTTCTTGTGCATCGGCAAGCAGGAAGGTGTCGTCTTCATGATAGTTTTTCATATGATCCGAGAAACCATCTAGAATTTTACCCATCTGTACTTTCACCTCAGATTGTGGAACATCCGCAAAGAATACAGTGGTGCAGTTGGGTTTGGAAAAAATGGCTTTATTAACATCCAGCCCAATTTTACGTTTGTCTATATCAAATGCAGCAACCACTTCAATATCAAAAGGCTTATAACCGCCAATGTCCCAGTGCATGATGCCGATAGCCTCATCCGAAGTTTTGCTGCGATAGTAATAAATTCCCTGAATCAGGGAGCTTGCACAATTTCCGATACCAATGATTGCTACTCTAATGTTATTCATTATGATTTATTTGTTTCCTTTGTATTCTTATGTTATTAGTGAAATTGATTATCACATCACAATTAACCAAAAACAACTGCATAGATGGGTGCTTGTGTGGAACCTAACGCTTAAGCTCAGTTGACCGGCAATACAGAGTGTAGCGTAGCGAAACGGCGTATTGACGGGTCAAATGGAGCGCATTGTTAGCCCAGCTGTTAAATGCTTGACGCGCATCTAAAAAGCATCTAAGATGGCATCTAACGTTAATTAACGCAGGTACTGATGCTATGACTGACAAAGATTACTCCTTAGACGCTTTAAATACGTTTCTTGACTATCTTGCAGATAAAGGCCTGCTAAAGAAAAATACTGCATTAAGCAGAAAACGTGCTGCAAATAAAATCCTTTCTGTATTAGATGGCAATGAAATCAAAGACTTAAAGTCTGTTGATATACGGCATGCCTTTGACAGATTCTCAAATTTGCAAGGAACCTCCTTTAAATCGTCAAGTTTACAGATTTATTTGAGCCGATTAAATTCAGCATTAACTGATTTTTATAGTTACACAGAGAACCCCGCTGGATTCAAGCCTGCTAGTGCTCAACGTAATACTGTAAAAAACAAAACAAAAGATAGCGGAAAACCAAGCTCAAATCAAACAAAAAGACGGTCTCAAAGCAGTGAAGCATCAACGCCCCCGGCAGATGAAGGGGTGCATTCTGAAAGACATCTAGTTATACCGGTACCATTACGTCAAGGGCTTACTGTAAAGATTAACAATATTCCGGCTGACTTAACGCAGCGTGAGGCAGAAAAGTTAGCTGCAATAGTAAAGGCATACGCAATGCCGGAAGACTAATAGAAAAAGGGCCGGTGAAACCGACCCTTTAGGTTTGTAGGGGAATGGGAAGTCCACCCCGCCCACAGTTAGCACTTAAAGCATAGTGGATTCCCCCTTAAAAATCAATGGCTAGGGCTTGCTTCCCGCCCTGGCTGGGAGAATCGCTATGCGAACTCGTAAGAAAGCCCCGCCAGGCTATAAATGGATACATTGCCGTTTTAGGCGAGTTAAAAACAGTAAAAGACTATTAGATGCGTATGATTACGGCTATAAGTCTTGGTGTTTTTTAGTCCGAGGTTAGATGGCTGAAAATGGGGCAGTAAATACTGCCCCATTTTTTTGATATTAAGGGCTAACAGCCTAATTAAGCCGCAACTTGCGGCCTATCCAATTTAGATATAAATACGTTATTTACTATTTCTTGCACCTTGCATCCTCTAAATTAACAACTAGTTCAACAACTTATCACGGATATTGGGTTAATTCTATGCAATTCCACATCCTGTCTCCTGGTAATATCATGGAAACTTGCCGTCTATCTCGCTATGCGCTATTGCAGGGTGGGAATCAGAATCTTGGGGACTATTCAACGATTGCAATCGCCAGATCCATCACATTGGTATTGGTTGGCCCGGTTACAAAAAGGCTAGCCTGCTGCTCAAGATAAGTACCGGCATCGGCCCGTTGCAGTGCCTGGCGCGCGGCTTCGGGGTCAGCGAATGTCTCTCCATCGACCAGACCACCTGCTGCTGTGGTTGGACCATCGGTGCCATCGGTGCCTGCCACTAGCAGCGATATATTATCGCTTCCGGACAGGTACTCGGATAGTGCCAGCGCCAGGCTCTGGTTGCGCCCGCCCTTCCCCGGGTTATCGGGCAGGATTATAGTCGGCTCCCCACCCCAGATATACACTCCCGGGGCGGCATCTCGTAATTCGGGTCCGATCGCTCTGGCCAGTTCATACACATCGCCGAATAGCGATTCGTCGTTATGCCTGATTTCATAACCCAGAGCTACAGCAGCCTCGGATGCCTTGTCACGGGCAATCTGGTTTGAGGCAATGACGGTCGAGTTGGCTTTACCTCTGACGCGATGGCAATCACCAATACCGGAACCGATGGTCGATATGCTATCGCCCTCGACATCGGAAATCGCATAGACACGGATTTCAGCACCGGGGAAATGCTGCAACAACTTACCATCCTTGATCAGGGACGTTCCTTTACGCCGGCTATTGATCTCACCGATGGTTTTACCAGTCGATATCATTTCATCGGTGATGGATTGAAGATCTGCCAGGCTCATGCCCTCCGGCAAGGCTTCCGCGAGTGCGGATGCGCCCCCTGACACCAGCATCAGTAGTCGGCTATCCTGGCCCATAGTCGATACTTTATCCAACAATAGAGAACCCGCTTGCAGTGAATGCCGATCGGGAATCGGGTGTCCCGACTCGATTAGCGTCATTCGCTCGCGTGACCGAAGCTCTTCGTCGCCATGTTCGTGTTTGGTTACGATGATGGCCTCGCAGGACCCAGTTTGACAATTCATCGCACCACGGCACATACCGACCGCTGCTTTCCCGACCGCGATAATCAAATCGGGCTGGTAAGGCGTATCGGCCGCAATCGCGTTCTCGACCGCCTGCGCACCGGAAACCGCTGCGATTGCCGCATCCCAGATCGCTTTCAGGGCCCGTTTTCTGATTTCGCTAGAACCCATGCCAGGTCAGTTTGTTCAACACCAGTAGAGAATCATGGAGTCTATGCCGGCCATTACTGGTAAAAAACAAAGGACCGCGTCTCAATACTCTCTCGCGGCCTGACATTCGGCGAGGCCGCGGGTATATCGATTGCGGTATGAATCGCATAAGGCATTCGACCCCCGTTTTCGGAGTCAAATGTTTTGAAAATCAGCACTTCTTCGGGGTTCATCTCTGGATAATAAAACCAACGATGATCCGGGTTAAAGGTAGCCAGGCTGATTTCACCGACATGGCTTGGCGAGCGCCGCTCGGTTTTTACCCTATCGGCCTCGTCAACGCTTCGCGCATCGCAAAGCGCTAGTGGCCAGCTTTGTACCGGGCCGACCAGAGGTCTCCACAAATTAATAATCTGGAAATGCCCCTGTTTCAACATTTCCGCGTCGTCTCCGAGATTTTCCCGCAAACAGGTAAAGCCGGAATTTACCGTGTAGTCATTGTGAACCAGGGTCGATGGTTCCCTGGTTTGCTTGGTTTCGCGAATCCCGGGGTCTGAGGCACGTACGGTATGATCAAAAATGTGTACGCGACTGGCACCGGTAATTGATTTGAGTAATTTTGTAACCTCGCCTTCGTAGATCTCACTAATTTGTCGATCGTCAAGATAATTACTCACTGCTGAAGGTGCATCGACCAGCATAAACCCGCAGGACGCAAGGCCTGTTTGCGAATCTCGTTCCGCGTCAATATTGCGATCACGGGCATTTTCTATCTCCAGGCTCAGGGTTTCCATCGCCTTATTGACTGAAAAATTGGCATTCCCACCGGCGCTCGAGGCAAAATAGACCGTATCGTCGCCGCCTTCTGCCAGGTATTGAATATCAGCTTTTAACATCGATATCTCCCCGCTCAAAAATTTTAACTAAGCCACTAATTCTGTTATGGGTATCATGTATCATCCTACAAGTTGCTCACGTGGTGTAACCATGGCCATCCCGGCCAGCATCATCGCCAGCGCAGCCCAAACCCAGATCGAGTGGGTTTCACCGAAGAATAACATCCCCCAGAATACTCCCGCCAGGGTAATCACGTATCCCGCCATACTGGCAAATACTGAGCCAGACTTTTTCACTACATATAAAAACAGGGTATAGGCCGCGCTACTGACAAAGGCTAACGCGATAATCGACCATTCGATCTCTGTAAACGGATATTGAAGCGTTACAAAGGCTGACTGACTATAGGCTATCGGTGCGATTATCAGGGCGGCAACAAACAGACCACCCATCAGCAGGGCAATCAAATCGGTGCCCTGTGGAATGCTGATATCGACGTAGATATTTTCGATCGTATAAAACACGCTCGCCAATAGCGCCAGCAACATCCACTGCACCATGCCCGGGTCGGGTAAACTACCTTCCGGCAAAGACAGGAGTAAGATCGCGCCAAAACCCAGCACAATACCGATAAAACGTTTTGTGGCATATTTATCAATGCCCAGGCACCAGGCAAATACATAAGTCAGCATCGGTACCAGCGACACGGTAATTGCCAGAATACCCGATGGCACACGCGAGGCGGCATAGAATAACAGGGTAGCCGGTATGGCCGTACCCGCGAGCGCGATGACCATGAATCGTCTGCAGTTTTGCCAGTTAATCTGGGGTAGCGCTTTTCGATAAAGACAAATCGGCAACAGTACCAGCCCGCCGCCGGCAGCCTGCCAGAATGTCAGGCCAATCGGGTGCGCCCCGGCCTCGGTCACTATACGTGCGAGCGAAAATGTCACGCCCCAGGTAATCCCTACCGTAAACACCATCAAATAGGGAACCAAATCAATAGCTTGAATTCGGGATGTGACTTTGCCAGGGATATTCAAAGTTTCTTAACTATCGAGTTCAACATGACGGTAGCAATCGGTGATATGGTCATTTACCAGGCCCGCAGCCTGCATCAACGCGTAGCAGATGGTGCCACCCACGAAGGTAAACCCGCGTTTTTTCAGGTCTTTGGACATCGCGTCAGAAACGGCTGTGTTGGCCGGAATCTGCCCCATCGATCGCCAGTGATTTTGCACTGGCACACCATCGACGTAATTCCATAAATAACTATCCAGCGATAATCCCTGATCGAGCATGTCGAGGTAGGCGCGCGCGTTTTTGACGAAGCCATTGACCTTGAGTTTGTTTCGTACGATACCAGGGTCCGCTAGCAGGCTGGCTATTTTAGCCGGATCATAGTTTGCAATTTTCTCCGCATCGAAGCGGTCAAAAACGCGGCGATAGTGCTCACGTTTTCGTAAAATGGTAATCCAGCTCAATCCAGCCTGCGCCCCTTCCAGGCACAGAAACTCGAATAAATGATGATCGTCATGTATCGGCACGCCCCATTCTTCGTCGTGATAACGCTGGTATAGCTCGTCGTCCCCGCACCACCAACAACGTGTTTTATGATCATCCTCAGACATAGCGGGTAATCACCGGCATTTAATGCTCCCGGCCTTCGATGCGGGCCACACGGGGTCCGTAGTGCAAAATACTGGATTCGAGATTTCCCTGCAGATCTGGGGTGGTAGAAAATCCCAGTATGGCCTGAATTCGGGTTCGGTTGCCCTCCACTTCGGTCACTCGATGCATCGAATAATGACCGCGAAACAGACTGAGTGTGCCGGCTTCCAGTTTTAACCGTTTGACCCGGTTCGAATCACCATCGAGAACCTGTTGGACCTGTTCAAAATTTTCACTTTCATCCGATCTTAGATCCGGCACGTATTCAAATACTCCGCCAGCCTCAGGTGCCTGTAACAGGAGTGTGGTAACCATCAGACCGGAGTCGAAATGCCATTGCTGGCAACCCCCGGCATTCATCACTGAAATATTCAATGACTGGTACCTGTCCTGGTTACGATAAACCGCCTCACCTAGAACCGTAGCCAAAAAATTGGTCAGAACAGAGGAGTAATAAAGCCGGGAGAGCATATGATGATCGGGGATTAAATCGCTAGCCACCTGCGATAAATTGCGTTTGCCTTTACGTTTCAACGGATGATCGTCAGCTATTTCATCCCCTTTGCCCAGATTGTAGTTAAAGAAGTAAGGCGTGACCTCGGTCGGTCCCGCGTATGCCAGATGCCGCAATGTGCTGGCTTCGACAGCCATTTTGGCAATAACTGACTGGTGTACGAACCCGGGCATCGAGCAGGAACCATCCTGTTCGAGTGCAGCCCGCGTCTGGATGATTAATCGCTGTCCTGCGGTGCCAGCGAGATCATTAAGTGGATATCGATCAAGGTCGATAAATTTGTAAATTTCTGAGTTCTCCATATCGCCCCTTAAGCCAATCGACTAATTGGTCGCAACGATTCAACAAATCTGCCCATGCGTTGGCAGGCTTCCTCCAGCTCGCTTTCGGCGGTCGTAAAGGAAATCCGCACGAAGCCCTTCGTACTGGCGCCAAAGGCGGTGGCATCGAGTACCGATACGCCAGCATACTGGTATAGCTGTTGAACGAATTCTGCTGCCTCGAGGCCAGTGTCGCGTACATCGACCATCACAAACATGCCCGCATCGGGTTTCATGGCTCGCAACTCCGGAATGGATTCCAGCTTAGCTAACAATAGATCACGCCGCCTACGATAGGTTTCACGCATTTCCACCACCGCGTTATTCGCGTGTTTTAGTGCATACAAACTCGCCTGTTGGACAAACCCGGGTAATCCATAGAGCATACACAGAGCCAGTTTTTCAATATTCGCAATCAGCGATTCGGGTGCGATCAGCCAACCCGTGCGCCATCCGGCCATCGCATAGGATTTAGACATACTGCCGATTGAAACCGTACGTTCCGCCATATCGGGTAATCCGGCAATATGCTGGAACGTCGATTCGAACACGATACGGGCATAGACCTCATCGGCAACTACCCAGAGATCATGCTCAATTGCAATCTCGGCGATTATTTGCAGCTCGTCCGGTTTCAACGTCATGCCGGTGGGATTACTCGGCGACGCGTAGTAGATTGCCCGGGTTTTCGGGGTGATAGCCGCCCTTAGCCGACTGGCGTCGAGTCGAAATCCGCTTTCGGCATCGAGTAATACCGGGACCAGTTTTGCACCGGAGGCCTGTATTGTAGCTTCGTAGGTCACATACATCGGTTGCAGCACTATGATTTCGTCACCTTTTTCACCGATACACAAAGAAGTCGAGAACAATGCGTTTTGAGCGCCGGAAGTGACCGCTACATTATTCTCGCTGACCAGCTGTCCACAGGCCTGCTGATGCTGTTGCGCAATACACTGACGGAGTTCCGGTATACCGACCACGTCGGTGTAATGGGTATCGCCGCCACGTAAAGCTGAAACAGCTGCCTCAACGATTGGTGCAGGCGTTGAAAAATCTGGATCACCGACGCTCAGTAGAATAACGTCCTCACCCCGTTTTTTGGCTTGCGTAGCCTTATAGTGGGAGTCCCACACATCAGCGGCGCTTCCTTTAACTTTTTCGGTGAGTGATGAAAACTTCATGCGGCTTCCGACCCGTTTCAATTCGGCGCAAGTTATCACTAGTGACAACTCTATTCAATCTCGAATTAAACCGATGCTGCGATTTTTTTCAGCCATTCGCTGGGTGCTTTAGCCAATGGAAACTACAGTCGATTATCGCAGCGGTTCCAACTCGTCGAGTATGGATTTTACCCAGGCTTTATTATTGGCGATTTCCTCGTCGCTTAGCCCGGTAAGCTCATAGGGTAACACCAGCCACTCGTCGCACTCGTGCAGGTAATAATCCGGCACGCGGTTTAATTTGTTGAGTTGTGGCTTATAGTAAGGCACCGCAATACGTATATCCTGTGGCATGTTACGCCTGGTTTTTTGCTCTAGACGTTCGATGACAGCGGCTATATTGCGCCCGGTACCATAGACATCATCGACCACCAGCAAAGCGTCTTCCGCATTTAAGTTCTCAAATAGATATTGCAATCCATGGACGCGAATATCATCGCTACTCGCCAGATTTTTCAGATAATCATCCATACCCCGATAGGAGGTACGTATAGCGATGTGGTCTGTCTCCACGCCGAGGTACTGCAGACATTCCTGAACATAGATACCAACGGTAGAACCGCCTCGCCACAGGCCGACAAGAAAGTCGGGGCGGAAACCACTCTGATAAATCTGCACCGCCAGCCGATAAGAATCTTCGAGTAGTTCCTGCTCCTGGATGAATCGTTTTTTCAAAAACTCGTTTCCCGGAAAAGTCAATGTCGCTATGATACGTTGACTATGCGAACATTCCTATTCCCCAGAATCCCTTTTACTTCAATGTCGATCAAGATCATCCGATGAGCGAAAAACACTACATTGGCGCACAGGAATTGCTCGAAGATTCATTCAGGCTGGGCGCACAGATCATCAAGGACGGTTTTCGCCCGACCTTGATGATAGCGATCTGGCGTGGTGGCACACCGATGGGTATCGCGGTGCAGGAACTGCTTGCCTGGTTCGGTATCGAAACCGATCATATTGCAATACGTACATCCTCTTACCAGGGGATCGACGGCCGATCCGACCAAATCCGTATTCATGGCATGAACTACCTGGTTCAGAATTGCCGCCAAAAGGATCGCTTGTTGATAGTCGACGATGTATTTGATACCGGCCTGACGATTCAATCGGTGATCGCACATTTACGCGAAAAGGCCAGAATGAATACACCCGACGATATTCGCGTCGCGGTGCCCTACTACAAGCCAACGCGCAACAAGACCGATAAACCACCCGATTATTATTTACACGAAACCGAACAGTGGCTGAAGTATCCGCACTCGCTCGAAGGGCTCAGTGTGGAGGAAATAATCACCCACAGGCCGGAGTTGTATGCGATTATCAAGGATTCTCTGAACCCACCAGGACAGCACTAATAGATTCCGGCTCTAACCGCCGGAGTGACATGTGGCTCGGTGACCGCGATGACGGGGCTGAATGACGCCCGATTCATAAAACGCTCTGGCCCTCGTCATTACCGGGACTAAAATTAAACCTCAACCCCATGCAAATCAGCGCCGACATCATTGCAAAACCGGCCGCGAGTAAAAAAGCATAATTCAGCGACAACTCACCGATTAAACCGGCAAACAGCGCACCCAACATGCCGACGCCATCGAGCACTGTAAATACTATGCCCATCGTGGTTGATTCGGACTTACCCGAATAATCCACTGCCGCGGCCAGCACCACCGGGCGCATGACCGTAAGCAGGACCGCGGCAGGTAACAGGCCTGTCATCAACCCGGCAAAACTTGAACTGAAGCCTGCCAGGCAGGCGAACAGGCTACTCGCTATCAGTGCTATCAGAATGAGAGGCTTACGACCCTGCCGATCGGTATATTTACCCGCGAAAGGCTGAAATACAGCACCGATCAGCAGCATCATCGCAAAGATAAAACCTGCATCAAACGACGACAGGCCGTATTCGGATAGCAAATAGAGTGGTGTCATCGCAAGTATTGCCATCAGCGACATATTGTAGAACACCATGAACAGAATCAACGAAATGCCCGAACCATGCAGCCAGTGTCGAACCAACTCCTTGATATCGATAGTGTTCAACTTATGACTAGCTTTGCTGCGAATTCGCTTCGCTACCGGAATGAACAAAATACCCATTAATACCACAGGGATTATTAAAATTTGCAAACTGGTTTGCCAGTCGAAATAGCCCAGTAAAAAACCGGTGGCCAGCGGGCCCAGAACCTCGGCACCGATGCTGCCACCTACCGCATGGATGCCCAGCACCTGCGCCCGCCGTTGGGGCATTTCCTTGACCAGCACCCCGGTTGCAACCGGGTGCCAGAATGCATCGCCCATTACGCCGAAAGCTAGCAGTAGGGTAATCGCCCAAAATCCGGGTACCAGTGTAGCCGACCAGTAGCCGATCGCCACCCACCAGAAACTCAGTAGCAACAGGTATCCCGGCCTGGTCGATCGATCGGCAATGATACCCGCGGGTATATAGGCCAGGCCGGCACCCAGGCCATTGATAGTCAAAATCAGACCAACCTCGGTCGGACCCAGGCCCATGCTCGCGGCTATGGCAGGCGCCAGCAGCCAGAGTGTCCCCGCGACCCAGTCATTGGTTAAATGGCCCAGCGACAGGGAGGCAAGTAGAAATCGGTGATACCTGGTCAGAGGGGGCATTTAACTAGATCTTCTGCCGTTCAATGCCAGCCAGAATTCGGGGATAATAATATCCCAGCGTCAACGAGCGAATTACCATGAAAAGACTCAGGGCGAGGAACAGTCCGTGGTTTCCCCAAAAAGGCACGATTATTCCTACTAGTACAAGGTATAACAACAGGGATAGTAACATTGCGTTGCGCATTTCCCGCGTATAACCGACACCGATAAAGATCCCGTCAAACTGAAAACTCCACACCGATACAATCGGTGAAATAATCATCCAGGGTAAATAGATCAACGCAGTGTCGACAACAGATTCGATATTGGTGAACAGGCCGAGAATAGATTTACCAAAAAATAAATATCCCAGGCTCACTAATACCGCCATCAATCCGGCCCAGACACTAGTCAGGGCTACCGATCGACTAAACTCGCGACGCTTCCCCGCCCCATAGGCACTGCCGGTGAGTGCTTCGGCTGCATGCGCAAACCCGTCGAGTCCATACGCCATGATACTTTGTAAATGTAACAAAATAGCGTTAGCGGCCAACACCACCTCGCCCATCTTGGCGCTTTGCGCGGTAAAAAAGGCGAATGCAAACACCAGGCAAAGCGTACGCACAAATATATTGCCATTTGCGTGCATCAATTCCAGCACGGCACTACGCTGCATCAGTCGCTGCCAGTTTATTTGCCCCAGGGCCAAAGCCAGCGGTCCACGTAATAATATGAAACCACAGAACGCAGCGAAATACTCGGCTATCAGGGTTGCCAACGCGACACCCTCGACACCCAGGTCAAATCCAATCACGAATAGAAAATCCAGGGCCACGTTAATAATATTCAAGATCAGTTGCAGGACGAACGCATGGGTAGTTTTTTGCAGGCCGATAAATACGCCGGTGAAGACATAAATACACAGCGTCGCAGGCGCGCTCCAGATTCGAATTTCCGTATAGTCACGGGTCAGTTGTTCGACCTGCTCGCTGCTATCGAGCAAATGCAGGGCAAAACTTATCACCGGCTGGCTGAGTAGTATGATCAGAAATCCAAAAGCGAAAGCGAGTAGAAATACTCTTAACAGGGTATCTGAGAGTGCTTGCTGATCATTTGCCCCTTGCGCGCGGGCAATAAACCCGGTGGTGCCCATGCGCAAAAATCCGAAACCCCAGAAAAGAAAACTGAATATCAGGGCACCAAGCGCTACCGCGCCTATCGACTGGGGTTCGGGCAGGCGGCCGACCACCGCGGTATCGACTGCACCAACCAGCGGCACCGAAATATTCGAGATGATTATCGGTCCGGCAAGCGCCCAGATTTTACGGTGACTGATCGGACTTGGCGGAATCATCTAGTACTACTTTATCGGGTGCTTCAGCGTGCGCTGACAGGTAAAGCTGGTTCGAAGTTGCCTGGGTTGCTGGCACCGCGACGAAAGGCTTGCGTTTATCCGGGCTACCGTCACGACGGCGTTTAACTGTTGCGAATAACGCGAGCAGCAGGCTGACCAGTGCATAATAGGCAAATAATCCCTGCGCACCCATTATCTGCATAAACTGACCCGCGATTAGCGGCCCGATACTGGCACCGGCTCCGTAGGTAATCAGCAATCCACCAGCCACCTGTACCCGCTGATCGCCGTCGGCCAGGTCATTCACTGTCGCCGCTGAAAGCGAGTAGATGGTAAACAAAAAAGCGCCAAATACGCCGACGACTACCAGCATTAAACGAAAATCTACAACCTGGGTCATACCAAAGGCGGCGAATGCAGTCACTAGCGGCACGACCACAAGTAATGGACCCCGGCCTATTCGATCAGACAGGTGTCCCATCGGCAGCTGGAGCAATATACCGCTCATGATGATGGTCGCCATGAACACCGCAAGACTGGCCTCGGACAGACCCATATTGACGGCATACACCGGTCCCAGGCCAAACACACTGGCATTGATCAGTCCGGCACTAAACACCCCTACCACGCCCAATGGTGCCATTCGGTACAGCGAAATCAATGGCATCCGAGTGGTAGTTGTCATTACCGGGGCCTTCGCCCTGGTCAGTAGTACCGGAATTAACGCGAGTGAAAAGATAACCGAGGCGAGACTGAATAACTGGAATTGTGAGGGATCACCCAACGCGAATAAAAATTGCCCACAACCGGCAGCAAAATAATTGGTGACCATATAAAAAGATAATACTCGGCCACGATTTTGATTGCTCGCGCGCGCGTTCAACCAGCTTTCGGTGACCATAATCAGGCCCGCCATGCAAAACCCCGACAGCATGCGCAAGACCATCCAGCTACCCACCGAAATCCAAATCGGGTGGAGTAGCGCGGAAACCGACATTAACGAGGCAAATGCAGCAAAAGATCGAATATGACCGACCCGGGCAACTACTCTTCCGGCAAAAACCCCGCCGCATAACAACCCCAAAAAATAGCAGGCGACAATAACCCCGATCAGATCAGCAGAGAATCCTTCGACTTGCGAGCGCACACCAAGCAAGGTACCAAACAAACCATTTGCCAGTAGCAACAAGCCGTAACTCAGCAGCAGGGAAAAAACTGCACTTAGCGTACTAAACAAGAAAGTTCCTGTGTCATCCAGGTGGATAGTAAGTTCGAATAAAGCCCGGCACACCAATTTCCCGCGGGGATTGTGTGTGCTTTTTCAGTAGACCGGAGAATTCCGCTCTCGATCGTCACTGTATATGATTCGGATTGCGATTTCACCCACGATTTAATCGATTCGCTTAAGGAATCTCTGATTAATTCTGGGTGAATCGGGTTGTGATACAAAATGCCGAAGCGTCGGGCCGTTCAGTTCAAGGCGTGGAACGCAAGGCCGCTCAACGACATCCTGTCGCCGCGGCACTGGAACTTCCCTGTCTGGCGCATTAGCACAGCTATTGCTAAGTTTCACAACATGGGAATTGGTCATTTTGGGCACAACGCGTTCACTCATGAATTGATCAGAGGTTCCTTAAATAACACCCGAATTTCGCAGTGTTTCCAGTTGCTGAACGGATATTCCCAGTTCACCGAGTACTTCGACGGTATCATCACCATGCCTGGCACAGTAATCATTAAACTTCGGGCCGTCGGTCGCATACTGGAATGCGGCAATCGGCGCGGTTAATGAGTTGTCTCCGAGTCGCTGGTGCTGGCTTGCCGATGCACGTTGCAACTGTTCCTGTTGCAACATTTCATACATATCGCGAATGCGGGCGGCAGGCACATGACGACTATTCAGGTATTCTTCCCAGTAGTCGGCAGTTTCGTTTATTAAGCATTGTTGTATCCGTTGCCTCAATTTTTCACCGTTGTCTCTAAGCCAGGCATAGTTTTGCTGATCGGGATCCAGCATCAGATCACCCAGATCGAGTGCATCGAACAAGCTACGATGTTGCCGCAGAGTATAGGCACCCACCATAATTGCATCGTCGCTGCAGGCGTAGACCGAATGCCCCGGGTGATGGGTCTGTGCATTCCCGGTTCTTTCCCCGGTTTTCCCACAATGGATCGCATCCAGGACAAGCGGGGTCATCATCACCAAGGCCGCATCGAGCATATTGACCTCGATCACCTGGCCTTTGCCGGTGCGGCCACGTTGATACAGAGCGGTGGCGATGGCAAATGCGGTCTGCGCCCCGGTGCCATAATCGATCAGTGGCGGCCCCACACGTAGTTTTTCCTGGGTCGCCTCGCCATTTACCGACATCATGCCGCTAAATGCCTGTATCACCGCATCGTAGGCAGGACGACCACTAAAAGGATTATCACTGCCAAACCCGCTCATCGAGCAATATATCAGCGTAGGGTTAATCTTTAATGCCTGCTCCGGACCCAGCTCATGGCGATCGAGGCCGTGGGCATAGTTTTGCACCAGTACATCGGCTGTGGTAATCAATTGCCCCGCGATTTCGCGCCCTTCAGATTGACTCAGATCGAGGCATATGGCCTTTTTTCCCTGATTATTGGCAAGGTAATTTAGCCCGAGACCGATTTCATTGCGCTTGTCGTCGGCGCCGTCGCAACGCATCATATCGGGATCGTGCGGCGATTCTATTTTAATTACCTCTGCGCCCATCAAACCTAGCTGGCTGGTCGCAAATGGACCAGCAAATACATGGGTGAAATCGAGTACCCGAATTCCGTCGAACGCCTGCATGGTTAACCCCCTGAACAGATAATGGCAAAAAACCTTTTATCGGACCATCAGCCTACACCTGTCTTCGACCGACATGATGGGCGGCACATTTTGCCGGTTGATATTGATGACTGATTAAGTCAGTCCGAGCGCATCCTTGCGTTTTACACACCAGGACTGAATGATGCGATCCGCGATGATAGCAATCAGCGCCATTCCAAGCCCGGCGACCATACCCAGCCCAGTATCTGCGCTGCTCAGGGCAATATAAACCGATTGCCCCAATCCCTTGCTACCGACCAGGGCAGTGATTACCAGCATCGCTAAGGCAAACAATACCGTTTGATTGAGACCGAGCATGATTTCCGGGAGCGCCAA
>Ga0209988_10000247_pt1 | contig 31846 bp, 30 predicted proteins | sample N075metaG_FD_183115 | JGI IMG/M metagenome (GOLD analysis project Ga0209988, IMG submission 183115) | Deep subsurface microbial communities from Kermadec Trench to uncover new lineages of life (NeLLi) - N075 metaG (SPAdes) (version 2) | ecosystem: Environmental > Aquatic > Marine > Ocean trench... | reverse complement strand
ATGGCCTCGGTGAAGGCGTAGTACGCCATGTCCGGCCGCCCCCAGGGTCCGTAAACCGTGAAGAAGCGGAGCCCGGTCGCCGGAATCCCGTAAAGATGGCTGTAGGTATGGCTGATCAGCTCGTCGGCCTTCTTGGAGGCGCCATAGAGAGAGACCGGCCGCTCCACCGGATCTTCTTCCGAATAGGGTTGCTTCTGGTTGGTCCCGTAGACCGAAGACGACGACGCATAGACCAGGTGGCGGAGATCCTCCATATGGCGGCAGGTCTCAAGCACGTTGAGATGTCCCCCGATATTGTCGCGCACATAGGCTTGGGGGTTGATCAGGGAATAGCGTATCCCCGCCTGGGCCGCGAGATGGACCACCCCGGTGACGCCGCCGAGGCCGCGCGAAAGGGCCGCCATGGCGCCCTCATCGGCGATATCGAGCCGCTTGAAGGTGAACCCGTGATGGGTTTCGAGCCGGTCGAGGCGCGCCTTTTTCAGCGCCACGTCGTAGTATTCGTTCAGGTTATCGACGCCGATCACGTCGTCGCCGCGCGCCATCAGCGCCTCGGCGACGTGGTAGCCGATGAAACCGGCGACGCCGGTCACGAGGATGGTCATGGGCGGATCGCCCCTCCTTGCCAAATCCCCCACCGTATAGCCTGGTGGGCGGGCAAAATCACCCCTCACGAAGAATCCGGGTCATCGCCTGGCGCCGCCGGGAAGGCCGGCGACCAGGGCATGCTCCCATGACGACCCCCACCGCAATACGGCCGAGCGCAGGCTTGAGAGGGCGGAGCGGGAAGAGTATGAACAGGACCTGACGCGCATTTGCCGGTCTCTCGGCCCTGAGAGTTTCGGCCTTTGCCTTAAACTTGCGGCCCTGCCGCTGGCGGCCCGTGGCTTCGGCCGCGTGAAACAGGCCGCCGTGGAGAAGATCGCGCCGCGCGGAGATTCGCGCCGCCCTCGATAAGGAGGACCATGGTCAACTGGCCGCACAATAGGTTTTGGATGACGCCGATCGCGGCCCCCGAGAGCGGCCCCCTCGCCGCCGACCCCATGGCCAGGTCCTTGCCAGCAGGTGAAACCACGCGGTGAGCATGGTCAGCCCCTTGACCGGGTTCACGCGGGCCATGCGCCATCGCCACTACCGGAACTACACCTGCGGCAGTGTGCTGTCGTTGATCGGCACCTGGACCCACCGGGTGGCGCTCGGCTGGCTAAGCTGGCAACTGACCGGGTCCTACGCCTGGCTCGGCATCATCGCCTTCGCCGATATGTTCGTGATGATGCTGTTTTCCCCCCTCGCCGGCGACCTCGCCGACCGCATGGACCGGCGGAGAGTCGCGTTCTGGTCCCAATTCGCGATGATGTGCCAGGCGATAACCATCGCCGTCCTGGTGTTTGCCGACCTGATGGGCATCTGGCTGCTGTTGACCATGACCCTTCTGCTCGGCGTGATGCACGCCTATCACACCGCCTCGCGGCTTGCCATGGTGCCCAATTTGGTCCCCTTGGAAGACCTGACGCCGGCCATCGCCATCAATTCCCTGATCTTCAACGTGGCGCGTTTCCTGGGCCCGGCGGTGGCCGGTTTGATCATCGCCAATTTCGGCGTGGGACCGGCCTTCGCCTTCAACGCCTTGACCTTCACCGTCTTTCTGGTGGTGCTGGGACGGCTCGAACTGCTGCGCGAAGAACACCGGCCCGGCCCCAGCCAGGGCGTGTTCTCCAATATCGCCCATGGGGTGCGTTACGCGGTGGGGCACGCCGGGATCGGGCCGCTCTTGGTGATGCTGACCATCACCGCCTTCGCCGGACGGTCGCTGCCCGACCTGCTGCCCGGATTCGCCGATGCCGTTTTCCGGCGCGGGCCGGAGGGCCTCGCCTGGCTGACCTCGATGATGGGGCTGGGCGCCATGCTGTCTGGATTCGTGTTCCTGGCCCGCGACGGTGTGGTGGGAATGACCGCCATCGTGCTGCACTGCCTGGTGCTGCTCGGACTTACCATGATCGTGTTCGTGTTGTTCGATACCTTCTGGGTCGCCTTGGTAATGATCGCGGGGATCGGCTTCTTCATGAACCTCAACTCCATCGGCGTCCTCAATCTCATGCAGAACGTGGTGGACGGCCCCCTGCGCGGCCGGGTGATGTCGATCTACACGATCCTCCATCAAGGGGCGCCGGCGGCCGGCACGCTGCTGCTCGGCGCCACCGCCGAATACACCGGCCTGGCTTGGCCGGTGGCGGCGGCGGGAATGCTGGGGATCGTGTTCTGGCTGGTGATGCTGCCCAGGCTCGGCGCCATGACCGCGGCGCTAGAGGGCGCGGCCCACGCCGCGCCGCGCGCGGGGACCGGCGCTTGATCCGAACCGGCAGCTGGAGCCATGTCGTCCAGGCGCTCCGCCACCGCGACCACAGGCGGTTCAACGCGACCCTGTTTCCGGCCCTGATCAGCCTGTGGGGCCAGCGCACCGGAATCGGCTGGCTGACCTGGGAGCTGACCCATTCGCCGACCTGGCTGGGCATCGTCGCCGCCGCCGACCTGCTGCCAGGGATTTTTCTTTCGCCCTTCGCCGGGGTGACCGCCGACCGCGCCGTGCCGCTCAAGATGATGCGCCTTACCCAGGGCATCATCCTGGCGCACGCCCTAATGCTGGCTGTCCTCACGGCCAACGGTTGGATCAATGTCTGGATCCTTTTGGCCCTGTCGTTGCTCACCGGCGTCAATCAGCCCTACGCCATAGCCGCCCGCATGGTGTTCTTCCCGCACCTGGTTCCCAGGGATGAGCTCGGCACCGCCGTCACCATCAATTCCACCATCTTCAACCTTGGCCGGGCGGTGGGTCCGGCGCTGGCCGGCCTGATGATCGGACCGTTGGGCGTCGCCTCTGTATTTTTCCTGAATTTCGCGGCCTTCCTGGCGCATTGGATCAACCTGTTCCGCATCCGCGCGGTCCGCGTCGAGCGCCACGCCGCCCAGCGCCGGGGGATGTTGGCCGAGGTGGCCGAGGGACTGCGCTATACGGCGCGGCATCCCGGCATCGGGCCGTTGCTTCTGCTTTTGGTGGTGGCATCCATGATGTCGCGCCCGCTTGGCGAATTGCTGCCCGGTTTCGCCGACGAAGTCTTCGCCCGCGGCCCCCAGGGACTGGGGTGGCTCTTGACCGCCATGGGCGTGGGCGGGCTGCTCGGCGCCATCTGGCTCACCGGCCGCGCGCCGGGGAAGGGACTGACCAACGTGGTGCTGTCGACGACCCTGGTCATGGGCCTGGCCCTGCCCGCCTTCGCCTTGGTGGAGAATTTCTCCATGGCGCTGGGTTTCCTGGTGATTCTGGGCTTCATGCTGGTGGTTTCGGGAACCGGCACCCAGGCATTGATGCAGATGGCGGTGGCGAGCGCGTTCCGGGGCCGGGTGATGTCGCTTTATTCGGTGGTGTTCCGGGGCATGCCGGCGATCGGCGCCATCGTCCTTGGCCTGGTGGCCGAGGTTTTGGGGTTGGGCCTGGCGGTGGCCGGCGCCGGCGTGATCTGCGTGTTGGCCTGGGCCGCCGCCCTGCCCAGGCGCGGAACCCTGCAGGCCGCCCTGGAGGCGCCGCCCGAGGATTGACGCCCAAGGCGGGGACGGCGCGTCCCGCCGGGGAAATCCGCTTAAATATATTTCTCTCCCCATCCCTTGTCGCGGGTAGGCATCGATCCCTATATTGAGTATCACTTAACGCACGGCCCCAATGGGGGCCGTGCCGGTCAGGCGGATCACCAAGGACCGATCCCGAAAAGGCGAGGAATTTCCCCCATGAGCACGATGGAAGCCTTTGATTTTACAGAGGAAATTGCCCGCATCACCGCCCCGCTCTATGAGCGCGTCAAGACGGTCATCCCGGAAGCGGAGTGGCTGGTTCACGCGCCCTATGTGGCGGCCATAAACAAGCTCAAGGTGGAGCGCAACGCGGTCATCCTGGCGCATAACTACATGACGCCGGAAATCTTTCATTGCGTCGGCGATTTATGCGGGGATTCCCTGGCCCTCGCCAAGATGGCCCAGGACACCGACGCCGAGGTGATCCTGCTCGCCGGCGTCCATTTCATGGCCGAGACGGCGAAGCTGCTCAACCCGGACAAAACCGTCCTGATGCCCGACCTGGGCGCCGGCTGCACCCTGGCGTCTTCCATCACCGGTGCCGATGTCCGCGCCCTGAAGGTGGCCCATCCCGGACGCCCGGTGGTGACCTATGTCAACACCTCGGCCGAGGTAAAGGCGGAATCAGACATCTGTTGCACCTCGTCCAATGCCGTGAAGGTGGTCGAATCCCTCGGCGTCGACGAAGTGATCATGATCCCTGACGAATACCTATCGGGGTTCGTCGCCAGCCAGACCAAGGTCAAGATCATCCCCTGGAAGGGCCATTGCGTGGTTCACGAAGCCTTCACCGCCGCCGAAATCGCTGAATACCGGGATATGTACGACGACATCGCCGTCATCGCCCATCCCGAATGCCCCGGCGAGGTGCGCGACGCCGCGGATTTCGTCGGCTCCACCAGTGCCATGATCGATTGGGTCCGGACCCACAAACCCAAACGCGTATTCATGGTCACCGAATGCTCCATGAGCGACAATGTCGCCGCCGAGGAGCCCGAGGTGGAGTTCATCCGGCCCTGCAACCTGTGCCCCTACATGAAGATGATCACCCTGCCCAAGATCCTGGCCGCGCTCGAGACCCTGGAGCCGAGGGTGGAAATTCCCGAAGACGTGGCGCGGCGCGCCCGGGTCTCGGTGGAACGCATGGTCGCGGTCGCCTGACCGGCGGTGGGGTATCCGCCGCGGGCCAGCGCCCTCAGGCGGCCCCGGTTTCCTTCGATGCTTCGGCGTCCGAATGCTCCTTGAAGGCGGCCTTTTGTTCCGCCGTCGCTTCGGTCTGGTACTTGGCCTTCCACTGGTCGTAGGGCATGCCGTAGATGCTCTCGCGGATGGCTTCGAATTCGACCTCGACGCCGCGTTCGTCGGCCGCCGCCTTCATCCATTTGGACAAGCAGTTGCGGCAGAACCCGGCCAGGGTCATCAGCTCGATGTTCTGCACCTGGGGTTGGTTGCGCAGGTGTTCCACCAGGGTGCGGAACGCCGCCGCCTCTAGCTCCGTCCGTGTTTGATCGTCCATGGGGTGCTCCTCTCAAAGGATAGATATGGCACTTTGACTCAGCCTCGCCAAGGGCAAGGTCCAATTTCACCCCTCCCGCGCCGCCTAGAGCATTTTCCGGGGCGCCGGCCCGCCCTGGGCCCAGTCGATCAGTTCCACCATATGGACCACCGGCGCTTCGAGGCGGGGGGCGAGTTGCATCATGCAACCGAGATTCGACGATGCCACGGCATCCGCCGCGAGGCGATTGAGGGAGCGCGCCTTGTCGGCGCCCAAAACGGCCGCGGTTTCCGGCTCGGTGAGGTTGTAAGTGCCGGCCGACCCGCAGCAAACCGGGCCCTCGGCGGGCTCCACCACCTCGAACCCGGCGTCCCGGAGAAGCCCGGAACTGGACCCCGCCGCCCCCTGCCCGTTGGCCAGCGAACAGGGCGCCTGCCAAGCGATGCGCCGGGCCGGGCCCGAGGGCGGATACCCGAGCCCGAGCCCGTCGAGGAATTCGCCGGCATCACGCACCAAACCCGCCACCCGGCGCGCCGGCGCTTCCCACTCCTGGTCGCCAACGAACAGGCCACCGTAGGCTTTCATCAACGTGCCGCAGCCCGAGGCGGTCTGGACCACCGCGTCCAAGCCCCCGCCATCGGCCTCCATAAGGACCCGGGCGATCACCTTGCGGGCATGGGCGCGGGCCGCGGAGCCCTGGCCCAGATGTTCGTTGAGCGCCCCGCAGCAGGCGGCGTCGCCCAACACCACCGCCTCGATGCCGGCGCGGTTGAGGATACGAATCAGGGCGCCGTTGATCTCCGGCGCCAGGACGGATTGGGCGCAACCGGTGATCATGGCGATGCGCCCCCGGGGAGGCCCTTGGGGCGGATAGGTTCCGGGCACCACCCTTTCGGTCCGCACCTGGCCGCCGGCGGCCAAGGCCAGCCCGGCGCTCAGCGTGCCTCCCAGCAGGTGGCGCAAGGGGGCCAAGGGCCGGACCATGCGCATGAGGATGGTGAAAAGACCGGGATTCGGCAGCACCCGGCCGAGAAGCGCGCGCAGCGATCGCTGCCACGGGCCACGCCGGGTGCGCTCTTCCACCACGTCGCGGGCGATGCCGATGAGGCTGCGGTAATCGACCCCGGAGGGGCAGGCGGGCATGCAGGCGAGGCATCCCACACAGCGGTCCAAATGGGTCACGATGGAGGGATCGGGCGGCGGCGGCGGCCCGGCGGTCTCCGCGCCCGCTTCCAGAAGGTCGCGGATCAGCCAGATTCGGCCGCGGGGCCCGTCGAGTTCGTCGCCGGTGAGCCGGTAAGTGGGGCAGGCCGGTGCGCAGAACCCGCAATGAACGCAATTCCTGAGAATCTCGTCGGCGGCGCGGATGCGGGGATCGGCGCGTTGGCTCTCGGTGAACCCGGTTCGCATGCCTAGAGTCCTTCGAACATGCGGCCGGGATTGAGCACGCCACGGGGGTCGAAATTCTCCTTCACCCGCCGCGTCAATGCCGCCAGGGCGCCCTCTTCCGGCTGGAATACCGGCACCCGGGCGCGCACCGCCTCGGGCGCCCGCATGAGGGTCGCGTGGCCGCCGTGCTCATTGGTGATCCGGCGCAGCATTGCCGCCCCGGCATCGATCGCCTCGGGAGTTTCCGCCGGCGCCGGAGCACACCAGACCAGCCCGCCCGCCCAATCGAAGGCCACCTCGCCGCCCAGCGCCTGTTGGATCCTGCCACCGCCGGCGATCCCCTGGGCCGGGGGCAAAGAAAGACGCCAAAGCATGTCCCCGCCGGCGCCCGCTTTGGGCAGCAGCACGCCGGCGCCGACCTCGGCCCACAACGCCCGGCTGCGCGTGGCGTGAAGTTCCCCGGTCTCGCCCGACCGGGCCAACGCCGCCCGCAACGCGACCGTCCGCTCCCGCACGCCTTGGCGGCTTCCTTCCAGGCGCAGCGCCGTCACCGGCCCGCCGGCCTGGGCCACATCATCGACGCCGGAACGCGCGCCCGCCAATTGAGGCAGGTAGGCGGCGGCGGAAATGTCCCACGGGCCGTCCACCGCGCCCTCCATGGTGGCCGCCGCATCGGCCGGGGTCTCGCCGAACAGAAGAACGGTGCGGGTCGCCGCGGCCCGGGGCAACACCTTGAAGGTCACAAGGGACAGCACCGCCAAGGTGCCATAGGAGCCCGTCAACAGCTTCGACATGTCGTAACCGGTGACGTTCTTGACCACCCGCCCGCCCGACGCGAAGACCTCGCCGCGCCCGCTGACGGCCCTGATTCCCAGCACATGATCGCGCGCGGCACCGGCGAAGGGGCGTCTCGGGCCCGACAGGTTGCAGGCGATGACGCCGCCGATGGTGCCGCCTCCGATTGGCTGCCCGTAGAGCGGCCCCAAATCCGGCGGCTCGAAGGCGAGTTGCTGGCCGGCTTCGGCCAAGGCCGTCTCGATCTCGGCCATGGGCGTCGCCGCGCCCGCCTCCATCACCAATTCGCCGGGCGCGTAATGATTGATCCCCGAGAGCCGCGCCACCGACAAATGCGCCTGGGCCTCGACCGGGCGGCCCAGGCCCGCCTTGGTGCCGTGGCCGGAGACCGCCAGGGTCCGCCTGTCCGCCGCCGCTTCGGCTATGGCGGCCCTCAGCCCATCTTCGTCCAATGGTTCGATCAGCCTGTCCATAGCGCGCTCAGAAGCGCTCGAGTTCCGGGTGGGGCAATTGCCCCCCATGGACGTGCAGCCGCCCCAGCTCGGCACAACGGTGGAGCGTCGGGAACACCTTGCCGGGGTTGAGCAGGCCGTCGGGATCGAAGGCGCATTTCAGCCTCTGCTGGTGCTTGAGGTCGTCCTCGGTAAAGACCTCGGCCATGAGGTGGCGCTTTTCGACGCCCACGCCATGCTCGCCGGTCAGCACGCCGCCGACCTCGACGCAAAGGCGCAGGATTTCGGTGCCGAATTCCTCGGCCTGGCGCAACTCGCCGTCCTTGTTGGCATCGTACAGGATCAGCGGGTGGAGATTGCCGTCCCCCGCATGGAACACGTTGGCGACGGCGAGCCCGTAGCGCCGGGACATCTCGGAGATCCGCCCCAGCACCAGGGGCAGGCTGGCCCGGGGGATGGTGCCGTCCATGCAGTAGTAATCGGGCGCCAGGCGGCCCACCGCAGGGAAGGCGGCCTTGCGTCCGGCCCAGAAGGCGAGCCGTTCGGCTTCCGAGCCGCTGACCCGGAAGGTGGTGGCGCCGGCCCGCCGGGCGATGGCCTCGATGCGCGCCGAGGCCGCCGCCACCTCGGCCTGGGGCCCGTCGGCCTCGATGATGAGAAGGGCTTCGGCCTCGGTGGGATAACCGGCGCCGATGTAGGCTTCGGCGGCGCGGATGGCGGGGCCGTCCATCATTTCCATGGCGGCGGGGATGATACCGGCGGCGATCACCTCGCTAACGCAGCGCGCCGCGTTCTCCAGGGAATCGAAACCGGCGAGAAAGGCGACCGCGCGGGCGGGGGTTTTGAGGATACGAACCGTGACCTCGGTGACGATGGCGAGCAGCCCTTCGGACCCGGTCATGGCGCCCAGCAGGTCGAGCCCGGCGGCGTCGAACTGCTTGCCGCCGAGGCGCACCACCTCGCCCCCCATCAACACCAATTCGAGGGCGAGCAGATTGTTAGTGGTGAGCCCGTATTTCAGGCAGTGCACGCCGCCGGCGTTTTCCGCCACGTTGCCGCCGATGGTGCAGGCCACCTGGCTGGAGGGGTCCGGCGCGTAATAGTAGCCGCGCCCGCCGACGGCGGTGGAAATGGCGAGATTAGTCACGCCGGACCCGCAGGTGACGGTGCGGTTGGCGATGTCGATATCGGTGATGCGGTTGAGCCGGGCCAGCCCCAGGGTGATGCCGTCGGCCAGCGGCAGGGCGCCGCCCGACAGCGACGTGCCCGCCCCCCTGGGAACGATCTTGATGCCTTCATGGGCGCAATACCGCAAGATTGCCGCGACCTCGTCGCGATCGGCGGGCAGAACCGTGATCAGGGGCATCTGGCGGTAGGCGGTTAAACCGTCGCTCTCATAGGCTGAGAGTTCGGCCGCACGGTCGATCACCGCGTCGCCGCGGACCAGCCGGCGTAAGGACCGCGCGATCTGCCGCCGCCGGGAAATGATGCGGTGGTCGGGGGCGGGCATTTCCATCCAACTCTCCTCGCCAGGCGCCATGCCCATAGGTGAACTATAACCACAGCGGCATCGGCCGATCAATCAGGCCGCGCCGGAGTCGATGGCGGGATAATGCACCAGAGCACTTTCCAACCAAATTGAATCAATTTGATGGTGCTTATCATGCGCAGGCCGGGTGATTTTCCCCCAAGGCGTCGTTGCGTATCTTCGCCGATGCCCCGCATCGCCGTGCGGATGCACGCTTCGCATGACATGCGACACGCGCCTAACCTTGGGGGAAAATCATCCCGGTCAAATGGTTCAATTTGGTTAGAAAATGCACTAGCGCTTGTCATGCGCGAAGGTTAGTGTGCGGCCATGCGCCGCCGCCGCAACGCCAAGATCATCGCCACCCTGGGGCCGGCCACCCGAACCACGCGCCAGATCGAGACCCTGCACCGGCGGGGCGCCGATGTGTTTCGGCTCAATTTCAGCCATGGTTCCCATGACGAGTTGAAGGCGTTGATCGGGATCGTCCGCGGAATCGAACGCAAGCACGGCCGGCCCATCGCCATCCTGACCGACCTGCAGGGACCGAAACTGCGCATCGGCACCTTCCATGGCGGCGAGGCGACCCTGATCAACGGCGAGAAATTCCGGCTCGACATGTCGCGGGCGATGGGCGATGAAAGCCGCGTCTCCCTTCCCCACAAAGAGGTGTTCGCGGCGCTCGAACCCAAACACCACATCCTCCTCGATGACGGACGGGTGCGCCTGCGCGTCGAACACCGGGGCCCCGACTACGCCGAGACCCGGGTGGTGACCGGCGGCGTGCTTTCGGACCACAAGGGGGTCAACCTCCCCGATACGGTCCTGGCGATGAAAGCGTTGACGCAGAAGGACCGCCGCGATTTACGTTTCGCGCTCGACAACGGCGCCGATTGGGTGGGGCTGAGCTTTATCCAGCGCGCCCAGGACGTGGCCGAGGTCCGCAAGATCGTCAAGGGCCGCGCCGGCATCATGGCCAAGCTGGAAAAACCCTCGGCCATCGATGAATTGGATGAAATCATCGCCCTTTCCGACGCGGTCATGGTGGCCCGCGGCGACCTCGGCGTGGAGATGCCGCCCGAGGACGTGCCCACGGTGCAAAAACAGATCATCCGCCACTGCCGCGAGGCCGGAAAGCCGGTCGTCGTGGCCACCCAGATGTTGGAATCCATGATCCGGTCGCCGGCGCCGACCCGGGCCGAAGCCTCGGACGTGGCCACCGCCATTTACGACGGCGCCGACGCGGTGATGCTGTCGGCGGAAACCGCCATCGGCGCCCACGCCCCGGCCGCCGTCACCATGATGGAACGGATCATCCGCCGGGTCGAACGGGACCCCCATTTCCGGAACATCATGGAGGCCAGCCGTGAGGAGGCGCTGGGCAACGATGCCGACGCCATCACCGCGGCGGCCCGAACGGTGGCACATACCATCTCGGCGGCCGCCATCGTGACCTACACCACATCGGGTTCGACGACCCTGCGCGCATCGCGCCAGCGGCCCGATGTCCCGGTGATCTGCCTGACCGGCAACCGCAACACCGCAAGGCGGCTGGCGCTGGCCTGGGGGGTCCACGCCGTGGTCACCGAGGACGTCCGCAGTTTCAACGAGATGGTGCGCCGCGCCGCGCGGCTCGCCAGCAGCGAAGGCTTCGTGCACAAAGGGCAGAAGGTGGTGGTGACCGCCGGCGTTCCCTTCGGCACGCCCGGCGCCACCAACGTGTTGCGCATCCACACCATCCAGGACTGATGCCGGGCCAGGACTGAGTCGGGCCGGAGCCACAAAAAAACCGCCCCAATGGGCGGCTTCCCCAGGCCGGCCTTGGAGGCCAGTCAGCCCTGGCGGGCCTTGAAGCGGGGGTTGCGCTTGTTGATCACGTAGACGCGGCCCTTCCGCCGCACGATGCGGCAGTTCTTATCGCGGGTCTTGGCCGACTTGAGGGAATTGAGAACCTTCATGATCCTGTCCTTGGGGCGCGGCATCGGTACCGCCGCAGCGGGCGCGAACATAGGGTTTGGGACCGGCGCTGTCAACCGGAGTGCTTAGGGCGCACTCCGGCCCAATCGAATCAATTTAACCCGGAAGTACTCTAGCAGATCAAATCTTGAGGGCGACGATCCTGTGCGCCGTCACGGCGCCGGAATCGAGGGCCGCCACCCGGTGGCCCCAGAGCTCCGCCAGTTCAAGGACCGTCTCCAGCAATTGCGGCGGGATGCCGGTCTTTTCAGAATCTTCGACGAAACCGGCCCAGCCGGCGAAGATGTCGGCGCGAACCGTGTCGGATATGTTTTCCACCACCCGCAGTTCGAAATTCGTCTGGCACAGTATTTCCTGGGCCGCCTCCACGTTCCAGGGATAGACCTTGGCCGGTTCGGCCTCCATCCATTTGCGGACGGTGGGATCGTCTTCGCGCCCTTTGGTGACGAAATAATCGGTGAACAACAGGGGACAATGCGCCTTGAGGCCCTCCTGCACGGCCACCAGAAGATCTTCGCGGTCCTCCACGATGTAGAGCACGTCCCTGGAGAAGGCACAGTCGAAGAGGTCGGCGCGAAGATTCATCTCGCCGAAATTCGCGTGGTGTATTTTCGCCTTCTTGGCGAGCCCCGCCTGTTCCGAACGCGCGATGGCGGCCGCGGCGAGGTCGGGGTCCTGCTCGTAGCCGGTCACCCAGCCTTGATATTTCCCGGCGATGCGGCGGGCGGCGCCGCCCAGGCCCGATCCGATATTGAGCACGTTCACCTCGGTGCCGAGACCGAAGGCGCCGATCATTTCCAGGGTTCGTTCCACGCCGCCGGGGGTAATTTGGCTCTCGCCCCACAATTGTTCGCTGACCGCTATCCGTTTCCTGGTCCAGAAGCGGCCGTCATCGATATCGTCGCTGAAGTCCTCCTCGGCGGCGACGCGACTGATACGGGGCTTGGCTTGGCTTTGTTCTTCACCGTCAATAGCGCTTTTGGAATCACCGTCATCGCCGTCATTGGGCGCGTCTTTGGCGATGTCCGCGACCGAGCGGCCCTGCCACCAGGCGACAAGCCGCTCTCGAAGGGGGGCATCGACCTTTTCCAAGGTAAAGGCGCTCCCAAGCTCAGAAGGGAAAATTCGCTTGAGTGATGCCGATATATCCATCTGCGGCGCTAAATCTTTCCTGCGGCAATGCTTGCCAAACCCACGGACCAATCATCTCCGGCGATAGACGTATAAGATGTCTTATAGATCTTTCACGAGATATAGGCATGAATAGCCAATTCTATTCGCCGGATATTAAAAAAAGTCTAAAATACCAGCCTTCCCAAGGCAGGGAAGACTTGCCTTTGCGGCATATTTCTTGAATATATATCAATGACTTGTGAAATTTTCCCGGGTACCGCCCATGGCTGATTTCGTGACTCTCCACGAGCCCTGGCTGCGTTTGGGCGGGTTTCTGGTGACGGTGATGGCGATGGCCTGTTGGGAAGGGGTGGCGCCCAGGCGCCTGCGCGCGCTTTCCCGCGCCGTGCGCTGGCCCGCCAATATCGGCATTCTCGCCATCAACACGGTGGCGGTCCGCCTTTTGTTTCCGGCCGCCGCTGTCGGCGCGGCCCTATGGGCGGCGGAATCCGATATCGGCCTTTTTAACTGGGTGGTGGTTCCCCCTTGGGCGGCGATCGGCCTATCGGTGATATTGCTGGATTTGCTGATCTACGGCCAACACGTGGTGATGCACAAAGTGCCCCTGTTTTGGCGCCTGCACCGCATGCATCACCTGGACCGCGACGTCGATTTCACCACCGGGCTCCGGTTCCATCCGCTGGAGATCATCGCGTCGGCGGGCGTCAAATTCCTCGCCGTGATCGCCTTGGGGGCACCGGCCGGGGCGGTCATCGCATTTGAAGTCATTCTCAACTCGTCGGCCCTATTCAACCACGGCAACGTGCGCCTGGGGGTGCCGCTCGACCGCATCTTGAGGACCCTTGTCGTCACCCCCGACATGCACCGGGTGCACCATTCGGTGATAGCCGAGGAGACCAACAGCAATTACGGTTTCGCGCTCTCCTTTTGGGACCGCCTGTTCGGGACCTACCGGTTATCGCCGGCCCGGGGCCACCATGGTATGACCCTGGGCCTGCCGGAGTTCCGCACCCCCGGCGACGCCAGGCTGTTGAGCCTTCTCCTCAATCCCCTCCGCTAAGTCGCGCCCTATGGCCCTTTTACCAAGCGCCAAATTTAGATTAGTATTCGAATGAATATGATCCAGGAACGGCATCCTCGGGGGAACACACAATGATCGGACTGGGCATCGCCACGTCGCACGCACCGGCCGTGTTCTGCCCGGCGGAATGGTGGCCGGCGGTGTATGAAGGGGTTCCCGACTACATGCGGAACTCCCAGCCTCCCACGGCGTCATTGGAAACCCCGCAAGTGGTGGCACAACACGTCGCCCGCATAGAGACGGCGTTCCAGACGCTGCGGGCGGCGGTAGCCGCCTATGCACCGGACGCCATCATCTATGTCGGCGACGATCAGGGTGATATGTTCAACGAAAGCAACAACCCCTCCCTTGCCGTGTTCACCGGCGACGAGGTCTGGGGTGCCAGCAAGCCGCGTTACATCGATCAGCCGCTCGAGGATTCCCACATCACCGTCGCGGTGCACACCGATCTCGCCAAACGGATTCTTGCCGGCCTGGTGGAGCGCGGCTTCGACCCGGCCAACTTGGGCAAGATGCAGCCGCTGGGGAATGTCTCCCAGGGCATGTCCCACATGCTGATCCACCCCCATCCCCGGTTGGTGCCCGAACTTGATATTCCCGTGGTCGCCATTTTCATCAACGAGAATTTTCCGCCGCTGCCGACCGGTCAGAGGTGCTGGGACCTGGGGCTCGCGCTAAGGGATATCTTAGGGGATGCGCCCGAACGGATCGTGCTTTACGCCTCTGGAGGATTGTCCCACGACCCCCGGGGACCGCGCGCTGGCTGGGTGGACGAGCCTTTGGACAACTGGGTTCTTGAACGCATCAAGCGCAACGAAGGCGAAAAGCTGATCAACCTGTTCGCCTTCGATTCCGACACCCTGCGGGGGGGGACCGGAGAAATCCGCGCTTGGATCACGGTCGCCGCGGCGATGGGCCGCGCCGCCACGGTGCTGGATTATTTCCCCTCGCACCATGCCAAGTGCGGCCTCGCTTTCGCCTATTGGCCCGAGCAAGGCGACACCCGGGCCGCCGCCCAATAGCCCACGGCGCCGGGCGTTTGCCCCCGGCGCCCGACCCCGGGAGAAAAACCGCCGCGCCATCGGCGTTGTTTCGCCGCACCCGTGGGCACCGCGGGAGAAACCGGTCACCAGTCCCATGAAGCACCAAGCCCCGCCATCGGAAGCCCCGCCATGCGACGGCCCGGGAACCCTATGGCGGGCGCGGGGTCCGATCCCCTCCCCTTGGGTCGCGGCGGCCATCAAAGAAATCCAAGGGCCCGGCACGGGCCGGCGCGTTCTCGACCTTGCCTGTGGTGGCGGAAGGCATAGCCGGCTGCTTGTGGACGCGGGGCACCGGGTCCTCGCCGTCGACCGCGACGTGGCCCGGGTGACGGCCCTGGGCCGGCCACCGGGGCTCGAAATCCTCGCCTTCGATCTCGAGGGCGGCCAGCCCTGGCCCTTCGCCGCCGAGCGTTTCAAGGGGGTGGTTGTCACCAATTACCTCTACCGTCCAAAGCTGGCGGCGGTCCTCGATCTGGTCGCGCCGGGCGGCCTTCTCATCTATGAGACCTTCGGGGTCGGCAACGCGGCTTTTGGCCGACCGTCCAACCCCGATTATCTGGTGCGGCCAGGGGAAATCGCGGATATGGCGCGGGCATCGGGATTCAGCGTCGCCGCCGATTCACACATCAAAATCGAGATCCCCCGCCGCGCGGTGGTCCAGCGGGTTATGGCAAGAAAGCGCGCGAATTAAGCCGTCTTCATTCAATTATGCCGAGACTGGCGGTAATGGGGGGAGGCGCAGGACACCGGTCCCGTTGGTGAGCGTCGCCCGGGGCCTCCGGCCGTTAATACATTGTTGAGCATTCGCCCATACTTTTTGTCCCCACGGACCACCGAACCTGGGGTAGGGCACCGAATTTTATGTGGAATATTCACGCAAGACGGCAAAGAAAAACCTCGCTGCTGCAGAGGTATGGCGACCAGCTGGGGCATCTGGCGACGCGCGAGCTGACGGAACAGGCCCTGATCGCCGCCAAGCAGGAGGCCGAGCAGTCGGCCAAGGCGGCCCGCGAATCCATGAAGACCGCCGAGGCGGCCAGCCGCGCCAAGACCGAATTTCTCGCCAATATGAGCCACGAGTTGCGCACGCCGCTCAACGCCATCATTGGATTCTCCGAGGTGATCCACAACGAGCTACTGGGCCCTACCGCCGAAACGCCCCGCTATCGGACCTATGCCAAGGACATCAACGACGCCGGCGCCCATCTTCTCGCCGTGATCAACGACATCCTCGACATCGCCAAGATCGAATCCGGCGAACTGGGGCTGGATACCAATATTTTCGACAGCTCCAAGAGCATCAGGGCGTGTATCCAAATGCTCAACGAGCAGGCGGAATCGTCCGGACTACAGGCCCTTAGATTCGACCATGACGGATCCATAGTGCTCGACGCCGACGAGAAGAAATTCCGCCAGATCGTGATCAACCTGATTTCGAACTCGATCAAATTTACCCTTGAGGAAGGATGCGTGTCGGTGGAGACCGGCATTACCGAAGATGGCCGTTTCCGCATGGTGGTGGCCGATACCGGGATCGGAATCGAACCCGAAAATATTGCCAAGGCACTCGAGCCCTTTACCCAGGTGGACAGTACGCTGGCCCGCAAATTCGAAGGCACGGGCCTGGGGCTTCCCATCACAAAGGCCCTGGTGGAACTCCATGACGGCACCCTGGAAATCACATCCGAGGTCGGCGTCGGAACCCGCGTCATCATCCATTTTCCGGCTGAGCGCGTCGCCAAGACCGAAGTGGATGCTTAAACCATGACCTATCAGGATTACGCAGAGAAAATCGAGTCCTTCGCCAAGGAGGAACAAGCCCGCACCGCAGACGCGGCCGCCGGCAAGATCGGTGCGGTTGAGGCCACCCGTGCGGCGGGGGCCGCGGAAAAGATCGGCCGCGTGGTATCCGTGGCGGGTTCCCAGGTCATTGCCCTGCTGGCGGCGGAGGACACGCCGGACCACGCCGAGCACCCCGGCACCCTTCAAATCGGCGCATTGGTGAAAATGCGCACCCCCGAAACCATGGTCTTCGGCATGGTGAGCGGCCTTTCCATCCCCATTCCCGGGCAATCCCCCGACGAAACGGAAATGCGCATCGTCGAGCTTGAAATGGTTGGCGAAGCGGTGGAGGGAGCCGACGGCAAAGCCATACCTTTCCGCCGTGGGGTGTCTTTCTGCCCCGCGCTCGGCGACGACGTCTACGCGACCAACCAAGAGGACCTGAGGCACGTCTACGCCCGGCCCGATGTCGCCAGCGCCAGGATCGGCACCATATACCAGGATCAAAGCCTGCCCGCCTTCATCGCCATCGATGACCTTCTCGGCAAGCATTTCGCGATCCTGGGGACCACCGGGTCGGGCAAATCCTGCGCCGTCGCCACCATATTGCGGGCGATCCTGAGCCAACACCCCGAAGGCCACGTCTTGCTTCTTGACATCCACAACGAATATGGCCACGCCTTCGCCGACTGCGCCGAGCTCCTTGGACCAAGCACGTTGAAGCTCCCCTATTGGCTTCTTAGTTTCGACGAATTGCGGGAAATCGTGGTCGAGCGGGTGGAGAATCGCGAGGCCGACGTCAGCATCCTCAAGGCCGCCGTGATTCATGCCAAACAAGATTTCAACAAAGACGGTGACGGCGAAGAATTTTTCTTCAGTGGCGACTCGCCGATCCCCTATCGCTTGTCGGACGTTGTCCGGCACATCGAGGAATCCCTCGGCAAGCTCGAAAGGGCGACCGATTCGGCGCCTTATTTGCGCTTGCGGGACCGCATCAACACGCTTCAGGCAGACCGCCGATTCAAATTCATGTTCGAAGAAGGATTGACCATCAAGGACACCATGGTCGATATCCTCTCCCTGCTTTTCCGCATCCCCGCCGACGGCAAGCCGATCACCATTCTCGATCTCTCCGCGATTCCCTCGGACATCTTGAACGTGGTGATATCCCTGGTGTGCCGGTTGACCTTCGATTTCGCGCTGTGGGCGGAGCGCGACGTGCCCATGCTTCTGGTCTGCGAAGAAGCCCACCGTTACGCGTCGCAAAACGACGAATCCGGCTTCGAGACGACCAAGCGGGCGCTGTCCAGGATCGCCAAGGAAGGCCGCAAATACGGCGTTTCCATGTGCATCGTCAGCCAGCGGCCGTCGGAACTCGCGGTCGGTATTCTCTCTCAGTGCAACACCATTTTCGCCATGCGCATGAGCAACCAGAAGGACCACGAATTCGTCCGTGGCACGCTTTCGGAATCGGCCCTTGGGCTGATGGAATCGCTCCCCTCGCTGCGCACCGGCGAAGCCATAGCTGTGGGCGAAGGCCTCACGGTGCCGGTGCGCCTGTGTTTCGACCTGCTGCCCGAAAACCAGCGGCCCCTGAGTGGAACCGCGTCATTCTCCAGCGCTTGGAAAAAGGGCGACAAGGACAGGGCTTTCGTTGCCGAGATCATCGCTCGCTGGCGCCGCCAGCGCCGCTGATCCACCCCCGTCCCCGGCCGCCGGTGGCATGGTTGCGGCGGACAATCCTATAGCGTGAGGTAAGGGAGAACGCCTTCAGGCGTCTTCTTGAACGACCCGGCAACGGGCGCCGGCCAGGTATTGCACGACCCGGCCCTGTTCGTCGCCCAAGGGCAGCAGGATGGAGCGAAACAGCGTGCGGCGGCCCTTTTCGTCCTGGGCTTCGCCTTCATCCAGGATCGGGGCGCCGGTTCGATGCGCGTCCTTTAATCCACGAATCGAGGCGGCCAGGAGCGATTGCGGCGGCAGGTCGGCGACCGGCACCGACGCGGCGCGCACGCCGGAGCGCCGCGCCATGGCCTCGCCGACACGGCAAATCTGCCAACCGCCGTCGGCCGCCATCTCCACGACACAACAATCGGTCCACAGGTTTTCGGGCAGGGTGGTGAAGAATTCCTTGGCCGGCGCGCAAGCCCCGGTGTCAAGGCGTAAACCCTGCCAAAGCCCCATCAGGTAGATGGTCAGGCGGCGATCGCCAGCGATGATCTTGGTGCGCTGCTCGAGCCCTTGTCGCTCTACCATGACTGTCTCCACGACCGAGGGTGGCCCTTGGGGCGCCGACCCGGGTTGACCTGTTCTTGGAACGGACGATCAGGCTTTGAGGGTACCGGTTATAGAGGCTATGGGCTATTCATTAACAAATTCTCGTGAATATTCCCTGGCCATTGGGTTCAAAGGCGCCGGCTGGCGGCCGTGTCTATGCCCTCGCCGGGCCGCGGACGGCGGCGGCACGCATTGCACCAGGGCCCGCCCGAGTGGCACTTGCCCGCGGCCCGGCGCTGGACTAGGCATTGCCGGTCGGGGCGGAAGACGAAGACGGAAAAGGCCCAGTGCGGGAGGCCGCGGGCGCGCCGTGCTAGTCTCCCTGGACGGGACGGCGCATCCTCAGGGGAGCCTGGGCGCGCAGCCGGGAGGCCGTATCATGACACCTAGCAACCGCCGCATGATGGTGCTCGGTGTTGCCGCCTTGGCACTTGGCGGCGTCGTCTTCGCTGCCGTTTCCTGGGATCGGGGACCGCGCCACGGCGGTCGCTATGATGAAATCGCCCGGCTGATCACGAAGAACCTGGACCGGACGCTCTGTCCGGTCCCGGCCAAGAATCCCTGAGCATTGCGGCGGCCGCTTCAGCCCGCCTTGCCCGCTAGCCGGTCGTCGAGATCGCCGAGGGAACCATAGGGGTGGTCCATGTGTCCGGCGAACCTTTCGCGCGGGGCGTTGAGGTAGATCTCGATCATGTTGCGGTCGGGATCGAGGAAATAGATGCTCTCGGTCACCCGGTGATCGACGGTGTGGTGGATCTCGGCGCCGATCTCCTTCAGCCGCCGATAGACCGCCTGAAGGGTGGCGAAATCGTCGGAGTCGAGCTCGAAGGCCCAATGCTCCATGCCGATATAGGGTTCGGGATCGACCGGGCGCGGCGCCGCGCCGGCGTCGGCGGCCTGTTCCAGGACCAACAGGGGCTGGACGTCTTCCGGGTCGGCCGCCAGGTAGAGCCGGCCCAAAGGATCGTCGCCGATGACGTGGAGGTTGAGCGCCTTTTCGTAGAACCCGCGCGAGCGCGCCAAGTCGGTGACCCGGAGCGTCAGGTGGCTGGTCCGCACCATGGGGCCGGTCATGGCCGCCGCCTCAGGCCGGGGCCGCAAGGGCGGCATCGAGATCGCCGCGCACGGTGAAATGATCGGTGAGCCGTGGCGCGTCATTCCCCTCGCGGCAATAGAATTGGAACAGGTTGCCGTCGGGATCGTAGGCGAACAGCGCCTTGACGCCGCCGCGGTCCTCGCTGCGGTCGATGCGCGCGCCGAATTCCCGAAGCCGCCCGTGGAGCGCCTTCAGTTCGGCAAACGACCCCACCTCGAAGGAGGCCTGGGCCATGCCGATCGGCGCCCCGGCATCGGCCGGCGGCGCGCCGGGCTTGGCCGGGCGCACCAGCACCATATGGTGGTTGGCCTCGAAATCCGCGGTCAGGAAAATCATCTTCCGCGCGGTGCTGCCGATGACCGTGAGGCCCACCACCTCGGTGAAGAACCGGGCCGCGCGGTCCACGTCGGCGACCCGGATGACGACGTGACCGGCCCGTCTGACCTTGAAGTCCATGACACCCTCCTGTTTCCGCGAGCCGCCCTTGACGGGCGGTCTCAGGCCCGGCTGGGCGGCCCCAGTATAGCGAAACCCGCGCCTGGGGTCAGGCCGACCTGACCGAAGGCGAAACAGCCGGGATTTAGCGCCACCGCCGGTCCATCCTCGGTGGCGGGTCCAGGGCGCCAAATCCTCCCTGAACACCCGGACCACGCGCCGGATCACCGGATGGCGGCGGGCCGCCGGGCGGCGATGAAGGTCGCGCGTTCGCCGAAAATGAAGCCACCAAAACAGGCCCGGCAATGGAAAAGACCGCCGCCGCCGCCCGAAAGTAAATTCTCAGGGCGCGGCCGCGCCGTGAAGGGGTGGGCCTATTTCCCGTCCGGCACCTTGATCACGGTGATCAGGGTGCGTTCGCCCTCAAGACCGAAATCGTTATCGTTGATCAGCGCCAGGGTGCCGTCGCCCAGCAGCGCCATGGCTTCTATCTTGGCGGGGATTTCGGGATGGGCATCGCTGTCGAAGCGCAGCGCCTTGGACACCGGCCGGATTCCGGACTCGGACACAGGCGTCTGCTCAAGGCTGGGCCGGGTGGATACCGCGTCCCAGCGGGACCCCAGGATATTTGTCGCACCCCCAAGATCGACGGCAAAAAGCTTCATGGATTTCCGCACGCGTTCCAGAACAAGAAGCCGGTCAGGGCCGATCGCCATCATCTCGCTGATTTTCACGTCACGCTGATTTTGGGAATCGTCGCGACGGAAACCTTCCGGCCTGTCCAGCACGTAGACAAATTCCGCGATCACCTTCCCGGCTTTGCGGTCGAACTTGAAAAGTCGAACATTGCGGCCCCTCTTGAAGGCCCTGGTGTCGGGGTTTGCTAGGGGGCTTTGCAGCGCAAAATAGAGGAACCGCTCATCGGGGCTGAGCGCCAGCGATTCAATCCCCCGGTTTGTCCGGCGCTTGGAGAGTATTGCAGGCAGCCCCCCCGATACAGGGTACCTGGCCGCCCGCAAGTCATTTTCCATGCCTTGCGGTACCATACGCAACAAGACGCGCCCGGCCGCCGAAACGTGGAGGATGGACGGCGCGCCTTCATCGGCGATCCAGTAGCTGCCATCGGCCAGCCTGACCATGGCTTCCGGATCGACGGCGCCGGCGTCCTGCTGGAGACGCCTTCCCTTGGCATCGAAGGGAATACCCGCCTTTCCCTTGCCCAATGGGTTGGGGAGCCCGGTCAGCGCCTTGCCGTCCCTGTCCCGCAAGGCAATCACATCGAGGACGCGGAATCGTCCGTTCGCTTCAAGCCTGATGGTGTAGATGGACGGCGCGTAGGCCGGAAGTGGATAGATACGGGCCCCTTTGGTCCCCGAACACAGTTCATCCCGCGACAGGCCGGTCCATTTTTGGCCCTTCTTGCAACTGAACCGAGGGCCACGATCGGTCACCGTCTGCAACACCATGGGCGGCAGGGACGGATGCCGGTACGCACCGGACCCCAGCCCCGCACTGAAATGCAGACTGTTTCCACCGGCAAAATGAACGACACCCAAATCCAGCTTGCGGTCCGTGCTCGAATAGATTTTCGGCGATACGGCGGGCCGTTCCGCGCCCGCCACGACCGGCGCGAGAAACACGGCCGGGGTGGCCGCCAATAAAAACGCCAGCCCGATCTTTCCGGGAAGAATCGCCTCCCCGCGTTCGCAAGCACCAAGAAACAGCATTGCTTTCAAATATTCCATGACCCCGACCCCGGGGGAAAACGCTGTCGGCACCCTAGCATGCGAGCCGACCGAAACGTTGTGAAGGCGGTTTAACGCCCGGGTTGTAACGCCATTATTAATAATTTGGTAACCATTTTCGCCTCTTATTTGAGAACACATTCTAGCTGCGGAATAAGTCCAAAAACTCAGAAAGTGGGGATAGTCATGAGTAATGGAAATACTGCCTTGATTTCTGCTGCGGTCCACCGTACGAAAAATGCGAAAAAATTGACACTCGTTGGTGCACTTTGCGCTTTCGTTCTTTCCTTCGGCGCCTTCGGTGCCGCCGCCGAGACCAAGATCGTCTTCGGCGCCTATTCGTCGGACAAGCCTTCGGCGATGATCGCCCAGGTTCAACCGACGCTTAAGGCCATTTCCAAAAAAATAGCGGAGATGTATGGCGTAAAAGTGACCTTCCGCATGCAGATCGTGCGGGGCTACAAGAAGGGTGTCGATCACCTGATAGCTAAGAAGTTCGACATCATGCGGCTTGGTCCGGCGTCCTACGTCATGGCCAAGAAACGCGCGCCGAATATTTCCATTCTCGCCATGGAAAACAAGAGGGGCCGCAAAATCTTCGATGGGGTTATTGCCGTCCATAAGGACAGCGCCCTTTCAGAGCTCACCCAATTGCGCGGCCGGACCTTCGCTTTCGGTTCAAAGCGCTCGACCCTGGGCCGCTTCTTCGCGCAACTGACCCTGACGCGGGCCGGCATCCTGGCCAAGGACCTGCACAGCTTCAAATACCTTGGGCGTCACGACAAGGTCGGCCGGGCGGTGGGCGCCAAGCTGTTCGAAGCCGGCGCCCTGGAAGGAACAACTTTCGCGAAACTCGTCCGCAAGGGCGTTCCCATCCGCGCCCTGGCCAAGTATTCCAATGCGACCCGGCCCTGGATCGCCCGGGAAGGGCTTGCCCCCGGCATCGTCGCCAAAATCCGCAAAGCCATGCTTGCCGTCACCGACAAGAAAGCCACGCGGGCGTTGCGGTTCAACGGCTTCCTGCCGGGTAGCGACGCCGACTACGGCGCCACGCGACAGGCCATCGAAGAAAACCACCTTTTCTTCGAAGGATTCGTCGGTTTCAAGCCCCAACAGCAAAGCCGGCGCTGATCCGGGGTTCGGAAGGGACAGTCACTTTTCCCGAGGATCCTGACTGGGGGAGGCCAGGGTGCTGAGCTTTAAACTCAGTTCGCAACTACTGTTTGCTCTGGTCCTGGTGGCGGTCGTCACCGCCCTTGGGACCGGGGTTGCGATTCAGTGGTTCGAGCGATCCTATCTTGAAAAGCAGATTTACGAACACGCACAGGATAAGCTGCAGACCCTCATCGCGTCCTCGCTGGATGATCTCATCAGCGAGGATGTTCCCCGCCTGGAAACCACGGTTCAGCAATTGGCCAAGAAGGACCAGGAGCTGGCTGGGATCATCATTCACAATGAAGATGGGGTTGAACTGTTAGCGTGGCAGCAAAAGCGTTATCCACCCGAACAAGACATCCATCGATTTTCAAAGCGTGTTGTATTTCTCAACCAGCGCTTTGGCACCATTGAGATCCAGTGGAACAAAAAGAACACCGAAATAGCCTTCGTCCGCCATTCGTACCGAATTGCCCTGTTCATCGGTTTTACCTGCCTGTTCTTGGGGCTCGTGGTCTTCCTGGTCATAAATGTCCTGGTGGTGCGGCCGGTCAATACCATCGCCCGGCGCGCGCTGAAATTCCGGCATAACGAATTTGGCCGAGGCGACCAGATTCCATCCTATGCCTCCTCCGAACTGAGGCGCCTTGACATGGCGGTGGAATCGCTCGGCGCCCTGCTGCAATCGAATGAAATCCGTGAACAGGAACTCAACACCGCGAAAGAATGGGCGGAGGCCGCCAACCGGGCGAAATCAAATTTCCTTGCCAACATGAGCCACGAATTGCGCACCCCGCTGAATGCCATTTTAGGGTTTTCCCAGGTCATGGAAGCCGAAGTTTTCGGCCCCATGCAGAATGATAAATATTTGGAATACGCGGGAGACATCAGAAAATCCGGCGATCATCTACTCGGTATCATCAGCGAAATTCTCGACATGTCGAAAATCGAGGCCGGCAAGTTCGATCTGAACCTAGGCGCCGTGGATTTGCGCCAGACCATCGAATACGGCCTCAACCTGCTGACCGCCGAAATGGAAAAGGCCGAGTTGGACCTTTCGGTCGACATTCCCCATGAATTGCCCCTGATCCATGCCGATGAACTGCGCATGCGCCAGGTCATCATCAATATCTTGTCCAACGCGATCAAGTTCACGCCGAAGAATGGAACCATCACGGTTGCCGTGAACTGGGCCCCCGGCAAGGGTACGAAACTGCGCATCAAAGATTCCGGCATCGGCATCCCGGAAAACAATATTCACCGCGTCCTGATGCCCTTCGAACAGGTGGACAGCGTCATGTCCAGCACCAGGCAAGGATCCGGGCTGGGGCTGCCTCTGGCCAAGGCATTGGTCGAACTTCAGGGCGGAACCCTTGCGATCACAAGCACCGTCGGCAAGGGGACGGAAGTCATCATCTCCCTGCCCGACGAATTGTTCCTGTCAGAGGCGGACTATTATCCCCCCGGCGACACCACGCCCCTCAAGATCGCATAGGCGATTATCCGCCAAACAGTCCCCGGGACTTTTTGATAGCGCACTCGGCCCGCCAGTTGCGCGGAATCGCATCCGCAACCACCTTGCGGAAGCGATCGATGGGACAGTATTCCCCCCCGCAGCCGGGAATTTTGATGGTTTGTTCGCCTTCATCAGATACGAATCGCAGCCGCACCGAATATTTCTTTTCGGCACGTTCGTGCAATTCAAACGCATAGCGCGAACCAAGCGGCGGGACGCGGCCCTTGAACAGCGGCCCTTCGGTGCGGGCGGTTTCGATTCCAAGCGCCGCCTCGAGTCCCAGCACCGTGCGCTGATGCCCGGAATAGATGAAGAGCTTGCGCCCGCGCTGAGGATCTTTCACGAACCTTAAAAAGTTGCGCAACACCTCGCCGACCAGCGGTCCGCCTGTCAGGCGGCCCATCTTCTTGCCGAGAAACTGGTGGTGGTAATTCCAGTCTGACAGCTCACGCAAGAGCTCCATGTCCTTGTTGGTGATTTCCTTGCTCAAGGGCTTTTTATGGACGATGAAAGCGGTCAGCGGTTCGTAGATTTCGTTGATACCGTACAGAATTTTTGCCGGTGTCTTGCCTTCGTTGATGCCCGTGATCGCCGCCATGCGCAGAAGGAAGGGCGAATAACGCTTGGCCTGGGCCCGGTACAGCTTGCTTTTGGGAAGCGCCTTCACGAATTGCCGGTAGCGCTTGCAGTTGGCTTGGCCGGTCCAGGGGCGCATCACGGCATCGTTCCTGAGGGCCACCGCGTGGATCGGCACCGGCGTGAAAGCGAGGCCGGGCGCCGGCACCGCCTTCAGGGAACTATCATAGACCGCCGGGTCGGCACCGGTTCCAAGGGGAAAAAGGCCGAGCGCCAGCACCTGCGCGGTCTGCAGCGCGCGGTCCGCGTTAGAGGACCGGAAATACACTTCCCGGAGGTTATAGCGCCCGGATATCAGGCCCAGCTTATCCACATATTTCGCGCGCAGGGCCTGGCCATAGGCGTAGGTGCGCTGCACCCCGATAGCCGTAAGCTGGCGGTAGCCCATGGGCCATTCGGCCTTGATCTTGGGCGGGCTGTATTTGGGCGAGATGACGCTGTGCCGGAAGACCATGCTTACCGAACGAAGGGTCGAACGGCCGTCCGCGGCAACCGCGGTCTGGCTGGACTGGGCGAGGGCGTCGCCGATCAACGCCGCCGAGACCAAGGCCGCCGCGAGGGGCCCTGTGAACTTAGCTGGCGGTGAGAAAACTCGTACGCATCTGGTCATGGGATTTCTCCATTGCTAACGCGAATTTGGACAGGGTTTGCTGCTCGAGACCGAGACAACGCAACTTGTCCATGAGCAAACCGGAAATCTTGCCGTTGTATTTCAATTCCATGATGAAATGGGTCGGCGGCACGACCTCCAGCAGGCTGCCGGGGGGAACGGCCATGGTGGTCGACATGGAACAGTGGAGTTCTTCATCGAACGTCATGCGGAGATCGTGCTGGAATCGCCCGTTGAACGCGGTCCGGAAATAAACCACGGTCACCACCGGGCTCAGGGCGAAACGGTCGGACAGGTAATTGAATTCGGCCAGAACCGAATTTTCCAGTTCGCGCGGGGAAAGGTTCAAAGGCCCAGGCGCAAGAAGGCGCCGGGCAAGGCCGGCGTCGATCTGGACACGCCTTTTCTCGACGATGCGATCGTATCGGGCCTTCAGTTCCAGGTAGATGGCCGATGGCGGCGCGGTCGGTGTGGAACGATAAAGCCGAATACGCGGCTTGATGCGGATCAGTTCGCCTTCGCGCTTTTCACCGTAAAAACGGTAATAGGGCGAATCGAAATAGATCGAATAATTGACGTAGGCCCCCTGGGGGCCACCGTTGGGATCACACTCGAAGTAGCCGCCAAGTGTCTGGCGCAATTCCGGTATCTGCGCCGTTTCGACCAAGTACTTGATCTCGTACCTGTTGGTGAAGGCGACCATCTCTATGCAAAGCGGACAGCGCCCGCCATGCACCGAACGACGGCATGCCGCCGCTCATGGGCGAACGGATGCGTCATGCGTTCACCGTGCCTTCGCCAACCAGCAGGCTTATGGACAATGGATCGACCGCCTTGGAAAGCGTGTCCACCAACTGGTCGTACTTGATGCCGCGCTTGAGGTGCACCTCGTAGACGATGTCTTCCATGTTATCGCCGCTTTCCATGCGGCTGACGGAAACAACGGAAAAACGCTCGCACATGTCCTGGCAAAGTTTGGAAATGTATTCCCGGTCGCCCGTCCGCATGCGCATTTTCAGGACGTAGCCTTCTTCCTTGACGTCGCCGAATCGCCCATAATGCATGGCCAGAACGATGATCAACATGAAGCCTACGAAGATACCCGCGAACTCATAGAATTGGGTCCCGCAGGCCATCCCCACGGCAATGCTGGCGAACAGGAAAACCAGATCCTTGGTATCCTTGACCGGGGTGCGAAACCTAACGATCGACATGGCGCCCACCAGTGCGAAAGCACGGGCGATGTCGGACCCGATAATGACCATGATCAGGGCGACGGTGATGCCGACGAGAATAAGGGCCTGGACGAATGACTTGGAATACGAATACCCGCCGTGGGTCATCATATAGAGTTTCGCCAGAATGCCATTGAAAACGGTGGTCAGAAGCAGGGCAAGGCCAATATCGATCACTGTCACCGACGCAAGCATCGCCGTCTCGTTCAATATCAAATCACTAAAATCTTCCATCACTGCACCTCGTTGCCGGAAACCTTTACCGGCATCTCCCTGATAAAAGCCACCGCAACGCCCAAGTGCCGGACGCAACGCCCAAGGGCCGGACCATGGCCCCGAGGAGGGCGGCGGTAAACCAATGCGGGGGATGGACGCCCCTGAATTTTCAAGAACCCCTGATCCGGACCTTCTCCAGGGGCCCCAAGTAACCTCCCCCAGCCAGTGGCTTCACGACAGGCGCGAAACCGATCTCCCTTCTCGGCCTGCCGAGACGGCGTTCAATCTGGCCTAGTTAATAAAGATGGTTAATTGATTATTAAGATTGTAGGGGGAATTGCAAGAACAATATATTTGAGGGACTTAGGAGCGATACCGGAACAAACGCTTAGATGATGCTTCTAAGCGTTTGATAATCAGTGATTCCTGAAAATTTAATTTTTTCGCAGTCGCAAAACGCACCGGCGCGTGCGGTCATCCCGATGTTTCGGGAAACCCATCACGAGGTGTTTTTGGTGAGCCCCGGAGTTGCCGGAGGGCGGCGGCGGGCGCGGGCGCTAGCGTCCGATATTCAGGAGCCCGCCGACCCACCATTGGGGACGGCCGGGTGCTCTTTTCATCACTTCGCGACGATATTTTTCCGGCAGGGGATGCCGCGAAATGAGGCTGTCGCGCAAGGTCGGAGAAACCAACGCAACCAATCTCATGATCACCGCTTCGGATAGATAAGGCCGCGCGATGATCGCCGCATGCACCGATACGTGATGGGGAAATTCATCCAGAATATCCATCAGTTGGCTCTCTGGAATTTCACTGGCGCCATCGGCCAGCCGGTCGATCAAGGATGTCACGTTCGCCCCCGGCGCCAAACTTTCGGCGCGCGCCAGGGCGCCCGGCGTCCCCGGCGTCGATGAATTTTCTAGCAAGGTATTCATGGCAACTACCCCCGGCGCTAGTGTCGGGGCAGTGGGTTAAAGAAGTGTTAAGGGAGTCCATGATCAACGGCGCGATGAACCCGCCGGCGCACGGCCGGGCCGGCGGGCGGACGCCCCAAGATGCGAATAAGGCGACCCCGGCCGCGCCGCCGCGTTCAAGATGCTGGCGGGTAACAGCGTGTCTCTCCCGATGCTGGAAAAGAACGTCCTAGCTGTCGAAAATAAAATCGATGCTGGGGCTGATGATGAAGCACTCCACCGCCAACTTGGAATCTTGGGATGGGCCATCGCCGAAGCACCAGCCAAGAACCACCAGGACATGGCCGTGAAAGTGCGGCGTTGGCGGCTGAGCATTGACGCCGGGGAGGCGGCATGGGACACCGGCTGGCCGAAACGCTCTTGGAGGCGCTAGAAAAGTAGGCCCACGCTGGCCTGACACTCAGGGGGCTTCGGCCCCCTTCTATTTGGTTATTTGGGATACCAGAGTTCTACCCGCCCGGTTGGCCTGAGTTTGTGGGCTTGGTCGCTAGGCGTGGGTCGATACACTTTGCCGATAAACGGCGGGGTATTTCTGGCCAGGAATCTTCGAATTCTCGGTAGAGTCATCGCGAACGCATCGGCGAGGTCCGGATAAGAGGCGTCCCCCACGATCACGAGTAGCGCGACTTTATGTCGCATAACTGCGTCCAGTTCATTAGGCTGATAGCGGATGCGGCGGTTGTGCGTCGGGGCAACCCATCCACGTTGTCCAATTGATTGAAGCCATACTTCGTCGGCACAATCATGCGCGAAGTGATCTTTATGCCTCTCGACCGTTAGCCCCGCGGCCGCCAAGATTTCAGGGAAACGGAGCCCAAGATCGCGATCTGTGAAAAAGACCAGATCAAGCCGCCCGTTCATAGAGAACGGCCTGCTCGATTTCAACTTTGGTTAGCTCGTAGTCTTTGGCAATGGCGCTAATTTTTTCCCCCACATCGATGCGTTCGGTGATGGCGGCTGTGGAGATGCCCCGGCGAAGCATGATTGGCCGACCAAACGAGATTTCGGGATCAATGACTATTGATCGATCTCGTGTGAGAATTTCTCTAGAAACAAACGGATACAGGCGGATCGGGAATTTCCATTTGTCCCATTCGACTCGTTTTAAATGTTCATCAAAGACATGGCGCATAGCAAGTTGACCCGACGCCGAAATGTTTATGAGTTGCCCATATCTATCCAAAAAGAGCTGTCCCGCATTGGTGCTTAGTTCCTTACGAAGCAGCAACCGCTTCACATGAAGCTCATTCTCGGCGTAAGCGAGCGCATCTCTCAGCGCCGGGACCAAGACCCCATGATCGGTTCGCAATGATCTCAGGACATGGGCTTCAATGAGATTCCAGAATGAAAGAAAGGGCGGCTGCTTGGAGGCCGGATGAATTAGCGGCCGGAAACGACCATCTCCACCAACAACAGGGTAGGACCTTCCTAACACCCAAGACCGCAACGTCGCCACGGGGAGCCGCAGGTAGCGGGCAGCCTCGGTGAGTGTATAGGCAGGTCTATCTCGCAGATCGGTAGCGGCGGGTTTTCTTCCAACGGTCAGCATGGGGAGATATTAGTGGGATGTGTTAAGCGATATCAGCGCCATCTCACCCGCAAAGACCGGGGTTCGAATAGAGGGGCTGGCCCCAACTCAAATGTTCGTTGATTTCCCCCGACTGCGCCCCCAAAGGTGCCCTAAAAATTCAATCACGGAAAAGATGGTGGGCGCGGTAGGGTTTGAACCTACGACCCCTACGATGTCACCGTAGTGCTCTTCCGCTGAGCTACGCGCCCCACCGCCGCCGGCGGCGGCCCCTTGGGACCGCGACCGGGTTATACCTCAACACGCGGGTCCGGCCAAGGCCCGGCATCGCGCGGGCCCGGGTCTTGGCCCGGGCGCGCCGCGCCGGCCCCACGGACCCGGCGGTGGGCGCGGGGGCTAGAGCACGCGAGAGGTCAGAGCGCGTTGGCTTTTTGCTTGAGCACTTCGTTGACCTGGTCGACCAGCTCGCGCAGGTGGAAGGGCTTGGACAGCACCTTGGAGCCGCGCAGTTCCTGGTCCTGGACGCGCAGGGTGACGGCGGCGAAGCCGGTGATGAACATGACCTGAAGTTCGGGATGGGAGACCCGCGCCCGCGCCGCCAACTGGAAGCCGTCCAGGGACGGCATCACCACGTCGGCCACCAGCAGGTCGAACTGCACCGCCTTGGCGGCGGCCAGCGCCTCCAGGCCGTCGCCCACGGCGAAGACCTCGTGCCCCGCGCGTTCCAGCGCCTTGGCGAGGAAGGTCCTCATGGTGGTGTCGTCTTCGGCTAAAAGTATCCGGGCCATTTCCCAACTTTCGCGCAAACATGCTCCCCGGCTCCCCCGGGTGGCGGGTCCGTCCGCAAACCATGGCGGCATTTCCTTGCCAAAGGATAAACCAAGCAGAAAATTCGGTCAAAATTGCCTTTTCCGGCCCCCGGGCCGGGCAACCGCCGGGCGCCGCGCTGGAACCGTGACTCGGGCCCGCGTATGGGCTAAACCTCAACCGTTATGGCGAGCCTGACGGAAATCCCCGATGCACCCCATGCGCCGCCATCCCAAGCGGATGGGGTCTACACCATCCAACGGCCGGCCCACCGCACCCTGCCGGCGGTCTTCGCCTCGCCCCACAGCGGCACCGACTACACGCCCGAGTTCAAGGCGGCCTCGCGCCTCGACGACGTCACCTTGCGCAGGTCCGAAGACAGTTTCGTCGACGAGATCTTCGCCGCCGCGCCGGAGATGGGCGCGCCGCTGATCAAGGCGCTGTATCCGCGCGCCTATATGGACCCCAACCGCGAGCCCTTCGAGCTCGACGCCGAAATGTTCGAAGACCCCCTGCCGTCCTTCGTCAACACCCATTCGCCGCGCGTCGCCGCCGGCCTCGGCACCATCGCCCGGGTGGTGGCCAGCGGCGAGGAGATCTACCGCGACAAGCTGACCTTCGCCGAGGCCGCCGACCGCATCAACCGGCTGTATCGGCCCTACCATCGGGCGCTCCGGGCCTTGGTGGAGGAAACCCGCGATGCTTTCGGCTGGTGCCTTTTGATCGATTGCCATTCGATGCCGTCGGTGGGCGGGCCCATGGACCAGGACCCCGGCATGGCGCGGGTGGATATCGTGCTGGGCGATTGTTTCGGGGCATCGTGCGACGGCGCCATCACCCGCCACGCCGAGCGCGTGCTGGGCGCCGCGGGCTACACCGTGACCCGCAACATTCCCTATTCCGGGGGCTATACCACCGTCCATTACGGCCGCCCCGGCGCCGGCATTCACGCCCTGCAGATCGAAATCAACCGCAGCCTCTACATGGACGAAGGATCGTTTACCCGCAACACCGGGCTCGGTGAACTCGCCCGATGCATGAAGGGCCTGGCCGGGTCCATCGCCGGGCTCGGCGATCCGCTCGCCGAAACCGGCTGAAGGCTTGCCCCGCGCCGCCGCCGCGATCCCCGCCCTAACAGGAAAATAAGAGAAAAAAGGCCACGCCGAAGCGTGGCCTTTAAGTATAGGGAGGAAACGCCCAAGAAGGGTGTACGACTAGGGCCCCTGATCGGAACCATCGTCGCGAAGCGAGATTCCCATGGGGCAATAGAAATGTCAAATGTTTTATATAAGAGTTAACAAATTTTTACCGTTGGG
>Ga0209988_10000246_pt1 | contig 31868 bp, 33 predicted proteins | sample N075metaG_FD_183115 | JGI IMG/M metagenome (GOLD analysis project Ga0209988, IMG submission 183115) | Deep subsurface microbial communities from Kermadec Trench to uncover new lineages of life (NeLLi) - N075 metaG (SPAdes) (version 2) | ecosystem: Environmental > Aquatic > Marine > Ocean trench... | reverse complement strand
ATCGAGGCAATGAAGATGGAGCACACGCTGCGCTCGCCACACAACGGCACAGTGGTTGAGGTCCGTCACCTGGCCGGCGAACAGATCGACGCGGACGCTGTACTGGTGGTTGTCGAGGAGGATTAGCCCTCAAAGTCGCTCAGGACGCTGAGCACATAGTCGAGGTCGGCCTGTGTGTGACCCACATTGACCTGGAAGCGGATCTCTTCGTTGCCTTTGGGGACCACCGGAAAGTTCAGCCCCGTCGCCAGGATCCCATTGTCAAAGAGATGTCCGACAAGAGCAGCTGTCTGCTCGGTATCCCTGACCATGAGGGGGACTATCGGATGAGGTCCCGGAATCGTCTCGTAGCCCACTTCGACCAACCCGGACTCGAAACTCGTCGTCATCTCACGAAGATGAGTCAGCATCTCCACGCCTTCCGGGGAGTCGAGGATCGAAACCGATATTTCAGCCGCCGCCGCTTCTCCAGCCGTGATCGGGTTGGAGTAGATGTACATCAGGCTCTTCTCACGGAGAAAGGAGACAAGGGAGTCAGTTCCGGTGACGTACCCGCCATTGACACCGAACGCCTTGCCGAGGGTGCCGACAAGAACGTCTGCCTCACCCTTTGTCTCCTCTTCGGTACCACGTCCGGTCGTTCCGTATGCGCCGACCCCGTGGGAGTCGTCAACGACGACTACCACGTTCTCGGGATAGGAAGCGTCATGACGACTGGCGACCTCGTTGATTGCTGAGAGGTCTGCGAAATCGCCTCTCATCGAGAACACGCCGTCGGTGATGACCACTGCTCGTTTCGCGGAACCGGCGCTCTCGCCCAGAGCTCGATCAAGGGCATCCATGTCGAGATGCGGATAAACACCTCGTGATTCCGGTCGAGACATTCGCACACCATTGATGATGCAGTTGTGGTTCAACTCGTCACTGAAGACAACCGTCTCGGGTGTGATCAGAGAAGTCAGTGTCGACAAGACCGCCGCATAAGCCGATGAGTAGACGATCGCAGCCTCACGCTCATGGAAGCCAGCCAGTCGCTGCTCCAGATCGAGGTGTGTCTGGTAAGTGCCGGAGATGAACCTGACGGCACCCGGCCCGGCCCCAAATTGCCGGGTCGCCGTCTCCTCGGCGGCGATCACAGTGGGATGGAGTGAGAGCCCCAGGTAGCTGTTCGAATTCATCCGAACGAACTGCTGATCCGAACCGGCGAGGCGGTAGCGAGGCCCCAGACCGGAACGAGGAGGGATCACGGCGGCTATCACCGCCTCCTCACCCTTGCCTGTGCCGCTCTCCAGAAGGGCAGCGACCTCGGCAGACAGCGCCGCATCGAGTCGGGCGTGTGGCATCGCTACGGGTTTAGCAGGTCTCTAGGGTGCGGCAGCATGACAAGACTCGGTTTCATAGGTTTGGGAACAATGGGCCACGGCATGGCGGCGAACCTCGAAGCTGCGGGTCACCGCCTCACGGTCTGGAATCGAACTCGATCCAAGGCAGACGACCTGGGTGCCCATGTGGTCGACACCGCACGTGAGGTGGGTCCGGAGAGTGACATCGTGTTTGTCTCCGTCTCCGACACATCCGACGTCGAGGAGGTTGTCTTCGGTGACTACGGAGTCATTCACGGGATGACCCAAGGCGACATTCTCGTAGACCACTCGACAATCTCCCCCGTTGCCACCAAGGGCCTGGCCACTCGGGCCGCCGAGCTTGGAGTCGACTGGGTTGACGCCCCGGTTTCCGGCGGGTCGGAAGGCGCCGTCAACGGCACCCTTGCCGTAATGGTGGGCGGTCCGTCCAACGCCGTCGAGAAGACCCGCCCATTCATGGACGCCTACTCGAAATCCATCGTCCACGTCGGTGAGGAGCCGGGTTCGGGTCAGATGGTGAAGGCCGTGAATCAAGTCCTGGTCGTCCTCAACCAGCTCGCCGTTTCCGAAGCGCTCCTTCTTGCCGAGGCCGCCGACCTCGATCTCCGCAAAACCCTCGAAGCCGTTGAAGGAGGAGCCGCCGGGTCTTGGATGCTCTCCAACCGGGGTCCGCAGATGATCGAACGAGACTGGCGACCCGGTTTCACCGTCGACCTCCAGCAGAAAGACTTGCGCCTCGTCCTCGAGGCAGCAGACGAACTCGGTGTTCCCATGCCGGGGGTGGCGCTCGTCTTCCAGCTTTACCGCTCTCTCCAAGCCCGGGGTTTGGGATCAGACGGCAACCACGCTCTGGTAAAGGCTCTCGAAGTTCTGGCCGGCATCGAACTGGGCCGTTGAAGAGTGCGCCAGAGCATCGCGGCCTTCAGCGGTTAGCCGAGCAACTCTTCCTTGACTCGGGCGACATGGCCCTTGGCGCGGACGTTCCGGTAGGCCTCAGTCAGCACGCCGTTCTCGTCGACGACAAAGGTTGAGCGGATCAGGCCCTGAGTGAGTTTGCCGTACATTTTCTTGTCGCCCCACGCCCCAAGGCTCTCGGCCAAAGCATGGTCCTCGTCGGAGAGAAGATCGAAGTTGAGTCCTTCTTTCTCCTGAAACTTCTTGTTCAGCGATGGACGGTCCGGGCTAACCCCAACGATGGCGTAGCCGGCGGCAGCGAACTCGTCATAGCTGTCTCGAAAGTCACACGACTCGGTGGTGCAGCCTGGCGTCATCGCCCGCGGATAGAAGAACATCACATACTTCTGGCCGGCCAAGTCGGCATCCGAAACGGTTTCGTTGTCTTGATTGGACAGCTTGAAAGTGACTTTGTCAGACATGTCGTGGAGCGTACCCGAGTGCACTAGCCAGCAGCCCTGGCTGCGTCGGAGCGAAGGAAGGTCGATCCGCCGGCGAGAAACCCCAGACCGGCCGGCAGCCACAACGAGACCAGCCGGAACACGAGGATCGGAGCGACGGTGGTGGCAACAGGGAATCCGTACGCGGCCAGAATGATTGCCAAGGCGCCTTCTACTATCCCCATGCCGCCTGGAGTCCCGGGCAGGCCACCGGCCAGCTGAGAAACTCCGAAAGCAGCGATGACCTGAAGGGCATTGACCTCGATCCCAAACGCGAAGAGGACAATCCCCAGTGCCACGGCCTCGAGCACCAGCCGAGCCCATATGTAGAGCTGCGACTCCCAACCGGGAAAATGGTCGATCATCGACTGTTCGATCTTCTCGCGGGCGAACCTCGGCAAGAACCTGGCGAGAGTTCCCAGCTTTCCCGAGCCGAACATGACAGCGAGACCGGCAAGAAGAACAAAGGGGGCCAGGACAAAGAGGCTGATCGAGGCAATCGAAGCCGACTCCGAGGGCCGGGCGAGAAGCAACCCGACTCCGGTCATGATCAGGAGCCCCGAATAGTTCAGCAGGACCGTCCTGACCCCGGCGCCCGCGGTGCCGTCTACCTCTTCCCGAATGGTCCACGACATGGCGACGGGTGTTATGGCTCCTCCTGCGGGGATCATCCGGGCCACACCGGCGGCGACCAGGGCAGCCTTGAAAGCCGACCATGGGCGAATAACCCGCCCAGTCCCCCGTACCGACTCTCGAAACAGCAGTCCGAAAAACCACTTCGCGCCGATTTGGGCGGCGCCGGCGAGGACCACCAGAGCCAGAACCGACCCGCTCAGCGGCGGAATCTCGAAGTTGGTGATAACCCAGTAGGCGACACCGATGTAGAGGACCGCTGAGATGCCGGCGATCCAAAGGACCCGTTTCGGGTTCATGGGGTCAGCGGTTCTTCGACCGTGTCGGGGAACTCCTCATCGACCCGATCGTTGTCATGGATGACCCTCCAGAGGGCGGGCCCCCTGCCGAGGCTGCTATCCGGATTGCCTTGCGCCCTCCGTGCCATGAGCACAACAGTCAGCAACAGGAGGAGCAGGCTCTCCGTGGGAGGACGACCCAGTGCCACAGCAACGATTGGGAGAAGCCCCCAACCCAGGAATCCTCCAAGACCGCTTCCTACCTTCCAGCCCGCGATAGACCAGCCGATCGTCCAGACAAGAAGAGCCGGGTCGATACCAAGAAGAACACCTGCCGAAGTCGCCATCCCCCGCCCGGAGCGACCCCTGAGCCAAATCGACCAGTTGTGGCCGATGACCGCCGCCAGCCCGGCAAGACCGGCGGCTCCCAGCCCAAGACCGGCCTTGCGAGCGATCCATACCGGGAAGAAACCCTTGAGACCATCGAGAACCGCCGCCAACGCCCCCCACCCCTTGCCAAATTCGTGGGTCAGGTTGCCGGCACCGACATTTCCAGTGCCAACTTCCCGCAGGTCGACACCCTTGATCCGCGCCAAGACCTGGGCGAAAGGGACCGAGCCCAGCAGGTAGGCGCCCAGCAACAGCAGTGGCCAGTAGAGAATCGGCGTCGAGATGTCTGGCATTATTGCCAGAAACTAGTTAGTTGGCGGCGTTGTTGGAGGTCAGAACGTGTTCGCGTTCCTGGGCCGGCGGAAGCTCGAGCCTGCAGACGGCTTCGTCGACCGTCACGCTTCCCATCTCGGCCTGGAACGCCGACAACCAGGTCATCGACGATATTGGACATCTCGACTGCCCATCTTCTGGTCCGGCGACGTGGGCATGTATCGTCCGTGTGTTCGCCTTCTGACACCTGAGAGGATCACCGATGGCCCTGAAGATCACCTACGCCACGATGTCGGCCGATAACGAGGAGCTCAATTCCGCATTTGAGAAAGCTGTTGTCGACGTCCAGTCGCGCCTCGGCCAATCGCACGGCGTGATCGTCAACGGAGACCATCGAACCGACCGGGAAACTTTCGAGGAGGTGTCACCCATCGACCACAACATCGTTGTCGGGCGCTATGCCCAAGCCACGACCGACGACGTCGACGACGCCATCTCAGCCGCAAGGGCCTTCGCTCCCGAGTGGGAGGCATGGGGATGGGAAGCACGCCGCGACCTCATGCTCACAGCCGCTGACATCATGGAGGAGCAGATCTTCGAGATCTCCGCCCTGATGTCATACGAGATCGGGAAAAGCCGCCTCGAGTCTCTCGGCGACGTGGCCGAGACGGTGGAGTTCTTCCGGTACTACGCAGGCCAGATCACCGACCACAACGGGTTTGTCATTCCTCTCAACTCGCTTGGCGCCAATGAGACCAACACCTCGGTCCTCAGGCCATACGGGGTTTGGGCGGTGATTTCTCCCTTCAATTTCCCGATGGCTCTGGCGGCGGGGCCCAGCATCGGGGCCTTGCTCACCGGCAACACGGTCATCGTCAAGCCTTCGAACACCGGCGCTCTGATGGCTCTCGAGTTCTACCGGGTGATGCACGAGGCCGGACTGCCCGACGGGGCTCTCCATATTCTGACAGGTCTCGGCAGCGTGATCGGAGAGCACATGACCCATCACGACGATGTCGATGGGATCACATTCACCGGGTCGTACCCGGTGGGCATGCACTTGTTGCAGACCGCGAGCGAGAAGCGGCCAAAGCCTGTCTCCTGCGAAATGGGTGGCAAGAACCCGGTGATAGTCACCGAGTCTGCAGATCTCGAACTCGCCACCCAGGGGATAGTGCGAGGCGCCTTCGGGCTGACCGGCCAGAAGTGCAGCGCCACCTCGCGGGTCTACGTCGAGGACTCAGTGCACGACGAGTTGCTCGAAAAGCTGGTGGCTGCCACCGGCGAGCTCCGGGTCGGCACCCCATTCGATCGATCGAGCTTCATGGGCCCCCTGATCGAGAAAGGTGTCGTCGAAAAGTTCGAGAGAGCGGTCGAAGAGGTGCGAAAGAGCGGAGGGACGATATTCACCGGAGGCAACGTGCTTGACGACGGTGACCTGGCAAGAGGTCACTTCGTCGAACCCACCATCGTTGCCGCACCCCTTGACTCCTGGATTTGGAGCGAGGAACTGTTCATACCCTTGGTTGCGGTGACCCCGATATCCGGTCTGGAGGAAGGGCTCGCTCTCTCCAACGACACGGAGTTTGGGCTCACTGCCGGCCTGTTTTCGACAGACGACGAGGAAATCGACAGGTGGTTCACCGAAATAGAGGCAGGTGTCACATATGTGAACCGGGCCGCCGGGGCTACAACCGGCGCCTGGCCGGACATTCAATCCTTTGGCGGATGGAAAGGCTCGGGAACGTCAGGAGCGGGCGGCGGTGGCCCCTGGTATCTGCGTCAGTATCTGAGGGAGCAGTCGCGAACTCTGATCCGTTGATCAGTCCGACTCGAGACGTATGACCAGCCCGTCGGGATCCACGATCTCGAGACCGGCGGACGTGACGGCGGTGGATACTCCGGTGTTGCTGAGGTGGTCCTTCCACCTCTCCACGTCTTCGACCTGGAAAACGAGGGTATCCGGTCGGGCGGTACCACCCTCGACCAACTCGATCTGCTGACCGGGTGCCGCCTGGACAACGGCTGCCACGACACCCTGAGACGGTGATCGGACTTGGTCAAACCCGAGTATTTCCCCGTAAAACTCGAGTGCACTGGAAAGTGATTGGACACCCACCGAGGTGCGTGTTGAACTGATTCCCCCTGGTGCCCGCAGCGGACCGCCCCCGGCAAGGACGTCCTTCGCTTCCTCAACGGTGAATCGGCCCGCCGTCACCTCACGGCCCACGACGACTCCGCCGAGCCGGCGACCGTTGGCCTCCAACTGGAGAAGGCCCCGCAGATCTTCGAGATCCCTCACCCCGCCGGAAGCTATGACTGGTTCCTCCACCGTGGCCAACGCCTCGGCCAAGATCTGGAGGTTGGGTGCATCGCTGAGAGCATCTCTTCCGGCCTCGGCAACGAGAAAAGCGACAGCGCCGGCGGAGGACATCTCGATGAGCACTTCTTCGAGGAAGCGACCACTGTTCTGTGTCCAGCCCTGCGTGGCGATCTCCTCATCAGGGCGAACATCGAGCGAGACAACGATCTTGTCCGGGTACTCTCGGCAGAGGTCCCATACCATGATCTGGTTCTCGATTGCAGCAGTGCCCATGACGATCCGCCATGCACCGGCGGAAATGAGGCGCTCGGCTTCGCCCTCAGACCTGATACCGCCCGCCACCTGAACGGGGAGGTCTATTGCATCGACAAGCTGGCCGATCAGGTCTCGATTTCGGTAGTCGCGATAAGCCGCCGCATCAAGGTCGACCACGTGGAGGTAGTCGACACCCTGTTTGACCCAGCTCCGGGCCCGGCCGATCGGGTCATTATCCAATGCGATGGCCTCATCAAGACCACCCCGGGGGAGCCGGACCGAAAGACCGCCCAGAATGTTGATTCGGGCATAAAGGTCCATGTCACAATCCTACAGACGGTTCTCGGACTGCGCGATCAGGGCCTGTTCGCGACCATTGCAAAAGCCGAACCTCAGGTTCTTTGGCCCGTATCCGGGCCAAACAGCATCATGTTCAGACCCAAAACTCGCAAGAGCTAGCCGATCCCGAGGGCCTCTTCAGCCGCGTCGAGTGTCTGGCCCCCCTCTACAACCGGTGCGAACAGATCCCCAAACCGCTGCAGACGATCCCACAGGTTGGCAATCGTGACGTCTCCATTGGAGAAGCTGCCGAGCTCATCCCACGTGAGCGGGGCCGACACGGGAGCGCCGGGCAGAGGTCTCACCGAATAGACCGAGGCCACCGTCTGACCGGATGCGTTGCGGTTGTGATCAATGAAGACCTTTCCCCTCCTTTTTGGCTTGTCCCACTCCATCGTTATGTCGTCGGGGTTGGCGGCGGCTAGATACTCACCAACCTCGCCAACGAATCGTCTCACTCGGGCGTAATCGTGCCTCGGCTCCAAGGGCACATAAACATGCAGGCCTTTCGAGCCCGAGAGCTTCGGATAGCCGGTAAGGCCAAGCTGACCCAAGGCGACTTCGAGCAGCTGCGCTGCCACCACAACCTGGTCCCAAGTCGAGTCCTCTGCCGGGTCAAAGTCGAAGACGGCATAAGAAGGCATTTCGGGATCTTCTACGCGGGAGTGGAACGGGTGAACCTCGACGCAGCCCATGTTGGCGAACCACATCAGCGCCTCACCCGAATCGGCCAGTAGAAAGTCGACGACGCCACCCTGGGAGTCGGACACAACCGAGACAGTCCGCATCCACTCGGGTTGATGGCCTGGGGCCCGCTTCTCGTAGAACGATGAGCCGATGATCCCATCGGGGTAACGCGACATAGAGATTGGCCTGCCCGCAAGATGAGGCAACAGGACGGGCGCAACAGAGCTGTAGTACTGGATCAGGTCGCCTTTTGTGTAACCGTCATCAGGAAAGAAGATCTTGTCGATATTGCTGAGTCGGATCGGTCGATCGAGATCAGAGGGTGCGAAGTGCTTGCCGTCCTGGATTGCCCTCACCGGCGACGGGAAGTCGATCGGTGCCGAAGCAATCATTCTTTCCGCTGAGTTGTCTGCCGATCCGATATGTGTCTGAACCTCTTCCCAGATGAGGCCATGACTCTTCAAGTCCCTCGCCTCGGAGATGAGCACCATCGACATTGCAAGCTCCTCCACCGCTTCAACAAGGGGACCAACCCGCAGGCTGCCCTCGCCGTAGGGGATGTGCCGGATCTCGCCGGCCGGTCCGAACTCATTGTCGGAGAACTGAACTTGAAGAGGCTGGATCATCCATCCGGGAAAGCTCTCCTGAATGAACGACAAGACCGACTTGAAAGCGTCTCTGGTTGTCAGCCCTCCGCCGGTCATGGCGTGAACATGAGCCCAGTCAATGACCGGGCGCACGAACGAAAATTCGGCAGCCAACTGGGCAATATCCCCGATAGTCCCGAACGAGTGGGCGTTGCCTGCTGTTTCCAGACCCATCCCAACCCCAAGCGACTCGACCTTGGGAGCGACATGGTCGAGCCGTGACCTGATGCGCTCCATCGTCAACTCGGCATCCTCGCCGTAGTTACTCCCCAAGTGTGCAACGATCACCGGCGCACCGAGCCACCTTCCGATCTTCATCGTGTGCTCCAGTGCCCCCAGCGACTGTTTCCCTTTGTCCTCGTCCTGGATCGTCAGCCCGGCGAAATAGGGGGCATGAACCGAAAGTCGCACATCTCGCTCGGCTGCCAACTCGCCAAACGACCGGCACCGTTTCTCCTTCCAGGGGAAACCCTGGGTGAAAGGGAGCTCGAGGCCCCGATGCCCCTGCTCTACAAGGGAATCGAGGAACTCGGCGTCGTTGCCGGTTTCAGGCGGCAGATGTGAGATTCCAAACCGAATCGTGCTCACCCCGTCAGGTTATGTCTGTACGTGGCAGTCGGCAGATCCGACTACGGGCAATCGAGCCGCCGGCGGTACTCTGCTGTCCAGGGTCCCTAGCTCAACTGGCAGAGCACCGGGCTTTTAACCCGTTGGTTGTGGGTTCGAGTCCCACGGGACCCACCATGGAATCCATCGAACTCAACATCTCCACTGGACACCAGCCGACAACCGTAGATCTCACTTCAGAAGTCGCAGGTTTCTGCGCCGACAAGGGTGACGGACTGGTCTCGGTTTTCGTGCCACACGCAACTGCCGGTGTGGCAATACTCGAAACTGGTGCAGGCAGTGATTCCGATGTCCTCCAGGCGATTGACGACCTGCTGCCTGCCGAAGCCGGACGTTGGAGGCATGAGCACGGCACACCCGGTCACGGACGAGATCACGTCCTTCCCGCCTTCATCTCGCCCTCGATCGTCGTTCCGGTTCACGAGGGTCGGATGATCCTCGGCACGTGGCAGTCGGTGGTGCTTGTCGACACCAACGTGGACAACCCGGTGCGACGGGTGCGTTTGTCGTTCCTCCCCGGGTAGGCCAATCATTGGCCGACCATGGACAGCTGCCGTTTGGGGCCAAACAACGAGTACGAGATGAGGGCGGCGATAGGCCTTCACCAAGCTCCACACACGTGGCGTTTATGTCTGTGACCGCTACCCTCAGACCATGCTGAGCGAACGTTTCGAACAACTATTTCGTCGTCTTCTCGGGGCCTTTCTTCGCTACGACGATGTGGCCCGTGATGCTCACCATGTGGTCGATCTGGCCTCCGCCCGGACCGATCTGGATGAGCTTCGAGCTGCCATTGCTCTCGAACGGGATGTGGTCATGGGTCTGGGCCGTTCACACGTCAGAGATCAGGCGTGGCGTGATCAGGCGGCAGCCGCCCGCTCGGAGCTGTTCACTATGGCTCACACATCGAACTGACCTCGCCCATTGAGGTCCGTGGATAACTGGATAGCCTCATGGCGGCCATGAGCCGTCAACTCTTCCCCCAAAACGTCATCGCGATGATCTGGGACTTCGACAAGACCCTGATCCCGGGGAACATGCAAGGCCCACTGTTTCGGCACTACGACATGGACGAGGCCGAATTCTGGCGCGAAGTCGACGGGCTCGAGGAGTTCTACCGCAGCCATGGGTCTCGGCTGATCCAGAAGGACCACCTCTACCTGAACCACATCCTGACATATGTCCGGGAAGGGCTCATGCCTGGTCTCAGTAATGCCCTTTTGCGGGAACTGGGTTCGGAGATCGAGTTCTACACCGGAATGCCGGACTTCCTGGAGCTGATCAGAAAAACAGTCGAAGCCGAGCCACGCTTCGCCGAACATCAGATCCGGGTCGAGCACTACGTGGTTTCGACAGGCTTGCGGGAGATGATCCTCGGCTCAGCGGTAGCACCACAGGTCGAGCACGTCTGGGCATGTGAGTACACCGAGCTGGTGGCTCCGCCCGGATTTGTGTCGATGCAGGACCGGCTCTTCTCTCCCAAAGGTGAGATCCGCCATTTGATCTACACAATCGACAACACGTCGAAGACGCGAGCCCTATTCGAGATCAACAAGGGGACCAATAAGAACCCGTCCATCGATGTCAACGCAAAGATCGCCCACGAGGACCGCCGGGTCCCGTTTCAGAACATGATCTACGTCGCCGACGGGCCGTCCGATGTTCCTGTGTTCTCCATTGTCGAAGCCAACGGCGGTCGCACATATGCGGTGTACCGCCCTGAATCGCAGGGTGAGTTCGATCAGGCAGCGAGGCTCCTGGAACAAGACCGCGTCGACGCGTTCGGCGAAGCCGACTACTCCGACGGTTCGCACACAGCGATGTGGCTGACTCACGCAGCCGAAGCCATCGCCGAGAGGATCGTTCGGGACCGCGAGGAAGCTCTGAACGAGCGGATGGGACTGCCACCCCGTCACGTCGACGAGGACTAGCCCAACTCCCGTCGCATGAACGGACGGGTTTCGCTCCTGCGTGCCACTTCCTCAAACCCGCAGGCCTCGAACATCGAAGCGAACCCCATCCATGACCAGAAGTCAGGCACTTGGTCCTTTCTCGGATCCACCGGGTAACCCTCCACCACCCCGGCTCCCTGGTCTCTGGCGTACTCGACTGCTGCCTCGAGGAGATCACTGGCGATACCAGCCCGACGATGCTCTTTGGGTATCACAAAGCAGGTGATCGCCCATGCCTCGCGGTCATCGAGAGGCTTGGTGACCCGGGAACGTGCCAGTCTTCCGTACCAGTCCCTGGGTCCGACCTGGACCCATCCGACGGGCTCGCCTCCGCGATATCCGATCAGACCGGGGGCAGGACCAGAGTCAACGATCTCCTTGATCAAGGCCTTGTTCTGATCGCCCTTGTTCTGATCGAATTCGGAGCTCTTCTGGCGGTAGTACATGCAGAAGCACCCGGCATCACCGCCGCGGGGTCCCATCACCTCGAGGAAGTCATCCCATATCTCAGAGGTGACAGGCTTGGTGTCGATAGGCCGATGCTAGGTCAACCCGACTCGGCGAGTTCTGCACGGTCAAAAGATCAAATACGACACGCCATGCATCAGGAACGCGAATTGGCGAGGGCGGTCCGGCAAGGGACCGCCCTTCGCGCTCCGATGGGAGGAGCACCTGTTACTTGTCTTCTTCGCCGTCGACCTCGTCTCCACCCTCATCACAGACCCGGGTGAACTCGTAGGTCTTTCGATCGCCATCGTTGGTCTCCAGAACCACACTGTGAGTGCCACAGGGCATCCCGGGGAAGGTGACCTTGAGGAGCCACTCGCCGCTATCACCGATCGTGGTGGTGGCCGATCCCCAGTCGTTTCCGATCCAGATCTCGGTTCCGGGGGTTCCGGTTCCGTACCACTTGTCGAACGCGAGGTCCTCGGCACAGGAGCCGTACTTCTGGTAGGCCGTGAAGTCGTGCTCGCCCTTGGGCTCTTCCTCTTCCTTCGGCTCCTCTTCCGTAGCGTCGTAAAAGGCCTGAACCTGGGCGGTCGAGGTGTTGCCGGCCTCGTCGATTGCCTTGATGGTGGCTGTGTTGCCACCCTTGCTCAGGAAGAGAACGATTCGCCAGTTGCCCTCTTCGTCAACGTCGGCTTCGTATTCGCCTGCGAAAACCCTGGCGTGTGGCTCGGTCTTGCCTTCGAATGCAATCTCCTTGTGATCGAAGTGCTGCCCGTCCTCAGGGAACAGGATCACGAGATCAGGAGGAGTGGTGTCCTCTTCCTCCTTGACCTCTTCTTCGTAGTTCTCCTCCTCCTTGGGAGGGTCTTCCTCGTGCTTTGCCTCTTCTTGCTGAGGCTCTTCCTTCACCTCGACCTGGGCCGAAGGTTCTTCCTCCTCGTGCTCCAAAGTGGTGGGTGTGGATGGTTTCTCGATCGTCTCGTTGCCGGCTGCGGTGTCATCACCAGGTGTGGCCATGAAGGCAAAGGCTGCCCCCGCAACCAGAACCAACGCGAACGCCACAACGAAGACCACGCCTTCTTCATTGCCAATCTCCCTCATCTCGCGCCACCCAGCGCGTGCTCACCGTGACATTATCTCCGTGCGGAGTGTGGTCGAATATGGGCTGATCGACCCATGAGGGTCAAACGTGACTCAGGGCCTGCTCGAGGTCATGGATCAGGTCCTCCGAATCCTCGACGCCGACGGAGAACCGAATGAGACCGGGTGTCACCCCAATCAGCCTCTTCGTCTCGGGTGCCATCGTGGCTTGGCTCATCGTCCACGGATGCGAGGCGAGCGACTCCGTTCCACCGAGTGAGACCGCCAGATGGACGACCTTCATCGCATTGAGGAAACGAAAGGCTTCCTCCTCCCCACCGACTACCTCGAACGAGATCATTGCTCCCGGGCCGAGACACTGACTCTCGTAAATTCGTTTCCTGTGCTCGTCGGTCTCGAGAAGACTGAGATGGTTGACGCTCGACACCTTGGAATGGTCGTTGAGAAAGGCCGCGATTCTTATTGCGTTTTCGGTCTGTTTCTCCACTCGGATCCGGAGGGTTTCCAGGCTTCGGGTCAGCATCCACGCCGTAGCAGGGCTTGCCGTCGTCCCCAGTCGATAACGGAGATGACGCAGTTCGTCGATGTCCTCTGCCCCGCCACAGACGGCTCCGGCCGTGATATCACTGTGCCCCCCGAGGTATTTGGTTGCCGAATGGACCACCAGGTCGGCGTCATGGTCGAGCGGCCTCTGCCACACCGGGCTCAAGAAAGTGTTGTCTACGACCAACCGGGCGCCGTGGGCATGAGCCACTCGGCCCGCCAAGGCTATGTCGAATATTTCGTTGGTCGGGTTGGCGGGAGTCTCCACGTACACCATGGCAAGCGGGGCATCCCCGATCAGCTCGCCGAGGTCCCGCTCGTCTGCGTCCGAGCGGAATGTCCTCGTGGTGACTCCAAGTTCGGTGAACAGACTCTCGAGAATCTTGGCAGTTCCTCCGTAGGCCGGGATCGAATAGAGGATCAGGTCGCCCGGTCTCAAATAGGTCAGGAACACCGTGTTGATCGCCGCCATCCCGCTGTTGAAGACGAGGGCGTCGTCGGCGCCCTCCCAAACGGCGAGACGGGCCTCTGCCACCCGAAGATTCGGGTTGTCGAGCCGGCTGTAGATGTAACCGAACTCCTCGCCCTCCCTGGCCTCGTCGAGACCGAGTGCCACTTCGAAGAAACGCTTGCCCTCTTCCGCGGTCTTGAAGACGAAGGTCGATGTCTCGTAGATGGGCGGCTTCAGTGACCCGAGATGGTCATCCGCCTCGTGACCAAGACTGACGGAAGCCGTATCGGGGCTGACTGGCCGGGGGTCGTCACTCATGACCCTGAGCCTAGAGAACGGTGCGTCATCGATACTCAAACCCAGACGGTCCGCTAAACACTGCGGTTATGTCTGAACTCATGCTCCAGGCGGGACGTGTCCTCCAGCCGGCGGAGCAGATCCTTGTCTTCAGCGGCGCCGGTCTCAGCACCGAATCCGGGATCCCAGACTTCCGCGGTCCAGATGGCCTATGGACAAGGGTCGATCCCGATGACTTCAACATCGGCCGCTACCGCGAGAACAGGGACCTCCGCGTCCGGGGATGGCGGATGAACATCGATGGCGAGCTCTGGGGTGCGCGATCAACGGTCAAGCCCAACCGTGGTCACCAGGCAATCACTCGGCTACGAGAGCGTGGGCGCCTCGCCGGCGTCGTCACGCAGAATGTCGACGGTCTCCACCACAAGTCAGGGCTCGAAGACGACTTTGTGGCTGAGCTGCACGGCAATGTCCGCAACGCCCACTGCATGTCGTGCGACAGCAGATGGCCGACCGAAACCGTGCTCGAATGGGTTGAAGCAGGAGACGAGGACCCCCACTGTCCGGTCTGCGCCGGGATGATCAAGACAGACACCATCATGTTTGGCGAGATGCTCCCCGAGGACCAGGTCCGCAAGGCCAATGTTTTTCTGGCCATCTCCGATGCAATTCTGGTCGTGGGGTCGACAGTGTCGGTGTGGCCTGCAGCCGACGTTGTCATACGGGCGGCAAATCAGCTGAAACCCATCGTGGTCATCAACAAAGGCGATACAGACATCGACCACCTCGCCGCGGTGAAGATCGAAGCCGTAATCGGAGACGTTCTGCCCGGCCTCGTCGATCAGATTCTGGGCTAGGGAGCCACTCCAAAGAACTGATTGAGCCTCCCAGCGAGCTGTTCGGCTGTCAGCCTCCCCAATGTCACATCGACGACGGCTCCGTTCTCGTCATATATGACCGTGGTTGGCGAACCCCGGGCTCCGAAGTTGGTGGCCAGCTGACGGCCGTCTCCCATTCCGATATCGCGGGCAAGGGGCCAGTGACCAATACCCATCTCCTGGGCAAACGAAAGACCACTGCCATTGTTCATTGTGTTGATTCCGACAAAATTGACATCGTCACCAAGGGCGAGGGAGAGTTGGGCAAAGGCGGGCAATTCCCGCCGACACACCGTGCACCAGTTGGCAAAGAAGGCTGCAACCGTGGGCTTGCCTTCGAATTGGGCCAGCGTCACTCGACCGTCGTCGGCCAGAGCGGGGAGGTCCCACGAATCTGTCTCGGTGGTTCCGACCGCCTGGTCGCCTTCTGAGGAGGCCAGGACGAACACGCCGACAAACAGGGCAACCCCGACAAACAGGGCGCCGCGAACCAACAGCTTCTTTCGCTGCGCTTTTCTCTTCCGCTCTGTGGCCCGTGCCTTCTTCGACCCTGGCTTCGGCTTTGATCCCGATTTGGTGGTTGCCATCGGCAATGAGGTTGAACCTCCGGCAGCCCTACGCCATTCCGACCGTCACCTTTTGGACAGTTTTTGTCCCATTCCGGTTGAGCGTGTACGGATGCACACGCAAGGTTTAGCCCGATGGCAGGAGGTACCATCAAGGCCATGTCAGGCTTCAAGCCCCGCCTCGATGACATCAACTTCACGCTGAACCACGTCGCCGATCTCGAGCAGCTTGCCAAGCTGAACGGCTATCAGCACGCCGACCCCGCGACAGTCTCCACCATCCTCGACGAGGCTGCTCGATTCGTATCCGAAGTGATGGCCCCCCTGAACAGGGTCGGCGATGAGCAGGGCTCCGTTCTCAGCGAGAGCGGAGACGTGACGACGCCCGAGGGCTTCAAGGACGCATACAAGAAGTACGTTGAATCCGGGTGGGCGTCATCTCACATGCCCGCCGATTGGGGCGGAGGGGGCCTTCCTCACACCGTGGGCGTCGCCATCGACGAGATGTACAAGTCGGCGAACCTCGCTTTCGCCCTGTGCCCGATGCTCACACACGGAGCGGTGCATGCGCTGGTCACCCACGGGTCCGACGAGCTACAGCAGACCTATCTGGAGAAACTTGTGAGCGGTGAGTGGACGGGGACGATGAACCTCACAGAGCCCGAAGCTGGTTCAGACGTTGGCGCCATCCGATCCAAGGCCGTGAAGCAGGACGACGGCACTTACCGGATCTTCGGCACCAAGATCTTCATCACTTGGGGCGACCAGGACCTGACCGACAACATCCTCCACCTCGTGCTCGCTCGCACCCCAGATGCTCCGGAAGGAACCCGGGGCATCACCATGTTCCTTGTGCCCAAGTTCATCCTCGACGAGAACGGTGAACCGGGTCAACGCAACGACTACACCATCGTCTCGATCGAACACAAGCTCGGGATCCACGCCTCCCCCACCTGCGTGATCTCCTTTGGTGACGCCGGCGACGGGGCGGTTGGCTACCTGGTCGGTGAGGAGATGACGGGGATGCGAAATATGTTCACGATGATGAACGCCGCCCGTATCGGAGTCGGGATGGAAGGCCTTTCGATCTCAGAACGGTCGTACCAGCAAGCTCTTTCCTTCGCTCATGAGCGTCTCCAGGGTCGGCCGATAGGCGCCACTTCCAAAGAGAGCGTGGCCATCGTCGAGCATCCGGACGTGCGACGCATGTTGCTCACGATGAAGGCGTTCACCGAGGCATCCCGCTGTCTCCTTTACATCACCGCCCAGGAGGCCGACTATTCGCTTCACACCGATTCGGATGAGCGAAAGCAGCAAGCGGAGAACCGGCTCGCCGTGCTCACTCCGATAGTCAAAGCGTGGTGCACCGATATCGGTGTGGAGATGGCGTCGCTCGGCATTCAGGTTCACGGAGGCATGGGCTACGTCGAGGAGACCGGTGCCGCTCAGTACTTGCGAGATGCTCGCATCGCTCCCATCTACGAGGGCACCAACGGGATTCAGGCGATGGACCTGGTGCTCCGCAAGCTACCGCTGAAGAACGGTGCAGTGATAGCAAGATTCATCACCGAGATGGCTGACGTTCTCGAGGAGATGAACGACCACGAGGACCTGGGTGTCTTCAAGGATGAACTCACCACTGCCATCCAGGGACTCGTAGACACCTCGACCTGGCTGGGCGAGCGCTTGGCAGCCGGGGAGATTGATGAGGCTCTGGCGGGTGCCACCCCGTATCTCCGTCAGTTCGGAACGGTAATAGGTGGCTGGTTGATGGCGAGGTCTGCCCTGGCCGCGAAGACGGGCCCAGCCGAGCACGATGATGAGTTCCTGGCCGACAAGGTCGTCACCGCACGCTTCTACGGGGAGCATCTCCTACCGCAAGCCAACGGTCTGATTCCCACGATCAAGGGCGGGAATACGCTTCTGGCAGAAGCCCGGCTCTAGGTCACCGTGGATCTAGAGGACAAAGTCATCATCGTCACGGGGGCAGGTAGCGGGATTGGAGAAGCTCTGGCCCGCCGATTCGCCGAGGAGTCTCCGGCCGGGTTGGTTCTCGCCGACCTCAACAAGACAGCCGTCGAAAGGGTGGCGAAAGGCATAGGTGCCGTAGGAAAGCACACCGATGTCTCGGATCCTGACGCCAACCGGAAGCTCATCGAGGAGACAGAGGGTCGGTTTGGACCGATCGATCTCTTCTGCGCCAATGCCGGCATCGGCTTCGCCGGCGACGAACAAACCGACCCCTCAGAGTGGGACCGCATGTGGAAGGTCAACCTCATGTCTCATGTGCATGCCGCCAAGCATCTGATCCCCGGATGGGTGGCGCGGGGCGAGGGTTACTTTCTCTCCACCGCATCGGCGGCCGGACTGCTCACCAATCTCAAGGCTGCGCAGTACTCGGTGACGAAACACGCCGCGGTTGCTTTCGCAGAATGGTTGTCCATCACCTACGGCGACGCCGGAATCAAGGTGAGTTGCCTGTGCCCGATGGGTGTGAACACACCGTTCGTTCAATCGGCATCAGAATTCGAGGATCTCCTTGGCCCCCATCTGATAGAGCCTGAAGCCGTGGCCGATGCTGTTGTCGATGGACTGGCAGATGAGCGCTTTCTCATTCTCCCCCATCCGGACGTCGAACGCTTCTTCCAGAACAGGGCCAACGACTACGACCGGTGGATTCGGGGAATGCGAAAGCTGCAACGATCTGTGTTTCCCGAGTGAATAAGGCAGAATCACGACATATGGACAGGACATATGGATAGGCGACGCGTCGTCGTAACCGGTGTTGGCGCGGTGGGCGCTCCGGGTATCGGCATGGACGACTTGTGGAAGGGGATTCAGCAACCACCAGGGCTTGCTCCTCGGTTGATCGACAACTGGGACCCGGAGCCTTGGATCCCACGAAGAGAGGCCAGACGTCTGGACAAGTTCACGCAGTTCGCTCTTGTGGCGGCGGATGAGGCCTTGGGCCAATCGGGACCGCTGACGGCCGACCCTCATCGAATCTCGGTGATCATCGGCACCGGGATTGGTGGACTCCAATCGCTTCACCGGCTCTACGACGACTCCAATGAGGACGAACCACGACCCTCGCCATTCTCGATTCCGATGATGATGGCGAACGCCGCTGCGGCAGCAATCTCGATCAAGTACGGCTTCGGAGGCCAGGTCACAACGCCAGTGGTCGCATGTGCTGCCGGCAGTCAATCTGTGCTCGACGGTCTGCGACAGATTCAGTGGGGATACGCGGACGCCGCGGTGGTCGGTGGGGCGGAGGCAGCAGCGATCAGATCAGCCCGCGAAGGGTTCAAGGCTGCCCGGGCCTTGTCGCCCTCGGGCTTCGCTCGGCCATTCGATGTCGAACGTGATGGGTTTGTCATGGGTGAGGGAGCGGCGATCCTCATTCTCGAGGCAGCAGAGGCTGCCGAGGCAAGGGGAGCTATTCCGATTGCCGAGATCATGGGGGCGGCTTCTACTGCGGACGCCTATCACATCACCGCACCCCATCCTGAGGGTGAGGGTGCCGAACGGGCTGTTCGCCTGGCCCTGGAGGACGCCGGTCTGGACCCATCGGATATCTCCTACATCAACGCCCACGGCACCGGCACCGAACTCAACGACCGCACCGAAAGTGCCGTGATCGCCCGCGTCTTTGGTGAGAACCAGCCAGCGGTCTCGTCGATCAAGGGAACGACCGGCCATGGCCTTGGCGCATCCGGGTCGATCGAAGCGGCCGTTGTCGTCGAAGCGATCCGTCGTAAGGAGCTGCCTCCCAACGTAGGCCTGAATGAGCAAGACCCCGATATCACACTGAATGACATTGTCCGGGAACCCCGACCATGGGAGCCGGGCCCAACACTCTCCAACTCCTTCGCCTTCGGCGGCCACAACATCGTCATCGCCATTTCCCCGGTCAAATGACCGTTCTCTGAAGGTTTACACCAGGTAGACCTTGATAAAGGGTTGGGGTAAAGTCTCCAAGACGGGAGCTCGGTAACACCGGGCTGAGAGGGGGCCTCAAAAGGCTCCGACCGACCGAACCTGACCCGGGTAATGCCGGCGCAGGGAAAACTCAGCCCTCATCGCTCCCGACGAAGAAGGAGACGATGAGCCGTAACCAAACGACTGCCGGTGCCGTCATGGCCCTGGCGTTGGTCCTCGCTGCCTGCTCTGGTGGTGCCTCCGAGGAAAGCCCACAAACCATCACACTCATGGCTCACGATTCCTTCGCCGGAGGAGTGACCAGCGCCACCTTCGCCTCCTTTACCCAGGAAACGGGGGTGGAGGTGAAAGTCATCGCCGCAGGAGACGCCGGCTTGCTGGTCAACCAGGCCATTCTCACCAAGGACAACCCTCTGGCTGACGTTCTGTTCGGTGTCGACGATACGTTTCTGTCCCGCGCTCTCGACGAGGAGATCTTCTTGATCCACAAAGCCAAGGACATCAACCGAGTTGCCCCGGGTTTGGTCGACCGGAAGCACCGAGTCACCCCGATCGACTTCGGAGATGTGTGCATCAACTACGACAAGTCGTGGTTTGAATCGACCAAGCTGGTGGTCCCTGACGACCTGGACGATCTGAGGGCCAACCTGTATGCGAGCCACCTCACTGTGGAGCACCCGGCAACGTCGTCGCCGGGCCTCGCCTTCGTCCTGGCAACCATCTATGAGTTCGGTGAGGAGGGCTGGCTCGACTATTGGGCCGACCTGAGAGAAGCCGGAGTCAATGTCGCCACCGACTGGAACTCAGCCTATTACGGCGATTTCTCCCGCTACGGGGGCCAGAGCTCCATGGTGGTGTCTTACGCGTCATCCCCCCCGGCGGAAGTGATATTTGCAGCCGAGCCAACCGACACCGCCCCGACAGGAGTGATCGAGGCCGGCTGCTACCGGCAGGTGGAATACGCCGGGATCCTTGCCGGGACCGATTACCCCGAAGTCGCCGCCAAATTGGTCGATTTCATGCTATCGGTCGAGTTCCAGGAGAGAATCCCCCTCGCCTGGTTTGTCTTCCCCGCAAACCAGGACGCTGAGCTTCCCCAGGAATTCGTCGACTACGCGATCGTCCCCGAAGACCCGGCGCGTTTCTCCGCCAGCCACATCGCCGAGAATCGGGACAGGTGGATCAATGAATGGATCGTAGTGATGGAGGGCTGATGGGGCGGATCCGCTGGGGGTGGGTGGCGGTCGCTGCCCTCCCCGCGGTCTTCATTGGATACTTCTTCATCTACCCGGTTGCCCGCATCCTCGGGCTTGGCCTGGCGGAGCTCAACATAGGTGCCAGTGGTCTGGATGCGCGGCTGCTCAGGATCGCTGGGTTCACATTGTGGCAGGCCACGCTCTCGACAATTCTGACCCTTCTAGCCGCCGCACCTCTCACGTGGGCTGTCTCCACATATGAGTTCCGAGGCAGGCGGTTGGCCACCGCCCTGATCACAGTGCCATTCGTGCTCCCGACCGTTGTAGTGGGCACCGCTTTTGTCTCACTCGGGTTTGGCGACTCGATCTGGGCAATCCTCGCCGCTCATGTTTTCTTCAATACCGCTGTCGTCGTCAGGACGGTGTCGACCCTTTGGTCTCGAATCGATCCCCATCTCGAGGAGGCTGCTCGCGTCCTCGGAGCAACAAGTTGGGAGGTTTTTCGTCGGGTAACTCTGCCACTCCTGAAGCCGGCGGTTGCCGCCGCCGCGTCGATCGTCTTCCTCTTCACATTCACATCGTTCGGCGTTGTTCTGATCCTCGGAGGCTTTGAGTATGCGACCCTCGAGGTTGAGATCTATCGACAGGCGGTCACGCTGTTCGACCTGCCGCTCGCTGCCGCTTTGGCAATAGTCCAGTTGGTCGGGGTCACCGGCGCCTTATACGCCTACTCGAGGTATCAGGAGAGAAAAGCGGTCACGTGGACGCTGGAGAGAACCTCGAACCGCCGAGCTCCAAGCGGGGCCGCCCGAGCACTGGTGGCACTGTCCGTTTTGGCAACCATCGGCGCACTTTCCATTCCTTTGCTTGCGCTCGTCACCCGGTCATTTTCCGGTGAGTTCTATCGACGCCTGTTCGAATCAGACCCCGTTGTCGGACGTCCGATTTCCGCCGTAGGGAACAGTCTTCTTTTCGCTTTTATCGCCATGGGCATCGCCACCGTGGTTGGCGTGATGGCGGCAGCTGTGATCACCGGGCGCCGGGGATCGCTCTCGAGATGGTTCGACCTAACTCTGATGCTGCCTTTGGGAACGTCGGCCGTGACCATTGGGTTCGGCTTCATTGTCGCTCTCGGCTGGCCGGTCGATCTTCGAGCATCGTTGTGGCTGATACCCATTGCACACGCCCTGGTGGCCGTGCCCTTCGTGGTCCGCTCGACCCTTCCAACGCTGCGATCGATACCCGCCGAAACACGAGAGGCGGCGTCCGTCCTGGGCGCCTCGCCCTCCCGAGTTTGGAGAGAGATCGACCTTCCGATCGTCAGCAGGGCTGCCCTCGTTGGGGCCGCGTTCGCCTTCGTCGTCTCCCTTGGCGAGTTCGGTGCCACGTCTTTTGTCGCCAGGCCAAACACGCAGACGATCCCAACCATGATCTTCCGACTGCTTGGTCGTCCCGGCGAGACATCATTCGGCATGGCGATGGCGATGGCGGTTGTCCTCGCCGTCCTCACGGCAGGAATCGTCATGTGGATCGATCGTGCCCAGGTTGGCGACATCGGCAGGTTCTGATGCTCGGGGTAGACACAATCGACGTCACACTCGGTGACGCACCGGTGCTGAAAGGGACATCGCTGAACGTCGCCGACGGCGAGATCGTGGCCGTCCTCGGGCCCTCGGGATCGGGCAAGACCACCTTGTTGCGTGCGGTGGCAGGTCTGCTCGAGATTCAGTCCGGCGACATCACTTGGGACGGCCAATCGATCATCGGCGTACCGAGTCACCTGCGTCGGTTCGGTTTGATGTTCCAGGGTTATGCCCTCTTCCCTCACATGGACGTTGGTGGGAATGTGGCATTCGGATTGAAGATGGCCGGACACGACAACATCGTCGAGGAAGTGGCCAAGGCTCTCGTGTGGGTAGACCTCGGTGGCTTCGAGAGCCGCCCAATCGACTCCCTGTCCGGCGGTGAGAAGCAGCGAGTCGCATTGGCGCGAACACTGGCGCCCCAGCCGCGACTCGTGATGTTGGACGAGCCCCTCGGAGCTCTCGACCGCAACCTCCGTCAGCGGCTCATTCTCGACACACGCCGAGTCCTTGACGAGCGCGGCGTCACCGCTGTCATTGTTACTCACGACCGGGACGAAGCGTCGGCCCTGGCCGACCGTCTGGCGATCATGCGCGAGGGGTCGATCGTCCAGACCGGCCGTGTCAACGAAATCCTCGCCAACCCTGCAGATGAGTGGGTTGCCGAGTTTCTGAACTGACGCGAGAAGACCCCCTGGGAGGAGAGGGGGTCTTTCTCTACCTGAGCGAAGTTGTGAGGGAGTAGGCTCCTCTCAGGCGCTTATGTTGTCTGTCTGGGCATCGGAGTTCTCTGTCTTGGCATCGGCCCTGTGACCACGGTGACCGTGCCTCGCCCGGCGGAGCTCCTCCAATGTCAGCTCACCGTCTTCCCAGGCCTCATCAAACCTCTCACTGAAGATCGGATGGTCGTCGGGAAGCTGGGAGGCTTCGTCTTCGGTGATCACGTCGTCCTCGAGAAAGCCCTTGATCAGCTCTCGCGTCGCCTGGTGCTCGGCCCTCAGTTCCGCGGCCTTCTCCTCGACGGCGTTGAGCACGGCATCGGCGTCGTCCTGGCTGATGGTGTTCTCTCCGACCAGGTCCTCGAGAACCCCGGAGAGGAGTTGGAATCCGCGATGAAACGGGCCCTTTCTCTCTTGATCCGTGTCGGTGCTCTCCTCCTGAGCGGAGGCGGTGCCCGGCGCTGATATGACGGATGTGGCGAATCCGGCCCCGACAAGAAGGCCTCCGGCTACGAGTGCCGTGATGATTTTGCTACGCATGTTTCTTTCTCCTGTTTCTGGCAACTTGGACTCAAGTCTCCAACCCAGTTGTTAGGAACCCGTGAAGCCCCGGTGAGAGTTTGCGTGTGGCTAGGAGAACAGACTGGCGAACTCGTCGGGCATGCGACGAGGCTTGCCCTCGAAGTCGGTGACGGCGAACAGGACTTTGAGACGGGCGACCTCCTCGTCACCACGCACCATTCGCTGCTGCCAGGTCGACTTCACTCGCCCGGCCTGCTCCACCCAAGTATGAATGGTGAGTTCCTCGCCATAACCGGCTGCAGCAAGGAATCGGGCATTTATCTCAACCACCACGAGCTGCATGCCCTGCTCTTTGAGAACCATGAGACCCCAGCCCTTGTCCGTCAGATACTCGATGCGAGCAGTCTCGAAGTAGGAGAAGTAGTTGGTGTGATTGACGTGGTCGTAGGGATCAAGCTCATAGAACCTGACCTTGAGTGAAGTGGTGTGAACGTCCCGGTCCGTCGGGATCTCGATCGCCAATCTCTCTCCTCGGAGCGTCTTCGCCCAACGCTACCCTCGCAGGCATGAAGGCCTGGCAGCTATCCGATACCAAGGGGATCGACTCCTACGCTCTCAACGATGTCGAAGAGCCCGAGCCCGGAGCCGGTGAGGTGAGGATCAAGATCAAGAACTCCGGACTCAACCACCTGGACATTTGGGTGGCGATGGGGCTGCCCGCCCCCAAACATCTACCCCACACTGGTGGGGCCGATGCCGCAGGAGTGGTCGACGCCGTCGGGGAAGGAGTTGCAGGTTTCGAAATCGGAGACGAGATCATCGTCGACCCGTCGATGTCCTGTGGCGTCTGCGACTACTGCCGCAAAGACGACATCGTCTACTGCGACTCCTTTGGAATCCTCGGGGAGCACCATCCGGGAACCTTCACCGAGAAGCTGCTGGTGCCGACGATCAACGCCGTCCGCAAGCCCAAGGATCTCCCATGGGAGGTCGCCGGATCATTCGGCCTTGCCAGCGTGACGGCCCTGCGAATGTTGGAAAAAGCGAGATTGAAAACGGGTGAAACAGTTCTTGTTGTTGGCGTCGGAGGGGGAGTGTCTGCCGCGGCTATGTCGCTCTCCTTGGCTCTCGGCGCCAGGGTCTATGTGACCTCCCGCTCTCAGGAAAAGATCGACTGGGCGGTCCAACGTGGAGCCACCGCGGGCTTTGACTCGTCGGCTGAGTTCGGCAAGGAGATGCGGAGCCTCGGAGGTGCCGACCTGGTCGTGGACAACGTTGGACCGGCGACCCTGCGCCAATCGATGAGCGGCGCCAAACCCGGCGGACGGATCGCAATCTGCGGTTCCACCAGCGGAGCGAAGATGGAACTCACGATTCCTTACCTTTTCTTCCGTCAGCTCGAGCTCATCGGTTCGTCCATGGGCAACCACGCTCAGTTCGCCCGTGCCCTCAATTGGATTCGCCTGGGTAAGGCGGAGTCCCCTGTTGGCAAGATCTTCGACTTCACCGACCTGCCCGACGCACTGAGGTACCTGGACTCGAGCGAGCAGATGGGCAAGGTCGCGCTGACACACCCGGAGTAAGCGCCTACTGGGGCGGGTTTCGAAGACCTACCAGCCCAGTCAACATCGTCACAGGCCGTCCGAGGCATCCCGCCTAGTTGCCCAGTCGGCCGTCCGCCAGATCCTCGAAGGTCTCGTAGGCCTCCTCCTCGAGACGGACGATGCTCGCCCCTCCGCTCGTGGTGTCGACATGGCCGGCCGCTACCACGTTTGTGATCTGGGCAGGGTCGACCGAGATGATGGCCGCGGCGAGAAGGATCATCTCCTCGGCCGACATGTCGGTGTAGTACAGGTCCCTCGATTGTTCCATCAACAGCGGCACGGCAGTGATTCCCATCGCCCCGACCATCGCGGCAGCAGCTATCAGGGCCAGTCCGCCGTGCTTCTTGCGGGTGAAGTCTCCGCCACGGATGGTCTTGCGGACACGGGCGAATGCAAGAGCGTCGGCGGCGCTCAGAATCTGGCGGCCCGCGTCGATGTAGGCCTTGGCCCACCGGTCGTTCAGGTCGAGGGGCACATCGATGTCCAGCCCACCAAGCACTCCGATCAGGCCCGTGAAGCCCTCAAATCCGGTGAGCAGGTATCCGTCGAATTCGAGCTGGGTGAGATCTGAGAAGGTTTGCATCATCACTTCCGGCCCGCCCTTGACGAGTGAGGTGGTGGCCTTTTGGTTGCCGAAACCTGGAACCGGAACCCATGAGTCCCGCGGGAGGCCCAGTATTGACGCCGCACCGGTTCCGTCCAGGCCTACGAAGTGAATGGAGTCGGCCTGAGCGCGCAGAGGGTCGTGCCCGGGACGGGCATCAGATCCGATAACAGCCACGATCTTGGGGTACTTTCCCAGTGATGGCTGTATCCCCAGCGATGGCCACCATCCGCCCACAACTCGCCAGATCGGATCGGCGACGGCCAGCGTTACGTCCTCACCGGCCTCGATGACGGCGACCCGGCTCTCCTCGTCGAACATGCCAATCGACGCCATGGCCTTCTCGGGGACAGTCGCCTCGCTTCCTTCAGGCAGTTCGTAGAAATCCCGGATCAGCTCCTCCAGCTCGGGATCGCTTTCCGTTCCGAAGACCTCCATCTCCGCCGTAGTGGTCGTGGTCGGTCTGGTCGTCGTGCTGGTGGAAGAGGTTGTCGTAGTGCTCGACGTGGTGGTGGTGGTGTCGTTGCCGGCCTCAGATGAACATGCGGTGGCTATCAGAGCCAGAACGACTGTGATGGCAAGTACTCGCTGGATGACAGACCTCCATTGGTAAGACACCTGGAAGGCGGCTCTGGGGAAGGTAGCGGGAGCCCGCCGCTACACCCCCCTCAAACCGATCCCAGATCTCAGACTTCTCCCGCTCCGACAACCGTCGCAACACACACCTCCAATAGAGACACTCCAACTCTCGTCGAAGGTGTTGCAACGATCCTCTGAAGTCGCCTCCGTTATGTTCGGCTTGGATTGGTTCTGGCGTGTTTCTGGTCAGGGCTGTTGTGTGGGCTCAGGGTTCGATTTACGGGTTTGAGAGGTGGGGATGAGCTGGTAGCGGACGCCCGTCCGCTCCTCGGAAACGCTCCACAGTTGGGCCGCGTCTGCCTCGTTCTTGGCCGCCTTGGTGGCTTCGACCTTCTCGGGTGCCCCGCGCATCTCGTAAAATCCCTTGGGCCCGTAGTAGTCGCCGGACTCGACGTCGGGGGCCGTCGCCGCACGCAGGGTGGGGAGCGCCCCGCCGATCGGCTGCATTGCAAACAGGGGATTGAGCAATTGCATCCACCGTCTGTGCTGCTGAAGGTTGGTCTGGGTCCAGCCGGGGTGCGCGGCGACGACGATCACTTTTGCCCCACGCTGCTCGAGCCAACGCATGAGCTCGAAGGTGAACAGCAGGTTGGCGAGCTTGCTCTGAGCGTATGCCGCGAACGGTTTGTAGCCCTGGGTCTCGAAGTCGAGATCGTCGAAATTCATCTTGCCCTGGCGGTGGGCCCCGCTCGACACGTTGACGATCCGCGCGCCTTGCGTGGCCATGAGCAGGTCGAGCAGATGCCCGGTTAGCGCGAAGTGGCCCAGATGGTTGATCCCGAACTGCAGCTCGTAGCCTTGTATCGTCTTGCCCGCGGGCGGGACCATTACACCGGCGTTGTTGATCAGCAGGTCGACGTGGTCGAAACGCTCGTGGACAGCGACCGCGAACTCGCGGACCTGCTCGAGATCCGCTAGATCGAGCTGCATGAACTCGAGCCGGGCCTGTGGCAGCTCCGCGAGGATCTCCTGTATGGCCGTCGTCGCGCGGGCTTCGTTACGAGAGGCGAGCACCACCTTTGCTCCTTGACGGGCGAGCTCGCGTGCTGTCTCCAGGCCAATGCCGCTGTTGGCTCCGGTGATGATCGCCAGGCGGCCGCTCTGGCTGGGGATGTCGTCTTGGGTCCAGTTTTGGGTGCTGATGATGTTCGTCCTCTGAGAAGGGACCGGCGGGCTCTTATTTGGTGACCGGTAGTTGGTTAATAACCGACCGATGGTTGTTTGTCAAGAGGCCCGCCATTAGGATTTGGTCGTGAGCCGGACATTGGAGATGAAAAAGACAACGCAGACAACGCACGTTTCGGAGCCGACTCCGGAGCCGGAAGACTCGAGTTGGTCTCGGGCGCGGCGGCCCGAGCAAAAGCGAGAGCGGCGTAATGCGATCCTCTCTGCCGCAGTCATGTTGCTTGATGACAAGGGCGTCGAGTCCACGAGCCTGTCGGGGATCGCCCGCGCTTCGGGCGTCTCCAAGGCCAACATCTACCGTTACTTTGAGAGCCGCGAGGCCATATTGTTGGCGCTGACCCTCGACGAGGCCGAGGCCTGGCTCGGGGAGGTCACGACGCGCCTGGCTCCGCTCGCCGGGTCAGGCGACATCAGGGCGGTGGCCGAAGTGTTCGCAACCACAATGAGCACGCGGCCCCGCGGCTGCGCGCTGTTGTCATCGCTCTCATCGGTGCTCGAACGCAACGTCGGGGTCGAACTGATCGCAGCGTTCAAACGGCAATTCAGCACCCTCCTCGAGACACCGACCCAAGCGGTACACATGGCCTTGCCGGACCTCTCGCTTGACGACGCGGGGGTGTTCATGACCTTCTTCTACGTTTTCGTCGCCGGGATCTGGCCGGTCTCCGATCCTCCGCCAGCGGTCGCCGAGGTGCTCGCACGCCCAGAGTTCTCCGACATGAGTGTCGACTTCGAAGGCGTGGTCCGAACCCACGCCCACACGGTATTGCGCGGTCTGTGCCGCAGCGACTGAGCCTCGTCGCCCGCTCTCCCTTCCATACTCCAAGGGACGGTCCTTAGGCCGACGTAACCCAACCCGACGACGGAGAAAAGTCGAGGCCTGACAGACAGGCGGGTGCGACCTGGTGAATTGAACTCATCGACTGGCAACGAGGCAGCTACGACGAATCCTTCGACCGAGTCGCCGCCGGACCACCCAAATAGCGGCTCTTGCGGCCACGACGACGCCAATACCGGAACATAACGAAACACAGAGCCTGTCGAACGTGTTCCCGCCGGTATTACCCGACCGGTATAACGGTCACCGACTCCTGCAGTCGGTTTCTCAGCTGGGAAGGCACCCAGCTCTCGTCTCGCTCCACAGGCTCTGCCCTCCCACATATACGTCTCAGCAACCCCGTTGTCCAGTGGAATCAAGCAAGCCGCGAAAAAAGCCTCTCAACGGGGCGGCTTCGACGTATGCAACGGGGGCATAATTCCTGATAGGTCTATGGGGGTGCTGCGGATGTTTGTTCCGTAGCGTTTCAGGGATCGATCCCTGGTGGGTCTGGCTCTCGAGGTGCCTGCCACCTTCGGGTTGGCTTTGAAACGAGCTGCCGAGCCTGTTGGGATCTCTGCTGGCGGTGTGGCTCGAAACAGGCGTGGCACCAATGTCTATATCAGGAGTGCCCAGCGTCAGATCCACCGACCCCTATTTCGAGGAGGTGGGTGATGTCGGTGATGATCGGAATCGACCCCCACAAAGGGTCTCATGCGGGCTGTTACAGGTCTACGGGTCGGGTTCGACACCGCCAAGCCGTTGGTCGCTGCCGGCGACAACCCGGAAACGGATCCGCACAGAAGCCGCCTGGGCTCATCTCCGTGGGGTAGCCCCGATACCGGCCAGCTCGGGGAAGATCATCCGGCATCGGTTGAACCGAGACGGGAACCGCCAAGCTAACTCGGCGCTCTACCACATCGTGCTCACCCGGATGCACCACGACCAGACCACCCGCGACCACGTGGCTCGTCGACTCGCTGAAGGAAAGACCATGGGCGAGATCGTCCGCATCCTCAAACGCTACGCCGACCGGAAAGTCTTCAAGCACCTCCAACGGCCTGAAGGAGCTCCACCGGTCGGGGTCTGGCCCGATCGAACCGGCTCGGCATTGTGAGCGGCTGGTAACACGGCTGTGCCAGTATCCCTGTCCCGCATTGATGAATCAGGTGAGTTGTAGATATGACTGATGGGCCGGTGTTTGTAGCTGGCACTTATGGGCGGCTAGTCAGACCTCGGTATGTGCCCCGGAAGTGGACGAGGGGGTCCTCGATGTCGGAGAGTTCGGCGCCGTCGACGACACCGACGAACACGCCCGAGTTTCCACTCTCCACGCGGGATTCCAGTGAGCAGAACAAGCGGTCAGGGAGTTCGTCGACTACCGGACCCCATTTCGACGGTGTCGTGCTAGTGGTGGCGAACAATCCTCCGGGGCTGGGACGAAGCCCAGCGAAGACCTCTGCCAAACTGGCGTGGTCCACGCCGCAGACATGGACCACGAACCGTTCTGTTTCGGCTGCAACGTCCCAGAGATCGGTGTTAGGTCCGACAACTGCATGAAGCCGACCCGGTTCACCTTCGGCCACGAACAACGACGAAACGGTCAGCCCTGTGCGTCGATCTCCTTCGCCCGACGTGAAGATCGTCACCGGGTTGGCGAGACGCCCACGGAAACGCCGGACCGGGTCACGATCTTCGGGAAGGTCTGCGAACGGGTGTTCAGCGTGGATCATGGATCTGGTGGTTCATGAGAGATGTTTGCATTCGATGAAAGCACAGCGAGAGATCGCAGTCGCCATCCGTACCGAATGGGCCTAGTCCTTCACTGCCAAGCCCGGCCGCCATCTACTCGCCGTCCACGCTGATGCCGTCCTCGGAATGAGAGCCTGACAACCCGTGGGACCCCTAGCCGTCGAGCCAGAGACGATTGGTCGTCTTAAATGATTTCGGCTCCCTGAATTTGGTCGAGGCTGTACGACTTCAACGCTCTCAACTCGCCAGCGGTGTCCAACACGAGGAGCGACATTTCGAGAACACTCTCCGGGCTTTGGAACCAAGCCGACGAGTAACCGACCACCCTGCCGGTAACCGTTTCCTCGTCTTCGCCGCGTATTCGAACCGTGAGCCGGTAAACGCTGTCGACGACGAAGTCTTCAATGTTCATTTGCTCAGCATACGGGGGATGGTTCCTGCGAGGTCGGGAGGATCGCATGCTGGTGCATAGTTTGGGGGGTTTCCGAGGCACCCCGAGGGCACCTCGGACTGCTAGACGCCGCACACAACGGCACTTATGCGCGGCCGAAGCGCGGTGACTGGACATCGCCACTAGGTTCCAACGTGAGAACGAGGCGAAGGAAAAAGGGTGGCGACCTCTGCCAAAATTTATGGACGTTCACAATATGGAGGGAGGAGTATCGGCTGAAGACGTCGCGGTAGCTCATCAGGCCGATGTGGCAACTCAGGGCGAGTATGGAGTGGACTACAAGCGTTACTAGGTGGATGAGAAGGCAGGCAAGATTTTCTGTCTTGTAGACGCTCCCGACACCGACACTGCGATGAGAGTTGACCGTGAAGCCCACGGACTGGTGGCAGATGAGATCTATGAGGTATCCGAAGGTTCATAGCTGAACCGCCTGCAACAACACGAGCAAAACAGATGCACAAGTGCCGACATGTGCGCGGGAAAGGCCGCCCTCTATTGAGGGCTGGGGCTGAAGAGGACCTCGGCGAGTGCTCGATATCCGAACACCGGGTCCGGTCCCAGGGTCTGGATCGAAACGTGGTCAGCCCCGGCGGAGAGATGACGGCGTAAGCCTTCGACGATCTCCTGCGGAGTGCCGGCCAGGACGAGCTCATCGACGAGTTGGTCGCTCCCACCGTCGCTCAGGTCAGGTTCGGTCCACCCCTCCCTCAGCAGGTTGTTGCGATAGTTCACCAGTCTGAGATATCGACTGACCATCGCCCTACCGATCTCACGAGCCCGCTCCTGGTCGGATTCGACGACCACGGTTTGCTCCGGAGCCAGTAGCGGGCTCTCACCGATGACCCCCCGAGCCAACCGGGTGTGGCGAGGCGTCGTTAGATACGGGTGGGCGCCTCTGGTGTGCTCGGCTGCGGCAGCCAAAACCTTGGGGCCCAAAGCGGCAAGCACCAGGTTCTCTCTTGGCACGCCCGCGGCATCAAGTTGGTCCAGATACTCGAGAATAGTGGCGAGTGGATGGCGATACTCAGAGGTCGCTTCCGGGTGCCCGATGCCGACACCGAGCAGGAACCGTCCAGGATGGCGTTCACTCACACGGTGATAAGAGTTGGCGACAGTGCTGGCAGCGTCATGCCACATGTTGACGATCCCGGTGGCTATGGGGATTGAATCCGTGGCGTCCAGCAGCCTCTCGATGCTCCCTAGGTCCCCACTCGGTGAACCGCCTAGCCAAAGAGCACCGAATCCGAGCCGCTCGACCTCCTGGGCAACCTCGGGAGTCGTCTCACCAGCACGTCTGAAGATTCCAAACTCACCAAGTTCAATCGTCATGTCTCTTCCAAGGATTCAGACCCTCGAGTTATTTCCACCGATACGAGAGAAGACATATTAGCCGAACGGGTCTCCTC
>Ga0209988_10000245_pt1 | contig 31954 bp, 44 predicted proteins | sample N075metaG_FD_183115 | JGI IMG/M metagenome (GOLD analysis project Ga0209988, IMG submission 183115) | Deep subsurface microbial communities from Kermadec Trench to uncover new lineages of life (NeLLi) - N075 metaG (SPAdes) (version 2) | ecosystem: Environmental > Aquatic > Marine > Ocean trench... | reverse complement strand
ACCCTGGTTTACCATTGTTTACATCTAACAAGATTACTATTCCACTATCGACAACCTAGTATGTATTCTCGTGTAAAACGGGGGCTTTCCCTTTTTAGAGATTATCTGTAATCTCTTTGGTAAATTATCTTAAATGTAAATTAGATTAACAAAACATTCACTTTAGAATTGAACAGGATAATCTCGTTTTGCTTACGTTATCCTAAAGAGTGAATTAACATAATCAGTCATTTAAAATTTGGTGCAGTAATTGGTATTTTTGTATAGAAATGGGAAAAAGATTATGAACCAATAACTATCAAATGTAGTGATAAAGCGATGTTTCAAGTAAAATGTGCTGATTGTGGTTGCCTCCCTGAAGAGTGTAAGAATAGTCCCTCTGAAAAAAAATGTCCTAACTGTTCATGGGACAAATGTTGTTGTTGGGAAGCAATAGCAAATAGATAGGTGATTCTGAGGATGCCAAGTCAATCAATATGGATTGGAATTGTTATTGTTGCATTCTTTGTAGGATTAAGTAGTACGTATCTAATTTTTCATACTGGAAGTTCTGATGCAAATGAAAATTTTAACATAATGATGAATGATCCAGAGATGCAAAAAATGATTATGGCCACTATGCAAGATTCTAATCAAATACAGTTGATGGAAGATATGATGGTAGACATGATGAACAGGATGCAAACTGATCCTGAATTAAAACAAGCAATGATGGAACATATGGAGAGAATGAAATCATCAAGAGATGACATGATGGGGAACATGACAGGAATGATGAATCCTTAACATTCACTTTAGAATTGACTATGATGAGCTCGTTTTCCTTTATTATTCCTAACGAATAAACTCTAGAATACTATAAATCACTGAATTTAGAATTAATAATTATGAAGGTAACTTGGGATGAAAACATTTGTATCCATTCAGCTAAATGCATCAAGAATCTTCCATCAGTATTTACAAAACAAGACGGGAAATTTATTATCATACAAGATGGAGCACCTGAAGACCAAATTAGAAAAGTTGTAAAGGAATGTCCATCTGCTGCTCTAAAGATTGAAGAATAATTATTCCATCATTTTCAAAGTATCAGAAGCTGTAATTATTCCTACAATCTTTGCTTTCTTTGAAACTAGAATACACTTTGAGTATCTAATTAATGGTACGAGGGCATTTGCTGGGGTATCATAATCTACTATTGGTGGGATGGGATCCATTGTGTCTGCCAGTTTAGCTTTTTTCAATTCTAATTCTCCTACATCTGCCAAGTGTCTTACAATTCCATCTTCAGATATTACACCTACTATCTCTGAATTATTAAAAACAGGAATCTGACTAATTGATAATTGATGCATCTTTTTGATTGCATCATGAAGTGTATTTGTCGGTTTTAGTTTTACAATGTCCTTGCTACAAAAATCTCCTGCAATGTATGGTGATGACTCTCCTTCTAACTTTGCAAGATTCTCAAAAATTTTTTTTGCTGTTTCATAGCTTGGCTGACTTCTCCCTGATTCTATTTGGTTAATCATTGAAGTACTAACACCTGCTAAAATGGCAAGTTTTTTCTGAGTAATGCCTATCTTTAGTCTTATCTGCTTGATGGAATCTATTCTGGGTAACAATTAGTTTAGAGAAAGGCCTGTTCGGTTTTAAAATGTATTATTTTTTCTTTGATCTTGTCTTTTTTGGTTGCTCAATTGCTGCTTGGGCTGCTGCAACAATTGCAATTGGAATTCTATGTGGTGATGCACTTACATAACTAAGGCCTTCAGCATGACAAAACTTGATAGAGTTTGGGTCTCCTCCATGCTCTCCACATATCCCAATTTCCATGTTTGGTCTCACTTTACGTCCAGCAGCAATACCCATTTTCATTAAACTACCTACACCATTCTCATCAATTGACTGGAATGGGTTTCTCTCAAGTAGTTCTTTCTCCATGTATTCTGGAAGGAATTTTCCTTCTACATCTTCTCTGCTGAAACTAAATGTGCCTTGCGTCAAGTCGTTTGTACCAAAACTAAAGAATTCAGCAGTAGTAACAAGTTCATTTGCAGTCAATGCCGCTCGTACCACTTCAATCATAGTACCAAAGTTAACTGTTAGTTTCATTTTGTGTTTAGTTTCAATCTCTTTTTTTATAGAATCAAAAATTTTCTTGATATGATTTAGTTCCTCAATGCTACTAATTTGCGGAATCATAATTTGTGGATGTACTTTAACTTTCTTTTTCATTAATTCAACTAGTGCCTCAAAGACTGCACGAATTTGCATCTCATAAATTTCTGGATATGTAATTCCAACTCTTACTCCTCTATGCCCCATCATTGGATTAACTTCTGCAAGGTCTCTTGCTCTCTTTAGAATGTTCTTTGCTTCTTTAATTTCGTTTGTGGCTTTCTTTAATTCTAATTTGCGAATCTTTTCTGCTAGTTCTTCAGGATTTGGTAAGAATTCATGTAATGGTGGATCTAGTAATCTGATTGTTACTTCATATCCTTCCATTGCCTTTAGAATTTCAATAAAGTCACTTTTTTGTAGATGTCCTAATTTTTTTAGAACTTTGGTCCTCTCCTCTATATTTTCAGCCATTATCATATCTACAAACAAACCAATTCTATCACGTCCATTGAACATTCTTTCTGTTCTACACAAACCAATTCCTTGGGCTCCAAACTTTCTCGCAAGTTTAGCTGCTTCTGGAGTATCTGCATTTGCTCTAATTCCTAATGTTTTTGTTTTTTGTGCCCATTCTAAAATTTGCTCAAAGTCTTTTGTGACTTTTGGCTCTACAGTCGGAATCTCTCCAATAAAGACTGTGCCTGCACTCCCGTCGATTGAAACTGTTTCTCCCTCTTTAATGGTAATTCCATTTGCAGTACATGTGTTATCCTCATAATTAATTTTTAATTCTGCGCATCCTACAATGCATGGTTTACCCATTCCTCTTGAGACAATTGCGGCATGAGATGATTTTCCTCCTAAACTAGTCAAAATTCCTTCTGCTGAGAAGAATGCAGGAACATCTTCTGGTTTTGTTTCTTTTCGTATTAGAATGACTTTTTTTCCTGCTTCACCTAGTTCTATTGCTTTTTTTACGTTAAATATCACAATTCCACTTGCAGCTCCTGGTGATGCTGCAATTCCTTTTGCTAATTGTTTATAGTTCTTAATCTTTGATTCATCCATTGTTCTATGAAGTAATGCTTCTAATTGTTGTGCAGGAATTCTTGTAAGTGCTTTATTTTTATCAATTAATTTTTCTTTTACCATGTCTACTGATGTTTTTACAAGTGCCACTGCACTCATCTTTGCAGTTCTTGTTTGTAATAGATAGAATTTACCTTGTTCAATGGTAAATTCAATGTCTTGTGGTTCTCTGAAATGTTTCTCTAATTTTGCACATGCATCACTTAATTCTTTGTAAGATTTTGGCATGTCTTTTTTTAATAAATTAATGTTCTTTCCTGTTCTAACTCCTGCAACAACATCTTCTCCTTGAGCATTAATTAGATATTCCCCCTCCATCTCCTTTTTTCCATTACTACCATTTCTTGTAAATACAACTCCTGTTGCACTATCATCTCCCATATTTCCAAATATCATTGTAACAACATTTACTGCAGTTCCATTAGCAATGTCTTTAGTTATGTTATTTTTTTCACGATATACTATTGCTCTTTCCCCCATCCAGCTTTTGAAAACGGCCTCTATTGCTAATTTTAATTGTTCGTTAGGTGCATCTGGAAATTTTCTCTTCGTATGTGCTTCACATATTTTTTTATATTCTGATACAATTTTTTTTAATGATTCAACGTTTAGTTTACTGTCCTCTGTTACTCCCTGTTTGACTTTTGTAGAGTCTAATACATGATCAAATTTTTCATCATTTACTCCAAATACAACTTTACCAAATAACTGAATGAATCTCCTATACGAATCCCATGAGAAGCGTGGATTTTTTGTTTGTTCAGCAAACCCTTCTACTGTTTTCTCATTTAATCCTAAATTCAAAATTGAGTCCATCATTCCTGGCATTGAGATAGCTGCACCAGAACGTACTGAAACTAATAGTGGATTTTTTGTTGAATTCCATTTTTTACCTGTCTTTTTTTCCATTTTTGCAATATTTTTCATTACTAATGGCATAACATCTTTGGAAAGTTTTCTATTGTTATCATAATACTTGTTACAAACTTCAGTTGTAATGATAAATCCTGATGGTACTGGAAGTTTTAGTCGAGTCATCTCACTCAATCCAGCTCCTTTTCCACCTAGAAGCATTCTATTTTTACTGTCTGCTTCTTCAAATGCATAAACTGGTTTCATTTTTACAATCAAGCATTCCCAAAAAGGGGGTATTAAACCATTGACTTGGCAAATTCAGTTATTACCTTGTTCCAGTCTTTTGATTTGATAATTCCACTTGCAACAAGAATTCCTTTAGATCCTAACTCTACTGCTTTTGCTACGTCTTCTCCTGAAACAATTCCTGCACCACACAGTAGTTTAGTATTATTTTTTGCACTCTTTACTGCATTTGAAGCTTTTGTAATTAACTCTGGTTTTTCCTTAGACACTGCCTTTCCTGAACCAATTAGTTCTGGTGGCTCTATTGCAATATAATCTGGATTCAGTTTTGAATATTTTTTAACTTCTGCAACATCTTTCACACAAACGATGGATGTCATCTTTAATTTTTTTAATTTTAAAACTAATTTTTGAATCTCATTACTTGAAATTCTGTGTTCACTATGGTTGATTAATGATCCTTTGACTTTGGATTTTTTTAATAATTCTGGAATTACAAACCCAGTGGTACTTCCCACTTTGGAATCGTCTATATGTTGTGCTAAAATTGGAATTGAACTGTTTGCAACTAAACCAACAAGATGTTGTGGTGGCGCAATTGCAATTTTTACTTTGTATTTTTTAGAAATCTTTTCCACTATTTTTACAAGTTTGATAATTTTATCTCCTGAAATTTCTTCATAATTTTTACAATTTATTATAAACATCTTTTTTGAATCTTTTTGCATTAATTTAATTCTTGATTAGGTTTGGTTAATTTTTGATTGCTTGTCGTATCTTTTCTTCATTGTCAAGACTATCATCATTAGAATTATCGCTGCAATATTTGTGCCTATAATAAATACATCTGATACAACAATTCCATAAATTAACCACAAAATTGCCCCCGCAGTGATAAAGATCATTAAAAAATTTGAAACGTCTTTGAGACTCTTTGTTTTGTATCCTTTGTAAATTTGTTCTACCCACCCTGTAAGAATTAAAACCCCTGCTGCAGTTCCAAGTAAGGTTAACAGAACTCCATCAATTTCCATATTTTACGTTAACTCCAAAAGAATTCATCTAGTCCTGTTTGTTTTGGTTTACCCAAAATTGTATCAAAATCCATGTCCATTGATGATGTTATTTGTTCTAGTGTTGATTCTAAAAACTCCATATATTTTTTAGAATCCATCTCTTCTTTTTTTGCCAATTCTGTTGGCTTTACTCCTGGCTTATTTTGAATTTTGATGTATGAAATAATATCTCCTTTCTTAATCTCTCTAATTGCCTCTAATTGCTTTGCGGCTCTGATGTGTTGAGGAATTGTTTTTGTGTATTCAGATATTGCCTTGCTGAGCATTACATTGAATGTTAGGTCTTCTATTGGTATTTCTTTTGCTACTACCTTTTTACTACATATTGCAATTTTTTCTGAAATTTCTTTTTTTGCATTTTTGAAATCTTCCATTGTTTGGACTTTGGCTAGTACATCAATTACGTCATAAAATAATTTTTTGATAAATGGGGGCGTGTGAGATTTTTTTCCTGTAAGTCCTTTAACATCTACCTTTCCATCTTTTGTAACACCAAAATAATTTTTCTTTCTATTACTTAATACACAATACCTGTATGTCTTATCAACCTCTAAATCTACTCCATGATCTTTCTTTGCTTGCTTTATTACTTCTTGAATTTGTTCTTCAGTTGGTTTTTTTATAAATAATGAATCTGTATCTCCATAAAGAACTTCAATACCTGTCTCTTCACATTTTTTGATTGTCTCTAAAATTGTGTGTCTGCCAATTGCAGTTGTTGCTTCTGCAGCTGGAAGAAAATACAGGGGAAAAATCTCTGCACCCATAACACCATAACTTGCATTTAGAATAACCTTGAGGGCTTGACTGACTACTGTGTATTGTTGTCTTTGCTCCTCCGTTAGTGTCTCTTTTTTTGCTAGACTCTTGTAATAATTTACTCTTAAATCTCTTAGTGAGCCAATAATCATAGATGCAAGCCCATTTTTCTTTGAACAAGTCCAATGATTTGTTTGTGGAATTGTATTTTTCTTACATTCTTCATGAGGACATCTTACTGTCTCATATGATATGTTTCTAACTTTGATGATGCTAGGATATAGACTTGCAAAGTCCATTACAACTACGTCAAAATGAATTCCTTTTTTAGGTTCAATTACAAGACCTCCTCTGAATTTTTTATCTTTTATTACTGCATCTGATAAAACTCCCTCTGATCTTCTTTCAAGCTCTTCTCTTTTAGGAATCAAATAATTTCTTTTTCGATGTTCATAATAAAACAAACTTCTAATCCACTGAGACACTCCCATTCTTGAAATATCATCAATTGGCATTCTTCCAATTCTTGCAATAATTACAAGCATGTTCATTAGCAGATCATTGTTAAAACTTGTGAGTTCGTATGTTAGAAGAGCATCATTATAACAATAATTTGCAGTTTGATAGAGTGTTAACTGATCAAACTCTAATCCATAGTCTATCTTTTCTTTGCCAAGCATAGCCTTTGAGACACTATTTAGTGAAAAATTTGTATATTTTTGACTGAATACATAGATTTGAAATGCACGATTTGAAAAAGTCCTGTACAAATCAAGATGAACTCCTTGTTTTAGTGTTGCAGAATTCTTCATCATGTAAAGTGGATTCATTGAGTTTTTGATTCCAAGTCTTTCTGCTCTGTTGTAAAGATATGGTAAATCAAATTCATCTCCATTGTATGTAATGATAAATGGAAACTCTTTGATGATGTCAAATGCATCTTGTATCATCTCTTTTTCTTTGTCCAAATCATAGAATACAATCTTGATATTTTGGTCTAGTTCGTTTCTTCCTTCTTCAGTTCCCTCTGTTTTGAGCACAAAAATCTGTCCAAATCCGTTAGATCCTTTGAATCCAATCGCAGTTACTTTTTTCTCTGCAACTTTTGGGTCTGGAATTCTCCCAACCACTGATTCTACTTCAATATCTACACTTAATCTCTTGATTTTTGGAATCGGTTGATTTAGTAAATCTGCCCACTCTGAAATGAATTTCTTGAATTGTTCAGCATCAACCATACATTCACTGTCTACCTTATCCCATAGCAAACTTTTCAGTTCAATTTTTACTTCGTCTGGAATTTCTAGTTCAACTGGTTTTTGATCAAGTTTTCCATTTTTAATTTCATAATATTTTCCAATAATTAACCCTCTGTCATAAAGATAGGTTTCATAATATTTGATATCTGATTCCCAAGTTTCAATAATGTTCCTAATACTTTTGTCACCTGCTGTTCCTCCAATTGCTAGAGGATCTGCTACTGTGATTTTTGACATATTAATTTCCTTGTCTTGTAGTAAATCATATCGTTGAACGGTTTTGATTTCAAGCACATCATCTCTTTCTTGAAGAAAATCTAATTCCTCTGGTGTTAATTTTGAATAGCAGTAAGGCTTGTGACCTGTTTCATCTTTCCACAAAATGAGCTTCTGTGATTTTGGCTCATAGAATTTTAAAACAGCACATTTTGAAATGTTGTCATATGTGGCTGATACCAACATTGCTGCTGGCATTGTTTCAATTTTTTCAGTCCCTGTTACATTTACTTGCATCTTCTCACACAGAATTTTCATACTTGCTGAGTAGTTTTTTTGCCCATTTTGCAATATTTTTTTTATCGAGTTGAATTACTTCCACTTTTGCTTCTTCTATCAAGTCAAAATCTGTTTCTGGATAAGAGTCAAGACAAACAAATTTTTTAATTCCTATTGTTATTGCCATTTTAGTGCATTCTAGGCATGGAACAAATGTTGTATACATTATTGCCCCCCCTGATCCTGCCTCTATTCCTAAAATTGCACAATGCATTATGGCATTTGCTTCTGCATGATTACAAAGACATCTGTCTAGCGATGCCCCCGATTCTATCTTTCCTTCCATTCTAAGTTGACATCTCTTACATCCTCCTTCAAAACAATTTTTGATTCCAGGAGGTGTTCCATTGTATCCTGTTGCCAACTGTCTGTGGTTTCTAACAATTACTGCACCAACTTGTCTTGTCATGCAGTTTGAACGAAGTTTTGCCAATTCTGCTTGTAGCATAAAGTATTCATCCCAATTTGGTCTATCAAAAGAGATACTCACACAAATTCTTCCTGCCTGCTCAATATATGGTTCGCGTTAGTTGAAATTTTGTTCTTTTATGGATGTTGATAGTTGAGTAATGGATAGCATTTTACTATACAAACGCATAAAATCAATAAATTCTGATTTTTCTCTGTAGAATGACTCAATATCTTGAAAAAAAATATGTTCAAAAAAACTCTATAGAGAAACGAGATTATCAAGTAAATCTTGCAAATCAAGCAATTGAAGAAAATTGTATTGTAGTTTTACCTACTGGCCTTGGAAAGACTGCTATTGCACTGCATGTAATTGCAGAATATCTGTCAAAAGGAACAGGTGGAGCATTATTTTTGGCTCCAACTAGAGTTTTGGTACACCAACATTATGAATTCCTAAAATCTAATCTTACTTTAGATGATATTTCCTTAATTACTGGCGAAGATCCTATTCAAAAACGGACCAAACTTTGGGGTAATAGTGTAATTTGTGCAACTCCTGAAATTACTAAAAATGATCTGGATAGACAAATCGTATCTACAGAACAATTCAATCTTGTAATCTTTGATGAAGTACATAGAACTGTTGGCGATTATGCTTATTCAGGAATTGCAGAACGATTTGTAAATTCTTCTGCTAGACTTATTGGGATGACTGCAACTCTTCCAAGTGAAAAAGAAAAAGCTACTGAGATACTAACGAAGCTTAGAATTTCAAGTATAGCCGAAAGAACAGAAGATAGCCCTGATGTAAAACCCTACATACAAGAAACTAATACCGAATGGATTTATGTTGAACTCCCACCAGAATTAAAATCAATTCAGACTTTATTGAAGTTAGCATTAGATGAAAGATATGATACTCTACGTAAAAATGGCATTCGTCTAGCAGAGCAACAATCTCTTTCTGCTTTACTTAGAATCAGGCAGTTTGTATTAAATCAAAATAGGCGTTCTGCAAAACCTCTCTTTACTGCAATTAGAATTCATTATGCGTTGAATATACTTGAAGCTCATGGAATTACCCCCTTTCTAAAATTTTGTGAGCGTGCACGGACAAAAAAAGGTGCTGGAGTTAAAGAACTCTTTGAGATTGATCCTAATTTTACTAGAGCAATACATCTTGCAAAAGAAGCACAGTCTAGGGGGATTGAGCATTCAAAGATTCTTAAACTAAAAGAAATTCTTGAGTCCGTTCCTGGAAAAGCTCTAATTTTTACTAGTTATAGGGATTCTGTAGACTTGATCTTCAATAAACTAACAGATATGGGCATTTCTGCAGGAATTTTAATTGGTAAAGCAGGTAAAACTGGACTAAAACAAAAAGAACAGATTGAAACTGTGCAAAAATTTAGAGATGGACTTTTTCAAGTGTTAGTTGCAACACGTGTTGGCGAAGAAGGATTAGACATTGCTGAAGTAAATCAAGTAATTTTCTATGATAATGTTCCAAGCTCTATTCGATATATCCAAAGAAGAGGAAGAACTGGAAGAAAAGACACTGGTAAACTTGTAGTACTTATTGCAAAAAACACTATTGATGAGCGATATTATTGGATAGGAAAAAGAAAGATGCTATCTGCCAAATCTATGGGTGAAAAGATGACCAAAGTCTTGGAACAAAATCAAGGAATGGAATCTCAAAAAACAGGACTAGATGTTTTTCTCTAGTTTTTGTATTGTTTAGAAATTTGTTCAAAAACCTTTAACTTTCTTTGAATTACCTTGTTTTTCATTCCTGATTCTAAATGATGAATGCTACTGCTTTTTGCAACAAGCAAATTTTCTAATCTAATATCAAACTGATTTTGAAGAAATTTTTCTGCCCCTTGAAATCCATCATCAAATTCTAAATTATCAAATGTCCCTTTTGCCAAATTATTAATGGACTTTTCTAAATATAATAGAATCTCATCAAGTATTTTTTCTGTTAATAATGTCATTATTATGATGAAAATTATGCCAATCTTTTGATTATGTGATACCCAAATTCTGTTTTCACAGGCTCTGAAACTTGTCCAATTTGTAGTTTGAATGCAACTTCCTCAAATTTCTTTACCATCATACCTTTTGTAAAATAACCTAAACTCCCATCTTTTTTTCCACTACCTGAATCAATTGACAACTCTTTTGCCAACTTTCCAAATTTTTCGCCGTTTTTGAGTCTCTCTACAATGGCAAGTGACTCACTTTGTTTTTCAACTAGAATATGGGAACACTTGATTTTTACAGACAATATTGTTTTTGATTTTTCTCTACCTCTTAATTGTTTTTCTTTAAATATGGTCTACTTAACTTGATTTCTATGCCAGTTACAAAACCTATAATTGAAATTGTAAATGTTGTAGCATCAGCTACAATAGATCAGAGATTAGATCTATATGATATTGTAAAAAAATTCCCTGCCGTAGAGTATAATCCTGATCAATTTCCAGGTGCAGTCTTTCGTCTAAAAAGTCCAAAAACATCAACACTACTTTTCAGTACCGGCAAGATGGTGTGTACTGGTTCAAAATCTTCTGTTTTGGCAGTAAAGGCAGTAAATGCGGTTGTTGCAAAATTGAGAAAAGGTGGGATTAAAATTAAAAAAAATGCGGTTGTTACTGTACAGAATATCGTATCTTCAATAAATCTTGGAGGACGAGTTCATCTTGAAAAAGCTGCACGAACATTACCCAGAAGCATGTATGAGCCTGAACAATTCCCTGGGGTCATTCATAGAATGCTTGACCCTAAAACCGTAATTCTAATTTTTGCATCAGGAAAACTGGTCTGTACTGGAGCCAAAACTGAGAAAGACGTCTTTCGCTCAGTAAACAATCTTCATAGTATGCTTGAAGAAAAAGACTTGATGATTTATGAGTAGATCCCTCTTCAATTATGGAAAATATTATGATTTATTTATCTAAACTAATTTTGATTCTATAGGAATATGACTCAACAGCTTCAAAATAAAGAGAAATGTCCTAGATGCGGCAAAAATAATTTAGTCACAGATACTGAATCTGGTGAATTTTTTTGTGGTAAATGTGGATTTGTAATTGATGAAAGAGTATACACTCTTGGCCCCGAAAGAAAATTTTCTGATGATACTACAAACAAATCCCGCACTGGTGATAGAACATCATTAACTAGACATGATCAAGGTCTTAGTACTATAATTAATCCAATTAACAAGGACTCGTCTGGAAAACCATTATCAGCATCAATGAAAACCTCAATTAAACGACTTAGAATTTGGGACAGTCGAAGTCGCATCAGCGGCTCTGTTGATAAAAATCTTCAACAGGCGTTAGGCGAGTTACTCAAAATGAAAGAAAAGTTATCTCTGTCTGATGCTATAGTGGAGAAAGCAGCTTACATTTACAGAAAAGCTATAGAAAAAAAATTGGTAAAAGGAAGATCAATTTCAGCTTTGATTGCTGCTGCACTTTATGCTGCATGTCGTGAATCTGGAACACCGCGAACACTAAATGAAATTTCAAATTCAATTAATATCAAAAGAAAAAACCTTGCAGTGTGTTATAGGATGCTTTTAAGAGAATTGGAATTGAAGATGCCAGTAGTTGATTCCATTTCCTGTATTGCAAAGATTGCAAGTACTGCTGGTTTGTCTGAAAAAGCAAAACGCTATGCCATGAAGCTTCTCAAAAAAGCAGAAGAAGAAACAATTCTTGCTGGAAAAGATCCAATGGGAATGGCAGCTTCCGCACTGTATCTTGCCAGTCTTGCGACTGGTGAAAATGTTGGGCAGAGAACACTTGCATTAGCTGGGGGAATAACTGAGGTTACAATCAGAAACAGATGTAAAAATCTAAGAGAATTAAGTCTCTAATCCCCCTCAAATTTTCTGATTAAATTATATCAACTAAAAATTCGTTCTCTTATCTCTGGTATGTATTTGTATATCATGTCTCTGACTTTGATTTGGTCTTCTTTAGTTGGCATTTCTTTTTGTGCGCTAAGAATTGCGCCACTCATTCCAAGTGCCATTCCAATTACAATCCCAAAAACAAATTCCTTGGGATTTTCTACTTTAAACATCTCTTTATTTTCTTTAATTTCTTCTAGATAAGATGGGATTGTTGCTACTGCACCGTTGATAGTTTGTGTTATTATTGATTCTAATTGGTCTTCACTCATGTATTGTTTCTTAGTGAATTCCTAATAAATTTGTGCCTAAGATTTTTAATTAAGACTTTCTGATCAGACACATGTTCACATTTTTTACTACAAATCAGGCAAATGATGCATTACCTGATGTGATAAAAAAATTTGAGTATGCATTGGCTAAAACACATGAAGTAACAAAACTAGAACAACAATTACAAACGAGTCTATCTACTACTGGCTCTTTTGAAGAATATGTTCCTTTAAAACAAAAACTAAATTCTGCAATTACAACATTTTATGAATCAGTTGAAATCCTAGAAAATACTGGAGTAGTAGTCAAAAGTATTGAACAAGGCTTACTTGATTTCCCTTCAAAGAGATTTAACGAGGAAGTTTGGCTCTGTTGGAAATATGGCGAAACTGAAATTAGGTTTTGGCATGAAAAAGATTCTGGTTTTATGGGCAGAAAGCCTATAGAAGTGAATGATGAATCCTTGGTATGATTGTATGGTATTGTAATCTATTTTTAGACTCTCAGAATAGATTTAATTTTCTAATGTTTCTCTAGTCTTTTTTTATCTCTACAAATTCCACAGAGATATTTTTTCTTGAAATTCTCTAATTCTATTTTGAATGCTTTAGTTTGAGAATATCTCACTCCTGCTAGTATTCCTCCTGGCACTTTTTTCCCACAGTTGGTGCAATGAATTTCAACATTGAATTTTACCCTCTTTTCATTTTCTAAAATTTTACCAATTATCATAGGCATGTTTCATTTAATTTTGATATAAACAATAGCCTGAAATTAGAACTCATGAATATTATACTGAAAAACTGATACTCTTTTTGATGCTCTCAGTTTGGTTTCGTGTGATTCGAGTAAGATTTCTTCTTGCATCGGTAATTGCAGTTTCTGTTGGTTTGGCACTAAATTGGAAGCAAAATTCCTCAATAGACCCACTTGATGCAATTTTGACATTTGCTGGAGTGTTGGCACTTCATGCAAGTGTAGATTTGCTAAACGATTTTTGGGATTTTAAAAGAGGAATTGACACAAAAACAAATCGAACCAAGATGAGTGGTGGAACTGGTGTATTACCAGAAGGATTACTCAAACCATCTTCTGTGTATCGTGCTGGAATTGGATTTTTAATAATCGGTGCTGTACTTGGAAGCTATTTTGTAATCACTGATGGTATTACTATTGGAATAATTTTGGGGTTTGCAATTTTATCTATCTATTTTTATTCAACTAAAATTGTTAATTCTGGTTTAGGTGAATTTTTTGTTGCAGTAAAAGGTTCCATGATTGTTATCGGTGCCTATTTTATTCAATCTGGTCAAATCACAATAGAATCTATTCTTGCAGGTATTGTTGTTGGAGTTTTATCTTCATTAGTACTTTTTATCACTTCATTTCCTGATCATGATGCTGACAAGTCTCAAGGTAGGAAAACTTTGGTTATTGTAGTTGGAAAAGAAAAAGCTGCAAAACTTTTTTGGATTTTTCCACTAGTGTCATATTTTATAATAATAATTGGCATATCTGCAAATTTGTTTCCCATACTATCACTAATCACTTTTCTTAGTATGCCTTTGATGATAAAATCTGGATTGGGCTTAAGGAAAAATTTTGATTCAATTGAGAATCTAGTTCCATTCATGTCGTCTACATTGATGTTCAGTAGAATTACGGGAGCTTTATTTGTTGTTAGTATTTTGATCGGATTGTGATGCTTTAGACATAAATTTAGCAATTCATGAGACTTTGTATGATTTCAGGTTTTGCAACTTCTGATGGAACCAAAAAATTTGCTCAATTTTCAGGCGTAAATCAAGCTAATTTTAAAGAATTTGAAAATCTCACTCTCTCTAATGTTGGGATTGGAACTTATCTTGGAGATGCAGATTCTATAACCGATGAATTAGTAACAAATGCTGTAAAGCAATCAATTCTATCTGGAATCAATGTTGTGGATACCGCAATAAACTATAGATCCCAAAAAGCAGAGCGTTCAGTTGGAAAAGCTATTTCAGAGTTAATTAAAGAAGAAAAAATTTCACGTGATCAGATATTTCTTAGTACAAAAAATGGGTATGTAACAAATGATGCTGATGTGAAGTTAGGTTTTTGGGAATATGTCAAAGAAGAATATACTAAAAATGGAATCCTTAAGGAAGGTGATGTCACTTCTGGGTATCATTGTATGACTCCAACTTATCTCTCTGATCAATTAGAACGTAGTTTGAAAAATTTGGGATTGGAATGTATTGATTTAATGTATCTTCACAACGCCGTAGAAGGACAAATTAAAGATGTTTCCAAGGAAAAATTCTTGGAGAATTTGAAAGATGTCTTTGAATTGTATGAACAAAAACGTGATGAGGGAAAAATTAAATTCTATGGGATGGCCACTTGGGAATGTTTTAGAGTTCCAAAAGACAATCCACAGTATCTTTCATTTGAAGATACTGTTAATATGGCTAAAAAAATTGGAGGAGAAAACCATGGATTCAAATTTATCCAATTACCATTTAACTTGCATTATGATCAAGCATTACTTAGTAAAAATCAGTTACTTGGAACTAACAATGTGTCTGTCTTAGAAGCAGCTGTAAAATTGGGAATTGGTGTATTTACTAGTGTTCCATTGATGCAAGGTCGTCTATTGGCACCTGGTGCGATACCTGATTTTGGTGATCTAAAACCTTCTTTACGTGCTTTACAATTTGTTCGTTCAACACCTGGAGTTCTAGCTCCACTAGTAGGTCAGAAATCATCAGACCATGTTTCTGAAAATCTTGAGATTATGAAAATTCCACCCCTGTCTGAAGATGAATTTTTAACATTAGTTAAGAAATTAACTTCTTGACCTAATTTTTTTTATTATTTTCAAGATGTTGTAGAAAGATAATAAATGGGATATCCTTAGAAGAATTAGTAATTTGTCTGCCAAGATTTATGATTATTCAAAAATCTGTGATTCTATCTTGGCTGTTGATCCTAAAATTCGATTTGTAGGTGTGATTAATGAACAAGGTAGACTGGTTACCGGTGGAATGAAAGAAAATGTTGAACCTCTAGAAAGTGAAAAAGATGATGAACTGATCTTTATGGAACTTGCATTACGCGTAAAAATGAGAAAAGAATTTGATAAACAACTTGGTCCTGTGAATTTTGCTATGGCTTCTCGTGAACGTGCTCTTGCAATTAGTATTCCAATTAATGGTGATATTTTGTATGTGGTAGCCGAGTCTGATGCAGATTATGGAATTCTCCCAAAGAAGATTCTTGAAATAATCCGTTCTTGACTTTACTTTTTTCCTAGTTTTGGGAATTTTAACAAATATTTGATAATGAAACATTTACCATATCTATAAATAGAATTTATCTATGAAAAATTTGTGCCAGTAGATCCAGTTTGTGGAATTGAACTTGATGAAGATTTAGCATTACTTCACGAGGATAATGGAAAAAAATTCTATTTTTGTTGTAACGGTTGCAGGCTTCTTTTTCTTAAAAAACCTCGTAAATACAAAAAAAATGTTTAGATGGGAAACGCCCCACACATTCTACAAAATTTTGAATTCTCAATAGTATGTTTGCAGTATGGGCAAACATTTTCTATATGACTATCCGCCGGGGATCCAAATAGTTTCTTGAAAATTTCATAATAATGCATTGATTCCCTACTTCTGATAATTACTCCATCTTCTTTCTCAACTGTTAGTCGTTTTTCAACAAATATCTCTTCACTAATTATTGAATTAAACAAATTTGTTAGTCCTACAGTTCCAGATCCTTCTTGCATTGGTGATTTTTCCCTCCATGCAATTTGCTGTGGGATATATTTTTCAAATGTCTTGCGCAGAATCCATTTACCCCATCTTTTTTCTTTTTCGTTTCTAACTTTCAGATTTACTGGAATTTCTTCAGCTAGTTTTTTGACTGCATTATTTAGAAACGGTGATTCAATACTTATTCCCAATGCTTTTCCAATTTTTTGTGCTGGAAAATGCATTACTGAGCAAATTCGCCTGACTTCTTCTTCCAATTCATCTTCTGGCTTATTTATTAGAAAACTGTATCCTGCAAATAACTCGTCAGCCCCGTCTCCAGTGATGATGGATTTTTCACCATTTTCTATTGCCCATTTTATTGCAAGATACATTACTACATTATTGCGAATTTCAATATCGTTGAAATTTTTTAAAATCTTAATTGTATCTTCAATTGCCTCAAGAATTGTAGTAGTCTTGACGTATAAAATTGATAGAGGTAATTTCATTTCTTTTGAAATCATTTGGCAATAAGTTAGATCTGTTGAAACAAAATCTTCCGTAATAATAGCAACGGTCTTTGGTTTTCTTTGTTTTAGAAAATATGCTATGATTGAACTATCTAATCCGCCAGATAATGAAATTAAATTTGATTTACAAGAATTACAGGATTCTTCTAAAACTTCGTAAAGATTTTTGGAAACTTTATCCAATGAAAAACACATGTCTTTGAAATTAAAATAGCTATGCCTAATGATTTTACTTTGAATAATTACGTTTTTTATTGCAAACTTTAAATTCTTTATAGAATTCTTGTGAATTAATGCTATTACCTGCTGAAATTGAATCTAAAACTTTAATCCCTGCGTTACGAGCAATTCTTGCAAAAAAACTTGCAGAAGAACATGACATTAGAGAAGACGAAATTTCTAAAATGCTTGGAGTTACTCAAGCAGCAGTTAGTAATTACATTCGTGGAACAAGAGGTGATCCATCATTGATTGCAAAACTTTTAGCAGAAAAACAAGTTGCGATTATGATAAATGAATTATGTGATAGTCTTTCATCAGACATGGCCTATACTCCATCCAATCTTTCCAAATTCATTGGGCTTTGTAATTACATCAAATCTAGTTTGTTAATATGCGAGATACATCATAATCTGGAATCAAACATAGATGAACAAGTATGCAAAGAATGTGAAAATATACTTCTTAAAGGTCCTGGAAGTATTTACTAGATTTTATTTAAAACAATCTCGATGGTTGATGTCATTTTACCAATTCCAGCAGCTGATACTGTATCTACAGTAATTTTTCCAACTTTAGAATTACCTTTTAGCATTTTTTCAGTAATGATGTTTGCAATGGCTACTGCGTTTGGAATTGAATTTCCTCTTGCTCTGAGAATAACTTGTTTTTTACTTCCCAGTATGGATAGCACATCAACCGCTAATATCATTATGGGGTCGTTTCCAATATTTATGATGGCATCATCAGACTTGTCGGTCTGCTCCTGACCATATCGTTCATTTGACTCTTCCATGAGCATTATTCAACAATCAGCAATTTTTTGTTCTTTTAAGTTTTATCGACCATTGATTCATTTATCAAAGTAGTCAATTGGGATGTTTTGATAATCCCCATTTGGAAGTACTCTTCGGATTGTGATCGGAATCACTCTTTGTTCAAGTTCTGCCATTGAAATATCCAATGAAATTCTTGCATTTTTTGGAATTGGAATGAATGGTGGTGCTCCTAGAGATAATTGTAATGCTCTTGCGCCCATAATTCTTGCCTTTTCATATTTTGTTAATGTTGGTGGACCAATTGTGATTTTACCTTTTTCACAAGGCATCTCTACTGGGTCATGTTCTATTATCTTATCAATTACTTCTCTGTCTTCAATTTCTTTGATTTTCTTTTCAAGATTTTCTTGTTCTTTTTCAGTTAATGGTTCTACTAGATCTTTTCTATCAATTAATTTTCGATAAGTTTCAAGTGCTTTGTTTAGTCCCGTATTTTCTTCTACTTTTTCATCTTGTTCAGTTTCTGGGACTTGTTCCAATTTAGTTTCTTTAGATGTAGACAAGTAACGAAATTTTCTTAAAACGTTATATATTCTAATCAATTTAAAATACAAATTGAGTACACTTTCAGTCTCACGAAAACAACTAATTTTAGAAATTCTAGGAAAAGCAAAAATTCCTTGTAATCTTAAACGTCATTTGTCTCCCAGAACTGTTGGAACTATAATGAGATCTTTACCACTAGAAGGTCATGCTCATCTATTAGGACAAAGTATTTTGTATTTTGAAACTAGCATTGATTCTGGAATTGAGAGAGCAAGAACTGAATTTAAAAAAGGCGATGTTGCATTTTTACCTTCATCCGGTAGCATTTGTTTTTTTATTACTGATGTAACATCTGGAAGAACTATGACCCCCATTGGAAAGTTAGTTGATAATATTGATGCATTAAAGGAGATTAAATCTGGAGATGTATTTCGTATCTATGAAGAAACTGCTTGATACAAATGATGTCCTGAATAGCCCCCAACTCTTTTTACAGTTCCCTTATTTGCAGATTCTCTTAGAAATGTGTTTGCTGCAGAAATTTTGACCCCTATCTGTCTTGCAAGATCTTGAACTGTGATTACTTTGGAGTTTTGAATAATTTTCATTGCTTGTTGCTCATTTACTAAAACTACGATCTCTGCCTTTCTTGGGCCTGTCTCACCTCTTCCCTTCTTTTCTTTCTTTGAATCTTTACTATCTGATGACTTTTCTTTCTTAGCTGCAGTTGGTTTTTTTCCTCCACCCATAAATTGAGAAAAAAATATTCCTCTTATAAACGATGAATAATCTCATTGAATTGCTCTTTTATCAAAAGCTAAAAATTCTTAATTTATTTTCAAATATAAATAACATCTTGCATGCTTGATGATATGGGAGTTGTTTCAAAAGGCGCAAAATGTAATGTTGAAGGATGTGACCAAGATGGTACTCGTTCTCTCAATACTGTCAAAGTTGAACGTGCAGGTCTTCGAGTAAATTCCAAAGGTAAAAAATCTGTTCTTTGTAAAGAACACTACAAAGAATGGAAAAAAGAATCAAAAGAAGACCGAGAACTTGAACGTGCTCGATATGACAAGTTTTAGTTTTTCTTTTTTGATTTCTTAACATTGTTTACTGGATTTTTGATATAGTCATCACTCAATTTATCATATAGTTTACCTAATTTTTTGTATAGTCTTTTTGGCTTTCTTGTTTTTTGATTACTTAGAACATATAATGCAAGAATTGGAAATGCAATTGTTGTATCAGCATAAACTGTTATCATTCCATGATGTGCATCTTGAACTTTACCCCAACTCTTTCCTTCTTGTAGTGTAGCACCTGACAATCCTCCTGTATCTGGTCGTGCATCTGTGATTTGAATAATATAATCTTGACCCCCATCATTTCTTCTTAGAATTTGATCTAAAAGTGGACCTGTTTGCTGAGCTGTATTCTTTGGAACCCCTCCTCCTAATTCCAAAATTCCTGATTTTTTTGAATCATAAAGAATTGCTGCTTGCTCAATAATCTCTCTAACAAAATCTAGATTGTATATTTTACCTTGTAGTCTATGAACTACCAAATTTAATGCTAATGACGAATCTTTTATTGTGGAAATGTATACTGGAACATCATATTCATATGCTGATGTAATGAAACTCTTTTCAGGATATTTTGCGTTTTCTTTACTCAACTTTCCCATCAAATTACAAAATTCTGCAGTTGTAAATGATTTATCTGGAAAGTCCTTTCCAAACATTTTCTGAATTATTTGATCTTCGGCTTCTAATGTCTCATAAAACTTGATGTACACATCTCTAATTCTAACAATTTCATTTTCATATAATTTCATATCATCAACATCAAAACTTCCTTGTTTAACTGGCAAGCCCCATGCAAAATGATCTTCATGATAAACATTAGCTCCTGTTGTAATAATCCAATCAACAAATCCTCGCTCGATTAATGTTTTAATGATTCCACCAAACCCAACAGGTGTCAATGCACCAGAAACAGTAAGACAAATTGTTGCATTTTCTTTGATCATTTTAGCATACAGTTTAGCTGCTTCTCCAAGTTGCCTTCCATTGAATCCTGAACTTGCAAACACATCGACTAAATCTTCTATAGTCATCTTTGGGTCTAATTTTATGTGAGGAATATCATTACCATGAAATTTATGTGGATCCACTTTTAAAATTTAAATTTTAACTGTAAATAATACTTGCGCAAGGGTTTCTTAATGTGTGCTGTTAATAGTACATTTTCATGTAAATATTACTTTTTTAGGAACGAACTGAAATAGTACCCAATGAATATAGTTGATTTGCATGAACCAGAACGAGTAAACAGAGCCCCAGATGATGTTGAGGTTTTACTCTCATCTGGAGATTTTCTTCAAGATGGCTTTAGAATTTTTAAAGTTGAACTACGTCTTTACAATGAAAGAACTGATGAAAAATTGGGCACATATTCTCTGATTACTTCTTTTGTTGAAACTGACAAAGGTTCTGTTGAAATGGTTTATGATGAAGGATTCCGTGGAAAAGAGGTACTTTCAAGAGCATCTACATTTCTGACTTCTAATTTAGGAGTATCTGGATTGATTTTACGCTCAATAATTTCTTTACGTGAAAAAATAACATAAAAATTCAATATTTTGCATTTCTTAACACCTATTCTTTGAAATTATGTGATGGCTATTTTGTCTGGTTTACAAATTATAATAAATATGAATAAATAATATTTATGGCTAAATTTATTGTGGATGTAAAAGAAGAAGATAAATCAGAAAAATCTAAAAAGAATCATCTTGTATATTACAAATCACTAACCAAGGTGATCTTGAATTTACAAGAAGAAAAAAACCAAGCGAGCGATCCTACAATAAAGAATCATCTTGATGCAAGAATTGATGCTATTGAAAAAGATAGAACAAGAATTAGAGGAATGTTTCCAGATATTGTAAAAGAGGAGTGGTGATAGCATTTTTTTAATATGCTAGTCTTTTGTTAAAAAATTTATAATAACAATCACAATTAACTTTTCCTTAAAGTCACCTATCCACATAAACCCTTAACACAATAATGATCTAGCCCTTTTTACGTTACGTATGAAAAAACTTGTTAGGCTATAGTTAGTTATTTTTCAGCCAAGTTTAGAGGTGATTAATGGGATTAAAGCCTCAACTATTTTATTGAAATAAAATTACCAAATAATGTGAAAATTCTAGTTGATGAAAATCTTGATGGTATGGATGAACGGCTAAATGAGCAAGGCTATGATGCCTATAGCGTAAGGAAACTCCAAATTACGGGGAAAAAATTAGGCTCTGATTATTCTATAATTAATTATGCTCGTGAAAATAACATGATCATAGTCACAAAAGATACAGAATTTCGTAAAGCAAGTGAAGAAAATGACTTTCCGTTAATTCTTCTTGATGATGAAGAAATCCTCAAAGTAATTGTAGAAAAGTTAAAAAAATTCTAGTTCACATTCTTTGAGTCAAATTGTAATATTCTCAAGTTTGCAAGAATCTCATTTAGAAAATAATCTTCTGGTTGGTGTACAATTGTACTCATAATTACTTCCCAACAATCATTCATCTTTCTGTTAATCTGTGAGAACATTTTGTCTTTTTTGAATGCAGGGTAATAAGATAACAACTTCATTACCCCATCAGTTGATTGTACTATGTGTATGATGTGAATGACTGATCTCAATCTTTCATGGAATGAAAATTTTTCTTCCTTACTAGTAATATCAAAGTTTGTAATTTCATCAAAAATTATATCAATTTCCTTGTGAATATCTTTGAGTTGGTTGTTTACTGATTCAGATAGGTTGATCAATTCATATTCTATATGGGCTCTACTATGAACTTTTTTTTCTATCTCTCCCGCTTCAACTAGTGCACTAATTTCTCTATACACCATTTTTTCATTACCGACTTTTTTTATGACTCTTTTTGCAAGTTCAGTTCCACGTATTTTTCCATTTTCGTTAAGGATTCTGATAATCTCTATTTTGATAATTTCTAAATTTTTATTCATTGTGTTTCTCCTTGTGGTTATTTCTGATATTTTTCTAGTACTGCTTTTTCTCCAATCTCATTAATCTCTCTTACTAATCCTTCTAAAATTTCTACTCCTTTTTTAATTGGTCCTTTTTCTAAATTTTTGTATTCTAATTTTTGTTTGAGTACTAATTTTTCATTGTTAACAAAACTTAGTAGGCTTACGTTTTCCCCCATATTGAGATTAATGAAAAAATCTACATATTCTAACGTTGATCGTATGCCCATTGGTCCTCTCTCTTCTTCTAGTATTTGTTTGAAACACCAACCAAACTATGTTTATTTACAATTTCATCAACATTTGATTATGGATAGTTGTGATAGGCGTGTTCGTGCCTATAAAAATGGGAAAACTTTTGATCAATCTAGAGATATTGCTGAATCCCTGAACCCTGATTTTAGAAAGCAAATTGAAGCAAAAGGAAAAGTTCTATGGACTGAAATATTGACCCAAGTTAATCACGATGAATTAATCTACAAACTAACTCTCAAGTATCTAAGACGTGATGGTTACGATATCGGTAACCATAAAATTCCTGAAGTTAAAAAATTCACTTCGTAGGATTTATCTTACAACTACCGTCATCATTTCGTAATTTCTTAGCCATTACATATGGTGTAATGAGTAATACTGGAATTGATATTGCAATGAATAGTGTCTGCATTTGCGTTAATGCAATTGATAGTGCAATTCCGCTTGCTGTACCAATAAATATTGACAGAAATGTTCCAGCACAAGTTGGACATGCAATGAATAGTCCTGTAGCTGCACCAATGGCACTCACACCTGTTCCTTTCTTTGAAATCATGTAAGCATTAACAGCAATTGACGTGTTTAATCCAACTAGATATGATACAATAATTTGCAATACCAAATTAATTGGAATTATCTGTAAACCTACATGTTCTGTTAAATAGATGATTATTTTTGGCATATAACCTGGACTGTCACAACATGGTGCAATAAAACCAGACGGAATTGTTGCTCCATAATGAATCGCAAAGTTTACTTCAGGTTGATACACTAGTGTACCAGATACCATGGCAAAGAATATTCCATATCCAATAAATGTGGCAACAAAGATTTTTCGTGATTTTGGATTCCATGTTGCCAACGCAATGATTGTTGTTAGGTCCTTTCCTTTACTTTCAACTTTTTCCTTATGATATCTATACATACCCAAAGCAATAGCACCAAATGCTGCTACAAGCGTTATGTAAAACCCGTAGGCGATTCTTTGAATGGAATTAAGTGCATCAGGTGTGATAAGCTCTGGATCCTGATATCTATGATAAAGTAAAAATAAAATTGAAATTATCACAAATCCAAAAATAATTAGTTTTTTCCCCATATTTGCACTCTTATCTGATTGCACTTTCATAATTTTGAATTTTTTTTATGAAATTAAATCCTATCTTAAGTGAAACAATGATTCACTATTCACGACTACCATGTGACGCAAGAAATCATATGTTACAATGTCATCCTAATCACATACTAGTACCCCACATACGAACTGATTCAATGAGCTAGTAATCACACCTAATAACTGACTCAAGAAAATGAGAAGTGTATTCTATTTTACTCCTAGATAATCTCCCTAAATGAGAATAAATCATTAGTTTTTACATCCCCATATTGATAATTTGTTGCGTGATTCCAAAAATCGCGATTACCAAATCGGGTAGTCAAAACGCAATTATGAAGAACGGATTCTCTCCATTCTTCATGAGATTGGAAGAGCCTATTCAGTTCTTTCAATCTCGCTTTTGATAAATTTTTGATATATGGTCAAGGTATCCCTAAATGCTTAAGTTCAAAATTTCCAAAGAATGTTCATGACCGATGATAAAAAAATGAAAATCATGTGCAAATGGTGTAATGTTTCTAAAACCTGTCACATTGTTAGTCAAGAAATTACAGATCATCAAGGAAACTATGGGATAGATAGTGTTATGATGGCCAAAGTCAAAATTCACAAGCATTTCAAAGGAAAAAATTACTGTAAAGGCTCAGATAGAACAATTACTGTGCCTCTAGATAAGTTACTAAAAGACAATGAAAAGAATATGGATTAGATTCTAGACTCCAATACGTTTGTTCTTATAGGAAAGAACTTCCTGTGAATTATGTCACAAGACAGAAAAATGTACAAATGTACATGTTCTGACTGCAAAAAAGAAACTGAGGTTCCTTTTGAACCAAAAGCAGACAGACCAGTATATTGTAAAGAATGTTACCAAAAGAATCACCAAAAGTAGAAGATTTAGACTAGTTTCGTTTGATTAATTTTAAACTTGATTATTTTCAAATATTCTTTTTTTATTTTTTTTCAAATTCTAAACTCTTTTTGTCTTGATCATAAAGAATTCATTTAATGTGTAAATTGGTGACAGTTGTCATTTCTAGAATTAACTACAATGTATTATTCTGTGTGTATTTTTTGATTGAACACTTGTAATTATATTTGAAATGTTAGAAATTTATAATGTTTGAAAATAATGATACAAGACAATGTTCACCTAATTGTTGGTGTAAGGTAAAATCTAATGATTCACAAAAAAATGAGCTTACAGAACGGGATTTGATTAATAAAAATTGAAGCAAAACAACACAATTCTATATCATTTAGGAACACTTGATCCTGAGAATGATGAAATTGATGAAGATGAATATGTTTAGATTCTAAACTCTTTCAATACTCTTAAGTCCAAAACTAATCCAAATTATGCATGAATGATGAGGATATCTCTGAATATTTGAAACTAATCGATGAATTACAAAAGGAAAAAAATGGAAATTCTAAATTTTTAGATATTATTAAACAAACTCTCATAAAAGAAAAAGAACTAGATGAAACTGATTTAGATTTTCTAGCACAATTAGATATTAGATTAAAAGAAAGACATGAAAGATCAAGGCTATACGATACAAAGTCAGATTTTCAAATAGATATATCTCCATTAACATGGCTCAAACCATTTAGCAATAATTCAATTAAACATATTCTCAAAATGGCGCTATTTTATCATGTTTTAGGAATTATGTTCATGTTTTTGGTAATGGCTTCCTTTTTTGTATATGATCCAAGTCATGAAATGCCCTTTTACCCAGTAACGTTAGTTGATTTAGTATCTGCAGGACCAATTGAAGAATCATTACTTTTTGGTATTCCATACTATCTTACAGGGAATCAGTATGTAATGTTGGGAACTGGTGTTATCTGGGTATTATTTCATTTAGGAGGATTTGGTGAAGATCTAAACTTTTCAACAGAATTGATAACATGGGATACCTTTGCTTTTGTGATTCCAACGTTATTTTTTACCTATAGAACATGGATTAGTGGAAAGGGCTGGCTTTCCATTCTTTTACATTCTGTATGGAATGCAGGAATTTTTGGATTTGATTGTATTGAAGTTGGGGATTGTACAGTTTATGATAGTAGTCCTGAGGGATTGGAATATTCGTGGATAGTGTTTTTAGGTTCTGTCATACTGTTAGGAATTACATATTGGATATACACTAGACGAAAAAGAAAGATTGCCAAACAATCTGAACCTGTATTTTAGATTCTAAACTCTATTGTCTTGCTGTCATGAAAATAGATTGATCAGATATACGTTAAATCACTACATGAATATATCCTGGAGGCACTTGCAAAGGCTTTGTATATCGAGATTGAAAATTTAGAGAACTAAATTATTACGCACAAATTTTCTAGTTAAGATACAGTGAAATATCTTTCAGCTAAGTTTAGGAACAAAAATGTAGATAATTGCAATTATCTCTAATCTTCCAAATATCATCAAAAATCCCAGAACAATTTTTGTTGCAGAATCAGTATCTGTGTTAATTACTCCTGCTGACAGTCCCCCTGTAGTAATTACTCCTACTGCTTCAAAGAATGCAACTTCAAATGATACATCCTCAATTGCCGCAAGATGTAATCCTGTAATTGCAGCGATTGTGGGAAATAGTGCAATAATAATTAAAGTAGAAATGAGTTCTTTTTTTGCTTGGGTTGATAGTTTCTCTCTTTTTATTTTACTAAAGATGGCTCTGACATCTTTCAAATGGAATAGTCTAAATATTTTCAAACCCCCCGCAGTTGAGAACCCGCATCCACCAATAAACATCAAAATTATTAAAATGGTGTGAGCTCCCCAATTAAGTCCTGCAAGACTTTCTTGTTGAAGTCCTGCAGTAGTACTAGCTGATATAGAATAAAATACACTTTCCAAAGGTTCTAAACCACTAACTGCAACAAACAGGATACTTGCAAAACCTAAAATTGCAAAATATAGCAGAACTTCCTTTCCAAGTTTTGGTGAAAGAAATTTTTTCCTAACAAACGCATAGTGAAATGTAAATGGTAATGCGCCAAGTATCATTGCTCCCATCAAGATAATGTGTTCTTGCCAAAGTAAATCTTCAAGAATTGTCGATGTCGGGATGAATCCTCCTGTTGAAAGAGTACTCATAGCTAATGAAATATTATCAAGCATGTTTCTTTCACCAAAGAAATACAATAGTGTCGCAACAATCACAATGTAAATTGCAAAAATTAGTGTGATGGTTAGAAAAAGCTCCTTCATGTGGAGCGTTCTTCCTGATATGAAACCACGCATGGATTGTAATTTAGATTCTGGATAAAATGCTGTAATTACCAAATAAATGAAACTCATACCTCCTACCAATTGTGTGTAGCTTCGAAAGAATGTGAAACTCTGAGAAAGTTTCTCAGGCTCATCAAATAGGGATATTCCCCCAGTTGTAAATCCTGCAGCACTAGAAAAGAATGCATTTGCAAAGATTTCTGCACTATTTTCAGTATTTGGAAATACATACAGATATGGAATAGTTCCAAATAGTGATAGTAGAAATAGACTCAAAAAGACTAGGATGGATGCTTGTCGAATATTAAGAGATGATTTTTCACCATAAGAGTTTAGAAAGAATCCAGTAATTAACAAAAGAACTGTAGTCAGGTAAATTCCAGTAGCAATCACCGTGTCTTCTAAAACTGTTGCAACAAGAGCTGGTAAAAGTAACAAAACTCCTGCAAATTGTAATACAAAACCCAAGTTACCAAGAACTGCTTTTACAGGTGGACTCAAAAGGCGTGGAGTGGTGGCAGTGGCATTTCTGATTGTATTTGCAATAGCTGTCTGAAGGATCATACCCACGACTTGATTTTTCTTTGATATTACGGGAAGTTTTCTGATATCATTATCCCTCATTTTACGTAAAGCGTCTTGCAATGTTGCCTTTTCATTAATTGTAATAAGTGGCGTACTCATAATGTCTTTTAGTGTTGTATCTTCAGCGTAAACTGTAACATCGCCAACTTTACTTATAATATCTTCATCTGTAACAATTCCAACTGGGAGATTTTTTTCATCTGTAACAATAATGTCATCTGTTTCATAGCGACGTAACATTCTAGCTGCCTCTCTAGTTTGTGTCTTTTGACTAAGGATCAATACATCTTTGTCCATGTATTGTGTAACATACTTACTTAGAACGTATGAAATAGCACGTTCTGGATTTGTCGACATTAAGCTACCCATAGTTGGGGATTTTAAATAATTTGGGGTTGGAAACTAGTCTAGATTGTTGAAAAATAATTCACCAATTATCTTTTTGTGATTTGATCCCAATTTTTGCTATCTTTATAAACACTGAGCCTGGAGTTTATGAGTAGTATCATGAATATTGATCAAGCACAAGAGCCTGATTATGAATCTGTTAAAATTGATTATGTTGGATTCGTTGATCCTTATGCCGTTGAAGGAATGGTTGTTCTAAAGGCTGATGATGGAAAAGAATTTCACATGAGAGCATTTTCTGGCGAAGTTATAAAACACATCTCAAGTTTTAATGAAAATGAAGGAGAACCTATACCATCAATCTATAGAATGATTGAAGAGATTTGTGAAGAAAATGAATTAGTTCTAGTCAAAGTAAAAATCTATGAAAGCGGTGAAGTATTACGTGCAAATCTATACTTTACAGGTAAAAAAGACCTTGTGCTGAAAAACTATCGTGCATCTGATGCCATGGCACTTGCATCATTTTATAAAATTCCAATTCTTGTTAGGAAAAATCTACTTAAAGAAACTATGGATGCATAGAATTAGAATCATTACTAAAAGTAATTTATTTATCCATCAAAAAAATTATCTGGAAACATTTTCTTAATTTTATTTAATTCTACTTGATAACTTTGAATTTTTAATTGAATTTCCTCTATTTTACTTCCTTGTGTATTCTCTTTTCTTTTTTCTAGTTCTTTGATTTGTTTTGAAAGTGTCTTGTACATAATTGAGTATTCTGGAAATTTTTTGGGTAGTTTATTCATTATCTAAATTAAATATTAACCTCACTAATACCAGTTATGAAAATTCTGGTATTTTTTACACTATTTCTTGTTATCCGTATTGGTATTGCGTTTGCCGAACCTGTAACAACTCAAATAGCATATCAAGATAAAAATTTGCTAGTTAATGACCAGATTATGATCGTAACTGACATTTCAAACAATCAAGACGTTCAACAAAACTTTGCATATGAAACACAAGTGAAAAATGATGATCATGTAGTGATTTCATTATCATTGTTAACAAGTTCGCTGTCTCCTAGACAAATATTTTCACCTGCATAGTTATGATCTCCAACAGAATCTGAAATATATCCCATTCAGGCGTTTGTTTGGGTGAGCATTACAAATCCTGAAGCATTGTCTCCTTCTTTATCTATGATTGTTAATGTAATTGATCAAAGATCTTGATTCTGTTAAAATTTAAAATTATGCTTCATAATTCGGCAAACTCATCATCTATTCAGTTATAGCTTAGTTTGTTGGTTAATCATTAGCAATTTCTGTTGTGTGTTATTATATATTAAAAACACGAACCTTTTTGATGTTAACAAATAACTTTGTAGTATGGTTAATTTTGAGAAATTATACAAAAAAGTGGCATTACAAGTAATTGAAAGATGTCATGGAGGAATCAAAATAACAAAACATGGGAAGATTATTGAGGTATATGATCCTGTAAGGCATATCTGGAGTAAGGGCATTGTAGGTCTTGTAATAAAAGAGGAATGCAAGAACGCAAATCTACGAGATTGGGAGATTGCAAATGTTCGAAGTTATATTATCCTGGAATTACTTAAAAAATCTAAAAACTAGTATGCCACTTTTCTAATTAAATGAGGCTCTTTTAGCATTATAATGTCATCTTTAATTGATGATAATTCTACTTCTTTGAGATTGTGATTTGTAACTACAATTAATGCCTCACAACGAGAACAGAGAATTGTTTTTCCATCAGATCTTTCTTCTCTGATGATATCTTTTTCTAGTCTATCTTCTTTCTCACAAGTAGGACAAAGTCTAGGTTCTTTTGTAATGATGATTATCTCTTTGATGAAAATAGTTCTACCCATACTGATTGAATTTTAATTGACCACAAAAGAGTTTGTATTGTCAATTGACATCCAGCAATTTTATCTCAAACATCAAACCATTTTAATTATTTGAGACAAAATGTTGAGTATTCAACATATTTCTTATCGCAGTGTTAGTTTTGTTTCTATATCTCTCATCTAAAACATCTAACCAGTAAGATCCTAGAAGGAAATTATGTCCGATGAACTTGAAGAAGTATGTAATATTATCTTAGAGGAATTAAAGAGATTAAGAAAGTAGAGTTGGAAACGTGCCTAAAAAGTGTTAATTGGTATCAGCATACTTTCTTGAATGTCAAACCGTTTTAATCATTCAGTCCAATACGAAAGGTATTCAATTTATTTCCATTCTAACCAATTAACAAAAGGAATTTTCTAGTTTAGAATAATAATTTTATGATGGAGTCGAATCGTGCCTTAATGACGTCATAAGGGAAATTCTAACTCTACAAACATCTAATTCTTATTAAAATCACAGCTATTCTATTCAAAATATCTATAACATCTAGAACATCTTGGAATTTTCATTGATGTTTGAAATTCAGTATAACAATGAGCACATTTAACAAAACGAGTCCTTGATTTTTCCTTGTATTTTTCTGGGAGTGGCATGATTCTAACATCAATTCAAAATATCATTATGTCACTACTTCATCAAGACGACCTTCTTCTTGGGCTCGTTTTATCTCCATTGCAATTCTTCTACCAACACCAAAGGTCTCACCATACTGATATTTTGTGTAGGGGCTTGTAGTGGCAACTATTGGATTTCCAGGAACACGTAAAGACACATCATATACTATTAACTCTAAATCTTTCGTAATTACACTTTGAAGTGAGAATGGACCAATGATTCCTGGCGCATATTCTTTTTTGACTGTTGCTACAAACTTGTCTCCCATCCTAATTACTTTTTCAAGAAGTGATTCTCTAATGCTTGCAGGTGTATGACCGACCTCAATATTTTGTATATCTATGTTAATGTCTAGTTGTTGTTTGGCAGGCAGTGCATTGTAATCATGAATATTTGTCTGCAATCTTCTTTCAATTCCAATGAAATCAACTTGGTTTGAAATTGGTGTATGGAAGAAGTTAAAATTCATGTAAGTTCCTATTACTAATTCTTCAATGCTTGATCTCTCTAGATCTTTTCTTGAGATAATTCCTTGCTTGATTTTTACCTCTGATTTTTCTTTGTAATCCTTGTAAGATGAAACAGTAAAAAATGCTCTTTCTAGAGGTCTATTTTTTTCTTGAACCTTTACTATACATGGTCTATTGATTCTTTTTGGATCTTTGAATAGTTTAGGATATTTTATTTTGGCCTTATCTAAAAGATAGTATTGTCCTTTCTTTGCAGTTCTCTCTTCTGCTTGGAATAATTTTCTATTTCCAAAAATTGGCACTTTGAATGTGTTCTCTATTACTTTGTACCCAAGATATACCGTAAGTGATCTGTGTGGAACAATGATTGTGTTTGATTCCCGTAATTTTTTCTGGATTTTGGCTGAAGCCATGTCTTTGAATTTATTTAATATTATAATTTCATCTGCAATTCTTCCAAACCTTTGATATGGTGTTTCTCTTCCTTTTTGACAAAAAACTATGGTCTGAAAGCCCTCATCTTTTGCACCATCCATTATTTCTAATGCAGAATGACTACCCAGAACCCCAATTCTAACATCTGAATAGTTATTTACCATCTTCTTAATTTCAGAACTCTTAATCACACTATGCTTAGATACTGGGATCTAATATAGCTAATTTTCAATTAATAATATAGAAGACAACCAAAAGATTTTTTTTAGCTGATATCTGATTGTTGATATGCTGTATTCTTTTGAGTTGCAGATTATGGGGGTAATCTTGTCAACTGCAATGACTGTGTGTGGAATCTCTTTGTGGTTTAAACGAAGAAAAGCAAGAAAAGAATTGGAGATGGATGAAGATAACGACGAGGCTCAAAATTTCTAGTACATGACCCTTTCTATCTAATACATAAAATACTATAGTCTT
>Ga0209988_10000242_pt1 | contig 32141 bp, 33 predicted proteins | sample N075metaG_FD_183115 | JGI IMG/M metagenome (GOLD analysis project Ga0209988, IMG submission 183115) | Deep subsurface microbial communities from Kermadec Trench to uncover new lineages of life (NeLLi) - N075 metaG (SPAdes) (version 2) | ecosystem: Environmental > Aquatic > Marine > Ocean trench... | reverse complement strand
CCGATTTCGCCGACTCCGGCATGATCGCGTTGTATCCCGGAAAGCCCATGGCCGTGAGCGCATGGCTGCCCAGACCGATGGAGTGCGGGAAGCGACCGGCCATCAAACTGGCACGTGAGGGTGAACACAGTGCCGTCGTATGAAAGTTGTTGTAGCGCAAACCGTTGGCCGCGAGCGCGTCAATATTCGGTGTGCTGATCAGGCCACCGAAACTCTCAACCTGCGCAAAGCCCACGTCGTCGAGCAAAAAGATGATGACGTTTGGCGCGCCCTCATTGGGCCGCTTTTCGTCTGCCCACCATTCCTGCGAGTCGGCGTAGCTTTCTGCCATCACGCCGCCGAAACCTTCAACAGTCCTGGTTTTGACGCCTGTGTCCGAGATTGAGAACCCGTCCGCGGCCGACGACGCGTCGTTGGCAGAATCACTGCCACAGGCGACCAAAGACAGAGCGAAAAGAATAGCTGCGATGTTTTTCATTTCTTTTTCCTCATACGATCATCACGATCGTCCGTTTCTGTACAAACTTGCTCGTTCGCAATCACGCCCTAGTTACTGGCTGGCTGCTGCAGAGACTCCATGACTTCATCCAGGTTGAAACTGCCGACTTTCTGCCGCTGCGGATATTTCTCAAAGGTCGCGAGAAATTCACCGACAATCGCCACCGCGGGCGTGAGCAAATATATGCGTTCAATTCGCCATTTGTCATAGCCAATGCTCTCATGCTCGGCACGTTCAAACGGATCGCGCCGCAGATTGAACAACTTGGGCAGGCGCAGGGTCACATAGGGTTCTTGCCACACATCGAATCCGTGTTTACGCTGCTCGGAAAACATCATTTTCCAGTCGTTATACCGCAGCGCAGATAGTTGGCCGTCATCGGTAAAGTAAAACATTTCCTTCCGCGGGCTTTTTTCCACTTCACCGGTGAGGTAAGGCAGCAGGTTGTAGCCGTCGAGATGGACCTTGAACTTTGTGCCATCGACTCTATGGCCTTTGAGCAGCTTGTCCTTGATATCAGGATCGCCGGCTGCAGCGAGAAATGTCGGTAGCCAGTCTTCCATGGAAACAATTTCATTGGAGACCTGATGGGGTTCGATCTTGCCTGGCCATTTCACCATCATGGGTACGCGAAAACCGCCTTCATAGGTCGTGTTCTTCTCGCCGCGGAAGGGAATCATGCCACCGTCCGGCCAGGTCATGAGTTCGGCACCGTTGTCAGTGCTGTACATGACGATGGTGTTGTCGGCGATGCCAAGTTCATCCAGTTTGTCCAGCAGTTCGCCGACCATTCCGTCATGTTCGACCATGCCATCAGCGGCAATGCCCTGACCTGTGACGCCTACTGATTCAGGCTTTAGATGCGTCCAGATATGCATACGCGTCGTGTTGTACCAGAGGAAGAACGGCGTATCCGCTGCGTGCGCTCTGTCCATAAAATCGAGTGCGCGCTCGGTGACTTCTTCATCAATGGTTTCCATGCGTTTCTTTGTTAACGGCCCGGTATCTTCAATCCTGCCATCTGCAAAGCTGTGGATGACACCTCGTGGGCCGAACTGCTTCTTGAATTCGGCGCTCTGAGGATAATCGGCATTTTCCGGTTCTTCTTCGGCGTTCAGGTGATACAGATTGCCGAAAAATTCGTCGAACCCGTGGTTGCTGGGTAAATGCTCATCGAGATCACCCAAATGATTCTTGCCGAACTGGCCTGTCGTATAACCCAGTGGCTTGAGCAGTTCCGCAATCGTTGGATCTTTCTCGTGCAATCCTTCTTTCGCGCCGGGCAGCCCCACCTTCAGCAATCCTGTTCGAAACGGGCTTTGGCCGGTAATAAAAGCGGCCCTACCGGCCGTACAACTGTTTTGGCCGTAGGCATCGGTGAACAAAATGCCTGCATCCGCGATTCTGTCGATGTTGGGCGTCTTATAGCCCATCATGCCCAGATTGTAGGCACTAACATTAAACCAACCGATATCGTCACCCCAGATGATGAGAATGTTGGGTTTATCCTGAGCCGCAGCCGACAAGCTTGTAAATAAGAGAAATACCAGAGCAAGCAACTTGCAATAAGCATTCATGATAATGGCTTCCTGATCGGTTTCAGCATCCAAATTCTTGTTATATTTTTAAGAAGAGGCGCCCGGGCTTAACTCCGAGTGGGTGCAGTACAACGGTTTTCCGGTCTGCACGCAAGTTTCTGGAGAGTTCGTTGCGCGTAGTGCCAGCGATATTCTGCAACAGTGACGTTCACGCTCTCCGACCTGGACTGACAGGCTTATCCGCGTAACTTCTTAATCGGACGCAGGACCATCAAGAGTACGCCAACGCCGAGATAGATATAGGCCGTCATGGGATTGAACGCCGTCAATATCCAGTGGGCAAGTGTCAAAGCAGCCCCCAGGTAAATGGCCTTATGCAGGGTCTTCCAACGACGCAGCAGTAATCGCAGCGAGTAGTCATTGCTCGTGACGGCCAACAGTAGAAAAATTACAAAGGCCACCCACCCGGTCAGTAATCCGGGTGTCAATCCTTCCTGAACGACCGACTGCAAGGTCCCCTTGTAGACCAGGTATGCGACCAGGTGAAGCAGTGCGTAAATGAAAGACGCCACGCCGATGGCGCGGCGATGCGACAGCAACCACTTTACCAAGGTCGCCTTCGGAAAATACAGCCGCAACGGCGTAACTGCCAATGCGAGCAGAATAAGTTGAGTTGACTGCAATCCCGTCCAGTGCAGGTACTCCCCGTAAAACACGAGCTCGAGCTGGTAACGCCAGGTTTGCGCCAGCAACGGGGCATATAAAATAAACCATACGAACTGTTTCGTATTGAAGATACCCAACAGCGTGCCCCGGTTACTATAGCGACTAGTCGAGAATGACGTAGCTCTCAAGACGTGCGACTTCGTCTTCGTCGACGTACTTGCCGATCTCCCGACGAAACTGCTCCATGCTCGTAAACGGACGGTACTCTTCGAATTCGTGCACCATGCGGCTACTCATGCCCGGAATCGTCATAAGATCACTGGACGACGCGGAATTCAGGCCCAGCGGAATGAATACATACTGTTCCAGTCTCGCGACCTCATCTTCATCGACGTACTTGCCAATCTCACGCCGAAACTGTTCAAGTGACGTATACGGACGATACTCCTCAAATTCGTGCGCCATGCGACTGCTAAGGCCTGGAATCAACATGAGTTCTTCGCGCGACGAGGTGTTCAGGTTTATTTGCCGAAACACCTGCCCGTAGGCCTTCTTGCGCTGCTCCTCATCCATGAATTGCGACAGAACTGCATCCAGTTGCAGCGCGCTCGTGTAGGGACGTCCCGACTCAATCGCATCTACCAACGCCTGATCGGCACTTAGCGCTGTTCGCAGGCTGTCGATGTCCGCCAGATTCGCATCCTTGATCGCATCGTTTTGACCCACCTGAGCAAATGCGGTCGTCGAAATAAATATCGCCCCGGCCACAAAAATTAGTCGCGCTATTCCCATTACATACTTCTCCGTAAATCCGATTCCATCAAAACCTTAACACTCGATAACCGTTACGTTGCACACAGAAACGCCAAGGACCACAGAAGTCCTTGGCGTCAATGTTGTAAGTCACATCAAGTCGAGGCGAACTATTCTGCGCTATTGTGCGCGCCTAGCTCGTCCAAACGCTCTCGCACACCTGACATCCAACGTCGGATCAGCCGCCTTGCTTCAGTCGTATTAGTGACCCTGTTCGATCTGGACATCAAACCGCTTGTGTCTCCTGCAGCACGACGATCCATAGCACGCGCCAGAATTGCGTCTGTAATAGAGTCGCGAAGCTCAAGTACCAGCGTTGCTTCTCCGACCCTGTTTAAGAAAACCTCGGAGCGACCTGATCTTTCCGGCGGCACAAAGGACACGACATCCAGAAGTGCGACTCGAATGATAAGCACGTCCGGACCAACTTCATCAACGATCGTGAAGCGTTCGCTATTACCAAGCTCTTCGAGAGCCACTTCTGCAGCGATCGATTGAAAGCGTGCTTTTTGATCCTCGGTCATCTCAAACGGACCACCTCCGGAGCGGGATCTCGTTGTGCCCCCGGATACACCGCCCGGCCGATACTCGATACCGGCGCTCTGCAATTTAATTTTCGTATAGACGGTCAGGTCCAGGTCTGGTCTGGCCCAGGCTTTTGCGGCCCGGCTATTTAGAATGGGACGCAAACCGTCGAACGTCAGCTCTGCATCCTCGCTCATGTCGATGGTCGGAGCTGGTGGTGTAGCACATGCACCGAGTGCGAATGCCGCAAAACACAGAAGGACAACGCCCTGCATTGTTTTGTTATTGATTGTCTTCATTATCTATCCCTTTCTTGTCTGATCTAGACACATTTGTTATTAAAATACCGCTCGACTTTTTTAGGTACTTCGACCAGGTCGAAATACTTGTCTATGTAGCGAAGTAACTTTTTCTGAGTGCGCGCATCAAGCCCTTCCTGATCCTCAACCAGCGCCAGTATCTCATCTCGACGGTCACTTATCATGCTAATCGACGCGTCGATATGCTCGTTATTGACACAGCGGCCACGGTACAGGCGTTGTCGAACGTTTCGAATACTGAGTGCCGCATTCGGTGACGCGTAGGGTGCATCAACGAAACCGGATTGATCGAAATCGTAGGGGATGGACAGCAATGGAGCAACATTGTTCCCAAACAGTACGTAGTTGTGGCAACACCCCCTGCCCGGTGCGCCGGCAATCGGCGAAAAATCGGTATTACCGATCAAATACTGGAAAACTGACGTTAGGTTCAGCTGGTCCCCCTGAATGGATGAAACCTTTATTCGCTCCCGCTCAATGACATCCAGGCCAAGTCTCGCAGCGAGTCGATTCTTGTGCTCAATCAGATATGCGTATCGAACCTGATCTTTCCTGCGCCCTTCACTATCGACATAAGTGACACGTAACAGGCGTACGTGATAACTCAAGTCGGTGATGGAATTGTGAATACGATACGCGAGATATTCTCTGAGTACGTTTTGTTCGAATCGCACATGGTTATCGCAATGCACGACGAGTTTCAATTTGTTCTGCTGATCGAACAATGTGCCTGAAACCTGTTTTTTCCTGAAGTTCAGACCTAGCGGCGGAAAGTCACAGTTTGCGTGCCTAAAATGGCCGCGTGTTCGAATTTCAATGTCCAATTTGACGGCCGAACCGTCGGCCCCGGTGTACTCGAACACTCCTTGCAGGTAATCGTCTTTCGGTCGTTCCCTGACCAGCGTGGTCAACGGCGCCGTGATCGTTACGGCCAGTGCCGTGTTGTCCAGAAACAATGGATCTGGCTGCGCTGCGTCCTGCGCGGAAGCCACGCCAAAAAACAGCGTGAAACATAAGGTAAGATTGAGCAACAAACGTCGCACTGTAACGGGCTCTTGCGGCACGGTTTTTCCCCTGCTCCGGCTTCTGGTTGTTGTTGCCGAATCTAAATAGATTACCACGCGTGCAAATGGTACAGGGAGTTTCAGTTCATGTGCCTGGGCTTCGCGCTGCTGGAGGATGCATGAGATGGTTCAGTTTGTACTTATGGGTAAAGGGCAGGGCTAGGGTGCCGTGTGGATTTCGGTATCCGGATGGAAGGCATACCAGGCGAACCAAAACGCCAGCAACGTTGGAAGTTCCTGCCCTTCATCGTCGATGATTCTGGCGGTCTGGTTTTCGCTGTCGTAAAAGACAACAAACTCTCTTCCCTGAAACTCATCGTTAAATTCGGCGGCACCTTTTTCGAGTTCTCTGAAAGGGTAGGCCTTGAACTGCCCGTCGATTTTCAGACCGAGCACCATGGATTTTCGTGGGTAGGCCCTGTTTTCCTCCGCCACCGGAAAATACAGTTTGCCGCTGCGGCTATAACCCGGATACGGATCGGCCCTGTAGTTACGTCTGTAGCCGGTTTTGTCCGACAGGACTTCCGTGTGTGGATTACGCGCCAGCCAGTCCCGCCAGGTCGTGTGAGATACCGGTAATTGGAGCAGTTTTGTGCCCTTCATTGCACCGGTCACGGCTGTCATCATAACCTGTGACCACAGCGAACCCGTCTCGCGGTCATACAGAAGAACATCACTGTTATACAGAAGACCGGATACCCCGAACTCCATGATTTTGCCATGACGCTCTGCATTGAATGCCATGCCGGTGCCACATAGTGGACAATAGGTAACGACGATGGCCTCCCCGCCGAGAACGTCATTGACAATTTCGTGATAGTTAAGAATGCGGATAGGATAAGCGCGCTTAACACCGTTAACTTCAATGCCAAGAACACGGTCCTTTGGACGCAGGAACTCAGCATCTCTGGCCGAGATCACTGTGGGATTCTCAAGCGAGGGAATTCCGTCCCGACCGGGCCCACCGGACAATATCTGCTTCTGTGGAATGAGGGCGTCATCCAGCACGAATCCATTCTTGGTCGCTGCGACCGCAAGGCCGGACGCTACCAGTAACAAAAAGACTGTCAGATTTATGTTCGAGAACGAAACGCTGTGATTTTTTCTGTCCATATCAATATGACACGCACCCCAACTGTTGGTTCCCGTCAGGACTCCTCGACAGACCCCCGGGCACACCGCAGCTCTGCTGTGCGGTCTGTGCTGGACTGCAAATGCAGCTGCGAAAGAACACGATCCCGAAGAAAACGAGATTCCTGCATTCGTCGGAGTGGCTGTCAGTAAAGCAGCGTAATCAAGGAAGCGCTCACGCCACCGACCAGCAATGCCGAGAACAAGCCAACTGCCAGCGGTTTTATACCAATGCTTTTCAGCGCACTAATACTTGTTCCCAAACCCACTGCTGCCATTGCAACCGCCAGGCAGATCTCCGCCATCATTTTCGTATTGCCAATGATCGCGCTCCACTGCTCTGCCTCGATAAATCCGAACGCCAGCTCGCCCTGATCGCCGACCGTTCGAATCAGGCTCATGATTGCGAAGCCAACAACGAACAACGGAATCATTGTCCACCACTTGGGCGCACTGCCTGCAGCGGCGGAGTTTCGATGGTAGACAATACTCATCAACGGAATAACAACCAGCATGCCAAGATTCCGCACAAGCTTGGTCACCGTCGCGACGTCCAGCGCCTGTGGGTCGCCGTAGTACTGCTGATAAACGAGACCGGCGCCGGCGACCTGAGCTGTCTCGTGTACGGCCGTGCCCAGGAAAAGTCCGACGGAGAACGGATCGCCGTAAAACATGTAGTGTGCCGCGAACGGATAGACCAGCATTGCGATGACACCAAATAAAGTGATGCAGGCAACGGAATAGCTGACCTCATCATCCTGCGCACCGATCGCCGGCGCCGTAGCAACGATTGCGGTCGCACCGCAAATACTGGTACCAACGGCGATCAGCGTTCCAAGTCTTCCGCTTAAGCCCAGTCGACGACTGAAATAGGTGACGACCAGCAATGCCGCCGCAACGACAGCGATGATGACGGGCAAGCTGCGCAGGCCGATTTCGCCAGCCTCGACGAGGCTCAGCCGTATACCCAGGAGCACAATGCCGAGGCGCAGAACGCGCACGAGCCCAAACCGAATCCCGGGCTGGAACGATGCCGGAAGCGACACCGTGTTGCGGATGAGAATACCGAGCAAGATCGCCATCATGATGGCACTGACGGGGCTCTTGGGCAGCCCCATCAGATTAATACCGATAAACACCGACAAATACTGACCGGCAACCGCCAGGATCAGTGCGAGAATCAAACCGGGAAGAATCGCGAGCATCTATCAGATTATCATAAGCTTGCAAGTGATGAAGGCAAACTCGGCATGATCAAAACTGCGCAGGAATTTCTATTACTCGGCTAGTTTGTTGCGAGCGGCCAATATCGCGATACGGATTACGATCGCTTTCGCGAATCGCAAGGGCATCACAACAGCGACGAGACTTTAACGACGCCTGGCCCGACCGACGACTAAGCGACAATTCCCGAGTAGTCTGACAAGCCCGGGTTGCCGGAAACGTTCTTGAGCTTGGGCGTATTTATTTTAGTCACCCTGATGGTTGGCTCTGCACGCAAATATTCCGCGACGACGTCCCATACCGGCGGGCCGGGTGACTGCGAGCCAACCGTTGCCCAGCCGGCGACCTTGTATTTTTTCTCGGCATCGAGGGTTCGACCATCGTCAAGCGTCAACTCCGAAATTCGCGAATTCATCGTCGCCAGCGGATCGCAGGTGTAATTCAGCCCGCCCAGGCGCACCATATCTCCGCCCTGCTGGAAATACGGATCGCTGTGAAACAAGTTGTCCGCAACACTTTCCAGAATGGTTTTGATCTCGCTGCCCGTCATGTCGCGCACATAGGTCTCCGGGTAGGTAATCGCTGTCTGATCCATAAGCCGTTCCATGGTCACGGTATCGCCGGGGAGGACAGATGTCCCCCATCGAAAGCCCGGTGATAGCGCGATTTCCGCGCCGCCGACTGCCATCATCGCGTCGCACAGGACCTGGTCGAAGCTGCCGTTGAAATTTCCGCGCCTGTAAAGCAAAGACTCTGCGACCGCGAGCGGCTCGTTCAATTTTTCCAGGTAAGGCGCTCGAACCGCATCAATATGTGCCTGCATCTCCGGGTCTGCGGGCAACAAGTCGGGGAACACGGGCAGCAAGCGATAGTGGTAGCCCTTTACCCTGCCTTTGCCAATATCCAGATCCAGGACCGCAAGAAACTTGCCATTGGACCCGGCGTTTGTAACAAGCGTCTTGCCGCTTGAGTTCTCAATCAACAGCGGCTCGGCCACACCGTCATGCGTATGCCCACCCAGGATGGCGTCGATACCTGTCACACGACTCGCCATCTTGATGTCGACGTCCATGCCATTGTGAGACAGCACGATCACCGCATCCGGCTTTTCGTTTGCACGAATGCTGTCGATCAGTTCCTGCATGTCGTCTTCGCGAATACCAAAAGACCAATTCGGAATGAAGCGGCCTGGATTCGCAATCGGCGTATACGGAAATGCCTGACCAATTACGGCGACGCGATTGCCGCCTAATGTCCTCATTGTGTAAGGCTTGAAGGCATGCCCCGAATCTTCGTCGTAGACTTCGGCACCGTCGAACAGCGCTTCTTCACTTACACGAATATTCTGTGCAAGAAATTCACCATTGAATCGCTCGATGTTTTTCAACACCTCGGTATCGCGATACGTGAACTCCCAATGCCCGGTCATGATATCCACGCCAAGAATATTGCATGCGTCCACCATGTCCTGCCCGCGAGTCCATAATGACGTCGCCGAGCCCTGCCAGGTATCGCCACCGTCAAGCAACAATGACTGATCGTCGCCAACTTCGTCACGCCGCCAGTCGATCAGTGTTTTCAGACAGGCAAAACCGCCGATTTTGCCGAACTGCTCTGCTGCAGCCGTGAAATCAAGATAGGTTAGTGCGTGTGCCTCACGTTGCTGCACCGGTTTTTTGAGATTATCGAGCAAGTGCCGGCCAACGAGATGGGGCGGTCGCCCTCTGGCGCCACCAACGCCAATATTGACGTTTGGCTCACGGAAATATATCGGCGTGAGCTGTGCGTGACAGTCCGTAAAATGCAGCAAGCGCACATTGCCATAGGGCGGCGATTCGAAATCATCACGGCGCAATCCGCCTGGCTTGCACCCGGAAAACAACCCGGCCGCGCTCGCGATGCCCAATACGCCGATAAATTCTCGTCTATCCATTCATCGCCAGCTAAGGTCTGCCCTTCCTGCTATTTAAAAACGGCTTCGCCTTCGCTGTTATCGCCGAAATTGTCCAGCCAACGAATCTTGATCGTATCGCCTGCTACGGCGCCCTTGAACGAGAACGCAAGATAGGGGTTTTTGGATACGGCTGTGCCCCAGTAGGCGGTCAATACGACTTCGCCATTGTGCTCTGCAACAACATCCGTAATGTAATGCGCCGGCACTATCTCGTCAGTCTCGACATCACGGCGTCGCCCGGATTCCATGTCATGCGGCATCAACGCCTTCACTTCGGCAATGTCACCTTTGACCCTGGCTCGAATTTTGATTGGTTTTCCCATGCTTCTATCCTCTACTAGCCGCCGCAGCCGCCAATGGTGACTTTGACTTCTTTCGCGGTGCTGTAGTACTTGCCGTCCGCCTTTACGATCGCGCGCACGGGCGAACTCTCGCCCATCTTGATTCGTACCGAGACCACCGCCTCGGATCGTGGCGACAGTTTGAATTCGGCAGCCAGCGGCGTCGGATTATTTTCAACAACAATGCTGATCGATTCGACGTTGTCCAGATCCGCGCTCACAGTGACCGGCACAACGGCTCCGTTCTCGGCGATATCCGGCAACTTCATTTTCACGCGATCGCTGTCGACAGGCACCTCACCAAAAAGCTCCTTGTACACAGCATCGGCATCGGTCGCATCAAATGCCGTATCCGGCCGCGCAGCGAACAACAGCCGAGGAAACGCCAGGACCGTGCTGAACGCCAGCGCGCCCTGGACAAAAAATCTTCGATCAATCTTCATTCAGTAAAACTCCGCTCCAGTTCAATCATGAAATCGACGGCAGAGGCGACCTCGTCGTCGCTCAGATACGCATGTCCACCTTTCGCCGGCATGATACCAATCCCGAACAACGCACTTGATAATAACTCATCGCGGCCTTTGCCAATCCGTTTGGACCACTCGGTATTATCGCCCGGGATCGGGGCTGACCCGACTCCGATTGCATGGCAGACAGCACACGCCTGTTCATATACACGGGCAGCCGTTGATTTGACCACGGGCGACACATCGACGACCAATTCAGGTTCGGATGTAATCCGAATACTCGCCGCGTCTTTGCAGTTATTCATGCAGGCCTCGTTAGAGGTATCCGGTCGGTCATCCACAAAGAAACCATCCCTGTTCGGCATCTCAATCGACGCCAGGTTGTCACGCGTTAACACGAACTTGTAGTCAACAAGATCATTCAGATACAGCACGTAGGCCGTGATCGCATAGACCTCCTGATCGCTCAGCGACTGCGGCGCTGCGAATGGCATCGCACGATGTATGTAATCCCACAAGGTACTCGCATAGGGCCAATAACTTCCGACTGTTTTTTCCGGCCGGAATTCCGTTAACGTGCCCTCGCCACCGGCCAGCACGGGGTAGCGGTCAACACCTTCGCCAAATGAGCCGTGGCAAACGGCGCACTGGTCTTCGTACAGCATTTCGCCGTCTTCGGCGCTCGCGCTGCCGTCCGGCAAACCAAGCCCATCCGGTCGTATGTCGATATCCCACCCGGCGATCTCTTCCGGGCTCGCCGCTTTGCCGACGCCGTAATAACCGGCAACCTGACTCGATTGATCCGGCTGATCACCGCTGTCATAGTTGACCGACACGCTGCACGCAACAAGCGTCGCCGAGGCCAGAACGGCGAGCGCTTTAGCTAATCTGAACATTCGTTACCTTGCCACCTTCGTGCAATCGCCAGGTGTGTATCGCGTTCTTGTGATAAATCGAACTCAAACCGCGTGCTTCACGAAGTTGCGTATAGGTCGGTTGCACGTAACCCGTTTGATCAACGGCGCGGCTTTGAATCAGCGCCGGCCCGCCGTCCCAGTCCCAATCGAGACTGAATCGTGTCAGCGCTTTTGCTAATACCAGGCCCTTAAGATGAGCGCGCCGCCAATTCACGCCACCGTCGAATGACACATCAACCTGTTTGATCTTGCCACGACCTGACCAGGCCAGGCCCTGCAACTCGTAGCGGCCTTTTTCAGTGGGCGGCTTCTCCGGACAGGGAAATGTCACGACTGAATTGCACTCCTGGACGAAGGAAAACTTTCGCGCCCTGCCATCGGCCAGCAAATCTGTGTACTTCGCGGTTTCCTCACGGTGATACCACGCTGCATCACCCACTTCGAGGCGGCGCAACCATTTGACGCAGGTATTGCCTTCCCATCCCGGGTTGATGAGACGCAGCGGATACCCCTGCTCGGGACGCAACGGCTCGCCGTTTTGTGCATAGACGATCAAAGCATCGTCCATCGCCTTGTGCATTGGAATCGAGCGACTCAGATGTGCACCATCAGCGCCCTCGGCAAGCACCCAGGCTGCACTTTCTTGCACGCCGACTTCCTGCAACAGCGTTGACAACAAAACGCCCGTCCACTCGCAACAACTCAACATTCCATGCGTAAATTGCAATGCATCCATTTGCGCCGCACGCCATTCCATGCCGCCATTCGCCGGGCATTCAAGAAAACGGATGACCGACGTGCTGGGCATTCTGTGCAAATCATCAAGCGTAAAAATAATCGGACGATCGACGAGCCCGTGCAGCATCAAGCGATGCTGGTCCGGATCGATGTCCGGTATACCGGCATGGTGGCGCTCGAACACAAGGCTGTTCGGCGTGATGATGCCACTCAGTTCAGCGAGCGGTGTAAAACTGATCGATGCGATTCGATCGGCCGTGAGCCACGGCACGTTGCGACGAACGATATGCGACTCAAATCGAGATGGTTTGCCGTAAGGATTCGTTAGAACGCCCGGCCCCAGCGATCGCGACCATTTTGGCAGATTGGGGGGCAAGTTGAGCGACAGGTTTTTATCTGATGCTTGCGCATTCGCAGCAGCGCCTGCCAGCATGCCACCTGCGAGCATGAGTCCATTCTTGAGAAAATTTCGACGCTCCGCAATCGGCAACTTCTGCCCTTCTGCGGCCACCTTTTTCAATAGCTCTGTCATGGCGGATTTTTTCGACGTCACCTGGGCCTCTCAGGGTGAGTTTTCTGCGAGCGTTTGGTGTATATTAGAAAATTCTAACATAAAAGAACAGCGCTACGTGTTTTCGAAATCTGTGTCCTTCAGAGCCCCGTCAACAAGACGAATTCGAATCTGGCTGACGGCGATCGTGTGTGGTTTTCTGCCGTTAACGGCATGCGTAAAAGAGATTACTGCCTGCCCTGCATCCGGCGTCACGCTGCAGGTTTTGGGATCCGGCGGACCGATTGCCGACGACGGTCGTGCATCCTCCGGTTACCTGGTCTGGGTCGACGGCACGTCCCGCTTTCTCATCGACGCCGGCGGCGGTGTGTTCCTGCGTTTTGCCGAAGCGGGTGGGAGCTTCTCAGAACTCGACGCGATCGGCATTAGCCATTTTCATGCAGACCACTCGGCCGACCTCATCGCGCTGCTGAAATCCGGCAACTTCGCGAATCGCGAACGCAGCTTGCCAATAAGCGGGCCTGCCGGTGATGGGCCGTTCCCGGGCTTGCACGATTACCTGAACAGTTTATTGAGCAAGGACACTGGTGCCTACGCGTATTTGAACGGCTACCTGCATGGCAGTGGCAATCTGCCAAAACTTGAGCAGACCGAAATTGACCCGGACACGAACAAGACCGTGACAGTCTTTTCAGACGCCGATTCCGATACACGTATTCAAGCCATGTACGTGCCGCACGGCATTGTTCCGGCAATTGCCTATCGCATTCAGATCGGCGACAAGAGCATTGTCTTCGCGAGCGACCAAAACGGATCCAGCGAGGCGTTTCTCAACTTCGCGAAAGACGCGTCTGTGCTCGTCATGCACATGCCGGTCCCGGAGGGCGTGAGCGGTGTCGGTCGTGCATTGCACGCGCCGCCAAGTGTCATCGGCAAAATAGCGGCGAAAACGGACGCCGAAGTACTGGTTCTGAGCCACTTCATGGCGCGCAGCCTGAATAATTTCGCAGACAACCTGGCGTTCGTTCAATCCGAATTCGATGGCCCGGTCATCGTTGCGGACGATCTCGACTGCATTGCGGTCGGCAACTAGTGGTCCAACAACTTAGTATTGATGGACCACTAATTAATCGTAGAGACTTCTTACGACATGGATTTTGACGGCAAACTCGATCTTGAACAAATGTCGGAGGCGGCGGAAAAAGCCAGCGCCCTGATGCGAACGCTTGGCCACAAGGGCCGCCTGATGGTGCTTTGCCATCTGGCCAGTGGTGAAAAGTCGGTTGGTGAATTGTCCGAATCACTGGGCATCCCGCAATCGCCCTTATCGCAACACCTGGCGCGCATGCGCACGGAAGGATTGGTAACAACCCGCCGCGAGGCACAAACGATCTACTATTCTTTGCAAGCCGAGGACGCCAGCAAAGTGATCGAGTGCTTGTACGGGCTGTATTGTACGCCCAGCCAGCCGTCGTCCTGACAATCGCGGCCGGCTTGCCGTTTACCGGGTCAAAACATCGTTCGCCAGCGGTTCAAAAGGCTCTGGCGAAAACACAGCATCCAACGTCAGGCCAAAATAGCTCGCGAGGCGCATCGCGAGCGCCAAACTCAGATTGTATTGGCGGCGCTCGATGTAACCAATCGTTTGCGGATGTACGCCAACCGCTTCGGCGAGCTGCTTTCTTGAGATGGAACGCTCCGCCCGCAGCAGTTTCAGTCGATTGTGAAACTCGATTTCCTTATTGTTGCCCACGATCGTCCTCCAGGTTCCAGGCCGATACCAAACGTGGCGCCAGCGCACTCACGAGGAATGCGAACGCCGCAATGCCAAACACAGAGTATCGCGGCAATTCCATTCCGGCCGCGATCGTTGCAAGCACGAGCAGAAATACCAGCACCAGGCCGTAGGATGCCTTGTAGGCATTATTGCGAACTGAAATCTGATACTCGTCCAGCAAGTCATCCTTGAGTTCGAATATGCCGCGCAGCGACAATATGAGCAGCAGGATGCTTGATTCAAATACGATCGCGGCGGCAACTAGCCACCAAAAACCATGCTCAAGATTTGAAAAAGCGACGCCCACCCAGGCAGCCCCAAGAAGGGTAGCCAAAACGAGGGCCCTGCGCGCCGCCTGGTTCTGCAGACGGTCGGCAAACGGTCCGTTCACGCTGCCATAGAGTTTTTCCTGAAAATACGTCATGGGATTAGTACTTTTATTGCATTAAGTAGGATATACCCTACTTTCTAAATCACAGAAAATCAAGCGCTCATGCCACCTAATTTCAGGAAATACAGGCCTCGCTACCACGACGGGCAACTAATTCTGCTTGCACGGCATCGAACAACTCGTCGCGCAGGCCCAGGATCTTGAATATCTCGACGACCGTGAAGAACGGCGCAGCGAGATTGGCCTGTATCGGATGTTTGATCAGGACCGGCATCGATTTCTCGACTGCATGGCCCACGAACTGAGCGATGTAACCACCGAAAAAACAGCACGCGGCTATACCGCCCGAGGTCGCCATTGGCATATCGCCTATCCAGCCGGCCAGTACCGTGAGGGCCGCAGCGAACGCCAGAAACACCAACGCGAATGGCTTGTCGAGTGTCATGTAGAAGCTGAAGAAAGCCAACATCACGACGTGCGCTGCATTCAGCTCAACGCCCGCCACACTAATCGACGCCCAGGTAAGCGGAATCAAAACGCCGAGCATGATCGTCGGAATGCCAATCAAGTGTACAAAAATATTGAACGGATGCTGATGCGCGGCCGCGTAGCCCGTCAGCATGTCCATCAGTTTATTGTCAGTACTCATGATGAGGCACAGTATACTCAACGAACATTGGCGATGGGAGATGCTCGTGACCTTATTGATAACTGCTGTCTTGCTGTGGAGCGCCCTCCACCTGTTCCCGTCGCTGCTGCCGGGGACCCGCGAAGACCTGATGAAGCGACTCGGCGCCGGTCCCTATCGTGGCCTGTTCGCACTCAGCATTTTGGCGTCCATCGTATTGATGGTCTTCGGCTGGAAAAGCGCGGTTATCGAACCAGTGTACGTGCCGCCGCTATTCGGCAGTCTTATCATCACCGGGATGATGCTGCTGTCCTTCATTCTGTTTGCCGCCGCCAATGCGCCCGGCAACATCAAGCGCTTCCTGCGGCACCCGATGCTGAGTGGAATGGCACTCTGGTCCGGCGCTCACCTCCTCGCCAATGGCGACAATCGCTCAGTCGTATTGTTCGGTGGCCTGGGCTTGTGGGCCATCGTCGCCATGCTGACAATCAACAGGCGTGACGGCGCCAGAGAAAAACCCGCCGCCGTGGCATTTCCCAAGGACCTCATGACCATTGTCGCTGCCGCTGTCATCTTTGCGATCGTTATTTACTTTCACGAAGCCGTCATTGGCGTATCGCCACTGCCGGGCTTCTAGGACGACTCACTGATGAAACAAACAAACTGGCGTGAGATCGTGGAAATCGTCGGCGTGATCAGCATCGTCGGCTCACTATTGTTGCTGGCAACGGAAGTACGTCAATCCAATCGCATCGCGACCGCCGAGATGGAAGTCAGTCTCGCGGAGGGATTCATGGACATGCACGTACATCGCTACAGCAACACCGATGTCGCGAAATTGTGGATAAAGATCGTCGAGCCGGAGGGCCAGCTGATCACAGCGACCGATCACTCGCAGATGCGCGGCATTACCTGGGTGTACATCAATCTGTTCTGGATGGCACAGATTGCGCACGACAATGAGTTCATGACTGGTGACGTGCTTGAGGGCTATGTGGACGTCGTGCGTTGGATTCTTGAACATCGGCCAGCGCTGCAGGAACACTTCATCTTTATTTACGGATCTCAGACCGACATGCACGGCGCGCGCATCTTCGCGCCAATTGGCGAGCTGATCCGCGAGCGCAATCGCGATAACAACAACGACAATCAATAACTTAGAGCATCCATCATGCTTGCATCAAGGTGACATCAGGAATAATTGAATAAACATTACAATGTAATCAGTAGCTTACAGACGACACTCGTCAAGCTTGATTCCGAGGTCAGCGGACACTCCGCCGACCAAAAACCGGGATCAAGTCATGAAAACTCTTCTCTGTGTACTGGTTTTTAGCATTTCTCTGGCCGGCTGCGCCGGCACCTCTGGCACTCAGGACTCCGATGCCCCAATGCGAAAAATCGCCGGTGTCAGCCAGGCTGCTGTGCTCTACGTCAGGTCCAGCAAGATCGAGCCCATCCTTCGACCCGTGTCCTACATCACCACGGTCGCATCGCTGCTGACTAAATCTGCCGGCGGCGCGCTGGGTCGCGTCATAATCAACACTGCACTCATGCCGGCACTGGACGGCCCGATCCCGCCGCTTGCCTATGCAGAACCGATGGATCTCGCCGCCTGGGAGTCGCAACTCGACAGAGTTACCAATACAAAACAAACACTGGGTTCGATCGAATTTCTGATCGATGGTGAGGAATATTTCAGCCGCCTTGAAAAGGCTATTGAGTCGGCGAACAACTCCATCGATATTCGTACCTACATCTTTGACAACGATGACTACGCAGTCACAGTCGCCGACAAGATAAAAGCGCGCAGCAATGACGATGTCCGGGTACGGATTTTAATCGATTCATTGGGCAATCTTAAGGCGATGCAGGCAGACCCCGATACGCTTCCCGAGTCGCACCGCGGGCCGTTGTCGATATCGATGTATCTGAAAGATCACTCTAAGGTGAAGGTCCGCAACATCGCGAATCCATGGTTCACGGGCGACCATACCAAGACAACGATCATCGACAAGGAGGTGGCCTTCGTGGGCGGCATGAACATCGGCCGCGAATATCGCTACGATTGGCACGACATGATGATGGAAGTTCGCGGCCCCGTCGTCGATCAATTGCAATATGAGTCAGACAAGGCCTGGGCACGTGCGGGTTTGCTTGGGGACATTGGTAACTTCCTCGCATTTATTAAGGGCAAGCGCTCTCGCAATAGCGAAAATGAATCTGTCTACCCGTTGCGAATTCTGCAGACGCGCAGTTTTGACTCGGACATCTACAAAGCACAAATCGCCGCGATTCGTAACGCGCGCAGCTACATCCTGATCCAGAACGCCTATTTCTCGGATGATCGAATCCTGTATGAGTTAGCCGTTGCCCGGCGCCGTGGCGTGGATGTTCGCGTCATTTTGCCAACAAGAGGCAATCACGGACCGATGAACTCAAGCAATCAAATCGCGATCAACCAGATGCTGCAACACGGCATCCGCGTGTATCGCTTCCCAGGCATGACTCACGTCAAAGCCGCTATTTTTGACGGCTGGGCCTGTGTTGGATCGGCGAATTTCGACAAGCTAAGCCTCAAGGTAAACAAGGAATTGAACCTTGCAACATCAGACCCTGACACGGTTGCGGAATTGATGAATCGTTTATTCATCCCGGACCTGATGGCCTCTGTAGAAATTAACGAACCCGCTGATACGACAATGATGGCACGCGTAACCGAGATGCTCGTCGACGAATTGTTATGAACTATTCGATTCTGAGTCAATAAATTCGTGCTCTATATGCGACAATGCGACCACTGGGGGGGCGCATGAATACACCATTGATCGTTATGGCGCTGCTTGTGCTGCTTGTCGCTTGGTTATTCATTCGCAGCCGGCAATCGAAAAAAACCGTCGCAGCAAAACCCAGGCGTCGAGTTCCAGGCAGCAAAAAGTCCTATCACGCCGTTTCGATCAAATTCGATTCACGCGCCTGTATGGCCGCCAAAACGATGGAGGGTCAACGCTATCTATCCAGTGAAGCACCACGACTCCCGCTTCCCGACTGCGACGTTACGGAGTGCCTGTGCCACTTTGCGCATCACAAAGACCGTCGCGTCAGCAAAGATCGTCGCAACGTATTCAGCGCGTCGGGCCATTCCGGTGCGACGGGGCGACATGAGCAGGAACGTCGCGGAGTAAAGGATCGCCGTCACGATGATGACGACGATTATATCTATTGAATCGAAAGCACGAATAATCCGTTGGTGCCGTCGCTTAGCACGATATTCCCCGACGGCAGATACGGGTAGACACTCCAGGCCCCCGGAAACCCACCCGCTCTGTTGTCCGGGTAGGTGACAAAGTAAGCGATTTCCATCAACTCCTGATTTGCGAGATCGCCGAATTCCAGAACTCGCAGACCCGACGCGTAATTGGCCTGAAACACGCGATTGCCAAGCACGTACAGGTTGTGATCTATCGTGGACGTTGTTGCTTCATAGGCGAAAATTAGTTGCGGCGCATCCAGATCTGACACATCAAACACCAGGGTCCGTGTGGGTACGCCGAAATTGTTCTCGTCACCCTCATCGCCCAGCAAGAAAAATCGATGATCTTCGGTTAGCCAACCTTGATGCGCGATGACATTTTGCGGATAGGTCACTGTCGATATCATGGCAGGCGCTGCTTTATCAGTGACATCGACAATCTCAACATGACTTATGTTCGAGCTTACGCACACTTCCCGGTTTGCATAGTCTGGATCGGGTCCCTGGTACAGGACGCACTGCGTGTCATGCGTCGAAGGATTAACCGCATGGCATCCTGCAAAAAGTGGATTAATTGGCGTCCTGATGTCGATGATGTGTAAACCCCCTCCGCAGGTCTCGGTACCGACCGCGAAGGCGAATCCCGACTCTTCGTCGATCGCAATGTTATGCGCTTCCCGAAAATCGCTGTACACCAGATCGGGAACAAAGGTCTGAGGCGCAAGCACGCCACGCAAACGCGTCAGGTCAAACACCTGCATTCCATGCGCGCCAACATTGTCTGCCACGATGTAGGCATGATTTTGATAGACCTTGATGTCGCGCCAGGGTGAATTGGATGTTTCGGTTGGCAGGCGTCCCAGAAAAACCGGGCTCTCGGGATTCGTAACATCAACAAAGGCCGTACCGTTTTCCATTCCCATCAGGGCGTACTCGTTGCCCGTTAGTGTATCGAACCATCCCCAGATGTCGTTACCGCCAATACCGTCCATCGAGTCGATCGTCAGTCTTGACCTGAGAGTAATTCCCGAGCACGGAAAACCACCCGCATTGCCGGCGCTGCAAACGTCCGGGCCGGTACTGAGTATTAGTAGAGGAGGTGGCGGCGGCAAACCGTCGCTACTGCTGCCACCGCAAGAGCTAATAATCGCGCCCAAGCCAAGGACAAACAGAACTCTTGCAAACACTTTCATCCAACGAACTCCAGGTTTGGCCGGAGTCTAAAAACCGTAGGCAGCGACCGTGTTCTCGTAGTCCGTGAGCTCATGCTCATGACGAGCAAGATCCCTGACTAACTGATCGATCTCAGCTTCGAGTTCACCCTTGCGTTCCGACAGTCGCTTGAGGTCGGCAAGCAACAGAATGCGATCTTCTATACTCGTGTCGTCTGCGATCAGTCGCACCTCGCTGGCACGAACGTCATCCTCGATTCGATCGATCTCGCGTTCATTCGACGCGATCCTGTAATTGGCAGAGTTAACGTTCGATCGCAGGCTGTAAAGCTGGTGGCCGACGCGGTAGGCGTCCAGGAATTCTTCCTCGAGCGCCACGTCACAAACACCGTTGTAAGAACTTCCGCTCACGCCCAGATTGTAGCCACGACTCGGCTGGCAGAATTCCACGAGGCCCTCGTCACGGCCCTCCTGGTAGGCCCGAAAATCAGCCGTAATGCCGTGCTTGGCGCAGGCTTTGCGGTGACTGCTGAATCGTTCTGTCGAGTAACCGCGAGCGCCGTCTTCATAGCCAACGGCGGACCAATCGCTCAGCGCGCACTCTTCGCTGCTCATCGTCGCGCAGCCACTCATGGCCAACCCTGCCACGACCACCAATATGCCTGAAATCCTGCTGTTCATGACGTACTCCGTCAGTTAAGTTCTGTCTTGCCTGGATAACTAACACATATAGCAGGAGTTGCCTGAATCGGAGCTGAAAAGCGACGATTCGGGCGCACCCGCCATGCCGTCACTGTGATCTGGATCACAGTGACCAGCCCAAGCGCCCGATACGCTCAATGCATGGATATTCAGGCCGTCAGTGGAGCTGCGATCGTCGCCGTCGCATGCGCGTTTGCTTTTCTACTCGCCGCAAAATCCTGGCACCTGCTGGCACGTGTTTTTATGGGCCATCCCAATTTTGCCGACAGCATCATGAGTGAAGCCGCACAGCGATTTCGTGATGAGCTGGACCGACTGTCGCAGAAACAATCCACTTACTTCGGCGCCGCCTTCGTATTTGCTGTCATGTATGTGGTAACGATTTCCTTTCGGGGGCCGGAATTGTTCGTCGGCTATCCGGAATGGCAGTTGTATGTCTTACTGGCCACGCTGGGGAGTGGCGCGCTATTCGCGCTGCAACGCTTGATACGCATCGTCATCTCATGGCACAACATTAAATTTGTGCGCGATGCAAATATTGCGATCGGACATCAATTGCAACGTATTGCGTCCGCCAACGGCCGCGCTTATCACGATGTACCAACATCAGCCGGCATCGTCGATCATGTCCTAATCGGACAAGGAGGAATATACGCCATCAACGTTGTCGCGAAACGACATCTCAAGAAGGCGTCTGCTCAGCTTAAGGAAAACCACCTGTGTTTCTCCAACTCGAAGAAAACCATATCGATTATCGACAGGATCGCAGCGACCAGGTGCCTGCAAAAAGAGTTCCGCAAGATCACGGGCAGGAAACTGCGTGTGCGGTCGGTTATAGCCATTCCGGGCTGGGACATCAGGGACCAGTCCGGCAATGATCACTTGCTGGTGAACGAGCGAACGCTGCCAATGATCAGTGGCTGGAAAGACAGCAACGACAATCTTCTCAACGAGGATGTATCTGCATTGCAACAGGACCTGACCAATCGCTGCCGGCTAAAGACCAGCTAAGCACTTTAAAGTGGCTGTACTCGCTCGGCCAGTCGATTGTTTTCCAACACATCCTGCAATTCATCGGCCATTTCCTTGCACGCGGTCACTGTCGTGCGCCAGATACGCTCCCGCTCTGCGGGCGCAAAATTACTAAAGTCGCTGCGCTCGGGAATCTTCGCGTTTGGCAGTCGCGCGACAAACTCCGGCGACGGACTGATCAGCAGCGTTCTGTCAGATTTTTCAGTGCTCACCTGCCGCCACGACAAGCGCTTGTCGAACCACCCTGGCTTGAGAAAGTTATAGAAGTGCACATAGAGCGCCAGCTTGTCCGGAGCGCTGTGAGGAAAATCGAGGTGGTAGTCAATAATGCCGCCGTCGCGGTACATGCCGGGCGGCGCACCATCGATGTCCCTGACGCCCGACAGCACCAGCGGGATAGCACCCGTCGCGAGAATCGCGTCTTTGAGATTGCGTTCGCTCAGCTCGACCTGGTACATCGGAAATCCGTCAAGCGAGTGAAACGGCGGCAAATCGCGTTTGTCGTAGAACAAGACTCGGTCGAAGGCGGTGCCCAACAGCGTACGACTGGCGAGATTCAGCGTCGCGACGGACACAAGACCGAGCGCAAGCCCCACAACATGCTCCGTCGCCAGAGGCCCTCGACATCGGTTTGTCATGACATGCGTCCGCGTGCGTGGATTCGCAAGAATTTCCTGCACACCCTGATCGCCAAGGAGGTGATCCAGGACTTCGGCGGTCCTGGCCGTTATCTCCTCCCGATCCGGTTTCTGACTGTAAGTCTGCGAGAGATAAGCCTCTTCGAATCGATCGATCGCCGCAACCGGGTCGTTCTGCCCATAACAGGCCATACGCCAGGCGCCAATCGATGTGCCAATCAAGTGCAATGGCGACTGCAGCCGCGGCAATACCTGGCCCGCGATGATGCGATCCAGTTGACTCAGTACGAGCCACTTGGCCCCACCCGATGCGCCCGCGAGCGTGCCGAATCGCTCGGCCACAAAGCCGTCGGCCTGAATCTCGCGATAAGCGGCTGGACCGGCACTGAAGACAACAGAATTCCCGTGTTTATTCAGACGTGACATGAGGATTCGAGGAAGTGCTGGTTACTCGAATGGATGTCGTCGGATGATCGTTTCTTCGCGATCCGCGCCCGTCGAGATGATATCGACCGGCACGCCGGCAAATTCCTCGATTCGAGACAAATAAGACTGCGCGTTGGCCGGCAAATCCTCGAAACGCGACACACCGACCGTCGATGCGCGCCATCCCGGAATATCCTCGTAAACAGGTTTGCACTCTGCAAACTGCTCGACGATAAGCGGAACGCCGGCAATAGCCTCGCCGTCGATTTCATAAGCAACACATACGCGGATCGTTTCAAATTCATCCAGAACATCAAGCTTCGTGACGCACAAACCCGTCACGCTGCTGTTTACGATTGATCGCCGCAATGCCACGGCATCAAACCAGCCGCATCGTCGCGCCCTGCCCGTCGTCGCGCCAAATTCGTCGCCGACGCGTGCCAGGTGCTTGCCGGCATCATCGAACAACTCCGTTGGGAACGGCCCTGCCCCCACCCGCGTCGTATACGCTTTTACGACGCCGAGTACGTAATCGAGCGCCCGAGGGCCAATGCCAGTTCCTGTGCTTGCCGCCGCCGCAACGGTATTGGACGAGGTCACAAACGGGTAGGTACCGTGATCGATATCGAGGAATGTGCCCTGCGCACCTTCAAACAAGATACTTCTACCCTCGTCACCGAGGTCGCTGAGTATCTGTGTTACATCAGCGATAACAGGTACGACGATTTCAGCGGCCGCCAAAGCGCCGTCAAGCGACTCATTAAAATCAACGCTGTCTGCCGAGTAGTATTTCTCCAGCAGGAAGTTGTGATAGTCGAGGACGTCAGCCAGCTTCGCTGCGAATTTCTGCGGGTCCAGCAGATCGGCGAGCTTGAGCGCGCGACGCGACACCTTGTCTTCGTAGGCCGGGCCGATGCCGCGCCCTGTCGTACCAATCGCAGCCGATCCACGCGCTTTTTCCCGTGCCTTGTCGAGCGCCGCATGCGACGGCAGGATCAAGGGGCAACCCGGACTGATCTTGAGCCGCTCGTATACCGGCACACCGTTGTCGATCAGTTCGCCAGCCTCTTTTACCAACGCATCGAGTGACAGGACGACGCCATTACCGATCAGGCAGCTGACACTTTGACGCAAGATACCCGACGGGATCAGGTGCAATACCGTTTTCTGACCGTCGACGACCAACGTATGGCCTGCATTGTGGCCACCTTGAAAACGCACCACAGCCGCGGCACGATCCGTCAGCAGATCAACGATTTTTCCTTTGCCCTCGTCCCCCCACTGGGTGCCGACAACAACGACATTCTTGCCCATATTCTTCTCGTAGAATTTACCGGCGCCAGGCCGCGTCAGCTTCGAACCACATACAGCAACACGAGGCCGGCGATGATGACGACCAGGCCCACGCTGCGAATATTATTGTCACTTAGACGCTGAATCTCCGCCACCATCTGCCGATACCGGCCTGGCGATGCAAACGGCAACAAGCCCTCGATAATGAGGACGAGCGCAAGCGCCGTCAGGATTTCGGTCCAGGCCACGGTGGAATCGAATCAGTTTGCCGGGTCTATTGCACGCCGTCGGACTGGTTCAAATAGCGGAAAAATTCATTGTTTGGATCGAGGACCAACAAGTCGCCCGGTCTGCCGATGGAGCGCTTGTACGCATTGATGCTGCGGTAAAACGCGTAAAACTCAGCGTCTTTGGTGTAGGCCTTCGCGTAGATTTCCGCCGCAAATGCGTCGCCTTCACCGCGAAGAATCTCGCTGTCGCGGTAGGCGTTCGCGAGGATGACTGTGACTTGACGATCCGCGCCGGCACGTTTGCGCTCAGCGTTAGCACGACCCTCGGCACGGCGTTCAGCCGCGATACGAGCACGTTCCGCTTCCATCTGCGCGTACACCGAATTTCGCACATCCACCATGAACTCGACTTTCTTCACGCGAAAATCGATCAGGTCCACGCCAAGATCCGCAGCGGCCGGTGCAGCTGTAATCAGCAGGTCGCGCATCAACTCAGCGCGGCCGACTGAGATGGCTTCCGATACTGTGCGTTTGCCGAATTCAGTCACTACGGCGTTCTGCACGATCTCACCCAGGCGTCTTGCGGCAACGTCCATGTAACCGCCCGTGGACGTGTAGAAACGAACCGGATCAACGATGCGATACTTTACGAAGTAGTCGACTTCCAGAGCCTCGTTCTCCGCCGTAAAAATACGATCGGGTCGATCGCTGATCGTCAGAATGCGTTTCGGAAACTTGCGAACAGTTTCAATGATCGGAATTTTCCACTGCAGGCCAGGCTCATAGTCCGACGCGACGACCTCACCAACTCGTAGCTTAATCGCAAGCTCGCGCTCGTTAACCGTGAATAAAGACAGACCGGCGACAACAATCGCCAGTCCGATGAGTACAAAAACTCCAAAGCGTCCACTATTCATTGGCGTGTCCTCCGCTCGCGCGCATCCGACTCATCGAGGCCACCGGCTTGCCCCGGGGCCAGTGGGTCCGCTGAACCCAATCGGTCATTTTGCTGTGACGGATACACGCCACCCCTGTTTTGAATAAGTTTGTCTATCGGCAGGTACAGCAAGTTACCGCTGCCCTTCGAATCGATGATGACCTTGTTGGAATTGCGGTAGACCTGTTCAATCGCATCGATATACAGACGATCCCGGGTCACGCGCGGTGCTTTCTGATATTCAACCAGCAATGATTCGAACCGCGCCGACTCACCTTCAGCATCCGCGATAACGCGTTCCTTATAAGCCATGGCATCTTCGAGCATGCGTGCTGACTGTCCTTCGGCCTTCGGCACGATATCTCGCGCATAGGCATCTGCAACAAGCAAGTAGCGCTCGCTGTCGTTGCGCGCTTTCTGAGCGTCGTCGACGGCCGCTTGCACGCCCTGCGGATAATTGACGTTTTCGAGGGAGATCGACGTAATCGTAATTCCCGCCTCGTAACTGTCCAGCGTGGTCTGCAGAACCTCTTTTGTACGCGACGCGATTTCCTCGCGTCGGCCTGTCACGAGCGTATTAAGTTCACTTGTTCCGACAACCTCGCGCAACGCGCTCTCAGTCACATCCTCCAGGGTTTGCTCCGGGAGCAAGACTTTGAAGCTGAAATCGTACGGGTCAGACCGACGATATTGCACAACCATATCGATGAACACGTACTGCATATCCGCTGTCAGCATTTCGGTGCGGTAGGCATAGTTCGTAACGACGATCGTATTGACCTTGTCGACGGTCTCGATCGGAAACGGCAAATGCCAGTGCAAGCCCGGCATCGTCGTTTCAGTGTAGGCGCCGAAGCGCTGTACGATGCCGCGTTCAGCTTCGTCGATGCGATAAAAGCCTGTCAGGCCCCACGCGGCGATTGCGAAAATAATCAAAAAGTATCCGCCACCCGCGGCTGCAGCCGCGGCAGAACCACCACCGCCTCCCAGCAAAGCAGTAAGGCGCTTTTGCCAGTTCTGCACTATCTTGTCGAGATCGTTCGGTTCCTGACCACCTCGGTTCCAGGGGTTTTTACCGTTTCCAGATTCATCATTCCATGCCATTTCAGTTCACAATTCTCTTAGTCTGATATCACTTAGGTTGCAGCTGACGCCACGCCCGTCCCGGCGAGTGTTGTCAGCAAGTTCGACGCGAGATCCTCACGCTTCAGGAAGCGATTGAAATCCCGTTCGGCCATTTTAAATTCCAGTTCCCAGCCGCCATCGTCTGTAATCACTTCACAGATGACCGCTCCCAGTTCAAAAAGTTTGGCGCGCTGCCGTCCCTGCGAGGGTTCCAGTCGAATAATACCGTGCAGGGTCTTGCGGTGCAGGCGTTGACCGATTGCCTCCAGTAACAACGCCACTCCGTCGCCACTGACAGCCGACAACCAGACTGCTCGCCCCTCTCCATCGCGATTATTTGCGACCTGCGCTTTGCGGTCCAGCTTGTCGATCTTATTGTACACCCGTATCTGCGGCACGCGGTGAGCATCGAGCTGCTGCAACACGGCATTTACCTGTCGCACACGCTGCCAGCGATTGCTGTCACTGGCGTCGATCAGATGCAGGATCAGATCCGCCTCGCGGGCCTCCTGCAGCGTTGATTTGAACGCCGCAATCAGCTCGTGCGGCAAATCGCGCACGAATCCAACCGTGTCGGCCAACACGATTTTATGGCCGTCCGGTAATTTCAGCCGGCGGACAGTGGGGTCCAACGTGGCAAACAGCTTGTCCTCCACCAACACATCGGCGCCCGTGAGTGCGTTAAACAACGTGGACTTGCCGGCATTCGTGTAACCCACAAGGGCGACTGTCGGTATCTCGGCACGCTCGCGATTGCGCCGATTCATCGAACGTCTCGCGTCCACCTGTTCCAGCCTGGCATGCAACTGCCGAATCCGATCACCCAACAAGCGTCGATCGGTTTCGAGCTGCGTTTCACCCGGACCGCGTAATCCGATGCCACCCTTCTGGCGCTCAAGGTGAGTCCAGCCTCGAACCAGTCGTGTCGATAAATGCCTTAGCTGTGCAAGCTCGACTTGCAGCTTGCCCTCGAAACTACGTGCACGCTGCGCAAAAATATCCAGTATCAATCCGGCGCGATCCAAAACGCGGCAACCTAACTCGCGTTCGAGATTGCGTTCCTGGCTTGGGCTGAGATCAGCTCCCGATATCACCAGCTCCGCTCCGCTTTCCTCGATGGCCTCGCGAAGTTCATCCACTTTTCCGCGCCCGATGAAAAACCGCGCATCCGGTCGTTTGCGAGCGCTGATGATTTCATGCACCACAATTGCACCTGCAGAGCTGGCCAACTCCACAAATTCTTCGCGTTCGTTTTCGTCGGGTGCGCCCTTCGGGCTCGCGTGGACGAGGATGGCACGTTCGCCACTCTGCGGTCGCTCAAACAATCACGACCTCCCGAAGCGGCAATCGTCGCTTGGTTCTAGTCGTCGCCGTCTCCAGATTCGTCATCCGGAAGCGGCACGCGAACATTACGTGACGGCACGACAGTCGAGATCGCATGTTTGTATACCATCTGGTTGACGCTGTTTTTCAGCAGCACGACGAACTGATCAAATGAATCAACCTGTCCCTGCAGTTTAATGCCGTTAACGAGGTAAATCGAAACCGGAACCTTTTCCTTGCGCAAGATATTCAGGAAGGGATCTTGCAAAGTTTGCCCTTTAGCCATATCGGGTCTCCTTGTTTTTGTTGTTGTTGAACACCACGTCCCGGTGGCGTCGGTTGCCCTAGATGCAGTGTTCAGCCTAAGCGATTAAAAATGGTATCAGAAAGCCTGATATAGCGTCGATTACATCTGCTTCAAGGGGGTCGAATTGCATTCTTTTCGTGTCCGAGCGCAGCCAGGTGATTTGGCGTTTTGCGAGTTGGCGGGTGGCCACAAGCGCCTTGTAGCGCGCCTGTTCAAGCGAACATTCGCCCACCGCATGGGTCCAGAATTGCCGATAACCCACGGCGCGCATCGACGGCATATCACGAGTTAGCAGCGGTCGCTCTCGCAGCACATTCACTTCGTCGAGGAAACCATTGTTTATCATGGTATTTAGGCGTTTTTCGATGCGCGTATGCAACACCTGACGCGGCTCAGGCTGCAGCGCAATGCGAAGATATTCAATATCCTCCGGCCCGCGGTCGGTGCGCCCCTTTTCCTGCCACTCGGACAGGGGCTTGCCGCTAATGCGATACACCTCATGCGCACGCTGAATTCGCTGGCTGTCGTTGGGACTTAGCTGCTTCGCCAACACGGGATCGAAACGCATGAGTTCCGCGTGCAGCGCAGGCCAACCGGACCTTTCTGCTGCAGCGTCGATCTCACGACGAATCTCCGCGTCCGCCGCCGGTAATTCAGCGATGCCCTGAATCAGCGCACGGAAATACATCATCGTGCCACCCACGAGCAACGGAATTCGTCCGGCTGCAAAGATCTCATCCATGGCCTGGCGCGCATCGCGCACGAAATCACCGGCCGAATAAGGTTCTTCGGGATCGCGTATGTCCACGAGTCGATGCGGTGTTTGCGCAAGCACGGCGGCATCCGGTTTCGCCGTGCCGATATCCATGCCGCGATACACGAGTGCAGAATCCACGCTGATGACGTCGAACGCCATGCGCTCGCACAAGCCGATCGCGAGCTCGGTCTTTCCCGACGCGGTCGGTCCCATCAGGCACACAGCCGTGCGTGTCATCAGCGTCCGCGCAAAAACAGGCGATCGAGTTCGGTCATCGAAATAGCCGTCCAGGTAGGCCGGCCGTGATTGCATTGGTCTGCGCGCTCTGTCGTTTCCATTTCGCGCAGTAATGCGTTCATCTCATCAATCGTTAACGCACGATTCGCGCGCACCGAGTTATGGCAGGCCATGGTCGCGAGGTAGTCGTGGCAAATATCTTCGACGCGATTGCTCTGCCCCGCTTCCGACAAGTCGCTCAAGACATCACGCAACAAGGCCTCTGCGTCCGCATCTTTGAGGAGACCGGGCATCTCGCGGACAACGAGCGTTGTCGGACCCGTGCGATCAACGACCAGGCCGATCATTTCCAATGTGTCTTGCGATGATTCCAGTTTATTGGCTTCGTTTTCCGACACCGATACAGAAACCGGTACCAGCAATGGCTGTCGAACGATGCGCTGATCGTCGAAGCTGGCCTTCAGTTTTTCGTAGACGATGCGTTCATGGGCAGCGTGCATGTCCACGATGATCAGCCCGTTCCGGTTTTCGGCAAGAATGTACACGCCGCCAAGTTGCGCCAGCGCGAATCCCATGGGTGGAATCTCGCCGTCGTGCTCCGCCACTTGCGTCGCGAGTGCCGCGCCGCCACCGGCGAATCGATCATAGACAGCAAGTGTTTCCCGTACTGCTGACATTCCCGGACGCGGCGAACTCTGCAATTGCATGCTGCCCTGGTGAAACACGCCTGGCTGAGGACCCGCCGGCAGCGGCGTAATCGAATGGCCGCCGGGGCGCGTGTCACGCAACGCGAGCTCGAGCGTTTGCGACACAACACCGTGAATACGGCGGCTGTCGCGGAATCGTACCTCGTGTTTGGCCGGGTGCGCATTGGCGTCAACGGCGGCAGGGTCCAGGGTCAGGCTCAGGATGTAGGCCGGGAAACGGCCCTGAAACAGCACATCGCGGTAGGCGTGCCTGGCCGCATGCGACAACGTGCGGTCCGAAATGCTGCGGCCGTTCACAAACCAGTACTGCATGTCCGGTTGGCTGCGATTGAACGTCGGCAGTGCCAGCCAACCCGACAATGCAATGCCGTCTGTCTCGCGTTCGATGAACACGGCCTGCCCTGCAAATGCGTCGCCGCATATTGTCGAAACGCGCGCCAGTCGTCCGTCGTCTGAATCCGCGGCTTTCAATACGAGCACCGCACGGCGATTGTGGGTCAACGTAATCGCAACCTCGGGTCGTGAAAGCGCCAGACGCCGAATCCATTTTTCGATGTGTCCAAATTCGGTGCGCTCGGTGCGCAGAAATTTTCGGCGTGCCGGCGTGTTGTAAAACAGGTCATGCACTTCGACGCTGGTGCCAGGCGGATGCGCGGCGGGTCGCGGTGTGCCCAGCTCACCGTTGTCCGCGTCCACCTGCCAGGCGGTGTCCTGATCAATCGTGCGCGAGGTCAGTGTCATGCGCGCGACCGACGCGATACTGGGCAGCGCTTCACCGCGAAATCCCAGGGACACGACGGCTTCGAGGTCTTCAAGGCTCGTAATCTTGCTTGTCGCATGGCGCGACAACGCAAGCCGCAATTCGTCTTTGTGTATACCTGCGCCGTTGTCACGAATGCGAATGAGTTTCTGACCACCCGCAACAATGTCGATTTGTACGTCACTGGCGCCAGCATCGAGACTGTTCTCCAGCAATTCCTTAACAACGGACGCCGGGCGCTCGACCACCTCGCCGGCGGCGATCTGGTTAATCAGGTGATCTGGAAGTTGCTGGATGGGCATCGCTGGATGACATCAAAACCTGGCTAAGGGTCGGAACCTGCCATTCTTTCAAAACGATGCTGAAATGTCTTGTGTTGAGGCGCGCCTAGCTGCCGACGAAAATCGGGATACTTAAGGTCTGGCCGACGCGGATGCGGTTATTGCTGAGCTTGTTCGCGCGCCGAATGTCAGCCGTGCTGACTTTGTAGCGTTGAGCAATTTCGGACAAGGTGTCGCCGCGCGCGATTATGTGCTTCACCTGGCGAACAGGCTCGCGACGCGCATCCATCGCAATGCGTGTGTCGGGCGCCGCATTTTCGTAGAAATAGCTGCGAATTCCCGCGAGCACGGCATCCGCGACGCGTCGCTGGTGGCTCTTGCTCTTGAGTCGTTGCTCTTCAGCGGGATTCGAAATGAATCCGGTTTCAATCAGGATCGACGGCATATCCGGCGCCTTCAGTACGATCAGGCCGGCCGTTTGCACGCTGCGGCGATGCACCTTGCCAATCCGCGCCAACTCGGCGATGACGTCACCACCCACCTCGAGACTGGCGCTTAATGCCGCATTCTGCGACAGATCCAGCAACACTGACGCCAAAACGTCGTCTTTGTCGTCAAGCGATACGCCACCCACGGATTTGTTCTCGCGCTTGGCGAGCTCCCGGGCAGCCTCGTCACTCGCGCCCTTCAGGGATAAGGCATACACGGTTGTGCCGGCGGGTCGAGAATCATCGACGGCGTCGGCGTGAATCGAAATAAACAAATCCGCCCTGGCCCGCCGTGCAATGTCCATACGCTTGCGATGATCAACGAATACGTCGCTGTCACGCGTCAGGATAGCCTGCATGCCAGGCTCGGCATTGATGCGCGCCGCCAACGCTCGTGCAATAGCCAATGCGACGTCTTTTTCTTTGGTCCGGGCTTTGCCGATCGCGCCCGGGTCGTGACCGCCGTGTCCGGGATCGACCGCAACAATGATGTCACGGCCCGGTCGGTAGCTCTCCGAGGCGCGTTTAACGGTTTGCAGGCTGCCTGTGCGTTGCAGATCGACCACCAGCCGGTCGCCGTACTGCTTGTTCGGGCCCGCCGTGAAACTGCGGGAGCGAATGGGCTCATTGAGGTCCAGAACGACGCGCAACTGGCCATTGGCGCGAACGGCACTGCGAATCGAGCGCACCGAGCCGGTTCCCTGCGGCATGTTCAGCAGCCCTTGCGCGAGTCGGCTGTCCTTCAAATCGATCACGAGCCGGTCCGGGCCGCGCAGCGTGAAGATGTTGTGTTCAGCGGTTTCGCTGAGGTCGAGGACAACGCGGGTCTTGCCGTTCTCCGACCAAATGCGGATATTTTCGACCGTTGTGCCGGCCTGCGCCGTGGCAGCGCAGACGAACAGTAAAACAACTGATTTCGCTCTCAGTCCGATCATCGCTCTCGAAAATCTCAAAATCCAGGGATAATGT
>Ga0209988_10000241_pt1 | contig 32177 bp, 23 predicted proteins | sample N075metaG_FD_183115 | JGI IMG/M metagenome (GOLD analysis project Ga0209988, IMG submission 183115) | Deep subsurface microbial communities from Kermadec Trench to uncover new lineages of life (NeLLi) - N075 metaG (SPAdes) (version 2) | ecosystem: Environmental > Aquatic > Marine > Ocean trench... | reverse complement strand
CAATTTGTTATATGTATGTTTATAAATATTCCCGTTTGTTAACAATTCAGGCGGTGGCCACTTTGTTTAGAACTTATCAACTCTTTATCCACAAGTTATCAACTTTATTTTTCGGTTTATTAACATTTTTAAATAGATAAAAAAAACTAAACACTTGCCATTTCAACTTTCCTTTTTAGATAGTCTAAATCTTCTCTTGTTTTAACCTCTTTTGCAGATTCTTTTTCAATCGTTTGAATGGCATGGATAACCGTACTGTGATCTCTGCCGCCGAAATGCAGACCGATAGTCTTTAAAGAACTCTTGGTCATCGCTTTTGAGAGGTACATTGCTATTTGCCGTGCATAAGCAATTTCTTTTTTTCGTGTTTTTGCTCTCAGCATATCCTCAGGTAAATCAAAGTGCTCACTGACGAGTGTTTGAATTTCTTCAATTTTGATTGTTCTATTTTTTCCCAATCCTAAATTTTTCAAAACATTTTTAGCCACATCAAATGTAATGTCTTGACTATTAATTGAAGAATAAGCCAAAAGTCTGAACAAAGATCCTTCCAGCTCACGAATATTAGATGTCACATTCGTAGCAATATATTCTATTATATCCCCGGAAAGATCGACGCCATTTTCATCGGCCTTTTGCTGCAGAATGGCAATTCTGGTTTCGAGGTCTGGAGGATGAATATCCGTCACCAATCCCCACTGAAACCTGGAAAGTAATCTTTCCTCAATTCCGTTTAATTCTTTAGGCGGCCTGTCTGAGGAAAGGACAATCTGTTTGCCCGAATTATAAAGCGCATTAAAAGTATGAAAGAATTCTTCCTGAGTTCTCTCTTTGTTGATAAGAAATTGAATGTCATCTACTATTAACAAATCAACATTTCGATAAATAGCACTGAACTCGGTAGTTTTGTTTGTCTGGATAGAATTTATAAACTCTATGGTAAACTTCTGGCTATCAACATACAAAACACGCTTAAGCCTGCCTTCCCTGAGAGCTAAATTTCCAATTGCTTGAAGCAGGTGAGTTTTGCCCAGACCGACCCCGCCATAAACAACAAAGGGATTAAAAGTGGTTTTTCCCGGCGACTCGGAAACGGCCATTGCTGCGGCCCGTGCAAAATCATTATTGGCACCCTCAACAAAGTTCTCGAAAGTGTACCGCTCGATCAAGTTGCTTTTCTGGTAACTTTGACCCACCCGGTTTCCAGAAATAGATGGAATTGGAATGACCTCGTCGCCTGAACCATTCGCGACAGCATAGGATAGTTTTGCGTTTTTTCCTAGGACCTGCAGTAAAGCCTGATCCATTAAAACGCTGTAGTGGCCCTCAATCCATTCAGAAAAAAAAGTATTCGGAACCTCAACAAGTAAATTTTGTTCCTCTAGTTTTACGGGATTGATGGGTTTAAACCAGGTCGTAAAACTCTGAGACCCGATGCTATCCTTAATTAAACCCAAAAACTGATCCCAAGCCGCCGAGTGAGAAAGAGACATTTTACCAACCCTCTTTTAAAAATGTGATGAAGCAAAAATGTTTATTAATATGATAAACGGTTAAAGTTACCACGGACCGCCAAACAAAACGTATCAAGAGTCAAGTTATCCACAAATTATTCACATTCCCTAAGCCGGATGATTTCCAAACAAAAACTAATTGACTTACGGCTGTTTTCTGAACAAAAACCAAACACAAAAAAGAAAAAGCCGGTTAAAAAAAAGTCACTGCTTCAACAACGAAAGGTAAACAATTTATACTTATCAACAAGTTATTATAATGACATAGCCGGTAGGTAGGGTGCTTGAAATTTAATAAAAAGGGCCTTAATGTCAAGCGAAAAAATAAAGGCTTCGTAACAACTTATGTCGACGAGTCTTTGAGTTAAGAGGTTTAGTAAGCAATCTTGGAGGTAAAGAGAATCAAAAAAAGGAGGGGTTTATAAACCAAACACAACGCCAAGGGGCGGCCATTATTTCCCTCCTGAATCAAGCCTGAACCCGTGTGCAAAAGAGAATTTCAAAAGAGAATTGCCTTGACTTTAATCTAAAAAATTAATACGTTTTGAAGTTTTTGTAGAAACGAATCATCATTAGTGACTTATCAAGGTAAAAAATGAAAAGAACATTTCAGCCATCCAACCGTAAGAAGGTTAATAAACATGGGTTTAGGGAGAGAATGAAAACGAAGTCAGGACGCCTGGTTTTAAAATCACGCAGGGCAAAGGGTAGAAAAAGTTTAACCGTAAGCGATAGATAAATAAAGTACTTAGCATTGTTTCTATGAAAGGGTTCCGTTTAGAGAAGCGGAGAATTCTTGGTGGAAGAAACGAATTCAACGAGATTTTCAACCACGGTCGCCGGGTAAGTTCCAAACACTTTTTACTACTAACCCAAAAGGCAGAAGAGAGTAAGTTTGCATTCACTGTTTCCAGGAAAATAGGCGGCGCCGTTAGAAGAAATTTTGCCAAAAGAAGACTGCGAGAAATATTAAGATTAAATCAAGAGCGTTTACCGGAAAAAATTCATATTATCCTCCAGGCGAAACCCGGATTCGAACGAACGAACTTTGAATTACTAAGTGAGGAGTTCGTCGTTCTTTTAAAAAAAATAAAGCCTATTAATTGAAGATGAAATCTCTCGGCATAGCCGTAATAAAAATATACCAACGATTTATTTCTCCCGTCTTTCCATCTTCTTGTCGTTTTTATCCCTCTTGTTCTGAATACACATTGCTGGCTATTGGGAAGTTTGGTTTGTTTCTGGGTGCGTGGAAGGGGGTTCTGCGTTTAGCCAAATGCCACCCATTTCACCCGGGTGGTTATGATCCGATAAAATAAGGTTTCGAAAGATTATGGAATTTGATAAAAAGACTATTGTAGCTTTTTTAATAATCGGGTTAATCCTGATTGTTCTCCAGACGGATTTTTACCAGGAACGATTTTTGCCACAGTCGAAATCGTGGCCGACGGAAGAGCAACCGGCGGGAACAAACATGCCGACGGAATCCCCATCCCGGACCCAGGAAAAGAGCTCCGCGGTTATATCCTCCCAAATGCGGGAAGGAACGTCCGAAGTTCCGGAATCTAAATATGGCGCACTTTTGGCCCGGTCGGCCACCAGCGAAGAGATCACCGTTGAAACGAGCTTGTACACCGCCGTCTTTTCAACTCGGGGCGGAAGTATTAAGTCTTTTCTTCTAAAAAAATATTTGCTTGAGGACGGCTCGTACGTTGAACTTATTGGCGGTGACGGACAGGGGAACCTCGGGGTTCTGCTCCCAACCGAGGAAGACACTTTAGACACGAGTTCGTTTCTGTTTTCGGCGAACAAAAAAAAGGTCACGCTGAGCGAGAGAAAGCAATCCGATGTTCTCGAGTTTGTTTTAAACCTTGATGAATACAGACAAATTAAAAAGACGTTTACTTTTTACCAGGATCGCTATGATATTTCCATGAAAATAGACCTAAGAAACATCGGCGATCTGATCGACGGATCTTATTACTATTTAACCTGGCGATCGGGCGTTGAATCCACAGAGCCCGACCTGAAAGCAGATATGCAAAACGCGAAAGCTTATGCATTACAGGGAGACAATAAAGAAGACTTCAATGTCGATGAAAGGTTTGAGCAAAAGCAGTTGGGTTCTTATCCGACGGACTGGGTCGCCATTAAAACAAAATATTTCACAGTGGCGGTCATTCCGCAAGGCGTTAAAGGTCAGGGCGTGAGATTTATCGGCGAGCAGGTAGAAAAACCCAACGAAGAAGAGCCCTGGAAAAAATACGGCTTCGATTTAAAAATGCCTTTTAATGAAAGGCAGTCAAAGACAGACAATTATACGTTATACTTTGGACCCCTGGATTATGATATTATAAAAAGTTATGGTTTCGAATTAGAACAAATCATTGATTTGGGTCCGTCGATTTTTAGGCCCTTTGGAAAGTTTGTTTTATGGAGCTTCAGGTGGCTGCACAGTTTCATCCCGAATTACGGCTGGGTCATTGTGATATTCTCAATACTGATTAAGTTAATGTTGTTCCCCCTGACCAAAAAGAGCTACAAGTCGATGAAAGAGATGCAGGCATTGCAGCCGATTATGCAGGAGCTAAATGAAAAGTATAAAGATAATGCGCAGAAGAAGCAGCAGGAGGTTATGAAGCTCTACAAGGAATATGGGGTAAATCCTTTGGGTGGATGTATCCCGATGGTTTTGCAGATGCCGCTCCTTATCGCTTTGTTTAATGTCTTTCGCTCTACCATCGAGTTGCGGGGTGCTTCTTTTATCTGGTGGATTACGGACCTGGCCCGACCCGACACGGTCGCGATATTGCCATTCACGATTCCTCTTTATGGAAACACCTTGAATATTCTGCCCTTGTTCATGGGAGTAACCATGTTTATCCAGCAGAAAATCTCGATGAAAGATCCAAAGCAAAAAGCCATGGTTTATTTCATGCCCCTATTTCTAACGCTTTTGTTTAACAGTTTTCCATCGGGCCTGAACCTGTATTATGCTTTGTTCAATATCTTATCAATTATGCAGGAAAAGTTGATTCCATATAAAATTAGAACTCCCGAAGAAATGAAAGCTCATAAAGCCGCTCAAAAGAAGACAAAAAAGAAAAGACGGAAGTACGATTACCGGGGCCGATAAAACCTTCGAGTCAAGCCCGGTAGTTTATTATAGCCTCGCCTTTTGTGCGGGGCTGTTTTGTCTAACCTAAAAAAAATGATTTTTCAAAATGAGACAATAGCAGCCATTTCAACTCCCGCCGGTTCAGGGGGGATTGCGGTGGTGCGGATAAGCGGCTCAAGTGCAATTTCAATCGTGGATAAGGTTTTTCAGGGCAAGGTTAGGTTGTCTCAGGCGGAGTCTCACAAGGTTCTTTTGGGTAAAATAGGGCAGCCCTTAGAAAAGGATGGCGGTTTCCTGGACGAGGCGTTGGTGACGGTGTTCGGGGCCCCAAACTCTTACACCGCTGAGGACGTTGTTGAAATAAGCTGCCATGGCGGTCATTACCTGACCCAGCGAATCCTGGCGCTGGTGGTAGAAAACGGCGCCCGATTAGCCGAGCCCGGTGAGTTTACTCAACGCGCATTCTTGAATGGCCGGCTCGATCTTTCGCAAGCCGAGGCCGTTGCTGATATTATTCGCGCAAAAACCGAATTAAGCTTAAAAGCCGCACTTTCGCAATTTCAAGGTGCGCTCTCGAAGCGGGTTAAAGAGATGCGAACAAATCTAATTGAGATTTGTTCGTTGCTGGAACTGGAGTTGGATTTCGCTGAAGAGGATGTCGAGTTTGCCAGCAAGGACGATGTCGAGAACAGGCTGGGTAAAACGATTAAGAAGATCGAAGATTTTCTACAGACCTACAAACGTGGAAAAATCCTGCGCGAAGGGGCAAAGTTGGTGATCGCCGGCAAGCCGAACGTTGGCAAATCGAGCTTGCTCAATGCGCTGCTGAAAGAGGAACGCGCCATTGTTACGGAAATTCCCGGAACCACCCGCGATGTTCTGGAAGAGCAGTTGGATATTCGAGGTGTTTTGTTCCGGGTGGTGGACACGGCGGGCGTGCGCGGCACAAAAGATAAAATTGAGCAACTTGGCGTTCAGCGCAGCTTGGAACAAATCAAAGAAGCGGACATTCTCTTGTTTCTGTTTGATGGTTCAAGTCCCCTGGATCAGGAGGATTTGGAGTTGATAGAACACGTTTTGTCTTTACGAAAGAGGACAGAACAAGACGGTCTGATCGTTGCCATCAACAAGGTTGATTTAAAAAAGAAACTTTCCTCAAAAAAAATCAAGGAGCTTTTGGAGATTGATGAGATCTTAGAAATTTCAGCAAAAGAGCACCGGGGACTTAAAGAACTCGAAAGTGTTTTTCTAAAGCACACAATTGGCAAAGAAACTTTGAACGGAGAACCCGTTGTGACCAACATTCGACAGAAACAAGCTTTGGGTGCTGCGATTGATGCACTGCGGGCAGCTCAAACATCTTTAAAAATGGGGCTTTCCTCCGAATTTGTTGCGGTGGATTTAAGGCAGGCGCTGGATCACCTGGGAGAAATTATCGGCGAAGTCACAAGCGAAGATATTCTCGGAAATATTTTTTCAAAGTTTTGCATTGGGAAGTGATACCGTCGGGGCAAAAGGCCCAACGGCACAAATGTTTCACGTGAAACATCGGAAACAGAGATTAAAAGGAAATGAATAGTAAAAAAACCTCTGGCGACATCTACGATATCATCGTAGTCGGCGGCGGCCATGCCGGCACCGAAGCTGCTTTGGCTGCCTCGCGTATGGGCGCTAAAACCATGCTGCTCACGATGAACATTTTTACCATCGGGCAAATGTCCTGCAATCCGGCGATTGGGGGTTTGGCAAAGGGGCAGCTTGTCAAAGAAATCGATGCGCTCGGCGGTGAAATGGCTCTGGTCACGGACCACGCGGGAATTCAGTTTCGCATGCTCAACCGCTCGAAGGGTCCGGCGGTCTGGTCGCCGCGTGCCCAGTGCGATCGTGCCGTCTATGCCGACCGCTTGCGCCAGGCCTGTGAAAAGCAGGAGAAACTGGATTTACGCCAGGGCATGGGTGTGAGCTTGAAAGTAGAAAATGGCAAGGTTTATGGCGTTTACACTGAAACCGGCGGTTTAATCGAAGCATGGTCGGTCATCATAACGGCGGGGACCTTTCTGAACGGCGTCATTCATATTGGCGAAGTTCAATATCCGGCTGGCCGTGCCGGCGAGTTTTCCGCGCAAGGAATGACCGAGTGTTTGGTGGAGTTAGGCTTCGAGTCCGGTCGCCTGAAAACAGGCACACCGCCACGGTTGGATGGTACTTCAATTGATTTTTCAAAAACGGAAATTCAACCCGGCGATGAACCCCCCATGCCTTTTTCGCATCAGACCGAGTCGCTTGACCTTGAACAAATGCCCTGCCACTTAACGTACACCAATTCTCAAACCCACGACATTTTGCGCAAGGGTTTCGACCGGTCGCCGATGTTTACCGGCAGAATTAAAAGTGTCGGACCGCGTTACTGCCCGTCGGTGGAAGATAAAATAAACCGCTTTGCAGACAAGGATCGGCACCAAATTTTTCTGGAGCCAGAGGGCAGAAGTACCACGGAATATTACGTCAACGGATTCTCAACAAGTCTGCCGGAGGAAATTCAGTTGGCCGGCATTGGTTCAATCGCCGGACTTGAAAATGCCAAAGTCACCCGATTGGGTTATGCTGTGGAATATGACTACTTTGAGCCAACCCAAATCAATGCGAATATGGAAACCAAGCGGGTTGAGAATTTGTTTTTCGCCGGTCAGATAAACGGCACAACGGGTTACGAAGAGGCGGCCTGCCAGGGTTTTATGGCTGGCGTCAATGCGGTGTTAAAAATTCGCAAAGAAGCGCCGTTTGTCCTCAACCGCTCCGAGGCTTACATAGGTGTTCTCATTGACGACCTGGTTACCAAGGGTACAATCGAGCCGTACCGCATGTTTACTTCCCGGGCCGAGCACCGGCTGATTTTGCGCCAGGATAATGCGGACTTGCGGCTCATGGATCATGGGCGCCGTCTCGGCCTGATTTCAAAAGCTGTTTATGACAAAATGAATTTAAAGCGCACGAGAATTAGCCGCGCTTTAGCGGGTTTGAAAAAAGCCAAAGTAACTCCGGAAAGCATGAACGAAATTCTGGCTCGAGTCGGCACCACGCCTATTTCCCAGAACGAGTATCTTTATAATTTGTTAAAGCGGCCGGAGTTGCACCTTTCTGATTTGGCGGGCTTGGTTAAGCTCGAGATTCTGGATAACCTGCACGACCCGTCCTGGCAGCAAGTATGGGAACAAGTCGATCTTGAGATAAAGTACGAGGGCTTCATCCGGAGGCAAAATGAGCAGGCCGAGCGGGTGCGCAAATTAGACTCAAAGGCCATTCCGAAAAGTTTTGATTTTCTGTCCATCAGAGCGCTCTCCACCGAAGCTCGTGAAAAACTCGACAAGATTCGACCTGAAACAATTGGCCAGGCCTCTAGAATTTCCGGTGTTTCGCCAGCGGACATTTCGATTCTTCTGGTTCACCTGGGTCGCCCGCGAGTCGCAAATGTTTCACGTGAAACATAGTCAGCCCGGTCAAATTATAGTCAAAAGTAAGTTTGGGTGTGGGAGTTTACAACTATGACAGACAACCATGCTCAACTGGGTCTACTTGAACAAGTCGATTTGAAGAATGTTTGGAACAATGAACCCAAAGAATTTACGCCATGGTTGGCAAAATCGGAGAATTTACAACTATTAGGCGATGTCGTCGGTATTGAATTGGAACTTGAAGCACAAGAAAAAAATGTTGGGCCCATTTCGCGCCGACATTTTATCTAAGGACTGAGACCAAAATAATATTTCCATAAAAATCTTGATTACGAGCTCAAACCGAGTTAAAGTTGGCAAGTTTATTTCGATCAAATTCCTAAGGACACAGTAAATAACCAATGGGTACTTATTGAAAATCAAATTGAGCGCACCGACCATGCTTATCTTGGTCAGCTTTTGACGTATGCATCCGGGCTGAAAGCTGTAATAATAGTATGGATTGCAAGGCGGTTTACGGATGAGCATCGTGCAGCGCTTGATTGGTTAAATGAGATAACCGATAGTCGGATCAATTTTTTTGGACTGGAAATAGAGCTTTGGAGAATTGGTGACTCTTCCCAGTGCACCCAAATTTAATATCGTGAGTCAGCCCAATGATTGGAGTAAGACGGTTGCCGCAGGTGCTTCGCAGGTCGAAAACACTCTTACTGAATCAAGGCTTCTTCAAAGAGAGTTTTGGTCTGCCTTCCGAGATTTTGTGAAGGATAAAGACTCACGTATAAAGACAACAAAAGCTTTACCTCAAAACTGGACGAATATTGCAATTGGCCGAAGCAGTATAAGGCTTTGCGCGGTGGCCTCATTTTGGGATTCAGTCAAAGAAACTTATGATAGCCATGAATTGCGTACCGAGGTTGTTCTTGACGACAACAACTCCAAAACCTATTATGAGCAACTGTTTGCACAAAAAGAGAAAAACGAAAACGAAATGGGCGAACCCTTAAACTGGCATAACCCGGCAGATAAACGTGTCTGTAGAATTTACTTGCGATGCGGTGCCGATCTAGAAAATAGAGATAATTGGTCAAAGCAACATTAGCTGGTTACTCGAAAAACCGGAACTTCTTTACAAGGTTTTTGTGATTCGGGTCAAGAATTTGACTACAGATATAAATTCTTAGTGTTCTTATGGCGCTTCAACTTCTTAATAAGCCACCCATAATAAGAAATTTTGATAGCTGAAGTTAAAGCTTTCTAAATTAGATAAATTATTTAGAGAGAACGGGTCGCCATTTTCTCAACGCAGTGAATTAATTTGATGTTTATCACGGCCAGCTTCTTGGGTGGGAATTTAAATCGACGCCGCGTCGCAAATGTTTCACGTGAAACATAGATGATAGATGAACTTTCCGACACTCAAAACAAATCAGCTCTTGCGGAGGGGCCTCAAACCCGAAGATGCTCCCAGGGCTCAGCTTCTTGCCGGCGACCGTGAAATAGCGGATACCACACTGACTATTCCTCATCCACTTGAAGCCGAAATGGCAGAACAATATGTTGAGGGCAAGATCTCGCTTTATGAAGTCGGCAAGGGGGTTTGTTTTGCGGTAATTCTGGCTGCGGAGGATGTTCTCGTTGGTGTGGTCACCTTAAAGAATATGATCAGACCCACAAAAATGCCGAAGTGGGCTATTGGATTGGTAAAGATTACTGGCATACCGGCTACGCCACAGAGGCGGCCCTTGCCGTGGTCAATTATGGGCTTGAGGAACTAAACTTACAGCGCATTTATGCTCATTGTCTAAGCCGTAATCCATTGTCCGGCAAGGTACTCGCAAAGATTGGCATGACGCATGAGGGGACGCTGCGTCAACACATCCTAAAATGGAATGAATTTGAGGATATTGATCTCTATGGGGTTTTGAGATCGGAACACCGTTTGGGTGACCGGTAGCCTCAAGTATCAATAAAAAAACAAAATGGTTACAAAGCTGAATCTTTCTAAATTAAGCGAACGATTCAAAGAGAATGGCATAACGCTTTCTCAAAAAGAGTTAAATCGGTTTGAGATTTATTATAATGAACTTCTCAAGTGGAATCCCAAAGCGAATCTGATTTCAAAGAACGATGAGAACCGGATTATCGAAAGGCACTTTCTTGAATCAGCGCTTCTTTCGTTGCTGAATGAATTCCAGGGTGAGTTGTCCGTGTTAGATTTGGGCACGGGCGGCGGCTTTCCCGGCGTCCCGCTTAAAATCGTTACGCCGGACCTGCAAATAGCGCTGCTGGACTCCAAACGCTGGAAAGGCCTTTTTTTAAAACACTTAATCGAAAAATTGGAATTGCGAAACGCAGAAGTCTTGTGTGAAAGGGCGGAAGCGGCTGCGGAAAACGAAGAGTACCGGAATCGATTTGATCGAGTGGTCTGCAGGGCGGTTACCGAACTGAGCGCCCTTTATCGATTGTCAAAACCTTTTCTTAACTCAGGTGGCAAACTGGTCGCGGTCAAGGGCTCTCGTTTGAGTGATGAACTGAACCGGTTTAAAACAGAGTCCCCGGGAGTATCGTTAGAAGTCAAACCCTTTCCGGGAAAATCAGTGCCTCACTTGAAAAACATGTGTCTTGTAATTATACGAACGAGTTAAAAAAATTATTTCCACCGAAATACGCCGCCGCCGAAATTCACTGAACTAATAAATGTGACTTTTGGAATGAAGTGCATGTTTGTCGTCCTTTTAAAGGAATACTAAACACCCTACTTTCGGCGATTTCCACGTGATGCGGTGGGAAATTATCCTGCCGCGAATATCCGCTTAATGGCTTTAAAGATGATTAAACGCAACAGGCATTCATATTAACTTATAAACAGAGAATGAAAGTTTCGGAAAGATTGCTCAAGAAAGTCTCTGAGTCCGCATCTGTTAGGCAGCTGAGTGAACTTTTTCTCAATAAGCGACTTGTGAATGTTAAAGGGGCCGCGGGTTCATTAAAATCCGTGTTGCTGGCCCACTTGTTTGAAAAGGTTTCCAGCCAGGTCGTTTATTTAACTTCCGATTCGATTGAGGCTGAGGGGATCAAAGACGACGTTGAACTCTTTGTCGGCGCCGGGCAAGTGGCGTTTTTTCCAGCTTCCGATATGTACGGTTTTGGACTCGATCTTGCCAATGATACGGTGAAGGGGGAACGACTTTCTGCTCTACAATTGCTTTGCGAGGGGCAACCGCAAATCGTCGTTGCTCACAGCTCCGCGCTTTTGCATAAATTGCCCGCTCACAGCAAATTTCAAAAAGAGAAAATATCTATCTCTGTGGGTATGAGTCTGGATTTTGATGCGAACATCCCAGCCCTGATCAACCTCGGCTTCGTTCGCGAACCACGCGTGGAGCGGCGAGGCGAAATGAGTGTTCGCGGCGGGATTGTCGATCTTTTTCCTTTTTCCTCTGAATTTCCTTACCGCATTGAATTCCTTGGCGATGAAGTGGAGTCGATCCGAAGATTTGATCCAAGCACGCAACGCTCTCTCAAGGAGGTTAAGCAATTACTAGTCTATCCACAAGAGCTTGTATCTGAGGACTCGACCGGAACGGAGGGGAATTTGCTGGACTATTTGAGCGATGATGCAATCGTGATCTTGGATGAGCCGGAGATTATTCGAAAAAAATTGGATCCTCGTTCAGGGAGTGATGATAGTGATTTGGCTGATGATTCTTCAAAAAATACCGAAAATGGTTTCCTCAATGAAATTTTTGAACGATTGGCAAGATTTACCCAGTTGCACTTCGTCTCTTTGGGTGAGAAATACGAAAACCTGGTCAATTTTGGTTCAAGGAGCCAGGAGTCTTTTAAAGGAAATTTAAAACTTTTAAAAAAATCCCTCGAGAAATCAAACAAGGACCAATTAAGGGAGTATCAAACGCCGCCGGAAATTTTCTTTTTGTGTGAAAACGAGGGCCACGCCGAGCGCCTGGGTGAAATCTTCACAGACGAAGGGATTAAATTTCCGAATCTTTCCGTGGCCCCGTTCGGCCTTCATAAAGGGTTCACATTCCCCGACGCTAATTTAGTGGTTTATTCCGAACACGAGTTTTATGGCCGCTCCAGAAGGCTTAGACTTCCCAAGAAAACTTTTCAGGGTCTGACGCCTAGAAAACTCAAGCAGTTGAATGTCGGCGACTATGTCGTGCATGTTGATTACGGCATCGGCGTTTTCCGCGGACTGAAGAAAGTCGTTGTCGCCGGCCATGAGCGCGAATGTTTGCACCTGGAATACAAAGAAAAAGACAAGGTCTATGTCCGGGTTGAACGGATGGACAGGGTGAAAAAATATGCACCAAAAGAAGGCGCCCAACCCAAGTTAAATAAATTGGGCTCACTTGATTGGCAGCGGCTAAAGGAGCGCACCAAAAAGAAAATCAAAGATATCGCCAAGGAGCTGATTGAAATTTATGCAAAGCGAAAAGCGCAGGAAGGCTTCGCTTTTTCAGAAGATACAATTTGGCAGCGGGAATTAGAGGCCTCCTTTCCTTATGAAGATACTCCGGATCAAATCACCGCAACCATTGATGTAAAAAAAGATATGGAAAGCTCGAAGCCAATGGATCGACTGGTTTGCGGCGATGTCGGCTTTGGCAAAACGGAAATCGCGGTACGCGCTGCATTTAAAACCGTTTTAAACAACAAGCAAGTCGCCATGCTTGTGCCGACCACAATTCTCGCCTACCAGCATTACAACACATTTCGCGAGCGCCTCGAGAATTTCCCGGTCAACGTGGAGATGCTTTCCCGGTTTCGAAGCAAGGCTGAACAAAAGCAAATTCTGGAAAAGTTGAAGAGTGGTGAAATCGATATTGTCATTGGCACACACCGGTTGGTTTCAAAAGATGTTGAGTTCAAAGACCTCGGCCTTCTAATAATCGATGAAGAACAGCGATTCGGCGTACAACACAAAGAACGCCTTAAAAAATTTCGCGCAACTATTGATGTGCTGACCTTGACGGCCACTCCCATTCCCCGGACTCTGCAGTTTGCGCTGATGGGCGCGCGGGATATGACAAATATAAATACCGCTCCGCGCAACCGTTTACCAATTATAACGGAGATTCTGTCTTTTAACAAGGAGTACATCCGCGAGGTGATCCTGAGAGAACTGGATCGCGGTGGCCAGGTGTTTTTTGTTCACAACCGAGTGCTCTCCATCGATCGGGTTGCCAAAATGGTGAGCGACCTGGTTCCCGAAGCCCATGTAGCGGTTGCCCACGGCCAGATGCGCGAAAACGAGCTTGAGAAAATCATGGTCGACTTTGTGCAGTACAAATACGATATTCTGGTTTCGACGATGATTATCGAGTCCGGGTTGGACATGCCAAATGTAAACACGATTATCGTGAATCGAGCCGACAAACTGGGACTGGCGCAGCTCTACCAGCTCCGTGGCCGGGTCGGACGTTCACACCAGAGAGCTTACGCTTATTTGCTGATCCCTTCAGTTGACAGCCTCACCCCGGAAGCCCTCAAACGATTGCGCGCCCTTGAAGAATTCACCGAGCTCGGTTCCGGCAGCCAGCTCGCGATGCGCGATTTGGAAATTCGCGGTGCCGGAACCCTTTTGGGCGCCGAGCAAAGCGGGTTCATCGATTCTCTTGGATTTGACCTTTATAATAAGGTCTTGGATGAAGCGGTCAAAGAACTTAAGAATGAAAACTTACCCGATGAAGCAGCTGTGCAACCGGAAATCGAAACACGGGTTGATATGGATTGTGACGCTTTTTTGCCGGACGATTATGTTGAGTCCGGTACCGAACGCGTCGAAATTTATCAGCGCTTGACAGAGTCGGTCACGGTAGAGGAGTTCGACGACATTCGTTTGGAATTGCAAGATCGGTTTGGTAAGTTACCGGAGCCGGTTGACAACTTACTGAATTTCCTCTCCATCAGAATTTTCGGGAAACAGCTGGGCCTGAAATCGATATCGATTCGTGACTCTGAAATGAATGCCGAATTTGCCCCGGAGATGCTTAATTTCGATGGGGAACCTTTTAAAAAGTGGTTGGGTTCAATGTTGGAAAATGCAACGCAACCATTTGAGTTTTATCAAAATAATGGTTTCGGAATTCGACTGAACCTGGATAATATAAATGGACAGAAGATGTTGATTATTAAAGAGTTTGTTGGAAGTTTAATAGAATCAAATAGTTAAAAGAGTTAACAAGGATGCTATGTAACTTAATGGGAGGTTTTGACTCTTGCTTAGAAGAAAACTTGTTTGCTTCGTTGTTTTAAGTGTCGCGACCGTTTTTTTGAGTAGCTGCGAGGAGTCCGTTGACGAACGATACGTGGTGGCCAAAGTCGAAGACGAGAGTCTGACCATTCAGGAATTAATAGCAGAAATACCGCCACAAATTCGATCGAGATTGTCCACCGTTGAGATTCGTGAGTATGTGCTCCGCTGGATCAACAGCCAGGCCCTGTATCACGAGGCGCTTGAACAGAAACTCGATGAGGGTCAGGGGTTTCAGCGGGAATTCGAAAAACTGAAACGAGAGCTTTTGATCACCAAGCTGGTCGAGAAAACATTGAACGAAGATGTAACAGTAACAGATGCGGAAATCAAAGCCTTTTTCGAGGTAAATAAAGAAGGGTTCCGACTCATCGATGATCAGGTTCACGCGTATCATGTTTTGCTTGGAACCCGTAAAGAGGCAAACGAGGTAAGCAAGCGTCTCAAAGCCGGGGAGGCCTTTGAGGCTGTTTTCCGCGACGTTAGTTTGGACTCGTCGAGCCACAATGGGGATTGGGATTTAGGATATTTTTCAAAGAATGAGATCGCCCCTGAAATTTCAAGAGCGGTTTTCAAACTGAAAAAAGGCGCGACGTCACTTCCGATAAAATCTGCTTTCGGTTATCATGTGCTTCAATTAGTTAACAAGCAAAAAAAAGGCGACATCAAAAACTTTGAACTCGTCAAAGAGGAGATTCGTCTTAAAGTACAAGCAAGGAAAAAGCAGGACAAATACGAAAGATTTCTTCTGCAGATGAAAAGTAAACATCCCTATGAAACTAATTTTCAATTGTTGGGGTCTTCTGTTTTGGATTCACTTTTAGAGACTTCAACAAGAATAGGACACTGAGAACACCGAGGAGCACAGAGCTCAGAGAGAAAAAGATCTAAAAAATCGAGATAAGAGATGGCAGACATGAAAGATATGGAAAAGAATGAAAGAGCTTTTGAAAGACGGTATCATTAGAAAAACAAATTAAAGCCTCTGAGTTATTTGTGATATTTAGTGTCTCTGTTGCCAAAACGTTTTAGACGGTTCACTTTAGAAAAAGGAGTAGCAAGCCAGTGAAAATAAAATCAGCCATTTTAAATTTCGTTCTTTTAATTTTAACAACGGCTCTTTTTTCTCAGGAAGTTTTAGATAAAGTGGTTGCCATTGTCGATGATAACATCATTCTGAAATCTGAGCTTTATCAGTATTCGTACAGTTTGGCTCTCCAGCTTAAAATGGATCCGGAAAAGGAAAAAGTTGAATTTGACAGGTTAGTTCGAGAAACGTTAAATGATTTGATTGTGCAAAAGGTTTTGCTTGTGAAGGCCAGGGAAGACAGCATCGTCATAACCGACCGGCAAATTGACGGCACTCTTGATGAGCAAGTTAATCGAATGATTAAGCAACTCGGCTCCCAGGAAAAACTTGAAGAGTATTTCGGCGGTACTTCGTTGCGGCAAATTCGTCGTGACTTTCGCGATGAGATCGAAGAGAGGTTGTTGGTAGACAACTTGAAGCAGCAAAAGGATTTTGAAGTAAGAATTTCCCGGAGAGAGATCGAGAGCTTTTACCGTGCCTTTAAGGACAGCCTTCCGGAAGTAAATGAATCGGTGAAAATAAGCCATATTTTGGTCGAGGTAGAATCAAGTCCCGGTGCGGTAAAAGCTGCTGAAGAGAAGACCGGGGGAATTTTGGCAAGGTTAAAAAAGGGGGAGGCATTTGCCGAGTTGGCCGAGGAATTTTCAGAAGATCCCGGATCCGCTGCCAGAGGTGGTGATCTGGGGATGATGCAGCGCGGAGACCTGGTCCCGGAGTTTGAGGAGGTGGCCTTCAGCTTGGAGCCCGGTGAGATTTCCGACATCGTACGATCTCGATTTGGTCTGCACATCATTCAACTCATCTCGAAAGGCGGCGAGAAAATAAACCCGCGGCACATTTTAATCCGCCTGGATACTTCGGCAGAGGATGAAAAAAGAACCGTCGAAAACCTCGAAGATTTAAGAGCCAGAATACTGACCGGAGAACTCACCTTTTCTGATGCGGCAAAGGAGTATTCAAAAGATGAAACAACCGCTTCGAAAGGGGGCGATCTCGGTTGGTTTGATATCGACCAATTCCAGGTTCCGGCATTTAAGGAGGCCATTTTAGGCTTAAACCCGGGAGACCTCTCTCAACCCAAGAAGACCCAGTTCGGCTATCATTTGATTAAACTTGATGACAAAAAGCCCACCAGGAAACTGAACATCTCAGACGACTGGGAACAGTTGCAGCTCTGGGCGCTAAACTTGAAGCGCAAAAAGGAGTTTGAAAAGTTTGTGGAAGATTACAAGAAAGACGTTTATATTGAGATAAAATTATAAACAGCAAGCGAAGGGTGAGGCTAAGTACGCAGGGTTTCATAAATAGATAGACAAGATTAACAGGATTAACAAGATAAAGCGTGATAAATAAAAACAAAAAAAGAAAAGGTTGAAAAAAGTTTAAAATTAGTTAATGGCCGACCTTGGATGATTAGCAGGATAAGTTTTATCATGTCAATCCTGTTAATCATGTCAAATGTGGAATAAGCCCTGCGAAAAAAATACCCGGACTATTAATGATCATTCTTGAAGTATCAGGACACATTTTTTTTTGGTTCGTCATGCTTGCGGGTATCATTATTATACCTTTTGGCATTCCGGGAACCTTTGTGATTGTCGGCAACGCTCTGGTTTTTGCCTGGCTGACTGATTTCTCAGAAGTGACCTGGAAGTTCCTGGGCCTTCTGCTGCTTATCGCCGTAGCGGTCGAGGTTCTCGAGTTTTTTATCGGCGCCGCCACCGCCGGAAAGTACGGCGCTTCAAGATTGGGCATGCTCGGCGCCATCGTCGGTGGATTCCTGGGCGCTATCTGGGGTACGGGGGTCGTTCCTTTGTTGGGGACCCTTTTGGGCGCGTTTGCCGGTGCATTCGCTGGGGCGACATTGTTTGAATACATTAACACAAAGGATTTCGAGAAATCTGTGCGAGTAGGATTTGGCGCCTTTCTTGGAACGGTCGGCGGCAAGCTCATGAAAATAGCCGTGGCCGTTGCCATGGTGGTGATGGTTGGGTTTCAGGTTTACTAGAAAGTGTTTCAGTGTTGGAGTGTTTTTAGACGGTGTTTATGAGAACGATGCGAAATGAAACATTTCACTGATGGTGCAGAGAAAGTATTAGAAAATAGAAGCAGATTAAAGCGTCTTTGCGAGCGCCTCTCAGCGAAGCAATCTTCTGATTATACACGCTTGAGGTTACTTCAACGCTGTGCTCCTCGCGAAGATGAGTGCAATTAATGAAAGGATTCGCTACCCCTAAGGAGTAAATAATTGAGAACAGCTGGTTTTATTTTGGCTATTGTTCTGACCTCACTGAACCTGCACGCCCAGCAGGTAGGCGATCCTGAATTTGATCCGACACTTCAATCACCGGTATATGAAAAAGGCACCGGCCCGGCTCTGTTTATCGACGAAGCTCACAACAATTTTCACACCCTGAACGGACGTTATCAACCCTTTGCAAAGCTGCTGCAAGAAGATGGCTACAATTTAAAAGCATTTACGGAAGAGTTTACAACAACCGGATTGGAGAATGCTAAAATTCTGGTCATTGCAAAGGCTCTTCACGAAAGCAATATCGAGGACTGGATCCTGCCCAACCCCTCAGCCTTCACTATCTACCTCATGTCTCCTTTGTTGCCGAGTATGGACTTGATTCAGCAAATAACCAAGGCCGAGATCCATTTGAAATTTCTATGAATGCACAATATGAACTCACTAAACGATTTAGTTCGGAATTTTCCATACGCCAATTCCTAATACAGGAACAAGAGCGCACTTTAGCTCAACTGCTTAAATGGGTATCTGATCCCAACCCTCATGTTCGTAGGCTTTGCTCAGAAGGTTCTCGACCTAGATTACCTTGGGCAAAAAGGATTCCGTCATTTATGGTGAATCCCAACCCCGTACTTCCTATACTAGAAATACTAAAAGATGATCAGAGTCTTTACGTACGTCGTAGCGTTGCGAATCATCTTGGAGATATTGCTAAAGATCACCCGGATTTAGTGTTTGAGATTTGTGAACGGTGGCTAGCGGGCTCATCCAACGAAATAAGATGGCTTATTCGCCATGCACTTCGACATCCTGCCAAGAAGGGAGATAGAGTTGCACTTAAAATCAGAGCAGTCGCCAAGGCAAAAAAATAGAAACGCATGGTTTCATGCCAGACAAGGCATAACAAATTGCTGCACTCGGAAAAATTACTCGCTGCGCTCCCAATTTTCCGGTAATCAATATGTAAGGTGCTTTTAACTTCTTGTCACTTTGAAACCGATAAGCACATGCTTTCAGAGGGATAATGAAAAAAAGGAGAACTCTTATGAACGCTCTCAAAATTTCTTTCATAATATTAAGTTCACTCGCCTTTTTAAGTATGTCGGCGCATAGAGCAAACAAGGTCCAAGTGCAGGGAAGGAATTTTATTCTACCAACAAAGGAGGGTGTTCTCGTTGCCAAGTTTGGTTTCAGAATTCACCCAATAATCAAAAAGATAAGGAACCATCCAGGAATTGATATTCGCGTTCAGAGAGGCACAAAGGTTTATGCGGTAGAAGATGGAACGGTTGAAAAAAAAATAACGACATATAACAAAAATCGCGGCTATGGGAAATTCATAATTTTAGCTCATCAAAGGGGTCTGTTAACTCGCTATGCTCATCTGGATTCAATTCTTGTTAAGAAAGGGCAAGAAGTCAAAAGAGGAACCCTTATTGGATTGGTTGGGGAAACAGGGTTAGCAACTGGTCCGCTATTACACTTTGAAATGATCAAAGATATGAAAAAGGTTGATCCTGAGAATTATATTGATTTTACAGTTCTATCGAAAGATAATTAGTTCGATATAGTGCTTTAGATTCACAAAATAAAAGCAGAGGCGCGGTGGTCAGAGCTTCACCAGTAAGGCTAAAGGATGCCTGAATTAAGAAGACCATTGGATTTTCAAGAATACTTCTCGTACCTTGATAGCAAGGATTTGTGAATAATGCACTTTGATTTTTTACCTAACATTTACATCCACCGACAAAAAGTTCTGAGTTTTTGTAAGTTTTTCTTATCAAACATGTTTTGCTCATTTTTGGAGATCAACTTTTTTCTCCTTTTGCAGGTGATGATTTTGCTATGTCTTTGATAGAATCATGAATAAACTACTTCCATTCCTTTTCCTTTGCTTACTTGGAACACCCCTGTTCGCCCAAACCAAAACCGCGCCAAGCGACTTTGTTCTGGCACGGCTCAAGTATTACGGCGGCGGCGATTGGTACAATGATCCGTCGAGTATCCCCAACCTGTTGCAGTTTATGGCCGATAACAGCAATATCGCCGTGGGCAACTCCGAAGCCATTGTGGAGATCATGGATGAAGAGCTGTTTTCCTACCCTATTATTTTTATGACCGGGCACGGCCGCATTTCGTTTTCAAAACAGGAGGCGGCGCGGCTGCGGCTCTATTTGACCTCCGGCGGTTTTTTATTCGCCGACGACGATTACGGCATGGATAAATCTTTCCGCCAGGAGATGAAAAAGGTTTTCCCCGAACAGCAGCTTTTGGAGATACCGTTTTCACATGAGATCTACCACTCCCATTTTGAATTCGGTAACGGTCTGCCCAAGACTCACGAGCACGACGGCGGTCCGCCAAAAGGGTTTGGAATTTTTCACGAGAGTCGCATGGTGCTGTTTTATAGCTTCAATACCAACATTTCAGACGGCTGGGCCGACCCGGATGTGCACAGCGACCCGCCCGAGGTGCGAAAAAAGGCGCTGGAAATGGGAACAAACATCGTGGTTTTTGCTTTGACTAATTAGATAACATAACCATTGTCTTTGCGAGGCGTTCTTTGCCGAAGCAATCTCAAACTTGCATAATCAGAAAGATTGCTTCGCTCATTTCATTTGCTCGCAAAGACGGGTAGTACTTAAGGTAAGTTTTATGAGCAAACATGAAAGCTTTTACGAAAATCTCGTCGAACGGCTAAACTTTCTCCGCAAAAGAGAAAAACGCTTGAGATTGACTCAAGGCGTGTTCACATTCTTGATCGCTTTTATTGGTTTAGGCTTAACAGTTGTCATTATTGAAGCTGCCTTTTGGTTTGGAACCCCCCCACGCTTTTTCTTGCTGAGTCTTTCAATCACGTTAGCTGCCGCCGTGTTTGTCTGGTTTGTCGGTCGCCCGCTTTTTGCGATTCTTTTTCGTCCCCATTCACCGGGTGAAACAGATTTGGCCCTGCGGGTCGGGAATCATTTTGAAAACATCCGCGATCGATTGGCCGACGCCTTGCAGGTTTTTCAGCAGCATGCCAAAAACACCGAAGGCTATTCTCTCGATCTCACCGACGCCTCTTTGGCAGAAATTCATGATGAAACGAAAGACTTGAAATTCGAGAGAGTCGCCGATACGCTTGCTTTAAAAAAAGCTTTGAAATATTCTCTGATCTCGGGTGTGATTCTCACCATTCTGCTTTTGATCTTTCCCTCTTCTCTGACAAATGCTTCGTACCGCCTCCTGCATCCATCTATGGATTTTGCTAAAGATTTAGGTTTGACTTTTGAGGTATTGCCGGGAGATAAAGAAGTCGTCAAGGGAGAAACAGTTCGGCTCAGTGCCAAAGTCAGGGGGGCGGAGGTAGACGAGATCGCTGTCCTAACCAAAAAGAAGGAAGCGAAAGCGTTTGAGCGCACCCTTTTAAATTTGAATGAGAAAAACGAGTTTGTTTTTGAAATCGATAACATCACTCAGGATCTGAATTATTATTTTGAGGTTTCGGAGCGCAAAAGTTCCCAATACAAAATTTCCGTCATCGATCTTCCCTTTGTCAGGAATCTGCAAATCAAACTGATTTATCCCGCTTATTCAAAATTGGGTACGCAATTCCTGGAAGAAAATGTCGGGGATGTTTCGGCTTTGAAAGGAACGAAAGTCTCCGTTTCTTTGCGAACCAACAAAACCGTTCAGGAAGCAAAAATGAAATTCGACAATGAATCTGAAACGTCTTTGCGGGTTTCCGGACAGGAGGTTTCGGGCGGGTTTGTGCTTAGTCGTTCGGGGAGCTACCATTTTCTTTTAGCTGATAAAAAGGGATTGGCCAACTCGGATCCAATCGAATATCGTTTATCTGTTGTCGAAGACCAGCACCCGTTTGTCCAGATAATTTTCCCCGGCCAGGATGTTGATTTGGGTAAAGACCTGCAGTTTCCGCTCAGCATCGAAGCCGAGGACGATTTCGGTTTTTCAAAATTGCGGCTCGGTTACCGTATTTTTCATGAAGGGAACCGGGAAGGTAAAGAGCAATTTCTTGATTTAACCTTGCCGCAAAATGTGCAGGACCAGCTTCTTTTGAACACGACCTGGGATCTCTCGACTTTGAATCTTTTCCCCCAGGATGTTGTCACTTATTTTGCCGAGGTGTTTGACAACGACCGGATTTCAGGTCCGAAGAGCTCCCGGAGCGAAACGTATCGCCTGCGCCTGCCTTCTATATATGAACTTTATGATGAGGTCGCCCGCGATCATGACGAATCTTTCAACGATTTGCAGCAGCTTTATGAGGAGGGCAAGACTTTAAAATCAAAACTGGACGAAATCGTTCAAGAGATGAAACGGGAGCCGGAGCTCGACTGGGAGGAACAGCAGGAAGTTCAGGATGCGGTCAAAGCGCAGGAAAACACGCGCGAGAAACTGCAGCAGGTGCAGGAGACATTGGACCGGATGGTCGACCGCATGGAGCAGAACGATTTGCTTTCTCCGGAAACGCTGCAAAAGTACCGCGAGCTGCAGAAGCTGGTGGAAGAAATGCTGACCCCGGAATTACAGCAGGCGTTACAAAAGCTGCAGCAAGCCATGGCCGATCTCGACCCGCAAAAGATGAAACGGGCCATGGAGAAATTCGCAGCGTCTCAGGAGGAGTTTTTGAAAAGCCTGGAACGCACACTTAATTTACTCAAGAAACTGCAGATCGAACAGAAGCTGGACGAGGCGATTCGAAAGGCGCAGGAGCTGCACCGGCGCCAGGAGGAGCTGAATAAAATGGCTGCTTCGGATTCAGATCAACAAAAAAGCAGCAAGTACGCGCAAGAGCAAAGCGGCATTAAAAAGGACACGGAAAGTTTGGAGCAAGACCTGGAGCAGTTGCAAAAGAGTATGAGCGAGTTTCCACAGATGCCGCAAAATCAAATCGATGCGGCGCATGAGCAAAGCGGTCAGAACTTACAAAATAAAATGCAAAAGGCGACACAGCAATTTCAGTCGGGGGATATGAGCGCTGCACAAAACACCGGACAGCAGATTTCGCAGGATATGCAGCAACTCATGGAAAGTTTGCAAAGTGCACAGAAGCAGCTTTCCGAGCAGGAAAAGCAGAAAATCATGCAAGCTCTGCGGCGCTCTTCCCGCGATTTGCTCAACCTTTCCCAGCAGCAGGAAAATTTGATGGAGTCCACAAAAGGCACCGACCGCAATACGCCAGGCATGACCGGGTTGGCGGATAAACAGCAAGACATGCTTGGCGGCCTTTCGCGAGTGACAAACGGACTTTATGAACTTTCGCAGGAAACCTTTTTTGTGACCCCGGAAATCGGTAAAGCCCTGGGAAAATCCATGAAAGGTATGCAGGACGCTTTGCGGGGTTTGGAAGCGCGCAACTCCGGCAAATCGAGGCAAGGCCAAAATCAGTCGATGGCCGGATTGAATGAAGCAGCCTCCCAGATTCGCAGCTCGATGCAGGGCTTGAGTCAGGCGTCATCGGCCATCGGGTTCCAGGAAATGATGCAGCGCATGATGGGGCTTTCCCAGCAGCAACAAGGCATTAACCAGCAGACGTCGCAAATGGGTCAATCACCCGGCGAAGGCATGAGCATGGAACAGCAGGCGGCGATGCAGCGATTGGCCGCTGAGCAAAATGCTGTGCGCAAATCTCTTGCACAATTGATGCAGGAGGCCGGCAACCGCTCGGACCTGCTGGGCGATTTGAATCAAGTTGGCAAAGAGATGGAAGAAGTGGTCAAACAGTTACTGCAGCAGAATATGAACCGGTCGATCATCGACCGGCAGAAGAGAATTCTTTCCCGGTTGCTGGATGCCCAGCACTCCATGAACCGCCGGGATTACAGCAAAAAACGCCAGGCTGAGACTGGCAAGCAGTACCAGGCAATGAGTCCGCAAACGTTGCCGGGTTCGCAGGGCCCAAAAAACCGGCTGAGAAATGAGCTGATCAAAGCGATGCGCGAAGGTTATTCAAAAGATTATAGAGAATTGATTCGGAAATATTTTGAGGCACTGGCCCGGGATGAGCGAGAAGGGAGCTTGAATAATTGAGTCAATCACATCACTTTCTCGTTCCAAAGCTCCTGCCAGGGAAGGAGAATAGCTCAAACCCAAGGATTAAGCCTGGTTGGTTCGATCGGTGTTGTATTGCCAGCGAGAAGAACGGGACTAATTAACCTGAATAATTCATGAATTTTCATTTCAGGCAAAAAACTTCAATATTGTCATGCCCGAGTAGTCGGGCATCCATTACCTGCACTAAGTTGTTTATTTGTAATGGATTCCCGCCTTACAGGCTGTTGCAAATAAGACTTAAGCCACGGATTGACACGGATTATCTGAATTATTAAGGAAATGTCCTTTTTCGTCAAACAATCTGGAAGAATCCGTGTGTTCATCAGTGGCAAAAAAATGAATCTGCAACAGCCGCCTTCGCGGGAATGACGACTTTTATCTTTGTGAATTAATCAGGTTAAGGAAGTAAAAACGAAATTTGGACGAGTTAATTGCAAATGCAATCACGAACAGGGAAGAATTTATATCAAAAGAGCTCTTAAATTGGCTAATGAAAAATAGATTTAAATCACATTTATTAAGAACCTCAAAGTGGGCCATGCTCTTTGCAGCCAGCACAGTTGCATTTGCTCTAACCTCAAACACATTCGCCCAGGACGCCGATTTCAACAAAAGCCGCCTGCGGACTGCGCAAGATCTGGAAAGACGTCGTAGTTACGACAACGCTCTGCGGATTTATCGCAGTCTGTATGACCTCGTTCCCCGGAACCAGCTCTACTATGAAGGCGTCAAGCGAAATATGGTGCGACTGAAAAAGTTCGATGAGCTGGTCGTAATTATCAGAACGCAAATCAACCTGAGCAACGGCAACAACCCGAGGTTCTGGGCCGACCTTGGGAACGTTTATTACAAACGCGGCGACCCGGCGCAGGCGCTGAGTATTTGGGAAACGGTTTTGGCGGATCATCCGAAACAGAAATCCGGGTATATTTACGTCGCCAACGCCATGGTGCAAAACCGGCTTTACGACCAGGCAATTGAGGTTTATCAAAATGCCCGCCAGGTCTTCGGCCAGCAGCATCTCTTTGTTTTTGAATTGGCGAATATTTATGTCCTGCGCTTGAAATACCGCGAAGCAACTCTGGAATATCTAAGTTACCTTGAAAAAAACCCGAAACAGTTCAGTTACATCGAGGGTCGAATTACCGGTTATACCAAAGACCCTGAACATGCACAGGAGGTCGCTGAAGTTTTAAAATCGTACCTTCCTCAAAGTAAGCAGGCGTATTTGGTGCGCAAGCTTCTGGCCAATCTCTATCTGCGCGTCGAAGATTTCGAGATGGCTTTACAACAGTTCAAATTCCTTGAAACCGTGAAAGTTCCAACCCGGCAAAAGAAGCAGGGGCAGGAACTCTATTTTTTCGCGGAAAAATCACTGCGTGCCGGTCGATATCAGTTTGCTCAGGATGCTTTTGAACTCATTCTCACAAATTATAATAAGTCTCCTTATCGGCCGCGGGCATTTTACGGAGTTGCTATTTCCAGGCAAATGCGTGGATTTTCCGCTGAAGCTTTGACCAGCTACAACGAATTGATCGATGCGTTTCCAAAAACCCGCTGGGTGCAGGATGCTCTGTTTCAAATTGGCGAAATTTATTTCCGGGATCTTTTCGAATTAGACCAGGCGCTCAGTACGTATCATTTACTGATCCAGAAGTATCCAGACAGCAAAAATTCTGTTCAGGCGCATTTTCGCATTGGGGACTGCTACGCCGCACAAGGCGATTTTGAAAAGGCTCAACTCTGGTATGACAGAACCCGAAGCCTTGGCACGGCTGACCCCGCTGCGCGGGATGAAGCCTTGTTTAAAAGTGCTAATTTGGATTTTATGCAAGGCCAATTTGACACAGCGCTCGAGAAGCTGCATAAGATCACTGCAAAAATCGCGCAACGAAAAGGGGAACAGCCTTTTGTAAATGATGCCCTTGAACTGATGTTTTTAATTGAGGAAAATCAGGCCGAGTCCAAAGAAGCGTTAGCGGTCTATGGCCAGGCCCAAAAGCAGAGAGTGCAAAGAAAGATCGCCGATGCGGTTAAATCGCTGCAGGAAATCGTGAGCAATTATCCCACCGCCAGCATTCTTGACGAGTCGCTCTTCGACCTCGGGGAGCTGGAGAGTGAGCGCGGAAACTACGCGGCGGCTATCGGCTATTTTCAAGGTCTTTTGGACGACCACCCTGAAAGCCTGCACAATGAACTTGCCCAAAAGCGAATTGCTGAAGTCTATGAAACTGAGTTGGGAGACAGTCAAAAAGCATATCAAGCTTATGAGCAGCTTCTCATCAAGTATCCCAGCAGCATCTATCTCGAAGAAGTCCGGCAGAAACTGCGTGAACTGCAATCCCGGCAGTTAAGTAATTGACGCGTTCTATAGCGTCATTTCGAGTCCTTCGGCTTTGCTCAGGAACAGGCGCCGCGGGAAATTTGTTAATTACAAGTCATTCTGCCGATCAAAAAGGGATATTTTTACAGGAGTAAAGATTCCTTGAAAAAGTTAGCATTAATAATATTTTCACTTTTCATCGTTCACGGTTCAGCCGTATTCGCTCAAAAAGTCCTCATTCCAATGGACTTGAAACAAACCGATCACCTTAAGGCTTATGGCGTCGCGTTCTGGGCATTGGAACGTTCCATAAACGTTGAGTGGCTGCTCAATTATCGTGGCGGTTCTTTTTTGATTGAATTCTTTCCGGCCGTCGAGCGCGAGTTGCGGCTGCGGGGCGTGACCTTTTCGAATATTTCCGGAGTACAAGTCTCGCAAATTTATGCCGAGATTGAAGAGGGTAACACAGACGTAATCTTGCTTGAAAAAGCCCCGAAAGTCGCGATCTACACACCGCCGAACAAACAGGTCTGGGACGATGCCGTGACCCTGGCGTTGACGTACGCGGAAATTCCCTACGAAACCTTTTGGGACGAAGAGGTGCTCAAAGGGGATTTAAAAAAATATGATTGGCTTCATTTGCACCACGAGGATTTTAGCGGCCAGTATGGTAAGTTTTATGCCAACTTTCGCAATGCGCCCTGGTACATTGAAGAAGTTTTGAATAGCGAAACGATGGCCAAAGCCGCGGGCTTTTCTAAAGTCTCGGAAGAAAAGAAAGCCGTTGCCCGCGCTTTTAAAAATTATGTTCTTAGCGGCGGATTTCTTTTTGCCATGTGCTCGGCCACCGATACCATAGAGCTTGCTTTGGCTGCAGAAAACACCGATATCGCCGCCATGGTCTTTGACGGCGACCCGCAGGACCCCGACTGTCAGGCAAAGTTGGATTACTCCAAAACATTCGCATTTGAAAACTTCACCATCGAGCTGAACCCGTTGGTCTATGAACACTCGGATATCGACTTTCCGCCGAGCAATATGCCGCGCATCCGAAATGCGGAGGCTGATTACTTTACTCTATTTGAATTCTCTGCGAAGTATGACCCGGTGCCGACCATGTTAACTCAGAACCACGTTTCGGTGGTTAAAGGATTTATGGGCCAGTTAACCGGGTTTAAAAGGAGTTTGATTAAAAAGTCGATTACGGTTTTGGGTGAGGTTGAAACAGGCGAAGCGGTTAAATATATTCACGGCAATTTAGGCCGCGGCACATTTACCTTTTACGGCGGCCATGACCCGGAAGATTACCAGCATTTTGTTTATGACCCGCCGACTCAGCTCTCATTACACAAAAACTCACCGGGCTATCGTTTAATCCTGAACAATATTTTGTTCCCCGCCGCGAAGAAAAAGAAGAGGAAGACTTAGATCTGTTTGGTCTTTCCATCATTCTCCCCCCCTGCCTTTCAAAACCACCAAAGTAATGTCATTCTTCCTGTGTCTGCCGTTCGCCATTCTTCTCCAGCTGCAAGTAGATGCGGCACGATCTGAGCCGGGGGTTTCTCCGCTACCTCTTTGAAAATTTCCTGAACTCGAGTATAGTCTAACATCTCATCAGTTTTAGGTAAGTTGAGCAGTCGTAAAACCTGGAAGATTTCCTTGTCCGACCGATCTTCCCAAAAGGTGTGTTAAAAACCGACTCTAAAAACCGCATCGACGCGGGTTCCTGCATAGACAATGTTGGGGTTAGTCGGATCGAATGCCATGGCAAGGACGGCAGTGCTTATAAGCCCATCGTTTATGAGTTGCCAGCTCACACCGCCATCCGGGCTTTTGAGAATGCCTTCCAAATTTGAACTGTATATCTCGTTGCTATTCATTGGATGAATCAAAATGACGAAAGGCTCGAACTCAAATGATGTCTGCACCTTCTGCCAGTTTTCTCCGCCGTCGGTTGTTTTAAAAATTCCGGGCGGTACTGAAGACGTTCTCAAGCTTCCCGCGAAAAGAACATTCGGGTTTTGCGGATCAACTGCAAGCGCCCGAATGAGACTGTTGGTGATGCCGGTGCTTTTTTTGTCCCAGGTCGCCCCGCCATCCGTGGATTTGTAAACGCCGCCGTCCGGCTCCGGAAAATTAACGCCGACATAAATTGTTGAAGGATTGACCGGGTCGATAGCCATTGGAAATGTTCTTTGAATACTAAAAGTGGTTTGTGTCCAGGTGTCGCCGTTATCGGTGCTTTTTAAGACACCCTCCGCAAAGGCAGTGGCGTAAAGAATATTTGTACTTACCGGATCCCGCACAATTTCCTGAAAACGCCCACCCCGGCGCACGTTTCGCCAATTCGTCCCCGCATCATCTGTTTTGTAAATGCCGCCGGAAAATGTTGCCACAACTAAACTTCTGTTGTCATCCGGATCGATTTCAATATCAAGAACCTGGGGGTTGTCAAGACCCAAATTGATACTTTCCACCGCACTGTTCCAGGTCAGGCCGCCATCCGTGCTTTGGAAGAGTCCTCTGCCAAATGTGCCGGCATAAATCAGAAAAGGATCCTGCGGGTCGATTGCGATGGCTCTGACATCCCGACTTGCCAGACCGACGCTGGAAAACTGCCAGGAATTACCCCCATTGTCGCTTACAAAAATGCCACCTAAAAAGCTGCCGCGGCCGCCTACGTTGCTGGTTCCAACCGCACCGGCATAAACTCTGTCCGGCTGGCTCGGGTCGATTGCCAGTTTTACGATCACGGAGTTAGTAAGGGAATTATTTGACGCCTGCCAGTTCTGGCCACCGTTGGTGGTTTTAAAAATGCCGGCGGCGCCGCTTGCATATAAAGTTGCCGGGTTGAGCGGATCAATGACCAGCGCCCTAACGTCCAAACGCCCCAGTCCCGTGTTTACTTGTTGCCAATTCACCCCGCCGTTGCTGCTCACAAAAACACCGCCCGTTTGCGTTGCAGCGTAAAGGGTGTTCGGTTGCAGGGGGTCGACCACGATTTCGAAAATATTATTTCCAACGATTCCCATGTTCATAGCAGTCCAGGTCGCACCGGAATCCGTGCTTTTGTAAATTGTACCGGTTCCCTGGAAAGTGCCCGCATAAATCACATTACTTGAATCAGGGTGAAAAGCCATGGAGAGCACTGAGCCGTCAGGCATCCCGGTATTCGAATTTTGCCAGCTCTGACCGCCGTTGGTAGTTTTATATACCCCGCCCTGACCGAGGCTCCTGAATGACCCGGCAAAAACCACATCCGGGTTTGCAGGATCTATCAGCAGTGACCAGACAAACGGGTCAAATTGTAGTCCGTTGTTGATAGTTGTCCAGGTGACGCCGCCATCCTCAGTCTTGATGACGCCTGTAAAATCCTGACCGGCATAGGCAATCATGGGATTGGTTGGATGAATGGCTAATGTGTGAACAATAATCGATACGTTGGCAGTGCGCCGCCAGCTTTGTCCGCTGTCCTCCGACTTATAAATTTCTCCCATATTCGTCGCGGTCATGACAACATTGGGCCGCGATGGACAAACGGCTAACGCCGTAACATCAATTCCGTAAGGGCCGATTGAACGCCACATCCCGTCGCGCGGAACGTCGGGACCGGTCGGCGTCATTTCCATGGGGTCCATCGCGGTCGGCTGCATGTTTTTACAACCGAAATTTAAGACGAGGAAAAGATAAAAAAACAAAGATTTGGCTTTTTTGGGAAACATAGACTTTAGCGGAATTTACCAAAATACAATTTTCTGGAGGCGCTTATTCCTCGAAATTTCAATGATGAAGCGCCTAATCGCAACATGTCGAATTCCCAGGTATTAATCAAGAAAAAAAATTCCCCTGCTTGACTTTCTCTCCCTTTTTGATTTATTTAAAATCAAAACAAAGGAAACCCCATGCTTAAAGAATTCTCCATCCGCACCAGCCAGCAAGTCGAGTTTATGAAACTCACCGGTCAGATTCAGAAGCTCCTGGACGAAAGCGGCATTCAGGAGGGAATTTGCTACATCTACATTCCGCACACCACCGCGGGAATTACCATAAACGAAGGCGCCGATCCGGACGTCGTGCGTGATATGACCATGGAGCTCAACAAAATTGTGCCGATCGAAGACGGCTACCGGCACGCGGAAGGAAATTCGGCGGCACATATTAAAGCCAGCATGATGGGCTCGTCGGTAAGTGTGATCATTGAAGATGGCAAACTGGTTTTAGGAACCTGGCAGGCGATTTTCTTTTGCGAATTCGACGGCCCGAGAACGCGGCGGGTCCTGGTCCGTTTTAACTAATTTGATTCAGTAATTTCACTTAAGACAAAAAACTCAATGTTTGTCATTCCCGCGCAGGGCGGGAATGCAGAACAGAGCAAACCCTAGCTGAAAAACATAGATTCCCGCCTGCGCGGGAATGACAATTTATGGGTTTGTGTTACTCAGTGTCCTTCGGTATTGAATTCTAGTTTTTTTATGCAGCTCAAAGAAATCGGCGAGTTCGGCCTCATTGACCGGATTAAAAATATTGTTGATACTTCCTCGACAGAGCTCCTTGTCGGGATTGGCGACGACGCGGCTGCTTTCAGAAGTTCAAAGGATCATCTTACTCTCGTTACAACGGATGTTTTAATCGAAGGCGTTCATTTTGATTTTGATTATTTTACTTTTCAGCAATTGGGGTGGCGGGCTCTTGCTGTGAATCTCAGCGACATTGCGGCCATGGGCGGCCGGGCGAAATATGCCGTGTTTTCTCTCGGCCTTCCTGAAAAAATTCAGGTTGAATCGATTGAAGAATTTTACCGGGGAGTAAAAGAATTAGGCGATAAATTTCAAACTGCAGTTATCGGCGGGGACACAACTCAGTCCCCGGATCGGTTGTTTATTTCAGTTACAGTTGTCGGTGAGGTTGAGAAAGAAAAACTGACCCTGCGTTCCGGCGCCAAGGTTGGCGATGCGGTTTTTGTGACCGGAACTCTCGGCGGCGCCCAGGCGGGACTACAAATACTAAAGTCTGCGATGAATAAATTCCCCCCTCGAGGGGGGATCAAGGGGGGTGTTTCCTCGACGGCGGATTTAAAGCGAGGTGTTTTGATCGACAAACATCTCACCCCCCAACCCCGAATCAACGAGGCTCGATTTCTGGTTGAGAATTTTCCCATTCACGCCATGATCGATATCAGCGACGGCCTGGCTTCGGAAATCAACCATATTTGCCAACAGAGCGGCGTCGGCGTACTTTTAAGAGCCGTTGACATCCCCATCGATTCTGCAACCCGGGAAGCCGCAGCTTTCTTCAAAGAGCGACCGCTCAATTATGCTTTAAGAGGCGGCGAGGATTTTGAGCTGCTTTTTACCGCTTCCGAAGAGGTTGCTAACGAGTTACAAAAAAAATTTCGGGAGAAGTTTGGGTTTGAATGTGTAAGGATTGGCACGATTAAAGCACCACAGGATGGCGTTACTCTGAAAACTTTAGACGGAAAATTTATTCCGATTCTTGCTAAAGGGTATGATCATTTTGGAACAGAATAAAAATATCAGCCCTTCGACTGGCTCAGTAAGAAAAGCTTACCTTCTTTAAGCAGGTAACCTTTTGATTCGTTGAAAATGGCACGGACCCTTCTCAGTGCAGGCTATTTTGCAAAAAGGTCCGCGTCTACGTGAACTCAGCATGACAATGAGGTGGCAAATTGTTGCAAAGCAGGCCTGACTTTCTTATTTTAAGAGGAGGAAATAATGGCTGATGAATCTTTAGACGACAAATTGAAAGAAGCGGAAATAGCAAAGCTTAAACAAGAGACTGCCCTGATTCCGTAAGCAGGTCAACGCGAAATGGTACACAGGCAAGTCGTTAGCTAAATTTTCAGGATTTATTTTAACAGCCGTTGCTCTCTACTCTGTCCTTGACACGGTTCTTTTCAAAGACATCAGAGAACACGATAGCAGACTTATTAAACTACAAGCAGAAGTGGCGAGGGGAGCACTGGACAGCCTGAACCGTGCGAAGGAAAGAAAAATAACAACCACGATTGACAGCCTGGTCTTAAATGGCACAGGTTTCACCGGTTTAGACAACCCGGCAGCGCATGA
>Ga0209988_10000239_pt1 | contig 32257 bp, 30 predicted proteins | sample N075metaG_FD_183115 | JGI IMG/M metagenome (GOLD analysis project Ga0209988, IMG submission 183115) | Deep subsurface microbial communities from Kermadec Trench to uncover new lineages of life (NeLLi) - N075 metaG (SPAdes) (version 2) | ecosystem: Environmental > Aquatic > Marine > Ocean trench... | reverse complement strand
CCACATGCTTGCGGCCGACCTTGATGCCGTCCTGGTTCAACAGGTCGCGCAACATGCGAGAACCGGCATACGGCATCTCCAAATGCAGTCGATCGATACGCTTCATCAGACCCAGATCGCGATCCGAGATCGGTCGAGGCAATGCGTAAACCGTGGAACGGGCCATCCCCAGTGCTTCGGCCTGGCGTGTAATCGGCAATGAGTGGCTCCGGGTCAATCATCGTTTTGCGCTCAGCAGGCCGGCTTTGCTGAGCGCTCCTTCTAAAAAATCATTCTCCAATATCAGCTCGCCGATTTTTGCGTGCAATGCCTTGATGTCGATCGGCGGCGCTTCCTTTTGTCCGCTGCCCTCGAACACAACGCCCGCTCGCTCCAGCAGCTGTGTCTTCCACTGCGTAATCTGGTTTGGGTGAACATCAAACTGCTGCGCCAGTTCCGCCACAGTCTTGTCGCCCTTGATGGCCGCTAACGCGACTTTGGATTTGAATACCGGCGTGTGATTCCGACGGGGTCTTCTGGGCATGATTGCCTCCTGATTTTAGGGCCAATAACATGGCTCATATCAGGCTCGGAATCCACTTATAGCGCTGTCCGATTTTCCGGGGCCACCTCTAAGCTCTGCAGGGCGGCCTTTGCCAATATGGCTGGTTCGGCCAACGGGTTCGCCATTTCCCGGCATCCGACGCGAAACTAAATAGTTATATAAATCGTTACATAAATCGTTGACAATATTTCGGTTAAAGTAGAAAATACAGTAACTTGTAGTTTTATTAATCGTTACATTTATGTCCGAGTTACGACCACATCTAATGAATGGCGCACGGCACGCCGGTGAGCTGGCGGCTGCTCTTGGGGGCGGCCGTGTCGCCCTTATGAGGGCCTATGAACGGGAACCACACCAGTTCTTGCGGCTGGGTCGAGCCCGCAGCACACGTTACGCCGCCCGGGAAATTCTTACTGGGCTAAACACCGATGAGTTCCCGGTTTTCCGGGTCGATGAAGCCGGAGATATTGCGCCGGCCGGCACCCTCGTGACGCTCGTTGCTACCGAGTCAGTTTGGCTTCCTGATGAGGCCATCATCGATGGACTGCCACCCGAAATGCATGACATTGCACCCCGTGGTTTCCTCGGTCGATCTTACGCCCATCGGCATGTCGACCTGGGCTTGTCGGAAGATGTAACTAACTGGTCGGACCATCACGTCCTGATTGCGCTTAGTCGTCGAGGAGAGGACTTACCAGGCAACTTGGTGATCGGCCGGGAGTCTTTCGATCGATTTCAAAATCTACAGCACGAAGCCTACACCGCGAGCGACTTTCCAGCACTCAGTGACGCCGCAATAGCAGGAGAACATGTGGGTTCATCGGCTGGCGGCGAGCAACCGAAGTTCACTGCTCTTGTTGATGGTCAGCATCGCATAGTCAAATTTGCGACGGACCAGACAGACAATGCTCGACGTTGGCAAGACTTGCTCATGCTCGAGCATGTCGCTTTGGAAACGTTGCGCGATGCAGGAATCGAGGCGACAGAGACCCAGTTGCTCGATGTAAGTGGTTTGAGATGCCTGATCATTAATCGTTTCGATCGTATAGGCAAAACGGGCCGACGGGCGGTTATGACGCTGGCCGCTGCCTCTCAGCAGGTCGATGGCACATGGACTGATGCTGCCGAAGGAATGCGACGACGTGGTGAATTGAGTGACGAGGGCCTGCAGCGAATCGCGCTTCTCGACGCTTATGGAGCGTTGATTGCAAACGCCGATCGCCACCAATATAACGTCTCATTATTCCCGACAGAAACCAGGTATACAGTTGCACCAGCATTCGACCAACTGCCGATGGCTTACGCGCCGCCCGCCAGTGGCAATCTGCGCAACTCAGCGATTGCTGGTCCACGGCCGGCCGTGAATACGCTTGCTATTTGGGGGAAAGCTCAAGAACTCGCAGCCGAGTTTTGGCGTCGTGCGAGCGAGCAACGATGGTCTGATTCAATGGGCGCTATCGTAAGAGAGCACGCCGGTCGGTAAAGAATAACTCTCGCGGTATTGGGGTCAATTTCGATCGATTCTGGATCGAGTTCAGTATTAAGCGCGCATTTCCCGGACGCCGTTATCGTCACCAATCAACAAGACGTCCGCTGCACGGTGCGCAAAAATTCCGACCGTGACGACTCCTGGGATCTGATTAAGGCGAGCTTCCATTTCGAGGGGGTTGCTGATCGCGAGGTCGTGCACGTCGATAATATGGTTACCGTTGTCGGTCACGAATCCCTCACGCCAAACAGGCTGGGCTCTCATCATGAGGAGCTTGCGCGAGACAAAAGCCTGCGCCATTGGCAGAATTTCGATCGGCAAAGGAAATTCACCGAGCATGCCCACTAGCTTGGCGTCGTCGACAATACACACAAATCGCTGGGCTGCGCCCGCCAGGACTTTCTCGCGAGTCAATGCGCCGCCGCCGCCTTTAATCAAATGTAAATGCTTGTTCGACTCATCAGCGCCATCGATATACAAATCAAGATCGCCGGCCTCGTTCAGCGTCGAGACTTCGAATCCCAGCGCCACGAGCATTTCAGAAGAGGCTTTGGAGCTCGACACAATCTTGTCGATTCGTTCGCGAACGGTCGGCAACAGTTCGATCAGAAAATTCACCGTCGATCCAGTGCCGACGCCCAGGGCCATGCCCGGCTCTATGAATTCCAGCGAGGCTTCGGCCGCGTTGCGTTTTTTCTGTGATGAACCCATTTGCAGAGCTTAGTCCATATACAAAAGTGCCCGCAAATGCGGGCACTCTCGTTGTACTGGAAGAAGACTAAATCTTCCTTGTGGCTTAAAGCCTAACGTTTTTTCCTGCGGGAAGCTTTATTTCTTCGCCTTCCGCTTCGTTTTGCGCTTGGCCTTCTTTTTGGCCTTACGCTTGGCTTTTTTCTTAGCCTTTTTCTTGGCTTTTTTCTTAGTCTTGCGCTTAGCTACTTTACGCTTGGCCTTTTTCTTGGCCTTCTTCTTTACTTTCCGTTTTTTCTTTTTAGCTACGCGACGTCTCTTCGGCGCAGCTTTCTTCCTCGTTACTTTCCGCTTCTTCGCGCTCTTGCGCTTAGAAGCTTTTTTCCGTGACTTCTTTTTCGTAGCCATCATATTTCTCCGTGTCGGGTACCCAGCGTTGAGTATATACAACAAAACCAAAAAATCCAGCAACTTAGGTGACGCAATTAACAGTTTTGAAAAGTCACGATTCAGGCTTTTTGTTCATTCGAAACGGCAATTGAATATCATCCAGCAAATCTAGAAATTCCGTATGTGTTTTCACAACGAATAACGCACGATGTAAGTTTGCGTGACGGAGTTGTTTTGGGCGCCATCGAATAAATGGTTTGCGGATATCGCGAGCGACTTGACTGTCGCGATTCGCAGACAGGCGTGCAATAAAACGACGTCTGACCGTAATTCTGCTTTCTAGTCCGCGTCACTGATTACGCTGTAAAGCCGTATATCCCATGGGTTTGTCTCAATTTCCTCGACTTTTTGGCACGCAAAAGCCAGTCCAATCAGTTTTGGTCGCAGCCAGCGTTTTTTGTGTTTCAAGAATGCGAATTTACGGTCGTAAAATCCACCGCCCATGCCAATACGATTGTTGTTCGTGTCGAATGCAACGAGTGGAGTGATAACAAGGTCGAGTGATTTTGACGAAATGGAAACGCTGTTAACGGGCTCCCAAAGTCCAAAATGATTTCGTTGCAGGGTCGTATCGCGATCCAGTTTTCGAAAGACCATGCGGCCGTTATTTTCGATCACTGGACAGAAAACGCGCTTTTTTGCGCACCATGCGCGTTCGATGATGCGAGTTGGGTCCACTTCGCCATTCATTGGCAAATAACAGGCAATCGTTCTGGCGGCCGAAAATTCGTGAGATCGAATGACTTGTTCGTTGATGCGTGAGTTCGCAATGTCGCGCGCATATTCGTTCAAAGCGCGGCGCGCTTTCAGTGCTGTATTGCGCTGTTTTGCAATCAAGAAAAGCGCCTCCCGCCTGTGCCGTTACAGACCGTCGCTCTCGAACCGGAGCAACAGGTGGGGTCAGCCGTGGCAGCAACAGGCTTACCGCTTTCGCAGCCCTGCTCAAATGCTACCGACAGTGCACGACCCCGAGATGAAAAGTTAGGGTCGAAAGGTATCCAGGTCAGTATCGAACACTGCAGGAGGCGCCAATTCTCTTGACCAATTCACCGCGTCAAAGATCCAGTTATTGAGACCCACCCAATACACTTTCGACGCGGTCAGAAATAAGTTTCAAACGACTGCTGACATCGCCGTCAAGCGTGCGGTCGCGAGCCTGTGCGTGCAGCAAGTCATTCGCCATGTTCAGCGCCGCCATGACGGCGATACGATCGATGCCCACAATTCTGCCGCTATCTCGAATCTCGAGCATCTTGGCATTCAAGACTTCTGCGGAATCCAGCAGGTCAGTACGCTCGTCTGCCGGGCATGAAACCTGGTATTCCTTGTCCAGAATGCGGACGCTAACCTGGGCAGTAGATTGGTTCATGTGTCTAAGATCCTTGCTCCATTGCTTTGAGTCTTCCGATCATCGCTTCAACCCGTGCTCGCACCTGCTCGTTCTTTTGCAACAGGCCGGCGCGCTCGGCCGTCAAAACATCCTGCCGTTGCTTCAGCGATTTGTTCTCATCCTGGAGCTGGTCGCACACGCCCACCAGCGCGTCAACCCGTTTTTCCAACCGTTTGAGTTCGTGCTCAAATGTTGTACTCATGTCGTCAGCCATAAAAACAATATAGACACGCGCCCGGGCATAATCAATCGTAATTCGATACGGGCTGCCAGCGTGGCCAGAGAAAGCGATACGTGGGATCATTCCGTCTGTACCGAACCGTCAGGAATTTGTTGCATGCAGCAGGGAATCGACCACTACGATTTAGAGGATGCGCTCAGGCAGTGTGGGTCCAACTGGGACGCGTCGCAGACGCACGGCCTATTGTCGGGTAGGCTCGCGATCGCGGGTGCCGATAGCGGCTTTGACTGGCTGTCGCAAGTGTTGGACGGTACGGAGCAGGTGGACACGATGCGGGCCGAATGCGAAAGCATGCTTGGCCAACTGTTCGAGGCCACCTACCGGCAACTCGCCGAACGGCAGTCGGAATTTGAGCCATTGTTGCCTAGTGAGGACGACTGTACCGTCGCACGCGCGACCGCGCTGGCGCACTGGTGCGAAGGATTTCTACATGGCCTCGTGGCCGCCAATCATGGCGACGAACTGAAGGCGCGGCTCGCGGCAGAACCGCTGGCCGACATCATCAGTGACATGCTGCAGATAACACGTGCGTCGGCCGATGAAGACGACGATACGGAGTCATATGATTCCGCCTATACCGAACTCGTCGAGTATGTACGGGTCACCGCGCAACTGGTCTACGAGGAATTGGCGGACCTTCGTCATCCGTCGGGTGAACCGGTCGTCGATGCCCTGCACTAATTAGAGCACTAGGCAGAACAAAGTGAATAACAAGGAATTCGCCCGACGAAGAAGACAGCTGATGCGCATGGTGGGTCACGGCGGCATTGCAATTCTTCCGTCAGCGCCAGTGCGCATGCGCAGCCGCGACGTCGAATACCGGTTTCGCCAGGACAGTGATTTTTACTATCTCACCGGTTTCGCGGAACCGGATTCTGTGGCAGTGCTGGTACCGGGACGTGACAATGGCGAATATTTGCTGTTTTGTCGCGAACGCAATCCGGAAAAAGAACTCTGGGACGGCAGGCGAGCCGGTCAGGATGGGGCAATTCGCGATCACGATGCTGACGACGCTTTTCCCATTGATGACATTGACGACATCCTTCCCGGCATCATGGAGTTCTGCAGCCGCGTGTACTACACGATGGGACTGTATTCAGAGTTCGACTCTCGAATTGCCGATTGGGTCAATTCCCTGCGATCGCGCGAATCACGAGGCGTGCACACCCCGCAAGAATTTGTCGCGCTCGATCATCTGTTGCATGACATGCGCTTGTACAAGAGTCGAGCGGAAATTTCGGCAATGCGGAAATCAGCCGGAGTCGCGGCCAAAGCACATGTACGAGCAATGCAGGTGGTTCGTCCCGGGATGTACGAATACGAAATCGAGGCGGAATTCGCCAGCGAATTTCGATTCAATAACGCCTGGTTATCCTACAGTCCGATTGTCGGCTCAGGCGCAAATTCATGTACGTTGCACTATGTCGAGAACAACGATCGCCTCGCTGACGGTGACTTGTTATTGATCGATGCTGGTTGTGAACTCGACTACTATGCGTCGGATATTACGCGGACTATTCCGGTCAACGGCAAGTTCAGTCCTGAACAACGGGCCGTGTACGACATTGTACTCGAGGCACAGCTTGCGGCGATTGAGAAGACTCGCACCGATAGCCACTGGAACGAACCGCACGACGCGGCGGTCAAAGTCGTCACTCGCGGCCTGAAGAAAATTGGTTTACTTGACGGCACGTTGCCGCGACTTATTAAAGATGGTGCGTACCGCGAATATTTCATGCATCGCACGGGTCACTGGTTGGGCATGGATGTGCACGATGTTGGCGACTACAAGGTTGGGGACGAATGGCGATTGCTTGAGCCCGGCATGGTGATGACGGTCGAGCCGGGCATTTACATACCGGCCAGTCGCAAGGTGCCGGCCCGCTGGCACAACATCGGCATTCGTATCGAGGACGACGTGGCAGTTACGAATAACGGTCCCGACGTACTGAGCAAGGGACTGGTAAAGGATCCGGACGAGATCGAGTCGCTGATGCAAAGCGGATGAATTACGACATTGTCATTGCTGGCGGCGGAATGGTCGGGACCAGCCTCGCGCTGGCGCTTGGGCCGCTCAAACTGCGCGTTGCGGTGGTGGAACCTGTGCCGCGTACCGCGGACGCACAGCCCAGCTTTGATGACCGATCGACGGTGCTCTCTCGCAGCACACAGCGCATGTACGAGGCGATGCAGTTGTGGGATGACATTGCAGGGGCAGCGACGCCGGTTACACGCATTCACGTGTCGGACAAAGGCCGTTTCGGTTTTTCGCATATCGAGGCCGTTGAGCAACAGGTCGAGGCGTTGGGATACGTCGTTATCAATCGGGTTCTGGGCACCGTGTTGCAAGAGGCGTTGGACAAGATGCCGACGCTGGACATTTTGTGCCCGGCGCATATCGTCGGTACGCGGTTGGGACCGGAGAGTGCGATAATCACAGTCGAGCACGCCGGTGGTGAGACGGAAGAGTTGGCCTGTCGTTTGTTGGTCGCTGCAGATGGTGCCAAATCATCGGTTCGCGAAATGATTGGCATTTCCGCCAAACATGTCGCGTACGGTCAACGTGCGATCGTCGGCAATTTGCTGCCCGAAATATCTTTGGCCAACTGCGCTTATGAGCGATTTTCTGAGCACGGCCCACTGGCCTTGCTGCCAATAGATGATGGTCGCGCAGGATTTGTCTGGACCGTATCCGACAGCGATGCAGATCGCATTCTCGCGCTCGGCGATCAGGCGTTTCTTTGCGAGCTGCAAGAGGCATTCGGGTATCGCCTGGGCACCTTTGCGCAGGTTGGCGCTCGGGCCGCATATCCGCTTGTTCTGAGCAAGGCCATGCGTCTGACGGCAACCCGCGCAGTGCTGATTGGAAACGCGGCGCATGGACTCCATCCCGTGGCTGCCCAGGGATTCAACCTCGGACTGAGGGATGTGGCCGCGTTGTGTGATTGCATTGCCGAATTCGATCTCGACGATCCTGAGCTGCTGGAGCGCTACGCCGCCTGGCGCAAAAGTGACCAATCCAAACTGGTTGGCTTTACAGACGGACTCGTCAGATTGTTTGGGCATACGAGCCGCCCGGTTCGTGTGCTCCGGGACATCGGTATGCTCAGCTTTGACTTTGTTCCCGGAGTGCGGTCGTTGTTTGCGAAACATGCGATGGGTCTTGCGGGCCGTCTTCCAAAGCTTTCGCGCGGTGTGCCGCTGTCATGAACGAGCACTTCAATATTGTCGTTGTCGGAGCCGGGGTAACAGGCTTGACAGTTGCGGCGTTGCTCGCCCAAAGTGAATACAACGATCGATTGACGTTGACGGTTGTCGACGCAAATGAGCGCCCGCATCCTTCGCCTGACGGTGACGTCGGACTTCGAGTATCAGCGATCGCCAGCGGCTCGGCGGCGCTCCTGGATAGCATCGGCGCATGGTCGACCATGCGTGAGACACGGATATGTGCGTACGATCGCATGCGAGTGTGGGACGAGTCGTCTACGGCAGAAAGCAGCGACGCGTTGCGTTTCGATGCGGCGGATTTCGGCGTGCCGCAACTCGGTTTTATTGTCGAGAACGCGCTGTTGCAGGACGCCATACTCAAAGTGCTCGATCAACAAAATGTCGAACTGATCTTTGCAACGCCGATCGAGTCGTTGCAGTCGCGCAATGGCGGGCATCGGCTGCTACTTGAGGATGGGCGGCAGATCGATGCGGACCTGGTCATCGGGGCCGATGGTGCGCGTTCCTTTGTTCGGCATAGCGTTGGCATTGAGACCGATAATTGGGCGTATGACCAGACCGCATTTGTCACCCACCTGCGGCCCGAAAAGACTCACCGTAATACGGCCTGGCAGCGATTTTTGGCTGCCGGACCGCTGGGCATGTTGCCACTCTCCGATGGTCGTATTTCGGTGGTCTGGTCCACAAACGAGAGACAGGCGCAGTGGGCAATGTCGGCCGGAGACGACGAGCTGGGTGCGGCACTGAGCGACGCATCCGACCATGTGCTTGGCGCACTCACCGTCGCCGGACCGCGCGGCATGTTTCCGCTGCTCGCCCTGCATGCGAAAGACTATGTAAAACCCGGTATCGCGCTGCTTGGCGACGCGGCCCATGCGGTGCACCCGCTTGCCGGACAGGGTGCCAATCTCGGTCTGCAGGACGCTGCAACATTGGCTGGCGTTGTGGTTGCGGCATTGTCGAACGCGGAGTACCCGGGCGACAGGCCCGTATTGCGGCGTTACGAACGGGCCCGAAAAGGTCCAAACGCCGCGATGTTGCATTTTATGACTGGGTCTAATCGCCTGTTTGCGACAGACTCCGTACTACTAAAAGAACTGCGCGCGACCGGCATGCGGTTATTCAATCGAAGTGGGCCGATTCGCGAGCACGTGGTGAGTGTTGCGCTGGACCCATCAGTATTACCCTGTTGGACCACTGACACCGGGAGGCCACGATGAAGCAGCAATATGTATTCGGTCTCGCTGCGATGCTGGCGGTGATCGGCTTGTCCGTTTTCGCTTACAAGTGGCAGGTACTCGGATTCCCGGTCAGCAAAGGTCAGGAGACGCCGGTATGGACGATTGAGTCGTCGATCAGTTTTGACAGTGGGCCGGGCTCGATCAAAGTCAATCTGCACATTCCGACGCTGATACCCGGATTTCGAATGCTCAACGAAAACTCGGTGTCCCGCGGTTATGGCTTCAGCCTCAATTACGGCACAGGTGGTCGTGAGGCGCAGTGGGCGATCCGTCGCGCTAATGGTCCGCAGAAAATATATTACCGGATCTCGGTGTTCCAGGACTCAATGCGCGACCAATCCGATACGACGCCGCCGTTTCCACCGCCACCGGTCATCAACGAACCGTTCAAGACGGCAGTTGAAGTGATCGTTGCAGACGTCAAAGAGCATTCAGCGGACACCACGTCATTCACGTCTGAGCTGTTGCGTCTGATGAACGATCCGTCGCCGGACCCAAACGTTGAACTCTTGCGATCCGACGTAAACTCCAATACCAACTTCGTGGAAACAGTAACGATGATTCTTGCCGCTGCACGTATTCCGGCGCGGCTCGTGCGCGGCTTCAAACTTGAAGGTCGGCAGCGCAACGCAGACCTGGTGACCTGGCTCGAAGTGCACGATGGTGATAACTGGCGTTATTTCAACCCGGCGACGGGCAATGAGACTTTGCCCGACAATTTCCTGATCTGGTGGCGTGGCAACGAGCCGTTAATTGATATCGTCGGTGGCAACAATGTGCAAGTCAATTTCGCGGTGCAGGAGAATTACCTCGATGCGGTTGCGATCGCGGAGTCGCAGGCAGCCAAGCGCGGGGTCAGTCTAATCGACGTCTCCTTGTACAGCCTGCCGATTCAAACGCAGGCTGTTTACAGCGTATTGCTGATGATACCGATTGGTGCACTTGTCATGGTCGCACTGCGGACCTTCGTGGGCATCGATGCATTCGGCACGTTCATGCCTGTGCTGATTGCACTCGCGTTTCGCGAAACCAAACTGTTCTGGGGTGTCGTTTTATTTACGATGCTGGTCACGCTCGGACTTAGCATTCGATTTCTTCTCGATCGATTGCGATTATTACTCGTGCCGAGGCTCAGCGCTGTGTTGATCGTTGTCGTCATGCTCATGCTGGCAATCAGCCTGGTATCGCATCGGCTCGGGCTGGAAACCGGACTGTCTGTTGCCTTGTTCCCGATGGTCATTATTGCGATGACGATCGAACGCATGTCCGTCGTCTGGGAAGAGCGAGGTGCCGCCGAGGCGATGCGGGCAGCGTGGGGCAGCCTTGTCGTTGCGATGGTGGCCTACGTTTTCATGGACATGTCCTGGCTGGAGCACCTGATCTTTACGTTTCCCGAGCTTCTGTTGGTCGTTCTCGCGTTGGTTGTGATCGCGGGTCGATATACGGGCTATCGGTTGCTCGAGCTCCGCCGGTTTCGCGCACTGGTCGATAACTGATGCTGGTGCGTGCACGCATGCTGCGCCAGGCCGGTGTTCTTGGTCTGAACGAGCGAAATGCCGAGTTCATCTCGCGGCTCAATCCGCGTCGCTGGTTCCCACGCGTTGATGACAAGGTGTTGACGAAAGAGCTCGCGATTGCGGCGGGCATGGCCGTGCCGGAGCTTTACGGCATCATCAGTAATCAAGGCGAGGTGCGGGGGTTTGGCGACATCGTTGGTGATCGCGAAAGCTTTGTGATCAAGCCCGCGCAAGGGAGCGGTGGCGATGGCATTCTCGTTGTGACGGGCCGCAGCCAACGCCGGCGAGACACTTATCGGTTGTCCAGTGGCGTGCGCATATCGGCGGCCGAAATCGCGCATCACATTTCGAACATCGTCAGTGGCCAATACAGTCTGAGCGGCAACCCGGACAAGGCGCTTATCGAATACTGTGTGCGTTTCGGTCCGGTGTTCGCCGATGTCAGTTACCAGGGAGTTCCCGATATTCGCATTATTGTTTATCGGGGTTATCCGACGATGGCGATGGTACGTTTACCGACACGAGCATCCGATGGCAAAGCGAATCTGCATCAGGGTGCTGTTGGTGCGGGCGTCGATATGAGTCTTGGTGAGACATTGACGGGCGTATTGGGGAACGATGTTGTTGATGAACACCCGGATACCGGTGTGTTGATATCCGGACTGCAGATACCGCAGTGGGATTTTATTTTAGGAACTGCTGCGCGCGGCTTTGAGGTGACCGGGCTGGGTTACCTGGGTGTGGATCTGGTGATCGACCGCGATCTTGGGCCGATGATTCTCGAAATGAATGCGCGACCCGGGCTCAATATTCAGATCGCCAATTGTGCCGGCCTCACCGATCGATTGGCACGCATCGACGAAATCTATAACGAAGATGACAAGCCGGCCTATCGGGCCCAAATCGCGCGCCGCGAATTTCCGGCGGCGCGGCAGGCATCAATGCTGTTCAGCGCATGATCGTGGGAGCGGCTTCAGCCGCGACTAAAAGTCGGGCCTGAAGGCCCTCCTACTCTTGTTTATTTAGCCATGCGTCCATGCGTTGCTCGAGAATATCGAGTGGCAGGGCACCGCCACTGAGCAGTTCGTCGTGGAATGCGCGGACGTCGAATTCGTCACCCAGCGCGAGTTCGGCACGCTCCCGGATGGTTTTGATCTTCAGTTGTCCGATCTTGTACGCGAGCGCCTGGCCCGGCCAGCCGATGTAACGGTCGATCTCATTGATGATGTCGAGTTCGGTCTTGGCGGCATTATCTTTGAAAAAATCGATGGCTTGCTGTCGAGTCCAGCCTTTGTAATGAATACCCGTGTCGACAACGAGTCTTACGGCGCGCCACATTTCGTAGGTGAGCTGGCCGAATCGTGAGTACGGATCTTCATAAAGCCCGAGTTCGTAGCCGAGGCTCTCGCTGTACAGACCCCAACCTTCAACGAATGCCGTGAAACCGCCATAGCGGCGAAAGTCAGGTATGTCTCCAAGTTCCTGCTGCAGAGCGAGTTGCAAATGATGACCCGGCACCGCTTCGTGCACGGTCAATACTTCGATCTCGTATTTGGGCCGCACCTCGGGCTTGTACAGGTTGACCCAGTAAATGCCAGCGCGACTGCCATCGGCAGCGGGTTGCGAATAATAGGCTGTCGTGGTGTCCGGGGCGATGGAGTCGGGGATTGGTTTGACGCCATAAGGCATACGCGGCAGCTTGCCAAACAGCTTTATTATTTCCGGATCGATTCGTTTGCTGGTGGCGAGGTAGGATTCAAACAGGTCATCCGGATTATCGTAATAGAACTGCGGGTCGCTACGCAGGAATACGAGAAAATCCTGAAAACCACCGGCGAAATCGAGCTCGTCAATGATTTTCTGCATTTCGTCGCGAATGCGGCGAACCTCAACGAGGCCCAGGCGATGAATGTCATCGGGCGTCATCTGTGTCGTTGTGAAGCGGCGCGCATGATATTCATACCACGCGGACCCGTTCGGCATCGAAGACAGCCCGATACTATCGCGACAGGCTGGCAAGTAGGTGTCGGAAAAATACCGCGCCAGTTTGCGATACGCCGGCAACACGGATTCGTCAATCGTGACACGCGCCATTGAACGCAGGCGTTGTTGATCATCGGCGGCGATGGACGCCGGCATATCCTCGAATACGGCGTAGAACGGGCTGGCTCTAGCGTCATCGACGAGTTGTACGGCTATCTGGCCGGGAATCCGCTCCATCAGGATTTTCGGCGGCATGTAGCCGGCCTTGCGCCCGCGCTCCGCGAGTTTGATCGTCTGCTCGACAAATCGCCCGATCTTATTCATGCGGGCGAGCCAGTCTTCGTAATCCCGGGCCGAATCGAAATTCAGGTAATTCGCCTCACTGTCCAGGTTCTGCACACCGCCCTGATGATCGAACGGGATTAGGTGACCCTTGAACGCCATGCCGTCGACGTCGCTCTGCAGGCTGCGGCGAAACAACTCGTAGTTGAGCTGATCGGGCTCACTCAGGGTGCTGCGATCGATCGCGTACACGCGTTTCAGGAAAGCCCGGGTCTCTGCCTGGCGTGCCTCGATTGCCCCGATGCTCAGGTCTGTCCAGCGATCGTTGTAACGTCGGTCCCCGAGCTGGGAGGCAAACATTGGAGAATTCTCGAGTTCCCATTCCCAGGCTTCGTCAAGCAATGCATTGAAATCGGCGGCGGCATCACCGAATACAGCCCCGGGGAGGCCGAGCGTGACAGAAATAACAACAGCGCGGAGTACTTGCATACCAAGCTTCCAATCTCGAGACTGGTGCATTGTCACTTGCGGCTGCTTGGCTGGCAACCAACACTCGTTTTGGCTATGATTGCGCGCACCAATCAATAGCGCTCGCAGAAGAGTCCCCGAATTATCATCAACTCATCGGGGCGCCGAAGGCGCAACTCGCTCGGAAACGCTCAGGCAAAAGGACTGTGCTCGCTGATTGGCTCTGGAGAGAGGCCCGAATAGCGGCCCACCGAAGGGGTATGTGGCTGTTAGGCCATTGATCTCTCAGGTTTTGAAGGACAGAGGGGCGATTGACCGAGAGGTCGGTCGCCTTTTTGTTGGTCAAAGGAACACTGAGAAATGGGCTCGAAAACACCGCTGTACGACAAGCACCTGGAGGCCGGCGCCCGCATCGTCGATTTCAGCGGCTGGGAGTTGCCGCTGCATTACGGCTCGCAAAAAGAAGAACATCACGCGGTGCGCAACAATGCCGGTGTCTTTGATGTTTCGCACATGACAATTGCCGATTTGCGCGGTGAGGGCGTTCGCGATTTTCTGCGATTTTTGCTTGCAAACGATGTAGCCAAGCTGCAGGAACCGGGCAAAGCGCTATATACAGTGATGCTCAATGAGACGGGTGGAGTCATTGATGACCTGATCGTGTACTGCATGCGCGAGTCCTGGTTTCGACTCATCGTGAATGCGGCAACTCGGGAAAAAGACCTGGAATGGATCCGGCGATCGGCAGAATCGTATGATGTGGAAGTCAGCGAATGTACCGGGGTCGCGATGATCGCGGTGCAGGGGCCTAACGCGCGCGAGCTTGCAGCGTCGTGTATCGATGACGAGTGGCGCGAACAGACGCTCGCACTCAAGTTATTTACAGCAATGGAGGCTGGCGACCTGTTCGTGGCAAGGACCGGATATACGGGCGAGGACGGCTGGGAGATCGTGATGCCGGCGGCACGGGCAGCTGCAATTTGGGATCATTTGCTCGCGATGGGCGTGGCGCCGTGCGGACTCGGCGCAAGAGATACCTTGCGCCTCGAAGCCGCAATGAATCTGTACGGCACCGACATGGATGAATCAATATCGCCGCTTGAGGCCGGGCTGGGCTGGACCATTGCCTTGGATCCCGAAGACCGCGACTTTATCGGTCGTGAGGCACTCGAGGCGAAAAAGGCAGACCCGAAGCGGCAACGATTTATCGGGTTGCTGCTCGAAGACAAAGGCGTGTTGCGCAATCATCAGCGTGTCGTTGTGGAAGGAATCGGCGACGGTGAAATTACGAGTGGTGGATATTCGCCAACAATTGGTCGCTCGATAGCGCTTGCGCGGGCGCCGGCCGGCGACTACGAAAGCGCACAGGTCGACGTGCGCGGCAAACTACTGAGCGTGCGAGTGGTGCAAACGCCGTTCGTCCGCAATGGACAAGTTCAAATTGAGACATGAGAGATGCAAAATCAGACGGGGAGAATAAGCAATGGATGAATTGCCTGGAGACTTGATGTACACGCGCGAGCACGAGTGGTTGCGTCGCGAAGATGATGGCAGCGTGACGATCGGAATCACCGACCACGCGCAGTCCGCGCTGGGTGACCTGGTGTACGTGGAATTACCAGAGGTCGGGCAGGAACTCGACCTTGGTGGCGACATGGCTGTCGTGGAGTCGGTCAAGGCCGCGTCGGATGTGTTTGCGCCCATTTCCGGCAAGGTGGTTGGAGTCAACGACGTGCTCGGCGACGATCCCGAAAAGATCAATGCCGACCCGTACGGCGATGGCTGGATTGTCAAAATGCAACTCGGTGGAGAATTCGACAATGGCGAGCTCTTGACGCCGGACGCGTATCAAGACCTGCTCGATGAAGAAGACGTCTGAGATAGATCATGCCGTTCATACCGCACACAGAAGACGATACCCGGGAGATGCTCGCCGCTATTGGCGCCTCCAGTCTGGACGAGTTGTTCGATGAAATCCCGAAGGAGTTGCTGATTGAGACACTCGACGGAGTGCCGGATGCTCTCACGGAAATGGAAATAACGAGACTGATGCATCGGCGTGCCGCCAGAGATGGCAATCCGCTCTGTTTCATCGGCGCCGGCGCGTATGAACATCATATTCCGACCGCGGTCTGGGATATTGCGACGCGTGGCGAGTACTACAGTGCATACACGCCTTACCAGGCTGAGGCGAGTCAGGGCACGCTGCAGACTATTTACGAGTATCAGACGATGATAACGGAGCTGACCCGTCTTGACGTCAGCAATGCGTCTCTGTACGACGGTGCGTCAGGGCTGGCCGAGGCCGCACTCATGGCCGTTCGAAGCAATCGCAAAGCGACTTCGGGCCGCATTCTGTTGGCGCCCGGTGTTAACCCGATTTATGAACAGGTCGCGATAACGATCGCGAGCAGTCAGAATATTTCGTTCGAACGCCTGCCGATGGACGGTGCGACCGGCAATGCGGTGAATGCGCTGGCCGACCCTGAAGGCCCGGTCGCTGTTGTCATTCAGCAGCCGTCATTTTTCGGCACGTTGGAAGATGTTGATCGTCTGACCAACTGGGCGCACGCGCACGGTGCGCTCGTTATTGCTGTCGTCAATCCGATCTCTCTTGCACTGTTTAAAGCACCCGGTGACTGGGGTGAAGAAGGTGCAGACATTGCCTGCGGCGAAGGCCAGCCGCTGGGTGTGCCATTGTCATCCGGCGGACCGTATTTTGGTTTCATGACCTGCAAACAGAAATACGTGCGGCAGATGCCCGGACGGATCGTCGGCCGCACAACCGACCTCGACGACAAACCCGGCTTCGCGCTAACGTTGCAAGCGCGTGAACAGCACATTCGTCGCTCGAAGGCGACCTCGAATATCTGCACCAACCAGGGCCTCATGGTTACCGCGGCCACCATCTATATGTCATTGCTCGGATTCGAGGGCCTGCGCCAAATCGCCTGCCGCTCGCAGCAAAACACCGCCCGGCTCGTTGGCAAATTGACCGCGATCGATGGCGTAGAAAGGCTGTTCAGCGGGCCTCATTTCCATGAGACGGCACTGCGTCTCGACGTGCCGGTTGCCTCTGTGTTGGATGCGCTGGCTGAACGTGACATCCTCGGCGGTTTCGATCTCGGAGCAAGCTGCCCGAATCTCGGTAATGCATTACTGGTCTGCGCCACGGAGACCAAGACCGAGGCGGACATTGACGCCTATGTCACCGCACTCGATAACATACTGACTGAAGGAGGCAGGCGCAGCGCCTGAACATTCATGGCAATCGTCAAATACGAAGGCGCGACCTATCGAACTTACGGTGAGCTGCCTGCTATTGGCAGTCGCGCGCCGGACGTCTCACTTGTCAACACAAGACTGCAGGATGCCACGCTGGCAAATTGGAACGGCATGCGCAAAGTCGTAAACATCATCGTTAGTATCGACACCGACGTTTGTGCAAAGTCGGTGATCGAGTTCAACCGGCGTACGGAGAACGTCGATGACGTCGCTGTCCTGAACGTGTCCTATGATCTGCCGTTTGCGTTTCAGCGTTTTCAGGAGCAACACGACCTAGGTGATGTCATCGGACTGTCAGCGATACGACATGCGGGGTTTGGTGAAAACTATGGCGTCCAGATCGTCGACGGGCCTCTTGCTGGCATGTTTGCACGAGCAATTGTTGTTCTCGACGAAAACAACACGGTAGTGCACCAGGAACACATCGAAGACATCTTGACCGAACCCAATTACGATGCGGCGTTGCGCTCGCTCGGCATCAATGCAGACCAGGACTAGCTGGCAACACGCATGGAAACTCTGATTTTTGAAAAATCCCGAACTGGCCGTCGCGCATTTGCGCAGTCGCCCGGAATCTCCGGCGATCTGGACATTCCCGAGTCTTTTCTGCGTCAAGACACGCCGCGGCTGCCCGAGGCGTCAGAATTGCAGGTCGTTCGGCATTTCACACGCTTGTCGCAGATGAATTTCTCGATCGATACGCAGTTCTATCCATTGGGCTCGTGCACGATGAAATACAATCCGCGTGCCTGCAACGCGCTTGCTCTGCTGCCCGGATTTGCCGGCCGGCATCCGCTCGGCCCGGTCGGTCACGGACAGGGATTCCTGAAATGCATGCACGAATTGCAGGAGATGCTCAAAGCTCTGACGGGTATGCAGGGCGTGTCACTGACGCCGATGGCGGGAGCACAAGGCGAGCTGGCTGGCGTCGCAATGATTCGGGCCCACCACAAGGCGCGCGGTGATCTGGAGCGCAACGAGATCATCGTTCCCGACGCAGCGCATGGTACCAACCCGGCAACCGCAACGATGTGTGGCTGCGTCGTGCGCGAATTGCGCACGGGCAGCGACGGCGACATTGATGTCGAAGCGCTCAAGGCTGTGGTCGGACCGCAGACGGCTGGCATCATGCTGACCAATCCGTCGACGCTTGGCGTGTTCGAACGCCGCATAGTCGAAGTTGCGAGGATCGTGCACGAAGCAGGTGGTTTGCTTTACTACGACGGCGCGAATCTCAACGCGATCTGCGGCAAAGTCAGACCAGGCGACATGGGCTTCGATGTCATTCACATGAATCTGCACAAGACCTTTTCGACGCCGCACGGTGGAGGTGGTCCGGGATCAGGTGCAGTCGGTGTCGGCAAACGCTTGTTGCCCTTTATGCCGATACCGGTGGTTGCCGCTAAAGAGGTAAAGGGCGAGACGAACTATTACTGGCAAGCCGAAGACGATTATCCGCAGAGCATTGGCCGCCTGTCGGGCTTCATGGGGAATTCGGGCGTGTTGCTGCGAGCCTACGTTTACATGCGCATGGTCGGTCGCGACGGCATGCGTCGCCTTGCGGAATACGCCACGCTAAACGCCAACTATCTGCAGGTGAAGCTGCGCGACGCCGGGTTCAAACTTGCGTTCCCAAATCGGCGCGCCAGCCATGAGTTCATTGTGACGCTCAAGGAAGAGGCCAGAACGATAGATCTTACGGCCATGGATATCGCCAAAGCATTACTCGATCACAATTATCATGCGCCGACGACCTATTTTCCGTTGCTCGTACCGGAATGTCTGTTGATTGAGCCTACCGAAACCGAAAGCAAGGAAACGCTGGACAACTTCGTCGCTGCGATGATTGCTATTTTGAAGGAGGCGACGAGTGGCACCAGTTTCAAAGAGGCGCCGTATTCAATGCCCGTGCGCCGGCTCGACGACGTCAAGGCGGCCAGGCAACTCGATCTTGCATTCAGACCGGACAACGAACAAAGCTAAGCGGGCCTGCAGGCGGCATATTTCTCATCGAAATGTTGGAGCGCTCCTGGGGCGCGACAAGCCAAAGCGGACCCATGAACGGGGTGATTATCGACCGAAGTAAAGCGCAGCGCAGCGAGCCATGAGGGAGAGAAGTACCCCGTTCATGGGTCCGCCTTGCGTTGTGACCTGATCTGCTGCGGGAGAGCGATTTTTCTGGTCAAATAGGGAACCGACCGGCGTCGGCCTAGTCCAGTGAGTACTGACGGACGAAACCACAGGATTCCAATGAAAAACGGATTGATATTCGCATCACTGGCAGGTATTAGCCTGGCGACTGCATCAATGGCCGCAGAAGATACGGCCTGGACTGAAACGCTTGAAAGAATTTCTTCGGGCGTCGTATCCATTCGCGTCGATAGCACGCGCGCCTTTGATACAGAGTGGAATTCGTCGAGCCAGGCGACCGGCTTTGTCGTCGACGCAGAACGCGGACTAATCCTGACCAACCGGCACGTTGTGACGCCGGGTCCGGTTGTTGCAGAGGCCGTGTTTCGCAACAATGAAGAAGTCCGGCTGATTCCTGTTTATCGCGATCCCGTGCACGATTTCGGGTTCTTTCGCTATGATCCAGCCGAGCTGCACTATATCGAGCCCGCCGAATTGCCGTTGGTTCCCGATGGTGCAGGGATTGGCCGCGAGATTCGAGTTATTGGCAATGATGCTGGCGAGCAACTATCGATTCTTGCCGGCACGATCGCAAGGCTGGATCGGAAAGCGCCGGATTATGGCCGCGGCAAGTACAACGATTTCAATACCTTTTATTTGCAGGCTGCATCCGGTACCTCAGGTGGGTCGTCCGGTTCACCGGTCGTCAATATTGACGGCGAAGTTGTGGCCCTCAACGCGGGCGCGAACAATTCTGCTGCGAGCAGTTTCTTTCTTCCGCTGGATCGAATTCATCGCGCACTAGCCTTGATTCAGGCCGATTTGCCCGTGACGCGCGGCACGTTGCAGACGATATTCGAAAGGAAAGCATTCGACGAGCTGAAACGTCTCGGCTTGAGCGACCAGTCGGAACGCATCGTAAGGTCCAAATTTCCTGATCAGACAGGTATGTTGACGGTCGAACAGGTCATTCCAGATTCGCCGGCGGCCGGCCAACTGGAACCCGGCGACATTCTGGTGCGGATCAATGGCGAATTGATTATCGAATTCATTCCGTTGGCCGTCATCCTCGACGAAAGCGTTGGCACCGACATTGAGGTCGAAGTGGAACGAGGTGGGCGAACAGTGACAATGACTCTGGTTGTCACTGACCTACACACGATTACGCCCGATGAGTTTCTCGAGTTTGGCGACGCGATCGTCAATAATTTGTCGTACCAGCAAGCGCGTCATTACAACCTGGCGGTAAGAGGTGTCTATGTTGCCAATCCGGGCTACTTGCTGTCGAAGTCAGCCATTCCGCGCGGTGCCGTAATTACGGAGTTCGGCGGCAAGCCAATTGAAAATATCGATGATTTCGCGAACGCTCTCGACCAGCTCGCAGACGGATCGCGATCACTGACACGGTTTGTCACGATGGATAGCCCGCGGAATTCGTCTGTCCGCGCGTTCGAAATGGATCGCGTCTGGTTTCCGGTGCGTCGCTGCACGCGCGACGACCGTACTGGCATCTGGCCATGTCAGGAACTCGGTCCAGGTCCGGACCGAGAACCGCCCGAGGCTGGTCACACAGACCTGACGGTCTATGATGATCCACTTCTAAAAGCGATCACACCATCGTTAGTCGTCGTGACCTTTGATTTGCCTTATACCGTGTCCGGTGTGGCCGATCGGCACTACTACGGCACAGGACTCATCGTCGACAAAGAGCGCGGTTACGTTCTCGTCGATCGCAATACGGTGCCAGTCGCGATCGGCGATGTGACCGTTACTTTTGCCGGATCATTGGAAGTCGATGCCAAAGTGGAACAGCTGCATCCGCTGCACAACCTAGCCATCATTTCATACGATCCGAAGATGATCGGCGACACGCCAGTCCGCGAAGCATCGTTTACTACCGTTCCGCTGGAGGCGGGTGACAAGGTCTGGGTGGTTGGTATAAAGGGAGACCACCAGCTCGTGCACCAGGAGAGCGTTGTGTCCGAGGTCGAGCCGCTGATATTGCCGTTGTCTCGAACACTGCGATTCCGAGATACAAATATCGAGGGTATCGACCTCGTGAACGCGCCGATGGACGTTGATGGCGTACTGGTCGACAAACGTGGTCGCGTGGCGGCACTTTGGTCGAGTTTCGCTCTACGGTCGGGCGGCGAATCCACACAATTCAATCGTGGGATCGGCGCCGATCTCGTCAAGGAGTTCGTCGACATTGTTCGTGAAGGTCGACCTTACTATTCGCTCGAGGCCGAATTCGTTTATGCGCCGTTGTTCGCCGCGCGTAACCGTGGCCTTGACGAAGAGTGGCTGGCAAAGCTCGAGGACAGTAATCCCGTATACCGCCGCGTCTTGAGCATCACACGGCTGGTCGCAGGGACGGCCGCATCGAAAGTACTCAAGAATGGCGATTTCGTGCTGGCGGTGGATGGCAACGTTGTAACCTCTTTCAGAGGTATCGAGAAAGCCGTTCAAAAACCAGAAGTTACAGTCACAATTTGGCGAAATGGCGGCGCCAAAGACATTCGGATTGAGACGACCGTACTCGACGGCCACGGCATCGACAGAGCCGTGTCCTGGGCAGGAGCGCTACTACAGAATCCGCATCGGGCGATGGCGGCGCAACGAGGCATTGCGCCCGATGGCGTCTATGTCGCGTTTTTCAGTTACGGGTCGCCGGCAACGAGATACGGCCTGTGGGCCGGGCGCCGAGTCGTCGCAGTCGACACAATACCGACGCCGAATCTGCAGGCATTTGTTGATGCTGTCGCTGGAAAACAGGATCAGGCATCGGTTCGCCTGAAAACTGTAACCTGGAATGGCGCTGTCGAGGTCATCACTCTGAAACTGGACAACCAATACTGGCCTGCGTATGAAATCAGAAGAACGAAGAATGGCTGGCAGCGCCAATCCATTGGTTCCTGATCGCGCTGCGGCCTGGTGTCTGCCAGCGTTTGTCGTCGCGTTGGCCTTGGTTACCTGGGTCGGCGAAACGGCCGAAGGCCAATCGCTTTACAAGTATCGTGGCGAAAACGGCGAATGGATTTACTCGGATCGTCCGCCCGATGACCAGCAAACCGTAGAAATTCGCGGGCTGGACAAGGGATCGCCAGACGCCCAGGTCAACGTTACTCACAGTTTCGTCGGGGACAGCGTCGAGCTTTTCGCGCGAAATGATTACTATGTCCCGATCGAAGTTTTTGTTGTTATTACCAGTATTCGTGGCCTGGAATTTCCGGACACAGATCGGGAACTGAAATGGGTATTGCCCCCTCGAAGCGATACGCGGTTGCTGCAACTGGAATTTCTTCATAACGGTGCCGCGCCGTCGCTCGAATACGACGTTCAATATCTCACGGGGGACCCGCACGCGCAGCACCGACCCACCGAGCCGTACCGCGTGCCGATCGCAATTTCAAACAATTATCAGGTAACTCAAGCGTTCCCCAATGTTGCAACGCATGTAACACCCGACAGCTACTTCGCGGTTGACCTGGGATTGCCTGTTGGTACCGATATTTTCGCCGCTCGTGGAGGCATCGTGTTTGATGTTGCGAGCCAAAACTTTCAAGGTGGTCTCGATCTGGTCAAAGACGCACCCCTTGCCAACATTATTAAGATCCTGCACGACGACGGCACTTATGCCTTGTATGCCCACCTCAACTGGAATTCGATTCGCGTTAAGCCCGGCGACAGGGTTCAGCGCGGTGAGTACATTGCCGATTCGGGCAATACCGGATTCTCCAGTGGACCGCACCTGCATTTCGCCGTCCTGAAAAATGTCGGCCTGTCGCTGGAATCGGTGCCCGTCGAATTTATGGGCGCCAACTCGAAGGGTGTCGTACCCGTCACCGGGAAGTCGTTGACGGCCTATTGAATCAAGACTTAGGACAATATTTCGGCGAACGCTTTAGGGTTGGTGATGGGTAATTCGCAGTGCGTGCCGACGCAGCGATAAGCGACAGTCTTGCCCGCTATCGCCTTTCGCTCGGCCAGTAGCCCCGGCAAGTCTTGGTCATTCTCGTCGATCGCGAACGCGAGTCGTGCGGGTGCATAAATTTTCGCCGCCGAATCTTGCCAACGAGCGATGTCTTTGGCTTTGCCCCGGATAATGATGATTTCAGGCGGATTCAGATATTCCTCGAGTGCATTCAGCAATGTGACATGACCGTGTGGGTGCTCGTCAATGGCCTGCCATGCATTTCGCAATCCGCGCTCGGCAGCAGCGATGTAGCGATCCTCGCCGAGAATGTGCCCGAGTCGTTGCAACGCAAATACCGCCACACCGTTGCCGGAGGGCATCGCCTCATCGGCGAGTGGCTTCGGTCGGTGCATCAGGGTTTCGTGATCGCTCGCTGTAAAATAAAAACCGCCTTTGTCGGTATCTTCAAAATAGTCCAACATGAGATCGGCCATCTGCACGGCGAAGGAGAGGTTTTCCGTATTCCAGCGCGCCTGCAAATTTTCAATGATTGCGTCAACGAGAAACGCGTGGTCATCAAGGTAGGCGGGAAACCGTGCCCGATCATCCTTAAAGCTGGCGTACAGCCGCCCATCAAGAACCAGCTTGTTGCGCAGAAAATCGATCGCGCCTGCGGCCGCGTCGATGAAATCTTCACGATCCAATACTCGACCCGCAATTGACAATCCACGGATCGCGAGCGAGTTCCAAGCCGTCAATTGCTTTTCATCGCGTGCGGGCGCGATTCGTTGATTGCGTTCCGCGAGCAATGCGCTTCTGGCCGCTTTAAGCACGGCCGCAATCTCATCGGGCGTTTTCTTTGTATCGCTCGCAATATCAGACAGCGATTCACGCACGGTCAGGTGCCAGCTGCCTTCAAAATTCGCGTCCTGATCGAGTCCGAATCGGCGTGCAACGATCGGATAATCATCAGCTGGCAACAGTTTGCTGACAGCGTCGGGCGACCATACGTAAAATCGGCCTTCCTCGCCCTCCGAATCGGCGTCACGCGACGAGAAAAATCCACCGTCGGGCGACCCGCATGTCCGCGAGTATCCAGTCCGCTGTTTCTGTCGCAGTGTCTGCGAACAATGTCTCGCCGGTTGCCAGATAGGCCTGTGCGTAGATCGCGAGCAGGGGTCCGTTGTCGTACAGCATTTTTTCGAAGTGCGGAATTTGCCAATGGCGATCGACGGAATAGCGGCAAAATCCGCCACCGACGTGGTCGTAGATACCACCTTCGGCCATGCGGGTTAGCGTCAGCGACGCCATGAACAACGCATCAATATCCGGTTCGGCGTCATTCGCGGTTGTGTGCCAGTGTCGCAGCATCCGATCGATCGTGCCCGGGTGCGGAAATTTCGGTGCGCCGCCAAAGCCGCCGTAGTCGCCGTCGAAGCTTTTCCCCAGCTGCTCGCGGACCTTGCGGATCGGTTCTCCAGACAATGACGTGTCGTCTTCGGCGGGCGAGGGCTCAAGCTGGCCAAGCACATCGCTCAGGCGGTTGCCTTGCTCCCGCACGTCGTCGCGTTTTTCGTCGAAGTAGGTTGCGACGCTATGCAGTAATTCGCTAAACGATGGCATGCCGTAACGCCGGTCTTTCGGAAAATAAGTACCGCCGAAGAACGGACGCTGATTTTCGGCGTTAAGAAACATAGTTAATGGCCAACCGCCACCACGTTGGGTCAGCAATTGGTGTGCCGTCTGATAGATGCGATCGATGTCCGGGCGTTCTTCGCGGTCTACCTTGATATTGACGAATAAGCGGTTCATGAGTTCGGCGGTTGTATCGTCTTCGAACGATTCGTGCGCCATGACGTGGCACCAGTGACAGGCCGAATAGCCGATCGACAGTAGAACGGGCTTGCCTGCCTCGCGTGCTGCCTCGAACGCTTCGCTCCCCCATGCGTACCATTCGACCGGATTGTCGGCGTGCTGCAGCAGGTAGGGACTGGTTTCTTTGGCAAGGCGATTGGTCATGGTTTGATATGATACAGGCCTCTACTGGACCTCGAAGATTTTCATGTTCGTTTATCCCGAGATTGACCCGATCATTTTCTCGATCGGGTTCATCAAAATACGCTGGTACGGATTGATGTACGTCATCGGCTTCGTATTTGCCTGGTGGCTTGCGAGACGGCGCTCTCAACGGGCGGATTCGCCGGTCAATCCAAAGCAGGTCGATGATCTGATTTTCTACGCAATGCTCGGAGTCATAATCGGCGGTCGCGTCGGTTATTGTCTTGTCTACGGCTGGGATGAGCTAATCAGTGATCCGCTGTACCTGTTCAAAATCACTGACGGTGGCATGTCGTTTCACGGTGGCCTGGCCGGCGTAATTTTCGCAATGTGGTGGTACGGGCGATCACTCGGCAAGAAAATCTGGCTCATCCTGGATTTTGTTGCGCCGCTCGTGCCGATTGGCCTGGGTGCCGGCCGAGTTGGCAATTTCATCAATGCCGAGCTCTGGGGTAAGGAAACCAACGTCGCCTGGGGTGTTCTTTACGACGGCCTCGTTCGCCATCCATCGCAGTTGTATGAGGCGGCACTCGAAGGGCTCATGTTATTCCTGATTCTATGGTGGTACTCGGCGAAGCCGCGGCCGTACACGGCGGTGTCCGCGCTATTTCTGATTCTGTACGGTGTATTTCGATTTTTCGTCGAGTTCTATCGTGTGCCCGATGTTGGGCTCGACTACCTCGCGCTTGGCTGGGTTACGATGGGCCAGATTCTCAGTGCGCCGATGATCCTCGTGGGAGTGATCATGTTCGGCATGGCATACTGGTCTGACAAGAAGGAGGCGGTGGCCTGACATGCAACAGTATTTGTCTCTGATGCGGCACGTGCGCGACACTGGCACGAAACGGGAAGACAGAACCGGCATCGGCACTTTGGCGGTCTTCGGTCACCAGATGCGCTTCGACCTGAGTCAGGGTTTTCCCCTGATCACCACCAAGAAACTGCATATGCGCTCGATTATTCACGAGCTGCTTTGGTTTCTTAAAGGTGACAGCAATATTCGTTACCTCAAGGAAAATGGTGTCTCGATCTGGGACGAGTGGGCCGACGAAGACGGTGAATTAGGCCCGATCTACGGTGTGCAATGGCGCAACTGGCCAACGCCGGACGGCGGTACGGTCGATCAAATCAGTCAGGTCATGCAGCAACTTCGCGAAACGCCGGAATCACGACGGATCATTGTCAGTGCCTGGAACGTGGCCGAAATCGACAACATGGCGTTGCCGCCTTGTCATACGATGTTTCAGTTCTACGTGGCCGACGGCAAGTTGTCCTGCCAGCTGTATCAGCGCAGCTGCGATATTTTCCTTGGCGTGCCCTTCAATATCGCGTCTTATGCGCTACTGACGCACATGTTCGCGCAACAGGCCGATCTCGCCGTCGGTGATTTTATCTGGACTGGCGGCGACTGCCATCTGTATCTCAGTCACCTTGAGCAAGCGGATGAGCAGCTGCAGCGTGAACCAGCGCAGCTACCGCGCATGGCGATCAAGCGGCGCCCGCCGAGCATCTTCGATTACGATTTCGACGACTTCGAAATTCTCAATTACGAGCCGCATCCGCACATCCGTGCTGCCATCGCCGTCTGAGTTGTTGGAGCGCTTCTTGAAGCGCGAATCGCCATGATTAGCCTGATTGTCGCGACATCAGACAACGGCGTCATCGGCCGCGGCGGTGAACTACCCTGGCACCTGTCGGACGACCTCAAACGCTTCAAACAACTTACGCTGGGCAAGCCGATCGTCATGGGTCGCAAGACATTCGAGTCAATTGGTCGAGCGTTACCAGGCCGGCAGAACATCGTTCTCACCAGGCAATCGGAGTTCGCCGCTGATGATTGCGACGTCGTGTCATCTGTAGACGCCGCGATCGCAAGGGCTGGCGATGCTGGCGAAATCATGGTGATCGGCGGTAGCGAAATCTACAAATTATTCCTGCCGCTGGCGGAGCGCATCTACATGACCCGTGTCCATATGGACGTCGATGGGGATGCGCGGTTTCCGGAACTCGACGATGAGCAGTGGCAGGAAACCTTGCACTCAGACCATAGTGCGGGAAAGTCGAACGACTATGCGTTCACAACAAGCGTGTTGGAGCGTACTTGACGTCGTACTTTCGACAAATGACTCTTACTGTCGATGCCTCTATTGCCAAAATTCTTTATATCGGCATACTTTCACAGTGATGACTGCAACAGCACGACAATCCAAAGGCATCATCCTGGCAGGCGGTGCTGGGTCCCGCCTGTACCCGGTAACACTTGCGGTCAGCAAGCAGCTGATGCCTGTCTACGACAAGCCGATGATCTACTATCCGCTGACCACGCTGATGCTCGCCGGTATTCGTGACATCCTGATTATCTCGACGCCCAGGGACCTGCCGAATTTCGAGCTGCTTTTGCGCGATGGCTCCCAATGGGGGGTAAATCTGTCCTATGCGGAGCAAGCGAATCCGGAGGGCCTCGCACAGGCTTTTATAATCGGCCGAGAATTTGTAGGCAGCGATTCGAGCGCACTCATTCTCGGCGATAACATTTTTGTTGGTACCGGGTTGTCGAACAGGTTGCAGGCCGCCGCACAGCGCAAAGAGGGTGCGAGCGTGTTTGCCTACCGCGTCACCGATCCCGAGCGATATGGCGTCGTGGAATTCAACGCTGCCGGCAAGGCCATCTCGATCGAAGAAAAGCCTGCTACGCCGAAGTCTCATTTTGCCGTAACCGGGCTGTATTTTTACGACAACCGGGTTCTTGATATTGCCGCCGACCTCAAGCCGTCTGCACGTGGCGAACTTGAGATTACCGACGTGAATCGTGCTTACCTGGAGTCCGGCGATCTGAGCGTAGAAATATTGAGTCGTGGTAACGCATGGCTGGATACCGGAACTCACGAATCATTACTGTCTGCAGCACAGTTTATCGAGATTCTCGAGAAGCGCCAGGGTTTCAAAATTGCGTGTCCCGAAGAGATCGCCTGGGTAATGAAATTTATCAGCGACGAACAAATGGAGTCTCTGGCAATGGCGTTGCAACAGAACGCCTATGGCGATTACTTGTTGCAGCGGTTGCATGAGGGTCCATGAAAATTGTTGCTTCTGAATTGTCCGGCGTGCTGTTGATTGAGCCGGATGTCCACGTGGACGAACGCGGTTTCTTTCTTGAGACCTGGCATCAGGATCGCTACCGTGACGCCGGTCTTCCCGATGTCGCTTTTGTGCAGGACAATCACTCGCGATCTAGTCGCGGAGTCTTGCGGGGTTTGCATTTTCAGAAGGAATTTCCACAGGGCAAACTCGTCCAGGTAAGCTGCGGCCGGGTGTTCGATGTCGCTGTCGATATTCGAATTGGCTCGCCTGACTTCGGTCGCTGGGTTGGTCACGAATTGTCCGACGAGAATAATCATCAGATGTGGATTCCTCCCGGTTTCGCACATGGCTTTCTTGCGCTGTCCGATTCGGCGGATTTGATATACAAGTGCACGGACACCTATCGCTCGGATGATGACTTCGGCATCCTCTGGGACGACCAGCGCATTGCTGTTCAGTGGCCGATTAGTGATCCGCTGCTGTCGGACAAAGACAAAGTGCTACCGACGTTGTCCGATGCAGAACAGGCAGGCAGCTTGCCGGTGTTTCAGATGTGAGAATCCTGGTTGCGGGTGCGTCTGGACAGGTCGGCCGTGAGCTGTGCCGGCAAGGGCTCGCAAACGGATGCCAGGTAATCGCGCCTGAACGAGCAAATTTCGACATTAGCGACGCTTCCGGCGTTCGACAGTTTGTTGCAGACACCGCGCCGGACGTCGTATTCAACGCGGCGGCATGGAACGGGGTCGACGAGGCTGAGAGTCAGTCGGCACAGGCATTGCAGGCTAATCGTGACGGAGCTGCGAACCTTGCGACCGCGTGTGCGGAACATTCGATCCCGCTTGTTCACTACTCAACGGACTACATTTTCGACGGAACTAAGGCGTCTGCCTATGTCGAGGACGATGCGCCCGGCCCAATTAATGCTTACGGCCGCAGCAAGCTGGCTGGTGAAGAGGCTGTGCGTGCGCATCACGAGCAACACCTGATACTCAGAACCAGCTGGATCTTTTCCGCCCACCGCAGCAATTTCGTAAAGACGATGCTCGCGCTTGGCGTAGCGCGCACGGAATTACGAGTTGTCGATGACCAGATCGGCAAACCGACGAGCGCTGCGACCATCGCACAGATCTCTTTGGCAATTGCAGCAGACGTGCAGCATGCGTGGGGAACCTACCATCTGGCACAACCTGAAGCAGTGAGTTGGCACGATTTCGCGACAGCGATTTTCGAGGCGGCGACTCAGCATGGCCTGACGCTGGCAGTCAAAAACATTGTTCCCATTTCATCGGACGATTTTTCCAGCGTCGCCAAACGCCCTGAAAATTCGGTGCTTGACTGTCACAGACTTGAGGACAGGTTTGAGGTCGTGATTCAGGATTGGCATGATGCGCTCCACACGGTCATCGGAGACCTGGTTAGTGACGGAATTTCAGCCTAAACGTATGTTGGTGACCGGCGGTGCCGGTTTCATCGGCTGTAACTTCGTGCGGCATATGCTGGCGGAGCACGACGAGCTGACCATCGTCACGCTCGACATGCTCACCTACGCCGGGTCACTCAGGAACCTGGAAGACATGGCCGCTGTCGATCGACACAGTTTTGTCCAGGCTGATATCAATGAACGAGCCGTCGTCGACAAGCTGTTGCGAGAACATGACATCGACTGCATTGTACACTTCGCCGCGGAAAGTCATGTCGACCGATCGATCTCCGGCCCACAGGCATTCATGGCCACAAATATACTTGGGACCTACGAGCTGCTGGAAGCTGCGCGTGACTTCTGGCTCGGCGAAAGAAGTTACGAACCCGGCGACTGCCTTTTCCACCACATTTCAACGGATGAGGTCTACGGAAGCCTGGGTCCGAATGACCCGCCGTTCTGCGAGACAACGCCTTACGCGCCGAATTCACCGTACTCGGCGAGCAAGGCCGCAGCCGACCATCTTGTAAGAGCATGGCACCACACGTTCGGATTGCCGGTAGTCACGACCAATTGTTCGAACAACTATGGGCCGTATCAGCACGCGGAGAAACTGATCCCGACCATCATTCGCTCATGCATAAATCAGCAAGAAATCCCGGTTTACGGCGACGGCAGCAATATCCGCGACTGGCTCTACGTCGTCGATCATTGCGCTGCCATCGATGCGGCAATTTGCCGTGGCCGGCGGGGCGAAACGTACAATATCGGTGGCCTCAACGAGTGGGCGAATATCGACATTGTGCGCTTGATTTGCCGCTTGCTGGATGATCGTCGGCCAATGGCGGAGTCCTACGAGACGCTAATCAATTTCGTGGAGGACCGGGCGGGGCATGACTGGCGATATGCCATCGATGCGACCAAGATTGCCGATGAACTGGGTTGGCAACCGACGGAGACATTTGAGTCGGGCATCAGCAAGACGATTGACTGGTATTTGCCTGCCTAAACATCCACAAACTCGCGCTTTTCGATCAACTTGAATTGCTGCTCGTCGGGGATCTTGAATTTTCGGCGCTGAAAGCGGTTTTCAGCGAACTCCAGGCCGTGAATGCCGTTGAGAAACTCATCCTCAAACTGGCTTCGATCCACAAAAAAAGCGTTTACGCCGTTGCGCTCGACGGTAATGAACTCATAATTTTGTTGCTCGAAGACCTTCTTCCACGCTGCAAGTGACACACCGTAATACAACTGCGTGGAGTCCTGTTTCATATAGTTGAAATCTTCCTGGTACTCGATCGTTACGCTCCGGTCGGGACCAAAAACCGAATTATATTCAACGACGAAAATCTTGGGACGTATGCCTGATTCAAAAACGCTTTCGGCGATGTAGAAATCGTTGCCATCGATATCGAGCGAAAACACATCCGGGTCGGCGTGCAGCATCAACTTCTTGAGACCGCCGACATTGTCAGTGTCGACAAACATACAAATACACTCAGTACCGATACTGAGAGGAATAACCGTGCGGTTTGCCCGGCCCGCCAGCCACGAGTTGCCCTCGATCATTATGCCGTTGTATTTCTCCATCACTGCGAGCCACGATGTATTGTTCTCGACACCATCGGCAGCGCCTATTTCGACGAAGAATCGATTGCTGTGGAGGAGTTGCGCACGAAGTACGTCCAGGATTCCGTCCTCGCCATTCTGGCTGAATCCGGAAAACTCCCAGGTTGCAGGCTGCGACAAATCAATTCGACGTGCCTGCATCATTACGCCGCCCTTGGAAATTGCCGCATTGATGCGTTTCCATGCAAGGAAGTCCAACAGGTAGTACGTGAACAATTTCTTGAACATAGTCGATCGAACCTTCTCTTTATGGCTTAAATTTCGCCCTGGCCCAACGCTTTCCGGATGTGTGGATAAAACACCGGGGATGCGAAGAGGGTCAGGGCCACGGCAGCCAGGCCAGAGGCGACTGACCAGAGTACAGCCTGCACGACATCCAGTGCACCAATTGTAACCAGCTTGAATATGGAAGTGCCCACAAGTATCGACGCCCCCAGCGGAATGCCGACGTCACCCAGCAACCACCGCGTACCAGTGCCGGGCAACAGTTGGCGGTGAGTGAGCCAACAACCGACGACCAGGTAGATTGACTGCACGATAAGCCAGCTGGCGGCGCCTCCGAGCACGCCGTACTCGCCAACGAGGATGAGAATCAGTGGCACGAGGATGACGGCCATCAATACGGAGCATTGCAGCGCGATGCCTGTTCGGCCATAAGCCAGTTGCAGCGCGTACGGGAAATGCATTACTCCGTTAATGGCGAATCCTGCAGCAATAAAGAATATGAGCGGTCGAGCCTGGCTCGCCAACTGTGCGTCACCGGTCCAAAGAGTCACAATGGGCTCTGAAAAAAGCCCGAGAACCATGGCGATTGGAAAAAGGATCGTCGCCAGTGCTCTGGTTCCGCGCCTGTAAAGCGCTTTGAGTTGCTCGTCATCCGCTGCTTCTGCCAGCGATGTCATGCGGGGATAGATCACGTTGAAAACCGGCATGAAAAAGGCGCTGAAAATACTGCCCGCCAGTACGGCGACCATGTAAACACCGAACTCCCGCATCGGCACCATCGCACTGAGCATCAATTTGTCCAGCTGCAACAGGATGACGCTAGCAATGCTGACCAATGTCAGCCCCGCCGTGAAGCGCCACACCTTGATCAAATCATTTCGGTCAAACCGTGGCCGTTCGCTGGCGCGATGTCCGGTAGGTATTATCAGTTTCCAGGCAGCTTGACGCATGAGTGCGGTCAGCAGCAAGCCGCAGATGGCTTGCCAGATG
>Ga0209988_10000238_pt1 | contig 32358 bp, 39 predicted proteins | sample N075metaG_FD_183115 | JGI IMG/M metagenome (GOLD analysis project Ga0209988, IMG submission 183115) | Deep subsurface microbial communities from Kermadec Trench to uncover new lineages of life (NeLLi) - N075 metaG (SPAdes) (version 2) | ecosystem: Environmental > Aquatic > Marine > Ocean trench... | reverse complement strand
ACCTGCATTTTCCATCATGAATTTTTTTAGAAATCCCATGTCATGACCTTTGTTTTCAATCCGATACATTTGATCAACGGTAATTTCCATAATTTACAAGAAAATCATATCCAAAATAAGAGCTTTGGGAATGTGTTTTAGGTAAAAAATAATTTTTGCCTTAAAAATTCTAATGATTTATCAACTACCAACATCTAAAATCACTATACAATGAGTTCTGCAGGGAAAATAATAGGAATTGCAATTGTAAGTATTATAGTTATTATTGGATTAGCTTATGTAATTGGAGATTCAGATACCGAGGTTAGCGAATCTGGAGTTTCAGATACAGAGGTTAGCGAATCTGGAGGTACCACCACAGAAACAGAGGTTAGTGAATCTACAGATTCAACAGTTCAAGAAATTTCGGAGTTATCAGGTGTTGTCAATATAGGATTAATTTTACCACTTTCAGGTGATTTAGCTACTCATGGATTAGAAAACTTGGAAGGCTCAAAATTTGGAGTGATTGAGTTTAACAAGCATTTAGAGGAAATAGGAGCTCTATGGACACTAAAAATGACTTCAGAAGATTCAGCAACTAGTCCAGTCATTGCATTAGAAAAATTAACTTCACTTAACGCTAAAGGAATTAAAATGATAGTTGGTCCTGAAACTAGTTCTAACATTAGAAATATGAAGGGATATTCAGATTCAAACAACATGTTACTAGTTAGTTGTTGTTCATCAGCTCCAGCTTTGGCGATTCCAAATGACAGTGTGTATCGTCTAGTTCCAGATGATTCTAATCAAGGTACTGCACTTTCAAAGCTAATTCAACATGAAGGAATTGAAGTACTAGTTCCTGTTTGGAGAGGAGATACTTGGGGTGATGGATTAAGTGCTGCTACTACTAGTTCTTTTGTTCAACGTGGTGGAATTATAGATGATGGTGTTCGTTATTTTCCAGAGTCTCCAGAATTTTCTGTATCAACATCAATACTTGCTGAAAAAGTACAAGGATATGTAGATGAGTATGGAAAAGACAAAGTAGGTGTTTTATTTTTAGGATTTGCTGAAATTTTACAATTTACACAATCTGCATCACAACATGAGATTTTAGATGATGTTAGATGGTTTGGACCAGGAGCTAATACTAAAGAACATAAATTAATTGATGATCCAATTGGTTTAGAGTTCTCAACTAATGTTCAATTTACTACAGTTCAATTTGCAGCATCTAAAATCACTGATACTGGTGATGTAAATCCAATTTATGAGAAAGTACAAGATCATCTAACTGAAACTTTGGGAACTGCACCTAATTCATTTGTGCTTTCTTCATATGATGCTGTTTGGATTATTGGTCTTTCAATACTTGAAACTCAAAGTACTGATGTTACTAAAATAAAAGCAGTGATTTCAGATATTGCAGAAAACTACAGCGGTGCAATTGGCCCCACAATACTCAATGATGCAGGTGATTTGGCACAAGCAAATTATGAAGTCTGGGGAATCAGAGATGGGGAGTGGAAATTATTAGGACTATATACTCAATCTACAGATTCAATATCACTAATTTAGGAAATTCCCAAGTATAACTTTCCAAGTTCAGGATGGTTCAACAATTCATCAGGTTTTCCTTTGAATACACCTTTGCCATTGGCAAAAAGATAAACAAAATCACCTAAAGCTAGGGCTCTTTTGACATTTTGCTCCACTAGAATAATTGTAATTCCAAAATCATCTCTTAGTTGTTTAATTTTTGATAGTACCTCATTAGCTAGTTTTGGAGAAAGGCTAGCAGTTGGCTCATCAAAGAGCATAACATTTGGCTGTCTAATCAATGCCATACCCATAGCAAGCATTTGACGTTCTCCACCACTAAGAGTATTTGATTTTGATTTTTCAAATTCTTTCAATATAGGAAATGTTTCAAATATTTCAGGTATTCTTTGAGACACAAGTTTTGAATTTAAGGTATAGCTAGCCATAATGAGATTTTCCTTTATAGTAAGATTAGAAAACACATTATTCATTTGTGGAAGATATGCAATTTTTTTCCTGGCAACTTTATGAGGTGCAAGACCTGTAATTTTTTCACCATTATAACTAATTTCTCCAGAATATACAGTACACAAACCAAAAATACTTTTGAGTAAGGTACTTTTTCCACTTCCGTTTGGTCCAACTACTACAGTAATTTCTTTTTCTTTTGCATCAAAATCTACATCAAAAAGAATATGACTATTTACATATCCAGAGTTTAGTGTATCTACATGAATAGTTGAATGGATAGTTTTTTGTGACATTTATTCTCCCAGATAAGATTCCATTACTTTTGGATTTTTAATGACATCATCAGAACTTCCTTGTGCAATAATTTTTCCTCTATTCATTGCAAATACATGATCTGCATATTGTAATGCAATATCTAATCTATGTTCAACAATTAAAAATGTAATTTTTTGTTTTTTACAAAGACTAGAAATTTTATCAAATATCTCATGTGCTAATGTTGGATTTACTCCCGCAATAGGCTCATCCATAAGAATCATCGAAGCATCAGACATCATTGCTCTACCTAATTCAAGAAGTTTTTGCTGACCACCACTAAGATTTCGACTTGTAGTGTCTTTTTTTTCCATAAGAGAAACCATTTCCATTTTTTCTATTGCCTTATCTGCAATTCTTTTCTCATCATTTTTCCATTTAAATTTTAATGGTGCCATAAGAAATGATTCACCAGCATTATCACTGCTAGAAATCAAAAAATTCTCCATAGTGGTAAGAGTGTTAAATGGTTGAGGTATCTGCCAAGTTCTAACTAGACCAGTATTGTAGGTATCAAACAATCCTTTTTGAGTAATATCAGTTCCATCAAAAATTATCTTACCATTGTCAGGTTTTAGAAGACCGGAAATCACATTGATGAGTGTAGTTTTTCCACTTCCATTTGGGCCAATTAGCTGATATAATTTCCCTCGTTCTATTTCCATATCAATTCCATCTAAAACAGTAAGACCACCAAAATGCTTTGTAATACCTGAAATAGATAAAATACTCATCAAAACATCATAGGCATAAAGAAATTAAGGGTTTTCGATCTTTGAATGATAACTTGGCTCTTGATCCAATATTTTCGGATGCTATAATTTTTGCAAGTCTTTTAGCTCTACTCAGTATTGGACTTACACTTACTTATCTAACAACTAGAGTTCCAAATTTTGCTCATGCGTCATTTGCTACTATTGGTGTATACATTGCATTAGTTACAACAAGGGTTTGGGATAGTACACCATACATTGCAATTCCAATTGCATTTGTAATTTCAGGAGTAGTAGCTGTTGCTTTGTATACTTTTATTTTAAAACCATTAATTCGTAAAGGTGCTTCTCAAGCAATTCAAATGGTTGCAACTCTAGCATTCGATTTAATAGTAATTGCACTACTAAACATTTTTGCAGATTATATCGTAAAAACATATCAAGTTACATCTAGAGAATTTACATTGAGAAGTTATGATGTAGAGTTTATGGGTCTGCCATTGATTGTTTTTGCAGCACCAATTACAATTGCTGTTTTGGCAATTACACTACATATTGTATTAAGAAAAACAAAATTTGGTATTGCAATGAGGGCTGCAACTGAAAATTCTGACTTGTCAGGAATAGTTGGAATTAATGTAAAACTGATTTTTGGTGTAGCATGGCTTTTGGGAGGTGGTATTGCAGGAATAGCAGGTGCTTTAATGTCACTATGGTTTCAAGGAGACCCAAGTTTGGGTCCTCAGTTAATACCAAGTGTCTTTGCAGCAAGTATTGTAGGAGGATTTTTCAGTATTTATGGTGCAATAGCTGGAGGTTTGCTGGTTGGGTTAACTGAAGTTTTAGGAACACGATTTTTAGCAGGTGAATTTGGCTCTTGGTTGATTTCATATAGACCGCTAATTCCACTTGTGTTCATTGTTGTCACATTACTATTAGCACCACGCGGTCTGGCAGGAATAAACTGGTCAAAGTTGAGGAGACATGGTTCTAGAAAATGAGATAGTTTTCATTGTAGATTTACTTGCAATTTTTGCAATCTACCTAATTGTCAATCTAAGTTTAAACATGGAATTTGGATATACTGGAATTCCAAATTTTGGAAAAGTTCTAGCAGTAGGTGCAGGTGCATTTGTTGCTGCATCAATTCCAGGTAGGATTTTTGCCAATATGGCAGGAATTGAAGGAGATTACATTGAAAACAATTTAGCAATAGTTTCTGAAATTAATATTTGGTTAGTGGATAATACTGGAATAGGATTTGTAGTATTCTTTTTGACACTAGGTATTGCTGCAGTGGTAGGTGGAGGTCTAGGATTACTTACATCATTTCCAGCTATACGACTGCGAGGTGATTATCTAGCAATTTCATTACTAGCGTTTGGTGAAAGTATTAGAATAATTGGAAATAATTTTACCCCACTAGTTGGTGGTACACTAGGAGTTCAGGTACCAGATCCGTTATCATTTCTCCCAGGTGAATTACGATTTCCAATAGCCACTATAGGATTAATCCTAATTGCAATTGTTGTGTATGTGTTTTGTGAAAAAATGATTCGTTCGCCACTTGGAAGAATGCTTAGAGCAGTCAGAGATAATGAAGTAGCAGCAGAATCACTTGGAAAAAACACCACACAAATAAGAATTAAAATAATTATTGTATCTGCAGCACTGGCAGCTATAGCAGGTGCATTGTATGCATTTTACGTTGGTGGAACAATTGCCTTTGCATACGATAGGGCAAGCTGGACTTTTTGGCCATTTCTTATGATTCTCATTGGAGGATTAGCAAATAACAAGGGAGTAATTATTGGAACACTTCTCTTTGTTACATTACGAAAATTTATTATATTTTTCAAAGATTCATTTCAAGAATATGTTCCATTTGATGTTGTTTGGCTTGACTTTTTATTGCTTGGAATAATTTTACTTGCAGTTTTATTATACAGACCACAAGGAATTTTTATTGAAAAACCAACACCGACTATAGATATAAACGGCAAATCATCAGGGTTAAAGAAGATATTTAATTTCTTTTTTAAATAGAATGCAAACAAGGAAAAATATCAGGATATTAGATTTAGCAAACGGCTTTATCCTAGTTTTTAGGCATTATCAAGTATGACGTTAAAAAATGTAAAACCATCACTGAACAAGATTGCAAAATCTTTAGAGAATGTTCAAGATTCAAGAGAATTTCTACTAAAAAATACAAGAGAGATAATTATTCTTTGTAGCAGATCAATTATTGCTGTTCACAAAGGAGATCTAAAAACTGGGAAAAATAATTTAAGACATGCAGACAAATTGTTGAAAAAATACAAGAAAAAAGCAGTAGGGCAACTTAGAAGATACCTAATTACGCCAGAACAAGAATTTGTAGAAGCTGCATGTCTTATTGCAATTGTTGAGAAAAAAGAAATTCCTTCTGACAAAAAGTTGTCAGTTATGCCAGAATCATATGTTTTGGGGTTACTAGATTGTGTGGGTGAATTGAAAAGAAGAGTATTTGATGAAATTAGAGTTGGTGACATTGATGAGGCTACAAGAGTTTTTGAGGTAATGGAGAATTTGTATCTTCATCTTTACACTTTTTCAATGTATGATAAAGTTGTAAAAGAGGCTAGAAGAAAGATTGATGTAAATAGAATTCTAGTAGATGATGTAAGATCGGCAATTACAGAAGAGAAAAGACGTGCTGAATTAATCAAGGCATTACAAAAACTAGAAAAATAGTTTTCATAATTGTGTATGCGGGCGATGGGATTTGAACCCACGAACTCCTGAGAGACTAGCCCCTCAAGCTAGCGCCTTTGGCCAGGCTGGGCGACGCCCGCAACGAAATTTTCTTGTATGGTTTTTATAATCCTTGATTACTTTTTCGTTCGTATGTTAATTCCTGTTAGATGTTTTACATGTGGAAATTTAATTGCAGACAAATATGACGATTTTCAAAACAAAATAAAATCAGGAGAAGCGCCAGATAAAGTTCTTGATTCTTTAGAAGTTGAGAGATATTGTTGTAGAAGAATGCTTTTGACTACTGTTGAGACAATTCAACAAGTAATTCCATTTTATGAAGCAATTCAGAAAAGAAACCAAGAAGTTCAATCTGAGTTAGAGTAACTTGACCAAAATCTCCTCAATTGAAGGGCGGATTTTATACAATAGTAGAGGAAGTAAAACAATTGAGATAGATGTTAAATCAGAGGGAAAATTTCTAGGAAGAGTTTGTGCTCCATCAGGGGCTAGTGTAGGAAAATATGAAGCAGTCAGTTTTCCTAATGGATCACCAGAAGAGAGTCTTCGAATTTTACAAGAGAATTCTCAAAAATTTATTGGGTTAGAATCTTCAGATCTTAAAGGAATTCATGATACGCTGAAAAGTTTGGATAATTCTACAAACTATTCAAAGATTGGGGGGGCACTTGCTTTTGCCGTGACAATTGCATCTATGGAGTCAGCATCAAAAGCAGCAGATGAACCATTGTTTAAAATACTTTCATCAGAATCGTCATTTAAATTTCCATTTCCATTAGGAAATATTTTAGGTGGTGGAGTACATGCAGGACCTGGAACTCCAGATATTCAAGAGATTTTAATTTGTGCAATAGGTTCAAAGACTATAGAAGATGCTATTGAAATTAATTTATCAGTACATAAAGAATTACGTCATGTTTTAGAAAAAGCAGATCCTAACTTTACTAATGGAAGAGGTGACGAAGGAGGGTGGGCACCAAAATTAGAAAATCAAAAAGCATTAGAGGTATCTGTAAAGGCATGTGAGAATTTAGGATTTACTTTAGGAAAAGAGGTCTCTTTGGGAGTAGACTTTGCCTCATCTACACAATGGAATGAAGAAAAACAAAAGTATGTTTATGACAGAGCCGGATTTGAAAATTCTACTGGTGAACAAATTGATTTTACAGCAAATATTATTGAAAAATACAAATTGATTTTTGTAGAAGATGCAGTCCATGAAGAGGCATTCGAAGACATGGCAGAGTTGACAGCTAAATTTCCAAATACACTGATTACAGGGGATGATTTGATAGTCACAAACAAAGAAATTTTGACTAAAGCAATTGGTTCAAAATCATGCAATGCAGCAATTCTAAAAGTAAATCAAGCAGGTAGTCTTTATGATGCCCTTGAATTTGCTAACATTGCAAATCAAAACAATATAAAATTAATCACATCACATAGATCAGGCGAGTCTATTGATTCACAAATATCTCATATAGGAATTGCAACAAGGTCAAAAATGCTCAAAGTGGGGATAGTTGGAGGAGAAAGGATAGCAAAACTAAATGAACTATTACGCCTATCAGGGCATGATTTAATACGCGGTATGGCAGAGATTTAAAATTGTCATGAGTGAACAAGCAGAAACAACAGACATCAAAAAGAAAATTCTAGCTACTGGAATTAGAGTAGGAACTCAAATAAAGACAAAGTTCATGAAATCATTCATCACAAAAGCCAGTCCTGAAGGGCTATACATGCTGGATATAGACATAACGTTAGAGAGAATCAAAACAGCAGCCAAATTTATCAACAGAGTGGGAACAGACAAACTCATTGTTTGTACAGGTAGACGGTATGCAGAAACACCAATTGAAAAATTCTGCGAGATGTTAGACTCTAAGAAACTTCTTGGAAGATTCATGCCAGGAACTTTGACAAATCCTTCATTACCATATTACATTGAACCAAAATTAGTCTTAATTTCAGATCCACAAGTTGATGAGCAAGCAATTACAGAAGCAACAAATGCAGGTATTCCAATAATAGGAATTGCAAATACAGATAACATTACATCAAAACTGGATGTAATTATTCCAGCAAACAATAGAGGAAGAAAAGCTCTAGCAACAGTTTACTGGTTATTGGTACGTCAAATTCTCATTGAAAGAGGAGAACTAAAAGAAGATGAATCAATGAAATATGAAATCGATGATTTTGAAACAAAGATTATAGAAGAGGAATAAATTAATCAAAAATCTAAAGTGTTCACTTGGAATCTAACGCTTCTGCACCAGGAAAAGTAATTCTTTTTGGAGAACATTTTGTAGTGTATGGAGTAAAAGCAATTCTTTGTGCAATCAATAAAAGAGTTATCGTTAGGGCAGAGAAGATAAAAGAAAAGAAGATTTACATCAAATCAAACATAGGAGATTTAATTTTAGAACCAAACAAACCTATTTCTGAAATTGATTCTCCATTAAAACCATTTTATTATTTAGCAAACAAATTGTTGCAAACACAAAATCAAACCACAGGAATTAAGATTATAGTAGAATCAGATATTCCAATTGGAGTAGGTTTAGGCTCATCATCTGCTTGTTGTGTTGCTGGTGCTGCAGCAATTTCTGGATTATTTGTAAAAACATCCAAAGAAGAAATTCTTAAACTTGCAATTTCAGCTGAAAAAACAATTTTTCAAAATACATCAGGAGCAGATTGTACTGTTTGTACATTTGGAGGTATTATGGAATATGATAAGAAAAATGGATTTACTAAAATAAAATCTGAGCCTGATTTTCATCTAGTAATTGCAAATTCAAATGTAAAACACTCTACAGAAACAGTAGTTGCAAAAGTAAAGCAATTCAAAGAAGAAAATGAAATAAGATTTTCTAGTTTATGTAATGATGAATCAAAGTTAGTTGAAGATGTTTTGAAATTATTAAGTGATAATAACATCAAAGAATTAGGTCAAAAAATAATTCAGAATCAAGAGTATCTTGAAACAATAGGAGTTTCAAATAAAAAACTGAGAGATATGATCCAAGTAGGACAAAAATCATCGTTTGGGGCAAAAATTACTGGTGCAGGTGGGGGCGGATGTATCTTTGCTTTGACAGATGAATCAAATTTAGAGTACTCTATCAAGCAATTCAAAGATAAGAATTACGAATGCTTTTCAGTAAAAATAGATTTTAAAGGACTGGATACTTTTTAATTGACTGCATAATTTGGAACAACATGATTCTGATAAAATTTGGTGGTTCAATTATTACAAATAAAGAAAAACCATTATCAGCTAAAAGAAAAACAATAAACAATCTTGCTAAGAGTTTAAAGAAAATTAATGAGCCAATTATTGTTGTTCACGGTGGGGGTTCCTATGGACATTATTGGTCTGTAAAATATAATATGCATACTAAAGAAAGAAAGTACGATCTTAGAGGAGTCGCAATTATAAAAAATTCAATGATTGAATTAAACAAGATCATTTTAGATTCATTGTTAAAAAATAGATTAAACCCATATTGTCTTCCACCTACTGATTTTATGTCAGGAAACAAACCAATTTCAAAAAAAGTCAAAGAGATTGAAAAAATTGCAAAAATAGGCTTAATTCCAGTCACGTATGGGGATGCATTATGGTATGGTCAGAAAAAAACATACATTTTATCAGGTGATAAGATAATGACACTTCTAGCAAAAATTTTAAAACCAAGACTATGTATTTTTGTTCTAAATGAAGATGGGTTGTATTCTAATCTGAGATCAAAAAAATTAATTTATGAATTTAGAGATGAGCACCCTTCAATTTTAGAAAACAAGATGGATGTTACTGGTGGAATGACTAGAAAAGTTGAAGAAGCCTCAAAAATTTCAAAAATTGGAATAAATGTTTTTTTTGTAAATGGAAATAAACCTGAAAGAATTGTAAGATCTATTAAAAATAGAAAATTTGAAGGAACGTTATTTAGAGGAAAAAGAAATGTCTGAAGAATTTGTAATTTTAGTGGATGAAAATGATAATCCAATTGGTACTGAAGAAAAAGTAAAGTGCCATTTACCAAATGGAAAACTACACAGAGCATTTACTGTTTTATTGTTTGATAATGATGGTAAAATAGTGCTTACAAGACGAGCAAAAGAAAAGATGTTATGGCCAAGTAATTGGGATGGTACATTTGCAAGTCATCCAAGAGAATCTGAAACGTATGTATCATCAGGAGAAAGAAGAATGCCAGAAGAACTAGGAATTGAAGGAAAACTAGATTATTTGTATAAATTTGAGTATCATGTTTCCTACAAAGATATAGGTTCTGAGAATGAAATTTGTGGAACATTAATTGGAATAATAAACAAAGATTCAGAACCAAAAGAAATTGAGGGAGAAATAGATGAAATTAAGTGGATTTCTGCAAAAGAGTTACTCTTAGAATTAAAGATAAATCCTCAAATTTATTGTCCTTGGATGCTTATTGCTTTAGAATTACTTGATGAATCTAAGCAATCTATGCTCGAAAAGTATGGAAATGTACTATCTACATGGATGAATAGTGAAATAAATGAAGGATTGTATGAAGCAATCAAAAATCATCTACCAAAAGACAAATGGAGATTAGTAAATGAAAATAACTAAACAAATTGAAAAAAATGCAAAAATAGTAGACAAGTATCTAAATTTAAAACTAAAAGGAAACCCAAAAAAACTCTATGATGCAGCAGGACATCTTATAGTTCATGGTGGAAAAAGACTTAGACCATACATGGTAAGTAAAAGTTGTCAAATTTTAGGAGGAAAAGTTTCCAATGCAATACCAGCTGCAAGTGCTATAGAAATGGTTCACAACTTTACTTTGGTTCATGATGATATCATGGACAATGATGAAATACGTCATGGAGTTTCAACTGTACATAAAAAATTTGGAATGGCAGTTGCAATTTTAGCAGGTGATGTTTTATTTTCAAAAGCATTCCAAATAATTAGTGAATCAAAGTTATCAGCAAATGCCACAACTAAATTAGTGTCTAGATTAGCTAAAGCATGTGTAGATGTATGTGAAGGTCAGTTACTTGATGTAAAGATGGCTAATGAAAAGAAAATTCCAACGCAATCTGAATACATTACAATGATTTGTAAAAAAACTGCAGCATTATTTGATGTATCATGTGCAATGGGAGCTATTTGTGCTACAAACAAATCTAATGACATTGTAAATCTTTCATCATTTGGAAGAAACCTTGGAATTGCATTTCAGATAACTGATGACCTCATTGGAGTAATGGGTGATCCCAAAATTACAAAGAAACCTGTTGGAAATGATCTTAGAGAAGGTAAAAAATCACTTCCAATTTTAATAGCAATAAAGTCAGCAAAAGGCAAAAACAAAAAAATAATTCTAAAGGCATTTGGAAATTCCAAGGTAACAAGAAATGAACTAAACAAAGCAGTAAACGTGATTCGTTCACTTGGAATTGAAGAGAATGTCAGAATGCAGGCTCTAAAATATGCGGAGAAAGCTGAAAAATCATTATCAAGGTACTCAGGATCTGCTAAAATTGAACTAATTGCATTATTGGATTTTGTAGTAAAGAGAAGTGCATAATTACAACAGGTAAAGATAGTATGGATGAAAAATTAAAAAAAGAAATTAGAAAAATGGCTCTTCAAAATGCATTTGAGCATGGAGGACAAACTCAAGATAAAATAATCATGGGAAAAATTCTTGGAACAAAGCCAGAATTTAGGACCAAAGTAAAAGAAATTACAGGAGACATTTCTGAAATTGTTGCTATAGTAAACCAGTTATCATTTGAAGAACAAAAAAAAGAAATTAAAGAAAACTTTCCAGAAATTTTACTACCTAAAGAAAAAATCAAAGAGAGAAAATGGTTACCAGAATTAGAAGGTGTTGAACATGGAAAAGTTGTAACAAGATTTCCTCCTGAACCAAATGGTTATCCTCACATAGGACATGCAAAAGCTGCCATCATCAATTCAGAATATGCAAAGATGTATGGTGGTAAATTTATTTTAAGAATGGATGATACAAATCCAGAAGCAGAGAGAATGGAGTACCATGCAGCAATAAAAGTTGGGCTAGAGTGGTTAGGAATAAAATTTGATACAATAAAAAGTACTTCGGATGATATGGAAATATTTTATGAGAAAGGTATTGAATTAATTAATTCTGGAAAAGCTTACGTCTGTACTTGTAAAAGAGACAATATCAGTAAGAACAGAAGGGAAAGAAAAGCATGTAAGTGTAGTATGGAAAACATTGAAAAAAATAATAAAAATTGGGAAAAGATGAAAAAGAAATTCAAACCGGGTGATGCAATTCTAAGATTTCGTGGAGACATGAAAGCAGATAATGCAGTCATGAGAGATCCAGTATTATTCAGGATTATTGATGGAAAGCATTACACATTAGGTGAAAAATATAGAATTTGGCCTAGTTATGATTTTGCAGTTGCAATTGAAGATAGTATTGATGGAATTACACATGCTTTTCGTTCTAAAGAATTTGAACTAAGAAAAGAGTTGACTGATGCAATCTTAGATGCATTAAACATGAGAAAGCCAATCCAAGGATTTTTCTCCAGATTAGAATTCAAAGGAATGCCAATTTCAAAGAGAATTATCAGACCTTTGATTGAAGAAGGTAAGATTTCATGGTATGACGATCCAAGACTACCAACTCTAGAAGGTTTGAAAAGAAGAGGAATTAGACCAGAGGCCATTAGAAAATTCATTATGTCATTAGGGTTTACCAAAGCAGATACTCTTGCACCATTTGATGCACTTGAAGCATTTAATCGAAAATTTGTAGATTCTGAGAGTACAAGATTATTCATGGTAAGCAATGCAAAAAAATTAACAATAAAAAATTTACCAATCTCATTTATTGAAATTCCTAATCACCCAGTTAGTGATTTGGGAAAAAGAAAAATTGAGATTGATGAAAATTTCTACATTTCTGGTGATGATGCCCAAAATATCAAACAAGGAATGCAGATTAGACTTTTAGGATTAGGAAATGTCTCCATAACAAAAGATGGTGTCGAGCTTGAAGGAGAGTTTATTGGGGAAGGAGATACAACAAACATGCTAAAAATTCAATGGGTTGCACAAAAAACAGCACATGAGATTAAAATGATCATTCCAAAAGCATTATTCAATGGAGAAGAGTTTAATGAAGAAAGTTTAGAAGAAATGGATGTGTATACAGAACCACATTTTCTACAATTAAAAGAAGGAGAAGAGATTCAATTTGTCAGATTTGGATATTGCAGAAAAGATTCACAGAATCAAGCAATTTTTACACACAAGTGATCTGTCATGAAAATAGCTAGATTGTTACATGGGAATAATGAAACATATGGTTTTGTTAAAGGTGATAAAGTAGCTACAAAAGATGAGATAATTTTCCTTACAGGAGTTCCAATTCCATACAATGTAAAAGATTTTCTTTTTGATGGATGGTATGATGAAATTAAAAATAAAATTAAAGATTTGCCATATGAAGAAAGTATTTCAAAATTTAAATTATTATCACCAATCCCAAATCCAAACAAAATAATCTGTTTAGCATTTAATTATACTGACCATGCTGAAGAACAAGGACTTCAAGCACCAGAAGACCCGGTCATTGTAATGAAACCACGAACAGCATTAACTAGTACTGAATCAGATATTATATGTCCTGATTTTGTTTCACAGTTAGATTATGAAGTAGAATTAGCCTTGATAATTGGAAAAAACTGTAAAAATATCAGCGTTGAAGATGCAACAAGTGCAGTCTTTGGATATATGGTATTCAATGATGTTTCAGCCAGAGATATTCAATTCAAAGATAAGCAGTTTACTAGAGGAAAAAGTTTTGATTCATTTGCGCCATGTGGACCATGGATAACAACAGCTGATGAAATCCAAGATGTCCAAAATCTAAAGATAACAACCAAAATTAATGGAGAACTGAGACAAAACTCTTCTACAAACAAAATGTTCATTAAAATTCCAGAAATTGTTTCAAAAATTTCCAAAGTCATGACTTTGGAAAAAGGGGATATTATTTCTACGGGAACACCAGCAGGAGTAGTAATAAACAATCCAAATGCAGTATTTTTGAAAGATGGAGATCAGGTAGAGATGGAAATTGAAGGTCTTGGAATTTTAAATAACACAATAAAATTTGTTAAATCAGATTAAACTAAAGATTTTTTCATTAAATGAAATGAAATTCTATGTTCCAATGAATCAAAAAATGGTAGTTGTTCTTTAGTCAAAATTTGTATTCGTTCATAGTTTTTTTCTATACCATAATTTTGTAAAAAGTAAAGTATTTGCAATGTAGCATTTTGTGAATTTGAAAATAATGTAACGATTAAGGTTTTATCAAAATGCTCTGAATCAGTAAGAATTGCAATCGAATCTTTACCATCTACATTTGATTTAATAATTTTATTTTGTTCATAAAATGTAGATAGTGTAGCATCATCAACTGGAAGCCATCTCCAAGATTTTACATAATGGGAATAAAATTGACGATTTAGGGATTTTTCAAAGTAAACATCATAATTTGAATTTCTTTTGGGTATCAGAGAATAAAAATTCCAAGTTTGAAAGACACCATAATCTAAGGAGTTTGCCATAGAGAGTGAGGAAGTATTTTCAGTATCAATTAGCATGAAGGAAAATGATGTATCCTTTTCTCTTCCTATTGATTCAGCATATTTTACTAGTTTAGATGCAATTTTTTGTTTACGAAAATGTGGATCAATTCTGATTCCTTCAATCCAAGTTTGGTCTTTTGAGTAAAACGCATGACAAATTCCAACTTGAAACTGTTTTTCAAATAGGAACAAATTACCTTCAGATAACCAAGAATCCCAAACTTGATCTATATAATCTCCCCAAGAAAAAGTATCTTTACAGAATTTTAAAACTGAGATTTTATCTGAAGAATTTGCTTCTCTTATCATCATATTCACCATATACAAAAAAATATTAAGAATGATCAAATAAAAATGGCATTGGGAAAAATTATAGCTGGTAAAATATCGGATATTCCTCCTGGAAAGATGATCAAGGTATCTATTGATGGAAAAGATGTCCTAGTTGCAAATATTGATGGTAAATATTGTGCAACAGATGATACTTGTACTCATTCAGGTTCCAGTCTATCTGAAGGAAAACTGGATGGATGTACAATAACATGCGGTTGGCATGGAGCACAATTTGATTGTAAAACTGGAAAATTAGTTAAATTCCCGGCAAAAATTAAAGATTTGACATCATACAACGTTATAGTAGAATCAGACAACGTGTTTATAGAGATGTAACTATATACCTCTAATTTTTAAGAAAAGGTGTAAAAAAATGGTAGACGACGCTCAAAATAAAGAATCGATGAAAGGAGCAATTGAAACATTAAACCAAATTGCTTCCAATAATTCTACCCCAAAGACAATAAAAAGATCAATATCAGATTTGATTGTAGATTTGACTAAAGAAGAATATTCACTATCAGTAAGAGCTGCAAATACAATTAGTTTACTAGATGATGTAACACAAGATCCAAACATGCCTTCATACGTAAGAACGCAGTTATGGCAAGCAGTTTCAAAATTAGAAAGTATAAGAGAATAAATTCTCGCTTGTAGAAATAATACTATTGAAAATTGAAGAATATTTAGAAACACTTCCAAAAAATTTACTGAGTGGTGAAGATGTACAATTACCAGAAAAATCTCTTAGAGAAATTTTCAAGTTTGTAGATTTAGGAGAAAACGATATTTTTTATCATTTAGGTTGTGGTAATGAAAAAGGAATTGAGATAGCAATTAGTGAGTTCAAAGTAAAAAAAGCTGTAGGAATAGATAATAATCCTGAAAAAATTCAACATGCAAAAGAAATTCTTGAACAGAAAAATATTCAAGGACAGTTAATTTGTAAGAATATAGAAAAATCAGACATTTCAGAGGCATCTGTGATTTTGTTTTGGTTTACTGATGATAATGTAATTAATCAAATGTTAAAAAAATTTAAAAATCTAAAACTAGGAACAAAAATAATTACAATTTGGGGACCACTTCCAGATTGTCTTCCAGATAAAGTAAATTTTCCATATATTATCAATAAAGTACCATTCAAAAAAGCACAAAATATGCAAGAGCAAGTATTAGCAATTTTTGGTGTGAAATGTGTAGATTTTGTAACAGCATGGGAATTTGCAGAAAGATATACAAAATCTATTGGAACACCTGAAATTAGAAATGATCGATTTTTGACAATTATACAAACATTAGTAATTTGGATTAATGCAAAAAAATTAGGAGTGGCATGTGGTGAAGAAATTCCGGAATCTATTCAAACTTATATCAACATCATGAAAATGTATTTTGACATAGATTTTGAATATCTTTTAAAGGGATAATCTGTATAACCCTTTTATTTTGTTTTGAAGTGAAAAGAGTATGGAGAATAAGATTTACATCAATGTTTCTGCAATAGATTATGATAAAACGAGTAAAGCATTAACTCGTCAATTAGTTCTTTTGGAAGAAATGATTCACAGTAAAGAAGATTTTGTTATGACTGATTCAGAATTTGCTTTTGGTTGGCACTTTTTTGTATTAAGTATAAACAGATCACTTGTTGAAAAATTGGTAGAAATAATGGGACCAGATTTTTATAAATTAAAGGGAAAAGGAATTGAGAAGAAATTTCTTACATGGTTAACAAAGAATATAGAGACAAAGTCTCCCCGATTCAAGCTTGCCATCAAAGAAGAAATGGAATCTAGTAAATTCGGTATTTTCTAAAAATTAGGTAGGAAAAAAAGATTAATTTTTACTATTAAGGCAAATGATAGCCAGAATTAATATTTAAAATTCTTTTAGAAAATCTTATCAACTAGAATTTTTACTAATAATTATGGAAATTCATCAAATAGCTGAAAAGATTTTGAAGATAAGCCCATCGGTCAGGGTAGTTAGTTTGATAGATCTCAAAGGAAAATTGGTATTTTCAGAACGTTCTAAGAAAGTACGTATCTTAGTGTCAAAGAAACAAAGTTTGGCATCACTAAAAGCCGCAGCAAAGGATTGGAAACAACGAAAAAAATTAGTAAAAACACTGGGTTCATGCAAATATGTTGTTGCAGAATATGATTCTGTAAAGAGGATAATAATGCCTGCAGGAAAAAATCATATCTTGTATGTAACTACTACTGCATCCTTGGATCATAACAAAATTGTTCGTAAGGTACGATCTTTCAAGTAATCATTATAATTCTATTTTTTTTTCTACAGATTATTCATACTGATCATTAATTATATTCAAAAAAAATTTTTGGGTAATACATTTTATTAACAATCGTTTTTGAACAAAACCCACAGAGTTTCTTAGAGTTTTCTTTTTCCAGTGCCTCTTCCTGAACTAACCCACATACCTTTTGTTGATGTAGTTGGTGTACTTGGAATATCACTGAACTTTATCTTTCCAGTTCCTCGTCCTGTTGTGACATATTTTATACCACTTTTTGTAGCTGTGTCTTTAGCTGCTGCCTGAAATTCTTTAAATTGTTTACCAGTCCATTTTGTAGCATCAGTGTCAACCCACACAAATCCTTTGCCTCTTCCAGCTCGTACTCTTACTTTGGCCACATTAATCACATATATTACAGAATTTCTCATTAATAAAATTTTTAAAAAGCTCAATTTCTGGAAAATTTGCCAAATTAAAGGATTTAACAAAATTATGCATAAAAAACGCAATTGTTTTTTTAGCAAAAGTATACAACAAAATTTTTCTAATGTAAAAAAGTTCAGCGGGCCCTCGAGGGGAATCGAACCCCTGTCCGGGGATCCACAATCCCCTATACTAGCCACTGTACTACGAAGGCCACCAGAAAGAAAGTTTGTTTATCCTGTAATAATCTTTGATTTCTAACAGAACAATATAGTGTAGATTTATTATTAACTTGTATGAATTTGAAATATGCGATTATGGTGGGTTGCAATGGCAATAGCAATCACAATTACATGGATTGGGATGAATTATTTACTTCCGTTCAAATAGTCACAAGTTCAAAAATATTTTTTAATTTTACAACTATAATTTTTACACAAAGTAATAGCGATCGCTTTAAATTTGTTGTGTAAGGGTATTTTTCAACTTGAGGAAAGGATTCATCACCAATAGATTACGTTCAAGTAGAAAACCCATAGAAATTCCTATCGAAAGTAAAATGGAGACCATACAAGCAGAAAAATTTGTATGGATTAATTTACAAAATCCAGATAGAAATGATGTTGAAAAATTAGCTAAAAAATATAATTTCAATACACTAAATATTGAAGACTGTATGACCAAATTTGAACTTCCAAAACTAGATAGTTATGATGATCATTTCTTTGTAATTTTACATTTTCCACCATTATCACAAAAAGTAGGAATGCCAAAAAATAGTCAGTTGTCAATATTTCTTGGAAAAGATTTCTTAGTCACAATTCATCAAGGAGATCTTAAACCACTAATTGAATTGATAGAAATATGTAAAACAGATTCAGATCAACAAAGAAAATACAGACTATTAGGAAAATCCTCAGGAATATTGCTTCATGAAATTATAGATGTGTTAGTAGATGATCTTTTACATACTTCTAGAAAAATAATTGCAAATTTAGATGAAATAGAAGATAGAGTTTTTGATGAAACAAAACCAGTAGCAAGAAGTATTGCTCTGCTCAGAAGAGAGATTAACAGATTAAGAAGAATTGTAAATCCATTAAAGAAATTTGTATTAGAAATTGCAAAAAACATTAAAAGATTTTCTGAAAGTGAGGATGAACAACTTTCATTATTTTTTGATGACATTATTGACCATATAGACAAAGTAATTGAAACATTAGAAGAATCAAGAGAAACTATGGAAATTTACAAAGATACAGACTTTGTGTTAAGTAATGAAAAAACAAACAAAGTACTTGCTGTACTAACTATTATTTTCACGTTGGCAATTCCATCAACAGTAATTGGAACATTTTATGGAATGAATGTTAATTTACCAGGAGGGAATGGGGACAATTTAATGATCTTAGGTCCTTTTACAGCGTTCATAATTATTATTATTGCATCAGCAATTCCTGCGATCCTGATGTTTACATATTTCAAAAAGCTAGGCTGGATTAATAGCTAAAACAAGAACATTCTAGAGTGTAGCATAAATTTTACTATAATTATTTTAATCTTGAATTATGCATTCTAGATAAATACAAGATAATTTTACTTTATTTATGGCTAAAATTAGAATACGAGCTGGAAGAGGTAAAGGATTCATTTGGGTTGATACTGATGCTTCAAAATGGACAGGTGACCAGTTTAAAGAAATCCAAGCAGCAAGGAAAGAATCTGCAGGAAATAGAATTGTCTCTTCAGGTAGAGGAACCAGTAGAAGAAAATTGAGCGATATCCCTGAACCAAGAACCAGGCCAGAATACAAAGGTACCATAACTTCAGGTAGAGGAACAGGTAGTAAGAAAAAGAAATAACAAAAACTCGTGAAATAACCTAATTTTTCATTTTTAATATTTTTTCTTGTTAATTATTTGCTAGATTTGATTTTGCTATATTTTGATATCAGGATTTCCAGCTTTAAGCTTTTCCCAATCTGCAAGAAAGTTTTCTAAGCCAATTTTTGTCAATGGATGTTTCATCATTTTATCCAAAACTGCAGGAGGTAAAGTAACTACATCTGCTCCAATTTTTGCAGCATCAATTACATGAATTGGATGGCGAATACTTGCAACAAGTATCTGAGTTCCAAAATCATAATTAGAAAATATTTCTTTGATTTCTTTAATTAGATGCATTCCATCTTGACCAATATCATCAAGCCTTCCAATAAATGGACTAACATATTTTGCACCAGATTTTGCAGCAAGTAAAGCCTGGTTTGGAGAAAATATCAACGTAACATTAACAGGGATTCCTTCTGATGAAAGTGATTTGCATGCTTTCAAACCATCAGGAGTCATGGGAACTTTAACTACAACATTACTCCCATATTCACGAAGACGTTTACCTTCAGCCATCATTCCAGAATATTCAGTACTTACAACTTCGAGACTCACATCACCTTTGATAATTTCTGTAATCTTTTTCATTGCATCTTTTGGATTGCCTCCTTCCTTATACAATAAAGAAGGATTAGTTGTTATTCCATCTAGTAATCCCATATCATTAAATTTTTTAATAGACTCTAGATCAGCAGTGTCAAGAAAAATTTTCATAACTTTTTATTCCTAATTTCTTTGACTTGTTTTACCATATTAAAAGATGTTATTCCATGCTTTTCCAAAAGTAAAGGAACTTCATTATCTCTAGCAGATTCTCCAAACATATCTTGAGATCCAATTCTCTTTATCGGTACAGGATATGATTCAGAAACAGATTCTGTAACAGCAGAACCCATTCCACCAAAAATATTGTGCTCTTCAGTAGTAACTATACAACCTGTTTCTCTTGCTGCTTTTTCCAAAATTTCATTGTCAATTGGCTTTATTGAAAACATATCCAAAACTCTACAGGAAATTTCTTCTTGTTGTAATAATTCAGCTGCCTCTAAAGCCATTCTAACAGTAATTCCACATGCTGCAATGGTACAATCAGAGCCATCTCTCAGAGTAATGCCTTTTCCAATTTGAAAATCCTGAGATTCTGAATGGACTATTGTAGTTTTTGATCTTGCCATTCTCATATAAAATGGACCATACTCATTGGCCATTAAATAAGTTAATTTAGAAACTGAAATTGTATCAGCCGGAATAAAAACTCTGAAATTAGGAATAACTCTCATTATTGCTATATCCTCAAGTTGTTGATGTGAACCTCCATCAGGTCCAACAGTTAAACCTCCATGAGAGACAACTAATTTCACATTAAGGCCTTTCTTGCCTAGTGGTGAAGGATATGCAATATTATTTCGAATTTGATCAACCGCTCTTCCTGGCAAAAATATTGCATAAGTACTAGCAAAAGAAATTTTTCCAGATGCTGCTAATCCTGCAGAAACTGTAACAAGATTTGCTTCAGCAATACCCACATTGAAGAATCTATCAGGAAATTCTTTTCCAAAGCTAGAGGTCTTTAATGAATCAGTTGTATCAGCACCTAAAACTACAACATTTGGATTCTCTTTTCCAACTTGAATCAAAGTTTTTGAATATTCTAAACGCATATCAGTCATTACTAGCTCATTCAAATGTATCCTGCCTCCTGTGCAATTTTTTTAATTTGTTCGTGTTTTTCTCCTATAATATGTAAATTAATCCATTTGTTTACTAAATCTGCTCCACCTAACTCGTTAGCTTTATCAAGTAAAATACTTCTTCTAGATTTTAAAACCTCATTTCTAAAGTCTCTAATTGCTACTCGCACATCTTGCTGTCCAACTATAGCACCACCTCCAACAAAGACACGAGCACCATCTGCAAAAATTGAGCCAATATTTTCAAGATTTACTCCTCCATCAGCTTCAAGATAACCTGAAAAATTGTGTTTTTTTAAAATAGAATTTAATCTAGTCATCTTTGCATGTGTTTCTTCAATGAATTTTTGACCAGATTTTCCAGGGACCACAGACATTACAATTAACTGATCAAGTGAAGGTAAGAATTTGTAAAACCATTCTGGTAATTCAGTATCAGGGTTTATTGCAAAACCAACACCAACTTGATTTTGTTTTAGTAAATCATGAATTTCTCCAAAACTAGATTCATCAGTTACTTCAGCATGAACTGTAATGATATCGCTACCGGCATCAATGTAATTGGTTACATGTTTTACAGGTTCATTTATCATCAAGTGTGAATCAAATGGAATTATGGTAAGAGGTCTTAGTTCTTTGATTTTGGTATGATCAAAAGTTTTGTTTGGAACAAATTGACCATCCATCACATCAAGATGAATATAATCAGCTCTGCCAGAAACACATTTTTTAATTTCATTTTCTAGATTTGTCATATCACCCGCAATGATAGACGGAGCAATCATGAATTGTGAATCCAATTCAAAATTAATTATAGGAACGATATCAGAGTCAGGAGCTTTTCCATGCCATAGGGGATTATCTTCCATATGTTCTACGGATTTCCCCTTAATTGTTCTCGATATTATCATAGTAGGTATTCCTTTTGTTGTATTTGCTTTTGCAATGGCAGCATCAATTTGTTCAATTCTATGTCCATCAATTTCAATGACATTCCAACCAAAGGATCTCCACTTGTCACCAGTTTTCCAACGGGATGCATCTTTCCACATTTCTGAAAGATCATCACCTTCTAATTTTTCATCTAGTGGCATTATTTGTTCAGTATAGGAATCTTGTTGAATGAAGTTTCTATCAAGAAAAGCAGTAATATTGTCAAGCTTATATTTTGCAGCCGTCATAGCAGCTTCCCAAATTTGACCCTCGTCTGACTCTCCATCTCCAATAATAGTATAAACATGATAATCTTTGGAATTAATTTTTGCAGCAAGTGCAACGCCCACAGAATAAGATAATCCTGTGCCTAAAGATCCACCACAGAATTCCACACCAGGACATTTTAGGTCAGGATGTCCCTGTAATTTACTACCAAATTTTCGGAGAGTTTCAAGCTCAGATTCTGGAAAATATCCTGCAACTGCCATATTTGAAAATAAACCAGGAGCAGCATGACCTTTAGATAAAACTAAACGATCTCTATCTTCCCACTGAGGATTATTAGGATCAAATTTCAGATATTTGTAAAATAAGCAACCTAAAATTTCTGCCATAGAGAAAGAGCCCCCAGGATGCCCAGAACCAGCAATATTAGTTGCCATAATCACTAGCTTTCGGGCTCTACGAATATTTTTCTTAATTTGATAATAATTAAGCTTCATCTTATCATTATCTTAGTAAATTTAATAAAAATCTATTTCTGTAAAATTTTAATTTGATCGTTACTATACAATATTATGGAAATAAAAGAGAATGTTCCAATTATAGTTTATGACAATCAATGTTACTTGTGTGTGAAATTTGCTAAATTTGTTGATTTTTTTGCCAGAGGTAAAATTACAATGGTAGGACACTATTCAGATTTTGGAATTAAGATAAGAAACGAAATTCTAGATGAATCTGCTTTAGACATGTTTTGGTTTATTGACAAAAAAATAGCATATGGTGGACGAGCAGCATTACTTCCATTAGTAAAATCAATTTTTTCTGAAAAAAAAGAAAAATTATCAACTATGAAAGTTGATGAAAATTGTCAACAAGACTGCAAAACTGTTAAAGCAGTTTTTTTGAGATCATCAAGTCTGCTCACAAATAGTAAAAAAATAGATCTCCAGTAAACTAAATAATACTTCAAAACTTAAACACAGATAATGAAGATAAAAACTGAAAGTTCTACAAAAAACAAGACAGAACTTCTTTGTGGTTTTGTTTTAGAAAATTCAAACAAAGTTTTAGGATTAGAAAAATTTGATGCTAAAATATCCTTAGCAATAAATCAATCTTTAAAAGATATGGAAGGAAAATTAGGAAAATTAAACATTATTCCAGTACCTGGAAAAAAATCTGCTCAAAGGATTTTACTTGCAGGAATAGGAAAAAAAGAAAATTTAACAAAAGACACCATCAGATTGGTATCGGGTAAAATTGCACAGAAAGCAAGAGAATTAAAGCTAAAAGAATTTTCAATAATCGTACCTCCAAGTTTTGTCAATGATCAAATTTTATCAGTTTCTCAAATTGTAGAAGGTTCAAAGATGTCTCTTTACAAATTTGATGAATTCAAGACAGAGAAAGTAAATAATTCACCAAATCTTACAATCATAGTTTCTAAATCAAACAAAGTATCACAAACAATCAAAACAGCTGTAATTGTTGCAGATGGTGCAATATTCACAAAAAGTATTGCTAATTTACCTCCAAATGAATGCACTCCAAATACATTAGTAAATTTTGCAAAAACAATTTCCAAAAATAACAAGATGAAATGCAGTATAATTTCTAAATCTGAATTAAAAAAGAGAGGTTTTGGTGGAATTACAGCAGTAGGACAAGGAAGTAAAAATGAACCTAAGCTAATTGTTTTAGAACATAATCATGGACCAAAAAATAAAAAACCAATTGTTATTGTTGGTAAAGCAGTTACATTTGACACAGGAGGTATTTCATTAAAGCCAGGAGAAAGAATGGATGAAATGAAGTTTGACAAATGTGGTGGTTGTACAGTACTTGGAATAATGAAAGCAGTTTCAGAATTAAAACTACCAATTAATGTTGTTGGAATTATTCCATCAGTTGAAAATATGCCTAGTGGAGAATCATATAGACCTGGAGATATCATAAAGTTGTATAGTGGAAAAACTGCAGAGATTCTTAACACAGATGCAGAGGGAAGGTTGATTTTAGCTGATGCACTATCATATGGAGAAAAACACTATTCACCAAAAGCAATTATTGATTTTGCAACTCTAACTGGAGCATGTATCGTTGCATTAGGTACCAACATAGCAGGAATGATATCAAACAATGAAGAACTAACAAAGAAGATCAATGAATCTTCTAAAAGAACAATGGAACAAGTTTGGGAGCTTCCATTAAATTTAGATTTTATGGATATGATAAAATCAGAGGTTGCAGATATGAAAAATATTGGCATGGGAAAAGCTGCAGGAACTATTACTGCTGCAGCATTTTTGAAAAATGCAATTGAAGATACACCATGGATGCATATTGATATTGCAGGAGTTGCATGGACACAAATAGCCACGAAAGAAAAATCATATAATCCAAAAGGTGCTACAGGTTTTGGTGTAAGATTAATTTTAGATTATTTACAAAATTTGTAAAACTAGTAACCTCTACTATTTCTATCAGGTTTTTCAACATTCGGATTTCTAAAACCATGTTTTTCCATCATATGATTTAAAAATCTAATATCATCGGAAAATGATTCACCACATACAGTACAATTTGACATTAAAATCACAATCAACCAATTAATTGAATATTAAAAGATTTATTGATAATTAGAAAATGCCAGCACTGTTGCTTCCCAAGGGCTCTCGCATCTTAGTAGCACAACAGCGACGTCAGGTTTGACTTCCAAGTTCGGAATGGGATTGGGTCGCACCCTAACGCTATGGCCGGCTTGAAAAATGATGTCAAATTCTCATCTATTAACGTAACGCAAGATTTCAAATATCCTCAAAATAGGTATAAAGCAAAGAAAATACCGAGTTACGAATATGACACACAGAGTTGCGGTTTTAGACAAGGAGTTATGTCAGCCAAAAAAATGTGGTTTAGAGTGTATAAAATACTGCCCAGTCAATAAATCAGGTGCAGATTGTATTGTTCTAAATGAAGAATCAAAAAAAGCTCAGATAGATGAAGACCTTTGTAATGGATGTGGAATATGTGTCAAAGTATGTCCATTTGATGCAATAACTATTGTAAATCTTGCAAGCGAGTTAGCTACAGACAAAATTCATCAATATGGTCCAAATTCATTTCGGCTATTCAGATTACCAACTCCAAAGAAAGGACTAGTCGTTGGATTGTTAGGAAGAAATGGAATGGGGAAAAGTACTGTAGTAAATATTCTATCAGGAAACATAAAACCAAATCTTGGAAGATATGAAAACCCACCTGAATGGGACGAGATTTTAAAATATTACAGTGGAACTGAACTTAAACAACATTTTGAAAAAATTGAACAAAAACAAATTCGTGTATCAATAAAACCACAACAAGTTTCTCATATTGCAGAAGCATTTGATGGAACAGGAGAAGAACTTCTTGAGAAATATGATGAGAGAGGTGTGTCTAGAAAGCTAATCAAAGAATTGGGATTAGAAAATTCTATGGAACAGAGTTTAAAGGAACTTAGTGGAGGTGAATTACAAAGAATAGCAGTAGCAGTAGCAGCATCAAAAGATGCAGAATTTTACTTTTTTGATGAACCGTCATCATACAATGATGTCTTTCAAAGAATCGGAGTTGCAAGAGTAATACAGAATTTAGCAAGAATTGGAAAAAGTGTCATGGTAGTTGAACATGATCTCACATTATTAGATTTTCTCAGTGACTTTGTTGAAGTATTATACGGTGAACCTGCAGCATACGGAATTGTTTCAAGTGTTCTATCTACAAAAGTAGGAATCAATGTATTTCTTGATGGATATTTACCAGCAGAAAATGTTAGATTTAGAGACAAGAAATTTTCTTTTGATGTATCTTCCTCAACTACTGACATATTTCAAGAAGGAAGTGACATTGTAATTTACCCAAAACTTGAGAAAAAATATTCTTCATTTTCAGTAACAATTGAGCCTGGTCGAGTGAGAAAAGGCGAAGTTCTAGGCATAATGGGTGCAAACGCTCTTGGAAAGACTACTATGATGAAGATGATTGCAGGAGTTGAAAAACCAGATTCTGGAAGTATTAGTAAGAAAATAAAGATAGCATACAAACCACAATATCTTCAAAATGATATTGATGTAGAAGTTATTGCATTATTAGACAAAGCAAATGACAATCCAATTGAAGGAAGTCTTGAAGAAGAACAAATACTTGAACCATTAAAAATTAAAAAACTATACAATAAATCCATCAAAAATCTTTCTGGAGGAGAATTACAAAAAGTGGCAATTGTGTCGTGCTTACTACAAAAAGTAGATCTATATGCATTAGATGAGCCATCAGCGTTTTTAGATGTAGAAGACAGAATTGTAGTAGCAAAATTTTTACAAAAATTTGTTCGTTCTTTTGGAAAATCAGCAATAGTAATTGATCATGATTTGCAGTTAATGGATCTGATTTCGGATACAATGATAATCTTTGAAGGAGAATCAGGAGTAATTGGTAAAGCTACATCTCCAATGCCAAAAGCTGATGCTATGAATCGATTTCTTAAATCACTGGATATGACCTTTAGAAGAGATGAAAAAAGCCTCAGACCTCGGGTAAACAAACTAGAAAGTAGATTGGATAAAGATCAGAAAGCATCTGGAAATTACTATTACAAGCATTGACTCGAATGTTAAAAAAAGCATTGGAAAGCGCTTTGACATCAAAAGAAAGTGATGAATTAATATCAGCATTTGATCAAATTGGAAATATTATAATTGTAAGAATTCCTAATTCTCTTTTATCAAAGAAAAAAATCATTGGTGAAACTTTACTAAATAAGGTAAAAATTGCTAGAAGTGTTTTTTATCAGGCATCAGATGTAGAAGGAGAGTTTCGTATAAGAAACCTAGAGATTCTTGCAGGAGAAGATAATACTGAAACAGAATACAAGGAATTTGGCTGTAAATTTTTAGTGGATGTTGAAAATGCATTTTTTTCACCTAGACTTTCTACAGAGAGGGAAAGAATTGGAAATTTGATTCAAAATGGTGAGGTAATTACCAATATGTTTGCAGGAGTAGGAATGTTTTCAATAATGGCTGCAAAAAAGAAAAAATGTACTGTTTATAGCATTGACATCAACCCAGTTGCATCAAAGTTGTGTGAAAAAAATATTAAATTAAACAAACTTGCTGGAAAGGTAATTTCGATAAATGGTGATACATCAAAAATTATCAAAGAACTATTAATTAACAAATCTGATAGAACATTGATGTTGTTACCTGAAAGATCTGATGAATTTTTAGAATCTGCAATTAATACAACCAAAAATGGAGGCATTATTCATTACTATTCACATATTCATGCGGACAAAAAATCAGAGGCAGGAAAACTTTCAGAAGAACATTATTTTCAAGTTACCTCAGTGGAATCAGAAATTCTAGGTTCAAAAATTGTCAGAGCAGTAGGCCCCAGATATTATCAAACAGTAGTAGATGTAAAAATTTCAAAATAGACTAATTGTCTGATGTGATTGATGCAGACGAAGGTTTTGTTGTTGCCATAACATATCCAATCCATGCAACTACCCCAAGGATTCCTCCCACAATCATCAACACGGATAATTGTAATATAATAGGACTCCATTCGGAAAGCATCAATAAATATGCATAAAGAAAAAATCCGCCAATACAAAGTACAAAAATGCTAATGCCCGTTCCTTTACGCTTGTTCATTATGAAGAATTTTTTCGTGAGTTATTTATTGGTTTGAACTAATCTAATTCAATTGCCATGAGATATGCATCTTCGCCATCACGATAATAGGCATTTAGTTGTTGTCTAATAACAAATCCAAGTTTTTCATATAATCGAACAGCATCATTATTGCTACATCGTACTTCCAAGTGAAATTCATCACATTTTTTTAATTTCATGCCCTTTACCGATTCTTCGACAAGTATTCTTCCTATTCCTTTCTTTCTATAATCATCAAGAACTGCAATAGATACTACATGACCTTTTTTGACAAAGCCCAGTTTCTTAAAATTTGAAAACCCATATTCAGTTTTACACATAATATAACCAACATGTTTTCCTCCAATTTCTGCAACTATAAACGCCTCAGGAATTTCTGCAAGTAAGCTTTCATAGAAATAATCAGAATAGTGTTCAGGAAGTGTTTTTAAATTAATTTCCATTACTGGAATTAGATCGCTTGGTTCTGCTCGTCTAATATTGCAATCACCTAATTGTCTAAGAATTACTTGCATGATATAGGATATGTATATCGATATTTAATTTTAAACCAGAAAACCATTTAATGGAAAGATTTAGTCTTAAAAAGATGGAAGAATATTCACAAGAAGACATTATTTTATTCGTAAATTCTATATTTGAAGTCAGTGATTTTTCAAAATCAGAATTTTCATTAAAATTTAGAATTGAGGATTTGAAATTTAAATTAAGGTTTGTAGATTTAGCAAGAAAGTTAGAAAATATGAGTTATGTTTGTAAATTAACAGAGATAAATGGTGCAAGATATATCATCATTCAAAAATTTACTCCAAAAAAACAAAGAAAGTGGTTAAGTACTGCATGGACTCCACGAATTTTGTTTGCAATTGTCATTACATTTGTGATGATTGATGGATACTATAGAACATCTAAAACAAATTCAATTATAGAGATTGGGGATCCACTAGAAATGGCAGGAATCTACACATTATCATTATTAGGAATTTTAGGAATTCACGAACTTGGTCACATTGTTGCTGCTAAAGTACACAAACTAAAAACAACCTGGCCCTACTTTCTTCCAGGATTACCCATAATTGGCATTCCAACATTTGGTGCATTTATCCAAGCAAAAGGATTAACTATTAATCGAGAAATTTTATTTGATGTTGCTATTGCAGGTCCAATTGCAGGATTAGTAATTGCAATAATTGTTTCAATTTATGGAGCATATACTGCACCAATTTTAGATCAAGAGATTGCTGCAAAATTATTTGCTGAATCTAGATTGATGGAATGGAATCAAGGAGAACCATTGTTAATGACTCTAAGTTTAGCAATGTTCGGTAAGGGAGGAGATGGGCATCAAGTAATCATGACTCCCATTATGTTTGCAGCTTGGATTGGATTTTTAATTACATTTTTGAATTTGTTGCCAGCATGGCAATTAGATGGAGGGCATATGTCAAGAACATTACTTAGTTCAAAGATGCACAGATATGCAACTTATGGAAGTATGCTAGTTCTTGTTTTGTTAAATTATTGGTTAATGGCAATATTAATTTTCATTATGAGTTCAAGAAATCCTAGTGCATCTACATTAGATGAAGTTTCACCACTTTCAAGAAACAGAAAATTTGCATATATTGGAATCATAGTATTAGCAATTTTATGCGCACCATTACCATCAGGTTTTTGGTCAAGTATTTTATCTTAGTAAAAGTCTAGCACCATCTGTAACTACAACAACCTTTTGTTTTGCACCTTGGGTTTTTAGAATATAGTCCAAAGAATGCTTTATGCCTTGCAAAGAAATCATGTTAAGTTTTTTAGCATAAAATTCTGGAAGAATTGAAACTAAACTAATTTGAAAATTCTTTTGAACTTCTGAAAGAAATAATAGATCTTCCATTCCACTAATGTATTTGGTAGGATTGTGAAGTTGTTCTAAAGTTAATCTATTTTCAATGTATTGTTGAATTGCATCAGAACCTAAACCACCTTTACATTCAGCTACCAAAATAGCAAGGCCATCTTTTTTGATAGCATTTGAACAATTCCAAAGTGAGGAGAAAGATTTTCCAAGATTTTCATTACTTGCATCTTTACCAGTACTAATTATCATTGTTTTGTGTTGACCTACATCTTTGATTGAATGTGATTCCATAATTTTTGTTGCAGAAAGAGTTTCTGAAGGATGACCTATAGAAAAATCAATTATGCCCTCAGAATTTGCAACTATTTCTATTCCCTGAATTTCAAAATTATTAGTGAATTTTTTTGCTTCTTCCAAACTTTCAGGATATTGTCCAGGTGTAGGAAGATTTCCTTGTCTTTTTGCATATGCTGCAAGCATAAATTCTAGACCAAATTTTTTGATCAAACGAGTTGAAATGGTTTCATAACCAAACAGTCCATCAAATTCCATTTCAGCCATAAATACAAGATTAGAATTTGAAAATTCGATATCATCAAATTCATTAATTGAGCTTCCTTCAGGTAATCCTGCTTTAACTAAGTTCAGGATTTTTTTATCAGCTAAAATTTTTGGAAATGGTTTTGATTTTTGCTCACATAAAATAAACAATGATGAAATGATTTTTTGAATAGATTTTGAATTATGCAAAACTACAAGTTCCATTGGTTTTGACAAATCAAGTACGTTGAGTTTTTCATTAATCATTGAATCTTCCAAAATTTTTCCTTCAGAATCAATTTTTTGCTCTAAATTCTCTGCTCTTATATCTAAAACAACGTCTGTAATTCCATAATTTAACCAGATTTCAGGCATAATTCATACATAATACAAACCAAAATAAATCCAGTGTAGTAAATTTTGGTATGGAATTTGTTAAAGAGTTTGCAACATTTTTGCATCAAAATGACATAATAAAATTTGGAGACTTTACACTTGCTAGTGGAAAAAAGAGTTCATACTATGTAGATTTAAGGCTAGTTCCAAGCTATCCTCATGAATTCAGAAAAATGGTGAAATATCTTGAAAATGAGATTACACAAAATATTGGATTAAACAAATTTGATTCCATTGTTTCAGTACCAACAGGTGGTTTGGTGATTGCATCTGCATTAGCTATAGAAACTATCAAACCACTAATCTATGTAAGAAGTAAACCAAAAGATCATGGGACTTCAAAATTAGTTGAAGGAAAAATTCATGATGGAATGAAAGTAATCATGATTGATGATGTTGCAACTACTGGTGGTTCAATTGTAAATGCAATAAAATCACTAAAACAAGTCAATGTTTCCATAAAAGATGCATATGTAATTGTTAATAGAATGGAGGGGGCTGATGAAGCTTTGTCTGAATTAGGAGTTAAGATGCATTCAATTTTAAATATTTTACAAATTACAGAAATATTATATGAACAAAATCTTGTTGATGAGAATATTTTAGAAAAGATAAAAAATCAAATTGGAAAATGAGTTTTGGCAGCTCAGACAAATGCCTTCCAATCATCATTCAGATATAACTCTGATTCTTCATTGCAGCCAATAAATTTTAGATTTGCTTATTTTAAAACTAATGGAATTAAAATGGGCCCGAAGGGCTTCGATCCCTTGGCTCACCGGTTATGAGCCGGTTACTCTACCAAGCTGAGTTACGGGCCCTAAGCAAATGAATTTTTTCTTAGGTATAAAATGTTATGAGATTAACAATATTCTTCATAACAACTATCAAGCAACAAGTTTTGTGCAGAAATAGATTTATCTGCAATTTCAATCAGGTTGTTTGAATCAGTTAAAGATTTTTCTAGAATATTTCTCCATGATGCAGTATGTCGTATATCAGCTTCAGTATGAAGTTTAAAGTATTCTGTAGCTTCATCGTTGGTGATTCCATAGAATTTTGTTAATCCGTCAAGTTTTGTTTGACTAATTTTAGGAATTTCTTTTTCAAAAGCATACATTGCACATGCACCACCTTCATAGGTATTCATTAATTCATTCAAATCAGATACAGCTTTTCTAGTTTTGATTAATCCTGTGTAATGAGTTAGTTCGTCTTCAGATATACCAAGTTCTCCTACAAAGTTAATCCATGGGTTTACATGATCCAATTCTTCTTGTTGGTTTGCAATTAATTCATTAATTACTGAATCAGGTGCTTTGTCAATTATTGGAGCCATAAAAGATGGAACTGCTTTTACAAGTTGAAAATATTCTTTAGAATAACCTGCTAAAGATTCTTGTGTTAGTTTTCCATCAGACCACATCTGATAGAAGGGATGTTTTAGTAAACTTCTTTCCTCAATCATTGTATCAATTCTTTTTATAATATTCATGTTTCATCTCCAAATCTGCCAATAAAAAATCTTTGTGGTTTACAAAAGATTTTATGGACAAAATACTGAATTTTCTTGGGTTCCAGTGGTGTAGACCGGTCAAGCATTCTGCCCTTTCAAGGCAGAGATCCCGGGTTCAAAATCA